>LGOV01002529.1_pt2 | contig 41608 bp, 34 predicted proteins | sample 469881 | NCBI WGS metagenome assembly LGOV01 (sample SAMN03857199, study PRJNA290197) | marine sediment metagenome | biome: marine cold seep biome; feature: cold seep; material: marine sediment; isolation source: sample #5579, elevator 3A push core 41 containing 12 cm of sediment... ...
TACAAGACCCGGGTTTGGCGTTTCATCCGCCGTTTTTGTATCTTGGATATGTTGGCCTTTCGATGGCGTTCAGCTTTGCGGTTGCAGCGTTGATCGAGGGTAAAGTCGATGCAGCATGGGCACGTTGGGTGCGGCCATGGACGCTGGCAGCGTGGATTTTCTTAACGATTGGTATTGGTCTTGGCAGTTGGTGGGCATATTACGAGCTTGGCTGGGGCGGCTGGTGGTTCTGGGATCCGGTCGAAAACGCTTCACTGCTGCCCTGGCTGACGGGAACCGCACTGGTTCACTCACTAGCGGTCACCGAGAAGCGCGGCTCGTTTAAAAGCTGGACCGTGCTGCTAGCGATCTCGACCTTCTCGCTGTCGCTAATGGGCACTTTCCTGGTGCGCTCTGGGGTGCTGACCTCTGTGCATGCGTTCGCTAACGACCCGGCCCGCGGTTTCTTTATCCTGATGCTGCTGGCGATTACGGTAACGCTGTCGTTGCTGGTGTTTGCGCTACGCGCGCCGCGGGTGAGTCATAAAGTAGGCTTTAACTGGCTCTCCCGGGATGCGCTGCTGCTGGTTAATAATATCTTTCTGGTGATTATGACCGTCACCGTGCTGCTGGGTACCGTCTATCCGCTGATTCTGGATTCTCTGGGGCTGGGAAAAATCAGCGTGGGCCCGCCTTACTTTAATGCCCTGTTTGTGCCACTTACCGTGTTGATGTGTATTTTTATGGGACTCGGCTCGGTAACGCGCTGGAAGAGCATGGCAGCACGCGACCTGATTCGTAAACTGTGGTTAGCCGGTGTGGCCGCCTTGGTGATCGGCATATTAATGCCACTGCTGTACCGCGGCGAATGGAACCTGTTTGTCTCCCTGGGCATTGTCTCCGCACTATGGATCGTGCTGCCGATGGTGCGCGACGTGTTCGATAAAACCCGCCATGCCAGTTCGTTTTTGGCCGGTGTTCGTAAGCTCTCCCTGGCTTATTGGGGCATGGTGCTGGGGCACGTAGGTGTAGCGGTCACTATCGTCGGCGTGACGGTAGTGTCCAACTACAACATTGAGCGCAACGTGCGCATGTCGCCGGGCACCACGGTCGAAGTCGCGGGCTATCAGTTCACCATGACCGAGTTAACCGAGCGTCGTGGTGCTAACTTCCTGGCGGACACCTCGATTCTACAAGTGCAGCGCGGCGACTCGGGCCGCAGTTTTACCATGCGGCCCGAAAAGCGCCTCTATCTGGCCACCGGTATGCCGATGACGCAAGTGGCCCTGCGCCCAGGGCTGTTCCGCGACCTCTATGTAGCCATGGGTGAAAACCTTGGCGATGGCAGTTGGGCGATGCGGGTGCAGTATAAGCCGTTCGTCCGTTGGCTCTGGCTGGGCGCACTGCTAATGGCGTTCGGCGGTGTATTGGCGGTGCTCGATAAGCGCTACCGCCGCACTGCAGCCACCCGTGAAGCGCCCAAAGTGGCCAGCCAAGGCGGTAGTACTCAGAACAGTACTCAAAATGGCGCACGGGAGGCCACGGCATGAAGCGACGGCTACTGCTATTACTGTTGCCGGTGTGTTTTTTAGCCCTGGCGCTGTTCTTTTACCAAGGCCTCTCGCTGGATCCCTCCCAGCGGGATTCAGCGCTGATGGCGCGGGAGTTCCCGACTTTTGAGGCCAGCACGCTGCGTGATGAGAATCGCCGCGTTGACCAAACGCTGTTAGAGGGTGAAGTAACGCTGGTGAATGTGTGGGGCGAGTGGTGTCCCGCCTGTAAGCAGGAGATGCCGCAACTGCTGGAACTGGCTGATAACGGCATTCGCATGGTCGGGGTCAACTACCGCGATACCCGCGAGAAAGGCATGCAGTTTCTCAGCGAATTTGGCGATCCGTTTGAAGTTAATATTTTTGATCCGGAAGGCGAGCTAGGGTTTGATCTTGGCGTCTACGGCGCCCCGGAAACGTTCCTGGTCGATGCCGACGGGGTCATTCGCTATCACCATAAAGGCTACGTATCACCGCAAGACGTGCGCGAGCGAATTCTTCCGGAGGTGGAAAAATGGCGCTAATGCGAACCATGGCAGCGCTACTACTGCTGGTCATAGCGTTTGGTGCAGCGGCGGGTGGTATCGAACTGCGCGAATTTGACGACCCGGTCATGGAGAAGCGCTACCACGATTTAACCGCCTCCATGCGCTGCCCGCTGTGTGAAAACCAAGCCATAAACGACTCCGATGCACCCATTTCGGCAGATATGCGCGAGCGGGTTTATCAACTGCTGCAAGAGGGGCAGTCGGATATCGAAATTATCAACCACATGGTGCAGCGATTTGGTGAATATATTCTCTACAATCCGCGTTTAGAGAGCCGTACTTACCTGCTTTGGGGCTTGCCCATTGCCCTGGTGTTGCTAGGCGCGATGGTGGTTGTGCTGATGATTCGGGCCCGCCGCAACGCCTCTGCTAAAGCGTTGAGTGCCGAAGAACGCCAGCGCATAGACGCGCTGACTAACCGTAAGAGGTCTTCATGACGCTGCTCTGGATAGCCATTGCCATTCTACTGCTCCCCGCGCTGTGGCTGCTGGTTTCGCCGCTAAGAAACGCGCGTGCCCTGCATGACCAGCAGCGCGATTTTGAAGCCAACGACACCTCCGCCGAGCAGAACGTGGCGATTTTCAAGCGCCGCTTGGCGTCACTGGAAGCGGCTCTTGAACGCGGCGACATAGATGCCGCACGCTTTGAGGAAGACCGGCTGGAACTTGAGCGAAGCCTGCTGGAAGACACTGCTTTTCGCGAGCGTCGGCCGCTAAAGGCTGCCAGCGCCGGCCGTATTGTCGTGCCCGTGGTGATGCTCGCGGTGGTCGCTGTTAGCGTTATTTGGTATCAGCAAAAGGGCGCCGAGGGCGACCTGGTGCTACTGGCCGTGCAGCAAGAAGTGCAGAATGACCCTGATGGGTCGCTTGCCATGTACATCGAGCGCATGGAGGAGCAGGCCGAACGCCAGCCGGATAACCCCAATGTGTGGAGCGAGCTGTTTCCGCTCTACCGTGAAACCGGACAAATGCCCAAGGCCGTGGACGCCCTGGAGCGCCTGATCGAGATTGAAGGGCGCATTCCACCGCTGCTTGCGCAGTTGGCGCAAATTCGTTTCTTTATGGCTGAGCGCGAGCTTACCGACGAAGTTCAAGCGTTGGTCGACGAGACGTTGGAGCAGGATCCCCGCCAGCCCACCGTGCTGGGCTTGCTGGGCATTAATGCCTTCGACAACGGCGATTACGAGCAGGCTATTGACCACTGGCGCCGGGCAATTGCCAATATCGAGGATCCCAACACCGTGTCCTCGCTGCGCGATGGCATTCGCGTGGCTCAGGAGCGATTGGGCGTTGAACCCGAAGAGGCCGTCGCCGAGGGCACCGGCATTCGTGTGCGTGTCTCGCTGGATGAGGAGCTCGTCGGGCGTGTGGATGGCGATGCCAGCGTCTTTATTACCGCCCGCGATATTGAGGGCGAGTTGCCGCCCCTGGCCGTGGTGCGGGCGCAAGTGTCCGAGCTGCCCATGACCGTGACGCTGGATAACAGTGTCGCGATGTCTCCCCAGGCGCAAATCTCCCAGGTACAGGAAGCCCGATTAGTGGTGCGTGTTTCTCCCTCTGGCCAAGCAACGCCCCAGCCCGGAGATCTGTTCGGCGACCTTGAGAGTGTCAGCATCGGGCCGATTGCAGACGACGAAGCGGCCGAAGTGGTGATTAACCGTGTCTTTGAATAATCGCAACGGGAATGCCGCTTCGGTATGCGCTTAACGTCGATTCGCTTAGTCGGGTTTAAATCCTTTGTGGATCCCGTCACGGTGCCCTTCGATGGCAATATGACCGCCATCGTAGGCCCCAATGGCTGCGGTAAATCCAACATTATTGACGCCGTGCGCTGGGTGATGGGGGAGTCATCCGCCAAAACCCTGCGCGGCGAATCCATGGCTGACGTTATCTTTAACGGCTCCACCGGCCGTAAACCGATCAGCCAGGCGTCCATAGAACTCAAGTTCGACAACCGCGATGGCGGGATGGGCGGCGTTTACGCCCAGTACGCGGAAATTGCCGTTAAGCGTCTAGTCACCCGCGACGGACAATCCAACTACTTCTTTAACGGCCAGAAATGCCGTCGACGCGATATCGCCGACCTGTTTATGGGTACCGGCCTGGGGCCGCGCTCCTACGCGATTATCGGCCAGGGGATGATCTCGCGGCTTATCGAAGCCCGCCCCGACGACCTGCGCTCGACGCTTGAAGAGGCCGCGGGTATCTCCAAGTACAAAGAGCGCCGCCGGGAAACCGAAAACCGCATGCGGCGCACCCAGGAGAACCTGGAGCGTCTGGACGATATTCGCGAAGAGCTGGATAAACAGCTAGAGCGCCTCAAGCGTCAGGCCGAAGCCGCCAAACGCTATCAAGATCTCAAGGAGCAGGAGTATCGACTCAAGGGCGAGCTGGCGCTGTTGCGTGGGTGCGCCCTGCGTGCCGAGCAGTCGCATCAAGAGAGCCGCGTCCGCGAGTTGGAAATCGCGGTAGAAAAAGATGTCTTCGGCGTCCGCCAGTGCGAAACACGCCTGGAGCAGGCCCGGGAGCAGCACGACGAACTTTCTGAGGTGCTTGATCGCCATCAGCAGCAGTTCTTTGAAACCACTACGCGCATCGCCCGTTTAGAGCAGGATCAGGCTCACCGGCGTAGCCGTGAAACCCAGCTGGCCAGTGATATCGCCACGGCTCGGCGAGAATTGGACGAGCAGCGCCGTGTTAGCGAAGGAGATCAGGAGCGTTTAGCCGCCATTGACGAGCGCTTTGACGATCTACTCCCCGAACACGAAGCGCTGGAGGAGCAGCTAGAAAGCCTGGAGCAGGCGCTGGCCGACGCATCTCCCGCGCTGGAAGCCGCCGAGCAGCAGTGGGCAGATGCCGAAACCCGCTGGCGGGATGCCAGCCGCGATGCAGACCGCAGCCAAGATCAGTTGCGCGACCTTGAACAGCGTATTCAGCGCTTACAAGCGGAAAATCAGCGCCGTCGTCAGCAGCGCAGCGAGGTAGCCGATCTCACCGCGCTGCGTGAAGAGCACGCTGTATGCCAGGCGCAGTTGACCGAGGCCGAGGAGCAGTCGGAAGGTTTTCAAACCCAGCGCGATCAATGGCAGCAGCGCTACGGCGATGCCAAAACAGCCTACCAGCAGGCCACTCAGAAGCGGGACAATCAGCGCGCTGAACTCAGTCAGCGCCAGGGGGAGTTAGCCTCACTTCAAGCGTTGATCGATGCCGCCCTGGTGGATCACGATCCTGCTATTGGCACGACCTTAGAAGCGTACGGTTTAGCGGATGCCCCGCAACTGGGAGAAGCACTGCAGGTTGAGCCCGGCTGGGAAACGCTGGTGTCCTGGTTGCTCGCGCCCTGGCTCAATGCCCGCCTGGTGAACCGCCACCAGCTGGCTGCTTTACCTGAAGCCTTAGCCACGGAGTGGCGGCTGATTGATCAGACTCCGCCAGCCGCTTCAACCTCTGGTCAGCGATTAGATAGTTTGGTCAAAGGCGCTGGTGCGTTGGGTGAATGGTTAGCAAGTATTCACTATACGCAAACGGCAGAACAAGCGGAGGCGCAGGTAGCGCATCTCGCCCCCGGCGAAAGCGTGGTGAGCCAGGATGGCGTTTGGCGGGGCCGCGGCTGGCTGAACCAGCAGGCCAATGGCGAAGGTATCGACGGGCTGCTATTAACGCGCCGCCGCTACGCCGAACTGACCGCCCAGCGCGAAAGTGAAGAAGAGGCGCTGGCGTTGGCCGAAGCGCAGTGCGAAACGGCCAATGAAACCATTGAAACCCTGGAGCAGGCCCGTGAGCAGCAGGCCGAACAGGAGCGCGCCCACGCCGCCACCCTGCAACAGCTGGCGGTAAAAGAGCGTAGCCTGGCCCAGCGCTTGGAACATCTGGAGAGTCGCGCCACTGAGCTCGATGAAGAGCTTGCCCAGCTGCAAGAAGACGAAGCGGAGTTAGCGCTTACTATTGACGAGCAGCGTGCCCGCTGGCATGTGGCGATGGAACAGTTGGAAAGCGCGGCGCAAGCGCGGGAAACCAGCGCCGAACAGCGCAACCGGCAGCGTGAAGCGCGTGACCACTTGACCCAGCAGCACGCCCCGCTCAAAGCACAACAGCAGGCGTTGGCGTTGGAGCGCGAACGCTTAAGTGCCGAGCGTGATAGCCTGCGCTCCCAGCAGGCGCGTTCAAGTGACTCTGAAGAGCGACTTTCGCTACGTATTGCCGAGCTGGAAGAGTCACGAGAAATGCTGATCGAGCCCGACGAGCTGGCCGGGGAAGAGCTTGAAGAGCTGCTTCATCAGCGCGAGCAGCAGGAAGGGCGCTTAAATGCCACTCGTCAGCAAGCCCAGGCGCTGGCAGAACAGCTGCGTAATGACGAATTGGCCCGCCAGCAGCACGAGCGCAACCTGGAACAGAGCCGCGAGCAGCTCCAGCAGCGGCGTATGGACGTGCAGGCGCTGGCGCTCAAAGCCGCCACCCAGGATGAGCAGCTTACTGAGCTTGGCCATAACGTCGAGACCCTCGCCGAACAGTTGCCCCAGGAAGCGACGGAAACCCGTTGGCAGGATCGCCTGGAAAGCACCACGGATAAGATTCGCCGCTTGGGGGCGATCAACCTCGCCGCCATCGAGGAGTACGACCAGCAGGCCGAACGGCGAAATTATCTGGAAGCGCAGCACGCTGAGCTGACCGAAGCGCTGGAAACCCTCGAAAGGGCGATTAAGCGTATTGATCAAGAAACCCGTGTGCGTTTCCGCGAAACCTTTGACCAGGTTAACACTGGGCTACAAACCCTTTTCCCACGGGTATTCGGCGGCGGTGCTGCATGGCTAACGCTAACCGGCGATGATCTGCTGGAAACCGGCGTAGCGATCATGGCCCGCCCACCGGGTAAAAAGAACAGCACCATTCATCTGCTCTCGGGCGGCGAGAAGGCGCTGACCGCGCTGTCGCTGGTATTTGCGATCTTTCAGCTTAACCCCGCGCCGTTCTGTATGCTCGATGAAGTCGATGCCCCCTTGGATGACGCCAACGTGGGCCGTTACGCCAGGCTGGTGAAAGAGATGTCTGAAAACGTTCAGTTTATCTACATCACCCACAACAAAATTGCCATGGAAGCCGCCGAACGCTTGATGGGTGTCACCATGCAAGAGCCCGGCGTATCGCGATTAGTTTCGGTGGGTATTGAAGAAGCGGCGGCGCTGGTCGATTAAACTAACTCCCTATCCTACCAAGCAGCAGTGAAAGCATTCTGATTGAGACCTGGGAGAACGAAGACTAAGCAGCAGAGTTCTTGGAAGAGCACTTCTGTTGAGAGCGTTTTTCCAAGGAGGCTATTGTCGAAAGCAGTGTTAGCTAAAGCACTATTGGCGATAGTAGAGTGAGCAAAGCTGAAGCGACAAACGTCAAGTAGATAAACTTTTTGTTGGCAAAATGCGTAAAAAAATGTCCTAAAGCGTTCTTCTTAACTATATTAACCCTACTAATAGCGTGCTTGAGATGGTTAAACGGCTTATAGAGGCAATACGCAATGCCGGGTGTGTCGGTTGTCAAAACGGCTTTTCTTGCTTCTCGGATTCCTTTATAAAGCTATTTATAGATGTTAGATCTAATGATTGCGGCACTTTTGTTTGAAGTTAAGGTCAGATTTCTCTGGCCTAAAGAGAGGCAGAATTCTGCCAAGACGTGAAAATCGCGTTAAATGCAGCAAAAATTGGCCCTTTTGGTAGTAATCGCGCTATGCTTGGCTTTATTGATAGCAGGTAATTATTCAATAGCCGTTACCTATATTCAGGCATGACATTTTAGACACCGTGCCTTAGCAACCGGCAAGACGACCATGGAACGTTCGACATGGAACTAAGAGAGTGGCTAATCATTTTAGGGCTGGCGTTGGTATCGCTCATCGTTATTGACGGTGCGCGAAGACTTCAACGGCAGCGTCGTGTACCCCGTCTGGATCAGGCGGAGAAAGACCTATCCGGTAGTTCGCTAGATGATCCCGAGGAGGCTGCTAAAGCCGCGGAGATCAATTGGGAACTTCCAAATGGCGGTGCTCGAGTTGTTAAACCCGCAGACTATAGTGGCTTAGGTAATAAACCAAAGTTAGAACGTCAAGAGCATCCTGGGCCTTCTAGAGTGCTTTCAGAGTTTAGACGTTCCGCCTCTGCTAAAGCCGCCAAGCGCAAAGCTGATAAGGCAGATAAACTCGGTAAAGCAGCATCAACTGCTAAGCCAGCACCAAGCGTAGCAGTTAAGACAGAGCCGCCAGTCACTTCTGCGGCGAAGTCTTCTGCTAGCTATGCTGCCCACAATGCGCCCACTGAACATGAGCGCCGCGAGCCCAGTATCTCAATGACTGACTCTGCACAAACTGGCTCTCCTCAAACTGACTCTTCTCAAACTGAGAGGCCACAGGTCAAGGCGACAGTACCTTCGCAGCCGGAACCACAAATCGAGCAACCTGCGTATTCTGCTGCAACGCCTAGTTCTCCAGTGGCAGAGGAAGGGGTTGAAGCGTCTCGGCCTGCTGCTTCAGATGCTACCTCGTTCACCGCCAGTGACACAGTTGCCACTGAAACAGACAGCGAAATGGCAGCACAGCCTCGCACTCAACAGGAGCCAGAGCACAGCCAAGAGCCTGTACTGCGGGCTGAGCCAGAAGATGCCGTATTTGCTAAACACGCCAATGGGCATTCACCGAAACGGCGTCAGTTGCGTTCTGATACCGCGGGCGAATACGACGAGTTGGATGATGACGAAGTCGATGAGTATCGCCTGGTCGACTTTGAAGGCATGGGGCGCTCGCTGAAGCGTCGTTTGATTGCGCGGCGTAAAGAAAAGCAGCGCAAGAAAGCTGAGAAAGCGGTGCGTGATCAAGCCTTGGCCCAACAGAAGGCCGAGCGTAAAGCGCTGGAAGCAGAGCAGAAGCGTGAAGCCAAAGAAGCCGCTGACGCAGAGCGTGCCCGCCTTGCTCAAGAGCAGGCCCAAGCTCGTGAAGAAGCTGCAGCTAGTGCGGCGGCTGCCGAGAGGCTAGCCGCTCAGCAGCGTGCTGCTGATGATGAAGCGCATCGCTACGCAAGCAATGAGTATGCAGCCCACGAAGAGGGTTTTGAAGAAGGCTTCGAGGCTGACGCTTATGAAGGCCAAACGGCCAGCGAGCGTGGGATGAACGAGCGAGTCCGCGTACACCCAACGTTAGAAAAAGCCCTGCGCCATGATGTAAACGGTGAACACGCCAAAGAGACGCTGTCCAGTGCCGAAGAAGTCGTGGTGATTAGCGTTCTGTCCCGTGATCCAGAAGGCTTCGATGGCACCAAACTACTTGAGCTGATGATGGTGTGCGGTTTGCGCTATAGCAGTGAAATGGGTGTTTTCCACCGCTTTGAAACCGAGAGCGATGATAGTGAGCTTCAGTTCTCGATGGTGAATGTGGTTAAACCGGGTACTTTCCCCATTGAAGAGATGGGAGAGTTTATGACGCCCGGTATCACGCTGTTGATGCCGCTACCTGGCGCCATTGATAGTGCCGCTGCCTTTGAGGCGATGGTAGAAACCGCCATGGTGGTGGTTCGCCATATGGGCGGCGAGCTAAAAGACGAAAACCGCAGCGTGATGACCGCACAAACGATCGAATTTGCCCGCCAGCGGGTGCGTGAGTTTGAGCGCCGCCATCGCCTGCATCGTCAACTGCAAGCCCGCTAATCGTCGCCTACTAACCGACGAAGCAGCACTTGCTGTGGAACACCCGCCTTCTTGCCAGAAGGCGGGTGTTTCTGTTCAATACGCTGTTGTTTTGTCATTTTTATGTTTTTGAAATTTAGCTTTTGCGTTTTCGCTGCCGCTTTTAGCTAGTACTGGAACCCACCCCAATGAGTCAGTCTGATTCTCAATCTCTGGAAGAGATTACCCAACTGCGGGCCGCCCTGGACGAGGCCAACTACCGTTACTACGTGCTGGATGAACCGACGCTGACGGATGCCGACTACGATCGCAAGTTTCAGCGTTTACAGCAGTTGGAGACTGAGCATCCGGAGTTGGTCACCCCCGATTCACCCACCCAGCGTGTGGGCGCTGCCCCTGCGGATGGCTTTCCATCGGTGGCCCACGCGATCCCCATGCTGTCGTTGGATAACGCCTTTAGCCGTGACGATATCCTTGCCTTTGCTGAACGGGTGGCCGAACGCCTCGAATGCACGGCAGACGACCTTGAGTTTACCTGCGAGCCAAAGTTGGATGGCGCGGCCGTCTCGTTAGTTTATGAGCAGGGCATGCTGGTGAGCGGTGCGACCCGAGGCGATGGCCGCACCGGCGAAGGCATTACTTCTAATCTGCGCACGCTGCGCTCGGTACCGCTCAAGTTGATGGGAAAAAACGTGCCCGCGCTGTTAGAAGTACGCGGCGAAGTAATAATGCGCCATGCGGGCTTTGAGGCGCTGAACGAGCGCGCCCGGGAAGAGGGCAGCAAGGTTTTTGCCAATCCGCGCAACGCGGCGGCAGGTAGCCTGCGCCAGTTGGATCCACGCATCACGGCAAAACGCCCACTAGAGTTTCACGCTTATCAAGTTGCCCGTATCGATATGGCAAATTTGGATGACAGTGTAATTCCTACGCATAGTCGCCAGATGGAAAAGCTCAAAGATTGGGGCTTTCGCGCAAGCTCAGAGCTGAAGGTAGTCAAAGGCCCCCAAGCCGTTGCCGATTACTGTGACCAGTTAGGCGAAAGGCGAGACCATTTAGGTTTCGATATTGACGGCGTGGTGATCAAGGTGAACGATCTTCGCCACCAGCGTGAACTTGGCTTTGTTGCCCGCGCGCCGCGCTGGGCGGTGGCGTTCAAATATCCGGCTCAGGAAGAGGTCACCACGCTTAACGATGTGGAGTTCCAGGTCGGCCGAACTGGGGCGATTACTCCCGTGGCGCGCCTGGAACCAGTCACCGTGGCCGGTGTGACGGTGTCTAACGCGACGCTGCACAACGCCGATGAGATCAAACGCTTGGATGTAATGATCGGCGATACGGTATCGGTTCGTCGGGCCGGTGATGTGATTCCTCAAGTCGTGAGCGTGCATACCGAGCTGCGACCAGCGGATGCAAGGGAGATCATTTTTCCCGAACATTGCCCGGTGTGTGGTTCTGATATCGAGCGTATTGAAGGCGAAGCGGTAGCTCGCTGTTCGGGGGGGCTTTACTGCGCGGCGCAGCGTAAAGAGGCACTCAAGCATTTCGCCAGTCGCAAAGCGCTGGATATTGACGGCTTGGGCGAAAAGTTGATTGTGCAGTTAGTTGATTTGGGCTGGGTAGAAACGCCGGCGGCGCTGTTTCACTTGTCTGTTGAACAGCTTCAAAGCCTGCCGCGTATGGGCGAGAAGTCAGCCACCAACTTGGTCAACGCGCTTGAAACCGCTAAATCGACTCCGCTGGCGCGGTTTATTTACGCCTTAGGTATTCGTGAAGTAGGCGAGGCGACGGCGGCCAATCTCGCCAACCACTTTGGTACCCTTGAGGCCATTCAAGCCGCTGAGTTGGAAGCGCTGGAAGCGGTCAACGATGTCGGCCCGATTGTCGCCGCCCATGTGCATACTTTCTTCCGCCAACCGCACAACCAGGAAACCATTGCCGCGCTGATTAATGCGGGCATTACCTGGCAAGAAGCGGAAGTCACCCAAGGCCCTACGCCGCTGGAAGGCCAGACCTGGGTTCTCACCGGCTCATTGGAGAGTATGACCCGCGACGAAGGCAAAGCACGCTTGCAGGCGTTGGGTGCTAAGGTCGCGGGTAGTGTATCGAAGAAGACTACCTGCCTGGTCGCAGGCGAAGCGGCGGGCAGTAAACTTACCAAAGCTGAACAGATGGGCGTGGAAGTCGTGGACGAAGCCACTTTTATCGAACGTCTGGCAGAGTGGGAGCAGCGTGAATGAGCCGTTTTATTGAAGTACCCGCCCGAATGCTGCCAGCGGACACCCTCAATGCCCTGCTGGAGGCGTTTGTGACCCGCCAGGGCTACGACACCACCGATACCACGGGTGAGGGTATGCACGGCTGGGTAGCCGAGCTGAAAAAGCAGCTTGAGCGCAATGAGCTGATTATCGCCCATGACCTTGAGCTAGAGATGACTGAAGTGATGACCCTAGCCCAGTGGCGCTCGTTTGGCCGCGATATCGCCGACGACGAGGAAGAGGGCGATATTTAATAACGGTTCTCGCCCCGAATAATCCCACTAATAATTCGCCGCCCCGGATGCAGGTGATCGACCAGCGGCGCTTCCAGTGGCATTGGTTCATCGCAGATTCGTGAGGCGATTACCTCGGCACAGAGCGGCGCGCTGGCTAACCCCCGCGAGCCGTGGGCGGTGGATACCCACAGGCCGGGGTGGTGCCTGCCAGGTATCTCCGCCACGCGGGTGGCATCCTTGCTCAGCAGCGAATAATCCGCCCGCCACGCTTCTGCCACCGGCGCCGGCCCAGCGTAAGGGGTTTTATCGGGGCTTGCTGCACGCACGGCGGCACGACCCTTAAGGTTCTCAGGGCTCAGCTCAATGCCTGCCTGTTCCAACGACTCTATCAGCGCGGGCAGCGTCTGGCGCAGCTCATCGATATTGCGCTGATGGTCGTCGTCCGTCACATCAGTGGTCGCATTGTTAGGTACAAAACTAGCGCCGAAGGTCAGCACACCATCTAAAGCGGGCGCCACATAGCCGCCAGCACATACGACGCGTTTAGGGCCCGCTACCTCATCGGGTAGCGTTAACTCGCTAATTTGGCCGCGCACCGACTATAGCGGCAGCTCAGCCGTTTGCGCAAAACGGTTGGCCAAATGCGCGCTGGCAATCACCACCTGATCCGCCCCCAACGTACTGCCATCGGCCAAGTTAAGCTGCCAGCCGTTTTCTAGTTGGGTAAGGGAGCAAACGTCGCCTTGCTGCAAGCTAATGCCTGGTTGGCTAAGCAAGTGCTCACACAGCGCCTTAGGCCTTACCCAGCCCGACTGTGGATAATAAAGCCCGTGAGGTGCACTGACGGTGATTGCCGCCGTTTCGGTTAACGCCGGGTTCTCCATGCCCGTGACGACTTCAGGTGGCAGCGGGTGTTGCTCGATAAAACGCTGCTGGCGGCGCGCCTCTTTATCGCTGCTTGCCAACTGCACCACGCCGCAGGGATGCCATAAGGTTTGATTAGCATGTTGCTGCGTTAGCCAGCGCTGGCTGTACAGGAGCCCCGCAAGATAAACCCGGCTTTGATGATTGGTCTCGGCAGCGAGCTTTACATACAGCGCGCCCTGACGATTGCCTGAGCCGCCCGCGCCGGGGGCTTCGCGCTCAACAATCGTCACCTTCATCCCGCGTTTAGCCAGCGCTGCCGCCACGCTGCTTCCAGCAAGGCCTGCACCGACTATTGCTACATGCATCGCAACGCGCTTTTCAGCTGCCACAGTCGGAGGCGTAAACCAGGGCGTTGACTGACGACGCTGATCGATGGGAGGCGTCTCAATACTACCCGCTAGCATTTCCCGCTTGCGGCCATAGCCCGGCACTTTCTTCCAGTTAAAACCCGCCGCTTTCAGGCCCCGCTTAACGATGCCTGCGCAGGTAAAAGTGGCGAAAGTCGCGCCGGGGCGTGAACGGGCGGCCATGGCGTTAAATAGCTCGGGTTGCCACATATCAGGATTTTTGGAAGGTGCAAAACCGTCTAAAAACCAAGCGTCGACCTGGCCATCCAACTGCTCCAGGCGATCGGTGGTATCGCCAAAATGCAGATCAAGAGTGACGCGGTCGGTTAGGTGAAGGCGGTGAATACCGCTAACCGCAGCGGGCCACTGGGCACAGAGCGCCTGTGTATAAGTCGCCAGCGAGGGCCAGCTAGCTAATGCTTGTTCAAGGGCAGCTAGCTCAAGGGGAAACTTCTCTGTGGATAACAGGTGCAGTCGTGCAGAAGAAGGCGCATGTTGTTCAAAACAGGCCCAGGCGCAGAGCATATTGAGCCCGGTGCCAAAGCCGGTTTCGCCAATCACAAAGGACCGCGCGGCTTCCCAGGCAGCAAAGCGTTCGGGCAGGTGGTTGGCACCCAGAAAGACATGCTCGGTCTCTGCGCGCCCATCGCCACGGGTGAAATAGATGTCATCAAACGCTGTTGCGTGGGGGGCTCCCTCGTTCCAGGTAAGGGTTGGCGTCGTTAATGCTGCCAGCGGGGGCAAAGCGTTTGAACGTTGGGTCACGCAGGTATCCGTATTGATGAACAGGTGGTTAAAAAATGATCAATTTGTTAGCGCTGGCGTTATCTCTGGCTTAGCGCAAAGCGTCCGCCGGGTTTGCACAGAGTTTTCCACAGGCTCTGTGAAAAAGCCGACGAACTCTCCACACTTGCCTATTGGCGTCAAGGCATAACTTTCTTGAACGGCTTAACAATTACCTTGGCATACACCCCTGCAATAATGTATGGGTCGGCGTCGGCCCATGCCTTGGCGTCTTCCAGGCTGTCGAATTCCGCCACTACCAAGCTGCCGGAAAAGCCTGCATCGCCAGGATTTTCAGCGTCGATGGCAGGGTGAGGGCCCGCCAGTACCATGCGGCCTTCATCGCGCAGCGCTTCCAGACGTGCCAAGTGGTCTGGCCGAGCCGCTAAGCGGCGCTCTAAGCTATGGGGTACATCTTCACTCATAATGGCATACAGCATTTGGGTATAACTCCTTGATAAGACGAGGATGCAAAGTGACCGTTAATTGACCGCACTGGCATAAGCGCGCACCATATCTTACCCATTGCGAAGGGTTCATTCTCAGCTGAAAAGCGCATTCTGACAAACTGGCCACACGGCGTCATGCTTATGCCTCGACTTCCCTATACCTTTGATGCCGATCAGCGCTACCCAGTTGATTTGCACATGCACTCAACCGCTTCCGATGGCGCGTTAACGCCCACCGAACTGGTAACCCTGTGTGCCGAACGCGGGCTGACGCACATGTCGCTCACTGACCACGATACCATGGACGGCATTGAAGAAGCGGGCCGCGCGGCGGAGCAAGCAGGGCTGTGTCTTATCCCCGGCTGTGAGTTATCCACACGCTGGCAGGGCGTCAATATCCATGTGGTGGCGTTGATGCCCGGTGGCTTACAGGGGCCAATGGTGGAAGGCCTGATTCAGCAGCGTGAAGCACGGATACAGCGTGCAACAGTGATCGCCGAAAGGCTGGAAAAAGTCGGTTTATCCAACGCGCTGGAAAAAGCGCGCCTGCACGCAGGCAGTGACCGCCCGCTAGGCCGCCCGGACTTTGCCCGCGCGCTGGTAGCGGAAGGCGTGGTGCCGGACTGGGCCAGCGCCTTCAAGCGCTATTTGGGCAGCGGCAAAAAGGGCGATATTAAAGCCCACTGGCCGGAAATCAGCGAAGCCGTAAGCTGGATTGTCGATTCCGGCGGTGTGGCCGTGATTGCCCATCCACTGCGCCACGGCTTAACCCGGCGCAAGCGAGGCCTTTTGATGGATACCTTCCAGGCGGCGGGTGGCCAAGCGGTTGAGCTAGTCAGCGGCCAGCAGAACCCGGATAGCACCCGCGACCTGGCGCGTCAGCTAGTGGAGCGTGACCTTTACGCCTCTATGGGGAGCGATTTTCACTTCCCAGGCAGTCATGCGGCCCCCGGCAGCATGAGCCTAGTGCCGCGCACGGCGGCGCCCCCCATATGGCAGCATCCCCGGCTGCTGCACCTGCGCGATGCGTCACCCGGCCTGCTGGCGGTCGGTTAAATCACAGCCGGGTCATTTCAAAGCCCGGTCAGTTAAAAGCCAAGTCGGCTATGCTGTATAGGCAGTGCCTACGGACAGGAGTTACCAATGAGCCAATATTTTCAGATTCACCCGGAAAACCCTCAGAAACGCCTCATCGATCAGTCGATTGCGATCATTCGTAAAGGCGGTGTGGTTGCTTACCCCACTGATTCGGGCTATGCCCTTGGCTGCCATCTGGGTGAGAAGAAAGCCATTGAGAAGATAAAATGGCTACGTTCACTGGACGATAAACACAACTTCACCCTGGTGTGCTCCGACCTCTCGGAAATTGGCACCTACGCCAAGGTGGATAACGATGTATTTCGATTGCTGAAAGCCCATACTCCAGGCCCTTACACCTATATTCTGGATGCCACTTCAGAAGTGCCGCGCCTGCTACTACATCCCAAGCGTCGCTCCATTGGCGTGCGCGTACCGGATCACCGCATCACCCACGCGTTACTGGCCGCATTAGGCGAGCCGTTGATGAGCGTAACGTTGATTCCTGTGGGTGATGACCTGCCCATGAACGACCCGGAAGAGATCCGCGAGCGTTTTGGGGCACACCTGGATGCCATTATCGACGGCGGCGCCTGCCATTTAGACCCCACCAGCGTCATCGACCTGCGCGAACTGCCGCCGAAAATCATCCGTGAAGGGCGTGGGGATATTTCGCCTTTCGTCGTCTAAAAACGCTTTTCAGAGCAAATCCCTGCTTTTAGCTTTAATGAGCAGGGAATTTGCCTATTTTTCATTATTTGAATGTTCAATGAAAATAAAATATGATCCTAACGGTTCTTTTCGATAATAAATCGTGATCCTTTAAGGCGAGGAATCGCCTCGTCTTTTTGAGATCGCCTAGCCCAGGAGATCATTCAATGACGATGCCATTCCCTTCTCGCCTCTGCACCCTTGCTGCTCTAGCCAGCCTTACCGCTTTACCACTGACCAGCTATGCAAATAGTGATGACGCAGAAATGTGTGCCCAGGAAGCTTATGCAATGGGTCTGCGCTATCAACAGCAGTCTGCTGAAGCCGCTGCTCTGCAGCGTCAGGGTTTTGCCCTCGCCACCTACCGGCTTGAGGATCAGATTGAGGCGCATGGTGGCAGCGACGACTTGGCTATCATTACCGACCTGGATGAAACGGTGCTGGATAATAGCCCGCTGTTGGTTCGCGACATGCAGGCGTGTCACGACTACACCACCTGGGATACTTGGAAGCATTGGGAGCGTGAAGGCGAACCGCGTTTGATGCCGGGTGCCAAAGCGTTCCTGGATTACGCGGACGAGCAGGGCGTGTCCATTTTCTACGTCTCTGACCGCTACCAGGAGAACGAGGCCGACACTATCGCCACCTTGGAAGCGCTAGAGCTACCCCAAGTCTCTGAACAAAGCGTGATGTTGCTGGGGCCTGCCAAGGCGGAACGCCGCGCGGAAGTGGTGGATAACCACACCCTGGTGATGCAGCTAGGTGATTCCCTTCACGATTTCGCGGGTGATTTCGCGGGCGCCGACCTTGACCAGCAGCATGCGCTTGTTGAGGAGAATTCCGAGCGGTTTGGCAAGGACTGGATTGTGTTCCCCAATGCGACCTATGGCGCCTGGAGCGAGGCTGAGTTAGACGCCTGGGATGCCCCCCACGAAGTGGAGTGATCGGTGAGATAACCACTCCCTCCTGTATTAAATGAACGCTACGCGCCCCAGACTTAGCTACACTTGGTTTAGCAACTTAGTTCAGCTGTCCTGGGGCGCGTTTTTGCCTTCCTGTTCATCTTTTTTGTCGTCGTCCTTCTTGCGCGGGTCTTCGCTGTCTTCGTCCAGCCAGGTGCCGCAGCGTAGGCAGTAGCGAGCGCGTTTTTCATGGCGTTCGTGACCGCAGCCGGGGCAGGCTTCTTCGGAGTAACGCTCTTCACGGATCGAGCGAATCACCTGGGCGGAAAACACCCCGGTGGGTACAGCGATGATCGAGTAACCAAGCAGCATCAGGATGACCGTGATCGATTTGCCTAGCGGCGTGGCCGGCACAATGTCACCGTAGCCGACGGTGGTCATGCTGACGATGGCCCAGTACATCGACATTGGAATACTGGTGAAACCCGCCTCGGGGGATTCGATGGTGTACATCAACGCCGCGAACAGGGTGATCACCATTAAAATGGCGCTAAAAAACAGCAAAATCTGGCGCATACTGCGCTTCAACGCATCCATCAAAAGACGCGCTTCGCCGACAAACTCCATCAGGCGAAGAATGCGAAAAATGCGCAGTACCCGCAGCAGACGAACAATCACCAGCCCATGGGCGCCTGGTACCAAAAGCACTAGCCAGGTGGGCAGCACAGCAATCAAGTCGACGATCCCGTAAAAGCTTCTTAAATAGAGCGTCGGCTTTTCCAGGCAGTAAATGCGCAAGATCAGCTCAATGCTGAACAATAGCGTGAAGACCCACTCAAGATAGAAGAATAAGTCGCCGTACCGCTCGGCATAAGTCTCGATACTGCCTAGCATGATGATCGCGACACTCATCAGGATCGCCACGATCAAGGCGATATCAAAAGCTTTTGCCCCCGGTGTGTCAGATTCAAATATGATATGAAACAGGCGGGTGCGTAGGCCTTCCGCGCCGGGGGTTAGGTGAAAATTCATCGCATCATCCTGAAGTGAGCCTCAATGCCGTACTAATTAGAGCGTAGCGTGGTTTGGTACGCCAGGCGATGGGCGAGCGCTAACGCCGCTTTACCATAGGCCGCATTGGGCTGGCCGTCTGCATCGAGCGCGCCAGGCATCGCCTGGGCATAAGCGCGTGCAGTGGCATCCAGTTCGCGGTGCTCGGCGAGGGTAGCCAGCGCCTGTTGGGCATCGTTTAGAAAGCTGGCTTGCTGGCTGTCGTGGTAGGCATCCAGCGCCAGCGTGGCACGGTGCAGCCACTCTGCTGGGGAGTGCGCTTCGGGGAGCGGCCAGTGTTGGGTACTAAGCGCATTGCCACGGGCCGCCTTGCTACTGTCCGAGGGCCGCAGCGGTACCTGTTCAGCAAGGGTTAATGCCAGCGCCCACAGAGCTTCGGGCTCGCCGCCTTTTAATTCGAGCTCTGCTTCGCGAATTGGCGTGCGGTAGCCACCGCTAATAATTTCGCCTTCATCCAATACCAGCTCGATATGGCTCTCCTGACCTTGTCTGCCCTCTTTTAGCTGCCAACTGCGCCGTGTGAAATCGGTGCTGAGTTGGGGGGCGAGGGCATCTAGCACACCGCTAAGTTCGCCTTGAAAAGGGGGGAGCTTGGCAATTGAAGCGAGATCCAACTGCGGGCCAGCCACCTGCCACTCCCACTCTTCGCGCTGGGAAAGCCCGCCGCCACCTTGGCCAGCAGTTTTCACCGTTTGCAGCACCTGACCATCCACCTGGCGAAGTCGCAGCGCAATATGTGCTTTCGCCAGATCACTCTGAGGGGTGTCAAAGTAGGTATTGGTCAGCGTTTGTTTACGCTCGGCGTGTGAAGCAAGATACGGGTGTTGAGTAAGCGCCGCAGGCCCTGTCGGGGCAAGGGCCAGTTTAAGTTCCACTTCCATGGGGTTTGGGCTTTTCATGACGCTAGCCACCTCGTTATCGTGACATTTAGATGAATATTTGATTACATTTGTGAACTTTTCATGACGGCGGCGGGCGCACTCTTTATACTGGCGCCGCCATTTCCAGGCTCCCCGAAAACAGGCTAAAAGGCATTATGGTTACCTCCAATCCTTTTTCTTCGATGTTTGGCCGCTCGCCATTCCAGCCGTTATTGGCCCATATCGTCAAGACGAATGAGTGTGCCGATCAGCTGTTGCCGTTTTTTGAAGCAACTCTGGCTGATGACTGGGACAAAGCGGCTGAGCTGCGCGAAAACGTCACCCGCCTAGAGCATGACGCCGATACGCTGAAAACAGAACTGCGGTTGAACCTGCCCAACACCATGTTTCTTCCGGTGTCGCGCTCCGATTTGCTTGATCTGATCAGCGTGCAGGACAAGATCGCCAACAAGGTGCGTGACATTACCGGCATTATGCTGGGGCGTAAAATGCGCGTGCCGGATGAGCTGGCCGAGCCGATGCGCGACTACATTCGAACCAGCGTCGCCTGCGTGGCACAAGCACGTCAAGCGTTAGAAGAGCTCAAGGATCTACTTGAGTCCGGCTTTGGCAAAAACGTCTCGGATGTGATGCAGAAGATGATCCGTGAGCTTCACACCCTCGAACACCAAGCCGACGACCAACAGATCACCATTCGCCGCCAGCTGTTCAAGCTTGAGAGCCAGCTACCACCAGTGGACGTGATCTTTCTCTACAAGATCATTGAATGGGTTGGCGAACTATCCGACCGCGCCGAGCGCGTGGGTAGCCGTCTGCAGATCCTGACTGCCCGCTAAGGGGACTTTCATGCTGATTATTGCCCAGCACGGTGAAATCTTTATCATCCTGGCCTGTTTGTTTGGCTTTTTCATGGCCTGGGGCGTTGGTGCCAACGACGTGGCCAATGCCATGGGAACCTCGGTGGGGTCGAAAGCGATCACCATCAAGCAGGCCATCCTGATTGCGGTCATTTTTGAATTCCTGGGTGCCTGGCTAGCCGGTGGCGAAGTAACCAATACGATCCGTAAAGGTATTATCGACCCCGAACTGCTACAGGACGACCCACAATTGCTGGTCTACGGCATGCTGGCAGCACTGCTGGCGGCGGGAACATGGCTGCTGGTGGCCTCCATGAAAGGCTGGCCGGTTTCCACGACGCACTCGATTGTCGGCGCGATCGTAGGCTTTGCGGTCGCAGGGCTAGGCCCTGCCACGGTGGACTGGGGCGCGGTAGGCACGATTGCCGCTAGTTGGGTGGTCTCCCCCTTGTTGGCAGGCACCATCGGTTTCGTGCTGTTTAAATCGGTACACCACCTGATATTCGAGGACGCCAACCCGTTCACAGCTGCCAAACGCTACGTACCTGGCTATGTGTTTCTGGTAGGTTTCATCGTTGCAATGGTCACGCTGACCAAAGGGTTATCCCACGTGGGGCTGGATCTGACCTTTAATCAGAGCCTGCTACTGTCTATCCTCCTGGGCCTAGTGATTATGGGCATCGGCTTGATTTTGCAACGGCGTATCAAGTTTGAGCACAATACCAATGATCATTTTGGCTATGCCAACGTTGAGCGTGTGTTCGGCGTTTTGATGATTTTCACTGCTTGTGCCATGGCCTTTGCCCACGGCTCCAACGATGTGGCCAATGCGGTAGGCCCGCTAGCGGCAGTCATCAGCGTGGTGCAAACCGGCGGCGAAATTGGCGGCTCCGCGCTGGTGCCCTGGTGGGTGCTGGTACTCGGCGGTGGCGGTATCGTGGTGGGTCTGGTCACCTATGGTCATAAAGTGATTGCCACTGTGGGCACGGGGATTACCGAGCTGACCCCCAGCCGTGGCTTTGCCGCTACCCTGGCGGCAGCCACTACCGTGGTGTTGGCCTCGGGTACCGGTTTGCCAATTTCCACGACGCACACACTGGTAGGTGCGATTTTAGGCGTTGGTCTGGCGCGCGGCATGGCCGCCCTTAACCTACGGGTTATTGGTACGATTGCGGCGTCTTGGCTGATCACACTGCCAGCAGGCGCGGGCCTGGCGATTCTGTTCTTCTTCATGTTCAAGGGCATGTTCGGTTAACGGATAATAAACAGCACTTGTAAACGTAGTACGCCAAGGCTCGAAAGGCTTTAGAAGCATCTGAGCGATAAGATCACAGCGGCATCTTCATGTTTATCTGCATTAGATTGAGCAGATTTGCATTTGAAGGTGCCGCTGTTTTTCGTGCTCTGGTAAAGTAACTGGAGATTGTTTTTGAGATCGTTTTTGAGATTGTTTCTTTCACCTGCTGCCGGAGAGCGGCCCTTGGATACACGCTTCCCCTTTGTTGATTGGTTTCGTAACGCTTCCCCCTACATCAATGCCCACCGGGGGCGAACCTTTGTCATCTTAATTGAAGGCGAAGCCATGGCGTCTGGCCGAGGGGAGCAACTGATTCAGGATTTGGCGCTGCTGCATACCCTGGGTGTGCGACTGGTCGTCGTGTTCGGCATTCGCCCCCAGGTGCACGAGTCGCTAACCGCCGCTGGCGTAGAGCCCACGCGCATCGATGGCCGCTGGGTCGCGGATCGCGCGGTGATGGCTCACGTTGAGCAGGTAGCTGCCCACCAGCGGCTATGGCTGGAAGCGCGGCTCTCCCTTGGCCTGCCCAGCACGCCGCTGCACGGTGTGGAATTGAGCGTGATCTCCGGCAACCTGGTGACCGCCAAGCCATTAGGCGTGCGCGAAGGGGTGGATTTCGACCACAGCGGCGAAGTGCGTCGGGTGCGTGCCAGCGCCATTGAAGGCCTGCTGGAAAAAGGCTCGCTGGTGCTGCTGCCGCCGCTAGGGTTCTCCAGTACCGGTGAAGTTTTTGATTTAGACGCCTCTGAAGTCGCTCAACACGCCGCCGTGGCGCTGAAAGCCGACAAGCTGATTTTGCTGGGGGAATCCGAAGGCTTGGAAGATGAGCAGGGCGCGCTGCTGCGCCAGCTTTCCCCGGCGGAGGCCGAGCCGCGTTTAAGCGCCGCAGTGCCAGGTAGCGAGCTAGCCCGCCACTTACAGGCCGCCTGCACTGCCGCACGGGAAGGCGTGGCGCGCACGCACCTGCTTTCCTGGCGCAACCACGATGCCCTGCTGGGTGAGTTGTTCACCCGCGACGGCGTGGGCACCATGATTACCCAGCACCGCTACGAACAGCTGCGCCCGGCCACGCTCAACGATGTAGCGGGCTTGCTGGAACTGCTGGAACCGCTAGAGCGCCGAGGTATGCTGGTGGCGCGTTCAAGAGAGCGCCTGGAGCACGAAATCGATGACTACATGGTGATCGAGCGCGACGGTATGGTGATTGGCTGCGCCGCGCTGCATGTATTTACGGACACCAGCATTGCCGAACTCGCCTGTGTAGCAGTGCACGACAGCTACCGCGGTGGCGAGCGGGGCGAGCGCCTGGTGGAAGCCATGGAGCGCCGCGCCCGCCAGCGCGGCTTAACTGAAATCTTCGTGCTGACGACCCACACCGCCCACTGGTTTGTGGAACACGGCTTCCGCGCCGCCAGCCTGGAAGACCTACCCCCGCTGAAACGCGAAACCTACAATCACGCCCGTAAATCGAAGGTGTTGGTTAAGCAATTAGCGTAATTCGCTTATTGAAAATTGGGTGGCTAATTAGCAGCCCTGGTTGAACGTGGCATTAGCGAAAACAGCTCCGGCTGCTTTTGCGCTTCTTGTTGAATAGTGTCGTCAATCGGTGTGTCGTAGGTTTTGAGCAGGTAACCGAGCACCGAGTAAAAACCCACCATGGCGATCAGGTCGATCACTGCTTTGCGTCCGATCGCCTCGGCAAGTTCTGCTTCCTGCTCCTTGGCCAGCATGCGCTCATCGAATAACGCATCCACGGCGTTGACGATAAGACCATCAACGCCTTCGGGAGTACCGCGAATAGCAGTGATCCGGTGTTCGGAGAATCCCAGGGCAAGTGCACGACTAACATAATGGGCCCACTCGTAGGCTGAGCCCATACGTAAACCCGCGCGTAAAATCACCACTTCGGTCAGTTCCGGGCCTAACGCATTCTCCTTAACAACGTGTTGGCGCAAGGGCGCCCACGCTCTAAGCAAGGCCGGGTGATGGGCCATGGTGCGATAAACGTTGAGTGCGCCAGCAAAGCCCTCGCGTAAATCAGGGATCTCCTCAGGCCAGTCGGCATCGGAAATAGGCGGGCAGGGAGAAGAGGGCATGGGTGGGTCTCCTTTCAGATGTTGTTGATTGTGTCATCACTCTGCGATGGCGGCGGTTATGGCCTCGGCAATACGCTCAATGATCAGGTCTACTTCGTCAGGCGCAATGATATAGGGCGGAGCCAGCAAGATATGATCACCGTTAATGCCATCAATAGTGCCGCCCATCGGGTAGCTGATCAGGCCACGCGCCATGGCCTGTCGCTTGATCTTGGCGTAAATCTTTCTAGCCGGATCGAAAGGTGTTTTGTTTTCCCTGTCCGCGACAATCTCGATACCGCGAAACAAGCCCCTGCCGCGAATATCGCCCACATGGGGGGATGCGCCGAGCGCCGCTTCAAGGCCGCTCTGTAACCTCGTGCCCATGTCATTGACGTTCGCCAGCGTCTCCGGCCGTGCAATGATCTCAACCACTTTGTTAGCGGCCGCGGCGGCCACAGGGTGCCCAAGATAGGTATGACCATGCTGAAACAGCCCAGACCCATTGGCAAAACTGGCGTAGATGTTGGCCGATAGCATCACTGCGCCAATAGGTTGATAGCCGCCGCCCAAACCCTTGGCGATCGTAACGATATCAGGCGTTACCCCATCTTGTTCGCAGGCGAAGACGGAGCCGGTTCTTCCCATGCCGCACATCACTTCGTCGAGGATCAGCAGTACGCCGTATTTATCGCAAATGGCACGCACGCGTTTGAAGTAATCCGCCTCAGAGGCGACCGCCCCTAAGGTGGCACCGACGACGGGTTCGGCAACGAAGGCCATGACTTCTTCAGGGCCAAGTTCCAGAATCTTTGCCTCAAGCTCCTCGGCAAGCCGTGCAGCGTAGGCCTCGGGCGTCTCGTCGGTGCCCTTGTCGCGATACGCATAGCAGGGCGATACATGGTGGGTTTCTGGCAGGATGGGCTGAAACTGCTGGCGCCGCATGGCATTGCCACCGGTTGCCAACGCGCCGATGGTATTGCCGTGGTAGCTCTGGCGTCTGGCAATGATATGCCGTCGCTGGGGCTGATTAATCTCTACAAAGTACTGCCGGGCCATTTTCAGCGCCGCTTCGACGGCTTCTGACCCACCCGACACCAAGTAGACGTAATCCAGCCCTGCGGGGGCTAAATCCACGAGCTTTTCGGCAAGTGCTTCGGCGGCATCGGTAGTGAAAAATGAGGTGTGGGCGTAACAGAGGCTATCGATCTGTGAGCGCATGGCGGCCAGCACTTCCGGGTGGGCGTGTCCTACGCTGGTGACCGCAGCGCCTCCCGAGCCATCCAGATAGCGGCGCCCCGTGGTGTCCGTGATATAGACGCCTTGTGCCGACGCAGCATGAGGCAGTTTCCCGCCGATACCGCGGTGAAGAATACGCGTCATAGCCTCTTTCCCTCATTATCAAACGGTGAGTAATTCATATGACAATGAGATTGGCACACTCACAAAGATGTTTGCAACAAATAAATCATTTAAATATAATGTGAAACATGTAGATCATATATTCACAGAGCCAACCGACTATTTCTTCACAGAGCCAACTACTATGCAGCCGAGCGATTCGCTGAGAGAGCAGATTATTGCCCAGTACGATGCCATGTCTGCGCAGCTGCAACAGGCCGCTCGCTACGTGCTTGAGCATCCGGAGGAAGTGGCGCTGGTGTCCATGCGCGAGGTGGCGCGCCTAGCGGGTGTGCAACCCGCCACCATGACACGGCTTGCCAAGTTCTTGGGATTGCCAGGGTACGACGAACTTCGGGCGCAGCATGCAGCGGTGTTACGTCAGGGGGGCGATGGCTTTGCGGCCAAGGTTCGCCAGCGGGTAGATGAAGGCAGTGAAAGGGGAGTCAGCGATACCGCTTCGCATATGCTTCAAGGGCTGAGTGCCCAGCTTGCTAAGCTCTGCGAGCCCGATTCACTACGGCAGCTGGAAGCCACCGCCACTAGGCTGAGATCAGCGAGAAAGGTATACGTGCTGGGGTTACGTTCCTGCCATGCCGTTGCCTGGCATTTCCATTACGTGATGACCCTGCTGGGCGAGCGCTCGGTTCACCTGGATGGGCCTGGGGGAACCGGCGGAGATGGACTAATTCGTGCCACATCTGAGGATGTATTGCTCGTTATCTCCATCAAACCTTATGCAACAGGGACGCTGGAACTGGCCCAACTGGCAAAAGATAAGGGGGTGGGGATTGTTTCCATCACCGATAGTGAAGTGTCGCCGCTGGTGGGGATGTCAGCGCAGACGATTCTATGCCCCACGGAAACCGATAGCTTTTTTCACACGCTAACCCCGGCATTAGCCGTCTCCGAAGTGCTGTGCAGTTTATTGGCGGAATTCGATAGGCCTAAGACGCTAGACGCTTTGCAGCAAGCGGATGAACACCTCTCGCATCTCAATACGTATGCGACGGCTATCCCCAGGCGGCAGTGAGAAGCGAGGCTTATTGACCCAACATTACTGTCAGATAAATCCTTCGATAATTACCGAGCGGTAATTATCAGTCGTCTCGTCGGGTTATTAGGATTAAATATTCCCGAGCGGGAATATTTTGGCGTTGCCGTGACTGTATGAACAGTGTTCTAACAAAAGGGTGGCTCAAAGCCACCCCGGGAATGCGCGCTATATCTTATATAAGAAACGCTTAGGTATTTAAGATAACGCCGCCATTCAGGTGCATGGTCTGGCCACTCATGTAGGAAGACTCCTCGCTGGCCAGATAGACATAGGCAGGGCCCATTTCGCTGGGCTGCCCGGCGCGTTTCATGGGCACCTGGCCGCCGAATGACGCTACCTTCTCATCCTCAAAGCTGGCGGGAATCAGCGGGGTCCATACCGGCCCTGGCGCTACGGCATTCACGCGAATGCCACGATCCATCAGCGACATCGCCAACGAACGCACCAGCCCCTGAATAGCGCCCTTGGTGGCGGTGTAATCGATCAGTGTATCGTTGCCCTTAAAGGCATTGATTGATGAGGTGGCAATAATGGTGTCGCCTTCGCTGAGATGCGGCAGGGCAGATTTGCTTAGATAGAAATGGCTGAAGATATTGGTCTGGAAGGTGCGTAGCAGTTGATCATCGGGGATCTCGGTAATGTCATCCCAGTCGTACTGCTCGGCGGCGTTATTGATCACAATATTGATCTTGCCGAAGTGGTCGAGGGTGCGCTTAACGATCTCACGGCAAAACGCTGGCGCTGCCACATCGCCTTTCAAAACCAAACAGCGGCGACCTTCGGCCTCCACCAGCCGCTTGGTCTCTTCTGCATCTTTGGTTTCTTTGAGGTGCACGATCACGCTGTCGGCACCTTCGCGGGCATAGTGAACGGCGACTGAACGCCCTATGCCGCTATCGCCACCGGTAATAATCGCGACCTTGTCCAGTAACTTATCGGCGCCCCGGTAGCTTTCACGAATGTATTCGGGCTCTGGGCGCATGGCGTGTTCATCACCAGGCTGTTTATCCTGATGCTGTGGTGGTTGGTGTTGATCACTCATGTGCGGTCACTCCATTGTTGGCACAATTTGGTTTGCACATACGGTTAGTTATCGTAAAACATCACTTACTAACCACTGTTCAGGCCCTCGTATCCTCGAGTACCTTACACGCTGTAAACGTAGACCAAGGTAGTAACAACGGCAAACCAGGAAGCGAACGCTGAGCAATAAAACGGTTGGTCATGCAGAGAAATGATAGTGGCAGGTTATTGATGCTATCAATATTGCTAATGTAGCTGCTATAAAGCTATTTACTTGTTTTAAGTGTTTGTTTTAAATATTGTTTAATTGCAGTTATGTCGTGAGTGCTTATGAGGGTGAATTGCAAGTTGAAGGGGAAGGGCTACAGTTAAGTCAGCCAGGGATAGGAGGCACCACGAACGCCTCCCACTCTTTCGCTCACCCACTACGGTAAGGAAGAAGCGATGACTCAAGTTCCCGATAAAGACCAGAAAGCCCCTAAAGAGAAGGATGACCACCATGATGAGGCCAATCCGATGCCGGATACCCACCATGTAAACCCGGAGTCCGATGACGATAAAAAGTCAGGCAGGGATACCAAGAAATAATCTATGCAACATTTTTTAGGCCAACGCAAAACAACAAAGGCGCTACTTCCGGTAGCGCCTTTTCTATTAGCGCTAAACCTCTATGTTGATAGAGGGCGTTGATACGGAAACGTCACCTAGCGAGGTAGGCAGCAACTGCCCCAATGAGGAGTAGAGGGCCTCAGAGGTTGATGCGGCAACCACTCGATCAGTCTTGTCCATAACTTCTTCAGCTTTCTTTAGCTCACGACGAGCTTCTTTATCTTCTTCATTCAGCCGAACCTTAAGTTCGTTAACTGCTTCGCGCAGCGCTTTTTGGGCGTCAGTCAGTACGCCGCGTAGTGCGTGTTCACTAGCGCTGGGGCCATTGGATTTCGAGCGGTTGTCTTCATTCTGAATGAGGTTAGGTAGGCTTGGTAATACGCCGAGCTCGGTGGATTCATCGCTTTCAGGCTCGCCCGCTGCCTTCTCGGCCTCTTGCTCAGCAGCCTTTTTAGCATCATCTTCGGCTGTTTCCGCACTGGCTTCGGCTTGCTGCGCGTCACTGGAAACCGTTACCTGGGCGCTCTCATTGCCACCCGCCTGGGCCGCGGCTGAGTCGGCCCCGTTGGCTTGGGCCTCGGCCGGTTGAGCTGCTGTCGTTTGAACGGCTGTCGTGGGAACTGCTGGCGTTGCAACCACGGACGGGATTGCGGTCATGCCAGCACCACCGCCGCCTTGATTGTTCAGTAGCTTAGCCGCACCGGCAAGCTCACGGGCGATGCTCTTGAGCTCCTTGGCCATGTTTTTAAGCTGTTCAGGAGAGGCGAAGGCCATCATGGCTTTCAGCATTTCAATCCGCTGACGCAGGAAGCCCACTTTATCGGTGGCCTGCTGCTGGGAGGCTTCCTTTGGCGTAGGTAGCGACGCCAAGCTCTCCAACGCTTCCTGCTGCTTTTTAAGCCGCTTTGTGAACGGGTCGTCTTCAGCAGGCTCGCTCTTTTGGGGGACGATGCGGGTAGGCGTTAAAAACTGCGGCTTATCTTGGCGCTGATTAATCAGTGTAAAAGACGAAAATCCTATCTTCATGACGCTACCCTCTCCTCATTGTTAGAAGATATCGGCCATTTAGCTTAGGTCTTTAACCCCCGGTCTTTAACCCCCGGACTTTAGACGCCGCTTAACTTCCACGCTTAGCCTGCCTTCACCAAGCTTCAGTTTCAGCTTCTGGCCGGGCTGGGTATCTTCCGCACGGCGAATGACCTGGCCCTGCTCATCCTGGGCAATCGCATAGCCCCGCCCCAGCACCGCCAGCGGGCTGACCGCGTTTAACTCCCGCGCCGCGGCTTTCAAACGGGCCTGTCGGCTCTCCAACTGGCGCTGCATCGCACTCCCCAAGCGGCGCTGTAACTGGCTCACGCGTTCACTTTCTGCGCGATGCAACCGCGCCATATCCTGGCTGGCCAAGCGCCTGCTCAGCTGTGTCACCTGGGCTTTTTGTTGGGTAAGCGCTTGCTGCATGGCGCGATTCAAGCGCTGATTGAGGGCGGTTAAGTGCTGGCGCTGACGGTTGAGCTGCTCGCCGGGGTGGCGCAGCTTGGCGCGCAGGGTATCCAGCCGCTGGCTGTCTCGCTCTAAGCGCGCCTGCATTGCCCGCTGCAAACGGCTGTGCTGATGCTCTAGCTGGCGCTTAAGGGTGTTGTGATCCGGTACCAAGCGCTCGGCGGCCGCCGATGGGGTAGGCGCGCGCATATCCGCGGCAAAATCCGCCAGGGTGATATCCACCTCGTGGCCCACCGCCGACATCACCGGCAGCCGGGAGTGAAAAATCGCCCGTGCCAAGTGTTCGTTATTAAACGCCCAGAGGTCTTCCAGGCTACCGCCGCCACGGGTAATGAGCACCACATCCCGTTCTGGGTCTAGCTTCGCTTGGCGGTTTAATAACCCTAGGGCCGAAATCATCGCCGGGGCGGCTTCGGCGCCTTGCACCGGCACCGGAATCAGCGTCACGTCCGCCAGTGGCCAGCGCGCTTCCAGCACCGCCAGCACATCGCGAATGGCCGCCCCGGTGGCGGAGCTCAATATCAGCAGCTTGCGGGGCGGGAAGGGCAGCGGCCGAGCGTTGGCAAACACGCCTTCGCCTTCCAGCTGCGCTTTCAAACGCTCAAAGGCTGCCAGCAGCTCGCCCAACCCCGCCGCCTGCACGGCCTCGGCAATTAGCTGGTAATCGCCGCGGGGCTCGAACAGTGACACTCGCCCGCGCAGCTTGACCTGATCACCATCGCGCATCGGCGCAGAGACAAACCGCGCCCGCTGACGAAACAGCGCACAGCGAATCTGCGCCCGGTCGTCCTTCAGCGTGAAATAGACATGCCCCGACGCCGGGCGGGAAACGTTAGAGAGCTCGCCCTCCACCCACACCTCGCCCACATCACGCTCAAGAGTCTGCTTGGCGCGCTGGTTGAGTTGGCTGACGGAGAGGGCAGTGGGCGTTGGTGCGTTCATTACTATCCCTTGTTTTAGGGAATCCGGGAATCTTTACGGCTAGTCGCGTAAAATGGCGTCGTTATTACAAAATATCATTGTATTACTCAGGAGATGACGAGGAAATGCTATGAGCCACCAGCTTACACCGCTGATCGCTTTTTACCGTGGCGAGGCACCGGATCATAAGGGGCGCTATATCGATGCCGTCTGGGCCTTATCTCACTTCTGGCTAGAGCATACCCACGATTATATTCAGTGGCTTTTTCCCCTCCCTGAGGTTGGCCGCTTTAACCATTTTGCCCCGCGGCTGACTGATGTCGAGCGTGAAGTATTTCAAGACGATAGCGCGTTACGTGAGCAACAGCGAGCCTCGCTGGATGTCATGCTGAGTTTTTTGGGTTTAACTCGGGATGGCCTCACCATTACTGCCCAGCCGAGCCTCAATATCCGCGAGCATATTTGGCTCAAAGCAGGTGGGCATAATCACCTGCGCATCACGCGGATGATTCGTTCTTTGGCACTTTGTCACCAACCTAAACTGGCGGCATCGTTCCAGCAGGCAGTGATTGATATTGGCAGTACTCAGGGTATTGTCTCCGCACAGTCGATGGCTTACTGGCGCGCAGCCTCGGATGCCAAACACACTGTATGAAGCGTGATTGCGCTTCTACTTTTATTCTTTTTTGTTGGGAGTTAGATAATGAAAATTTGGGATGATGAGGTTGTTAGGGAGTTATATTTCCGGCTTTCTGGTAAAGAGGTAGAGGGGCTTGAAGTAGCCGTGCGAACTCTTCGAGAAATGTACCCAAAGATTGATATTTATAAGTCTGTTTTAGGTAATGGCGCCGCGATAAGTGCGGGAAGAAAATCGAAAAGTAAATCTAAAGGTAGGCCGCTATTTGCAATCAGGAGGCCTGGGCGGAATAAGCCAGCTTGTGTAAAGATCAGGATAGATGCAAAGAAAGATAGAGCAAGGCTTGCAGGTGATATAGGCTGTTCTTGGGACGAGCTAAATGAAAGAAGATTCTATCTAAAAGATTTTCCAAATAATTTGGCTGAGTTTAAACAGTTTTTAAAAGATTTAGGTAAATCTGTTGAGATAGTAGAAAAGCGGACTAATGGGAGTGGGTGCTTACCAATAGATTATCAAGAGTTTTTTAAAAATGCTGGTGAGTCAGATTGTGCCGAAGATTTTGTTGAAGGCGCAGTGCTGAAGGTGTTTGTTAATAAATATGAAAGAAGTCGAAAGGCAAGAACTGCCTGTATTGCTAAACATGGAGCTCGCTGCTTCTTCTGTAAGTTCGATTTTGGAGAAAGGTATGGAGATGTATATTCAAGTTTTATTCATGTTCATCATATTGTTCCTATTTCCAAAATTGGTAAAAATTATAAAGTAAATTTTGAAAAAGATCTGGTGCCGGTTTGTCCGAACTGCCATGCCGTCATTCATTTTGGTGGAGAAACGCTATCTTTGGATGAGGCCAAAAGGGTTTTGTCTCCTGATAATGGAACCTGAATTCAAACCATGAGTGCAGCACCTATGGTCTTGCCCACATCGCGCTCAAGGGTTTGCTTAGCGCGATGGTTGAGATGGCTGACGAAAAGGGTCAGGGGTGTTGATGAGGTAATAACGGGCTTCAGGTCGAGAGAGATATTAACTCTAGCATTAATACGGTGTCAGCAGATGGTCCAACCGGCTGTTGGCTGCGAGTGCTTGCTGGCCGTTTGCTGAGAATGTTAACCCATCTAATTCCCCTAACAGGCGTAGTGAATGTCCCTCACGGGAAAGGGCGGTACCTTCGCGTAAGGCCACTACCAAGGCGTGAGGGTTAAGGGCCAAATACTCTTCCAAACGCTCTTCGCGGCTTTCTCCGTTATGTCCCTCCGGTTTGCCTGCAATAAAGTGCGGGTTAATCTGAAACGGCACTAGAGCAAGCGTGCTGAAACTCGGCGGTTCAACAATCGGCATGTCGTTAGTGGTGCAGAGAGTGGGGCCAGCAATATTCGACCCGGCACTCCAGCCAATATAAGGGGTGCCATTGGCAACGCACTGGCGAATGGTGTCTAACAAGTCGGCGTCGTACAGACGCTTGACCAGGGCGAAAGTGTTCCCACCTCCAACGACGATCGCTTCAGCGTCGCGGACGGCTGCTTTCGGGTCGGCGGCTTGATGAATGCCTTCCACCTCTAATCCTTGTGCGTCAAAGGTGGGTCGCACCTGTTCCAGGTAGATATCGAAGGTCTTGCCGACTCCCGCAAAGGGAATGAATAGTACGCGCTTGACCGGCTTTGGGTTATCACCCAGAAAATCGGCGATTAATGGTTGAGCGTGATCAAGGTAGCCAGTAGAGCCAGAGCGAGAACTGCTGAGCAGTAGCAGTCGTGACATAAGGCAACTCCTAAAATGAAGGGCGCCAAGATGACGCCTTGAATGTGGTTTTATTTAGAACCCAGCTTAAGGGTAGACGAGAAGAAGCTGTAAAGTGCCGAGCCAGTAATGAAGCCCGCCCCCAGAATGTAGAGCTTCTGACTTCCATTGTCGCCAAAGCGTTTAACCACTAACCAGCGAATAATCAAGGCAATGTAAATCACGATCCCCGCTAGCGGTGAAGTGATCAAGAGGCCGGTGGCAAGTAGCACACCAATTTGACGCGACATTCCCCCCACCGCCTGAACGACAGCGCCAACGCTTGCCCAGATCGCTAGCTGTTTAGCGATTTCAGCGCTGGCGCCAGCATCGATGGTCGCCACGTAGACGCGCGCAACCGGTGGTACCAAGTCAGCCGCGAAGTAGGCATTGAAGGCGAAGGCGACGATCACGATCGCGACACCAAAACTGAACAGTTCAGCGAAGTATTGCTGGCGACGGCCATCAACCTCATAGTCCCGATCACTCCCTTCTCCACGGATAACCCAGCCCGCCTTTAGGTCGTAAGCCATGTCAGCGAACGCCGGTCCCGTCGCAACGGTGAACGCTACCAGCACACCCAGAGCGGTGGTGGGGAAGCCAATCAACATGCCGATAACCAAAAAAATCAATGCGGTAGCAAAGGAAGGGAACCAGCCAGAATGCATGGCCGCGATGCCTACGATTAGTTCAGATGCCATTGCAGCCATTGCAGCGAACACCAGCCAGCCGATTAACATGCCCAAGGACATGCCAGTGTAGATGCCAGTTCCCAAGGCGAGAATCAACGCCACGATAAGATAGGCAGTCAAGCCACTAATCATTGCCCGGCGCAACTGCAGCGCTGATCGGGTGGGGCGTTGTGGTGACGTGTCGTGTTCGCCCTGACGGCGCTCAAGGTACATCACTCGTAATATCTGCAGCAGCGCGATCAAGCCCGCGCCGATCATGATGCCATGAGGAATATAGGCGGCGCTGATATCGAAGCCAAAAAGTGATTCAGAATAGCCGCGAATGATTAACCCCAGTGCTAACGCACACATGGCAAACACGTTAGCGATCCAGGCGATACCGAACATTTCGGCGGGGATGCCGAATGCTTTGCCTACGCCACCACCGATCATGCCTACCAATAGCAGTAAGGCACTATGTCCTTTTTGGGCCGCTGCTTTAAGTGCCTCTGCGGTCGCTAGTCCTGGCGGCCAAGCGGCCCGGGCCGAGAATACCTTACTGTCGAACGAGAAATAAAGAATGGAAGCATCGGTAATCACCGCCAGCGAGGCACCAATCAGCATGGGAACCAGCATTTGAGACTCGCCCATAAGAAAAGGAATCGCCAGCGGTAACAACAACCCATTAGCGGCTGAAAAGGTAGCGCCAGAAATGGTTGTCTGCACCAGTGTTTGCCGCTCCAGCGAACGGTAGCGGCGGAACAGTTGTAGAGGAATATAGGAGAGTAAAATGGCGATCAGCGCGCCGATGATTGAGGTGTTAGGGGTAATACCCACGCGAGTGATCAGTTCCATGCCGATGATGGCACCTAGAACACAAACAATGATGTTGACCACCATTTGCCCCGGAGAAAAGAAGCGTGGGTGTTGATGCGTTTCCTGAGTGCTATCTGTACCGGGCGTTCCCGGTAAGGTTGTTTTGTTCATCTCAAAGCAATCCGCGTTATTGTGAAAAGTGTTTTATCGGTTCGCCGATTCACGTCAGCAGCAGGTTGGCGGCGCTGAATACGATTTGACGAGGCGTGAGAGTGCGATGACCGGAAAGCTTGGCAATGCGCTGGCGTTGCGCCAGCGTGTACCCCATGCAGTCTAAATAGAGCAGATCCCCCTTGAGCGAGGCGGCTTCATGAGCGGCTTGTTCCAGCTCCCGCGAAGCCCCATAGGGCGAGGCATAAAGTGTTTCAACATTGAATCCAGCTGTTTCCCAGCGGGTACGCGCATTCTGCATTTGGCGTGACTCAGGGCTCATGATGAGGAGTCTCCCTTGGGGAAAAAGAGACTGAATGCCGTGGCGTACCAGCCTTTTGGGTGACAGCACTGGCATGGGAAGGTCACGATAGTCGGGAAGTTCACCAGTACAGAGCACCACGATGGCGTCGACGTCATCTTCCTTCGCCATGGAGTGCACTGCCAAATCGAGTAGTGGTTCCAGGTCTGGTTCGGCAATGATGACTTGGCGGCCATCGCGCATGCGCGAAACCAGCACCTGAGACTGTTTGCCGGTGGGATAACGTTGCTCTATCTCTTCAAGCGTCAATTCATCTAGCGCGCCGCGCTCGACCACGTCTATGTGTGGAACGAGCAGCGTAGAGAGGTCTTCATGGAGGTCGGTGCGCGGCGCTTGACCAATCGTCACTATGCCCAAGCGCGAGGTATCGGCACTCATTTGCGAGCGCCCCTGTGCTGGAAGTGAGTGTGTTCTCCATACAGTGCGATCAAACGGCTGAATTCTTCAGCGTCGTAGAATTGGCAAATACCCGCCGTAAAGTCCTTCGCCACCTCAACGGCAAAACGAGCCGCCTGTTCAATATCGACTTCATGACTTGCCCCCGTCGCACAACCGGCTACGGCGGTTTCGGTGGACAAAGCCACGCCAATCACGGGAGCCGAGGTGGCAACCGCCGGTTGTAGAATACTATTCAGGTGATGGAGACCATTGCCGTAAGGTGTAATGTCTTGTTGAGTCAGCGCAAAAATGTGTGGCAAACGGCCCGTTACGCGGGACATTACATCCATTAGATCTTCGCTGGTGCGCAAGATATAGCCTTGCTTGACGGTCGGCGACATCGACACACCGCGCACATTGATGACGCGATTACCTTTAGTGGTGTCGATCGAAACGATGGCATCCATCTGAGCATCGATCTCGTGCTCCCAGGTATCTTCAAAGCTGATCGGCGAATCCATGAACGGTACCGGATGGTGTTCACGGGTGGGGGCATCGGGGCAGATATGCGTGGTGATAATAACGTCGCCCGCCAAACGATCACCGTGGGCCGCCATGCCAATCAGCTTGGCGGCGGCGGCCAGGGCCGCTAAGGCACCATCGCCGTCCGAGACATAGCCGGTAATGTCCGGGCGGGCACCGATACCGCCCAAACGGCCAATCACCCCCAGGGTGGGCGCCTCTTTGCCTGCTTGCTTGCCGCTGTGTCCTGCCACGGTGATGTGCAGAAAATCGCTGGCGCCTTTATCGGAAGTAACGCGAGTGACCTGAATACTTTCCGGCGCTGCTCCGCAACCTATCAAGTATTCCCGAACTCGCTCACCTGACGCACTCGGGGTATCCAGAATTTCATGAAGATCGATAACTTGCTTAAGCATTTACGCTACCTCGGTGGGGTAATAGACATAAGTAGAGTACGCTTGAGGATTGATTGGATAAATTTGAATTAAAGATGGATTAATTGGAATTGCCGATGAATAACGTGACCGCCAGGCAGTTGGAGGCAATAGNNGTTGCCGATTTGGGCAGCTTTACTGAAGCTGCCGAAAAGCTTCATCTTTCCCAACCTTCGTTGAGTCAGCTTGTGCGCCAACTTGAAGAGACGCTGGGCGTGCGATTGTTCGAACGCACCACGCGAAGGGTGAGCTTGTCAGCGGCGGGGCAGGCGTTTTTACCCGTAGCGGAGCGGGTACTTTTGCGCTTGGAGCGAGGCATGCAGAACATGCGTGCCTTTGCCAAGGGCCAGCAGGGTCAGATCAGTTTCGCGGCCCTGTTAACCGTCGGGGGAAGCTTGATTCCTGCAGCCATGGCAGAGTTCCAAAAGCGCTACCCCACGATAGGATTGGAGTATTTGGAAGAGAGTGATGAGCCTATCTATCAACAGGTGATGGCGGGGGATGTCGATTTCGGTGTCAGTGTCGCTCCTGTGAATTCGGACGATGTGAATTTCCATCCGCTCTACAAAGACTACCTCTATTTTGTCTGTTCGCCGGAGCACCCCTTAGCAGATGAAGGCGAGGTGAGTTGGCATCAGATCGTGGAGTGGCCGTTTATCGCCATGAAGGCACGTACCAGTATGCGAAGGCTTACCGAGCAAGGGTTTGCGATCACCGGTAAGCCGATGGAGCCTGTACAGGTAGCGGGGTATCAGTCAACTATCCTGGGCATGGTAGCTAACAATATTGGAGTGAGCGCCTTACCTTCATCGCTTAAGCTCATGTTTCGTCGAGACGATGTTCGCCTTGTGCCGATTACGGAAAGGCTCTATCGCGACATAGGCGTGCTTACCTCCCGTCGTCGAGAGCTTACCCCTGCAGCCACCGGGTTCATCGAAGTGCTGATGGAACTGGTAGAAGCGAATCGTTCGTTGCTTCCAAGCCCAGAATGATAACGTCTTGTATCCCCACGAGTCGTCAGTAACTCTAAATCGCAGGGAGGCCATAGGATTACGCCCGCTCCAATAGAAAACGTTTGAGGGCGGCGGGATCAGGTACACCCTGAATCACTTCGCCATCGATGACCAGGGTAGGCACCGACTGAATCAGCGCTTCTTCCACCGCATGCCGCTGAGCTGTTTGATGCTGCTCGCGGTAGCGGCCTTCGGCCAGCACATCCAGCACTGCCTGGCGCTCCAGGCCCACCGACTCGCCAATATCCGCCAGCACTTCCGGGTTGCCGATATCGCGCTCCTGCTGGAAGAACGCTTTCAGCGCGGCCATGGAGTAGGCGTGGCCCAAGCCCAGCTCTTCGGCCATGGCGAACACTTCAAAGGCTTTGTCGGTGCGTGGCTGCGGCGAAATATTGGGCAGCTTAATCGGCACGCCGAGCTTTTTGGCCATGGGATAAACCGAATCCTGCCATATCTTAGGCAAGTAAGGGTCTTCCACCTTCAACGTGGGCACCGGGGCAGGGCGCAGCTCGAAGGGCCGCCAGCGGATTTCCACATCCATACCGTCGGTTGCCTGAACAATGGCCTCTTCGGCTAGCAGGCAGAAGGGGCAAACGTAATCGGTGTAAACAATAATCTGTTGAGACAAAAAGCCCCCTTGAACAGTAAAAATGGCCAGCTATCAGCCTAACAGCATACGTCATTAGCATTTGGTATAAGCACAAAAGCCTGACTGCATTGCTGGAAAGGCCCTCAAAACGCTATAATAGGGGATTAACCTTTCACGCCCCACTTCCTCTCAATCAGGGTGTTGCCGCTATGCTACGTATGGCCCAAGAAGCACTAACGTTCGATGACGTACTCCTCGTTCCCGGCTTCTCCGATGTCCTCCCCAAGGATGTCAGCCTCAAAACCCGCCTGACCCGCAATCTTTCGCTCAATATTCCGCTCCTCTCTGCCGCGATGGACACCGTTACCGAAGCGCGTCTAGCGATTGCGATGGCCCAGGAAGGCGGCATCGGCATCATCCATAAGAGCATGGCCATGACCCAGCAAGCCGCTGAGGTGCGCAAGGTCAAAAAGCACGAAAGCGTGATTGTGAAAGACCCGGTCACCGTTAGCCCTAAAGCCAAGCTCGAAGACCTGCTCGCCATGGCCCGTGAATACGGCTTCTCCGGTTTCCCCGTGGTAGAAGGCGAAACCCTGGTGGGTATCGTGACCGAACCCGACATGCGCTTCCAGCCCAACCATGGCGACAGCGTTGAAGCGATCATGACGCCGCGCGACCGGCTGGTTACTGTCAAAGAAGGTACCGACCTCGAAACCAGCAAAGCCAAAATGCGCGAACACCGCATCGAAAAAATGCTGATCGTTGATGACGAGTTCCACCTGCGCGGCCTAGTCACCTTCCAGGATATCGAAAAAGCCCGCACCTACCCAATGGCTGCCAAAGACAGCGATGGCCGTTTGTTAGTCGGCGCGGCAGTCGGCACCGGCCCGGAAACCCCGGATCGCGTAGCCGCCCTGGCCGAAGCAGGCGTGGACGTGATCATTGTCGATACCGCCCACGGCCACTCCCAAGGCGTTCTTGACCGCGTTCGCTGGATCAAAGAGCACTTCCCGCAGATTCAGGTGATTGGCGGCAACATCGCCACCGCCGGTGCAGCCCGGGCGCTGGCCGAAGCAGGCGCGGATGCCGTTAAAGTCGGTATCGGCCCTGGCTCGATCTGCACCACGCGCATCGTAGCGGGCGTTGGCGTACCGCAAATCACCGCGGTTTCCAACGTGGCCGAAGCGCTCAAAGAGTACGACATTCCGCTGATTGCCGATGGTGGCGTGCGCTACTCTGGTGATTTGGCCAAGGCGATTGCCGCTGGCGCCAGTGCCGTGATGGTCGGCGGCCTGCTGGCCGGTACCGAAGAAGCGCCCGGCGAAGTCGAGCTCTACCAGGGCCGTACCTACAAAGCCTACCGTGGCATGGGCTCCATGGGTGCCATGTCGCAGAGCCAGGGTAGCGCCGACCGCTACTTCCAGGATAAGAGCGAAGGCGCCGAGAAGCTGGTGCCGGAAGGCATTGAAGGCCGCGTTCCCTATAAAGGCATGATGAGCGCCATCGTTCACCAGCTGATGGGCGGCCTGCGCGCTTCCATGGGCTACACCGGCTGCCGCGATATTCAGGAAATGCGCANNNNCCAAAGAAGCTCCCAACTATCGGGTGAGCTAACCAGCGTAGTTAGTTAAAACGGCGGCGGGCACAACAGCTCGCCGCTTGCTTTTTGGCCTTACCAGCGGCACCCACACCGCTTAACCGAGACCCCGCCATGAGTGACATTCACGCCCATAAGATTTTGATTCTCGACTTCGGCTCGCAGTACACCCAACTGATCGCTCGCCGGGTTCGCGAGATCGGCGTCTATTCCGAAGTCCGCGCGTTTGATATCACCGAAGAGGAGATCCGCGAGTACAACCCCAACGGCATTATCATGGCCGGTGGCCCGGAATCCGTGACGGAACTGGACTCCCCGCGTGCGCCCCAGTGCGTGTTTGAAATGGGCCTGCCGGTGTTTGGTATCTGCTACGGCATGCAGACCATGGCCGAGCAGCTGGGCGGTAAGGTAGAAGGCTCTAACCAGCGTGAATTCGGCTACGCGCAGATTCAGATCGACGAAGATAACGCGCTGTTTAAAGACATCAAAGACCACGTAGACGCTAAAAGCGGCAAAACCCTGCTGGACGTATGGATGAGCCACGGCGACAAGGTCGCCGAAGCGCCCGCCCAGTTCACCGTGACCGCCTCTACACCGAGCTGCCCGATTGCCGCCATGTCCTGGGAAGAGAAGCAGTTCTACGGCGTTCAGTTCCACCCGGAAGTGACCCACACCCTGCAGGGCCAGCGCATTCTTGAGCACTTCGTGCTGGATATCTGTAAAGCCGAAAAGCTGTGGACACCCGCGCAAATCATCGAAGACCAGGTTCAGCGCGTGCGCGAGCAAGTGGGCGACCGCCACGTACTGCTTGGCCTCTCCGGGGGTGTGGATTCTTCCGTAGTTGCCGCGCTGCTGCACAAAGCGATTGGTACCCAGCTGACCTGCGTCTTCGTCGACAACGGCCTGCTGCGTAAAGCGGAAGGCGACCAGGTCATGGAAACCTTCGCCAAGCACATGGGCGTTAAGGTGATCCGCGTAGACGCCGAAGACCTGTTCCTCGGCAAGCTAAAGGGCGAGAAAGACCCGGAAGCCAAGCGCAAGATCATCGGCAATACCTTCATCGACGTGTTCGATGAAGAGGCCAGCAAGATTGAAGGCGTCGAGTTCCTGGCCCAGGGCACCATCTACCCGGACGTGATCGAATCCGCCGCGTCTAAAACCGGCAAAGCGCACGTGATCAAATCCCACCACAACGTAGGTGGCCTGCCGGAAACCATGAAGCTCAAGCTGGTCGAGCCGCTGCGCGAACTATTTAAAGACGAAGTGCGCAAACTCGGCCTTGAACTCGGCCTGCCCTACGATATGGTCTACCGCCACCCGTTCCCTGGCCCCGGCCTGGGCGTGCGTATTCTGGGCGAAGTGAAGAAGGACTACGCCGACATCCTCCGCGATGCCGACGCCATCTTCATCGAAGAGCTACGCGCCTCTGGCTGGTACGAAAAAACCAGCCAAGCCTTCGCCGTATTCCTACCGGTGAAATCGGTAGGCGTGGTCGGCGACGGACGCCGCTACGAATGGGTCATCGCGCTACGCGCGGTAGAAACCATCGACTTCATGACCGCTCGCTGGGCGCACCTGCCTTACGAGCTGTTGGAGAAGGTTTCCAACCGGATTATCAATGAGTTGGAAGGGGTTTCTCGGGTAACTTATGACGTGAGCAGCAAGCCGCCTGCTACTATTGAGTGGGAGTGAGTTTGTTCGTGAACGCTGTTAGGTGAACATAAGCCACTCAAAATAGAGTGGCTTTTTTGTAACTTCAGGTTATGGTTTCATCATTACTCGGCACCAGCTCTTGGCAATATTAGATATTTTTTTAATTATCATGAGTCTAAAGTTTGCAAATCAAATTAAGCTAGGTTATTTTTGATAAATTTTAATTGTTTCTTTTTTATTAATGATTTCTTAATGGTTTTAAATTTAAATCATCATAATTTGATATGCTTTGATTTATTTTCTCTCAGGAGTGTGTGATATGAGTGGGTCGTCGAAAGATAAAAATAGAGAATCAGCAATTGCTTTACGGCCTAAAGCTCGTATATTAAAAACTTTGGGCGAAGAGTTAATTAGTAGTGAAACTGTGGCGTTAATAGAGCTTGTTAAAAATGCTTACGATGCTGATGCTGAAAACGTATTAATATCGTTCTCTGACTCCCTTGAGAAGGGAGAAGGATCGATTCATGTTGTAGATGATGGCCATGGTATGGATATGGATACAATTATTACATCTTGGATGGTAATTGCGACTTCCTCAAAGAAAGATTATAAGAAAAGCCAGAATGGAAGAAGAAGGGTTCTTGGTGAAAAGGGAATCGGTAGATTTGCTACTGCTCGAATTGCAGATGAGCTAGAGCTTTTTACTAGAACCAGTAGCCAATCCTTTAACGAATCATATGCCGTTTTTGATTGGACTCAATTTGATGATGATGAAAAATTTTTAAGTGATATTCTTTTTCTTGCGGAAGAGCAAGTTGCTACTGTAGTTACACATGATTGGTGTTTGTCAAAGTCCCTATGTGTCAGCGTAGTTGT
>LGOV01024293.1_pt1 | contig 41446 bp, 57 predicted proteins | sample 469881 | NCBI WGS metagenome assembly LGOV01 (sample SAMN03857199, study PRJNA290197) | marine sediment metagenome | biome: marine cold seep biome; feature: cold seep; material: marine sediment; isolation source: sample #5579, elevator 3A push core 41 containing 12 cm of sediment... ...
GAAGTGACCGTGATGTGGGAATAGATTCCGAGTTTTGAATATGACAAACACGACGCGGCAGCAGTTTGTTGATGCTCTGAGAGCAAAAGCTGCAGGCAGATATATTGACCTTGTAGCAATGCAAGGAGTATTGCCCGATACTATACAATATAATGAAATTGGATCAATGTATATTGCTGCTAACTATAAAAGACAAGTAACTGCAAAATGGTTTAACCTCTGGAGAAATCAGGCTACTCATTTTATAGAACTGGTGGATCTTGGACGAGGGACGCCTAGTCAAGTGGAGGACGTTGTTTTTACTTGCAATAGAACATATCCCGGCGAATCGTATAATCGTACTGAATGTGATAGCGAATTTTGTAATTGGGTGCTATCACAACTCAAATGGACGACCACGGAACCGCGTTACATGAATAAGCTTGAAATTTTTAACGAGCTTAAGGCAGTTGCAAACGGAAGAGTTATAGATGTAGGAGCTATTTCTCCATCAAATGATAAATTTGTTTGGTGTACTTGGAGTTCTTATATTGTTTATAGAGGAGAAATATCGACCGGGAAGTGGATATATATTCGGATACATAACTTAGGTGTACGGAACCTTCCGGAGATAGATGATATTGAGCTTACAGGTAATGGATGGGGACATGATACTAAATATGATGAAGGCATAATACTAGAAGCATTAAATAAATTGCCATTCAGTGCAGGGCCAACTGTTTGTATAGAAGGAGATCGAGTAATCATTACAACTTGTGCAGATGGTAGTCCTAAAGATTGGCGCGAGTGTATAAATGGTGTGTGGACGGAGGGGCATCAAGATTGTAACGAAGGTTGCACTTCTGATGAAGTACGAAATGTTGAATATTGTTCAGATGGTAGCACAATAAAATACAAAGAAGTGTGTGACGATGAAGGAGTTTGGCAAAGTTATCATGGCACTTGTCCAGATGAAGAGGAAGAGGAAAATGATATGAACTTCTTGTATCCAATATTTGATTTTGTAGAGAAGATGCTAGGAGTAGATAGAAAAACTGCCGAGATGTTTACGTATCTTGGTATTGTAGGCGTAGTGATTGTGGCTCTTGGAGCCATGTTTGGTAAGAAATAGGAAGAGGAGAAACGAAAATGCACAGATTTAATGTACACGACACAGAAGGAAATGCTTTAGCAGGAGTAGAGATAATAGCTATAGCGGAAAGACATGGACAAGTATTATCGAAACATACTAATAATGATGGATATGCAGAGATAGATTTTACTCCGTGGTCAATACTTGCAGATGCTCGTGTGGAAATGCCAGAAGGATATGAATGTGTTTATTGCCACGAACCAAAATTAGATATTGCAGTGCTGTGTAAGTTCATATTAAAAAAAGGCGTAGCTCATTGTTATAATGAAGCAGGCGAACTGGTAATGGGACACGGCGAAGAGAAGTGTGTTTCTGGCGATAAATATGTCTGCTCAAATGGAACATTAAGTGTTTCAGAAAGAGATCCTGATTGTAACGGAAATGGAAACGGGAAAGCATGTCCGATTGCATGTGTGTGTATGGGAACACCGCTTATAGATGCTTTAGGACCGATACGAGAGTTTAGAGATGAAGTGTTAAAATATCTTGATGATAAGGGCATAACTAATCATTATACTGCATATGTTAGAAGCGAACAATCTCAATTGTGGTGGAAAAATAAAATTGAGGCGGGCATTGATAACCCTAGAGCAATGATGAATTATATTGACGGTGAAAAAAAAGACGATCCTGGCTTTGATAGATTTATTAAAAAAGAATTAAATAACCAAATAGCGTGGGAAAAAGAAGCGAAAAAAATTATGGAACCTTATAGCAGAAAATATAAAGAGGTTAAAAAAGTTACTGAAGAAATAGAAAAAACTAAAATTAAAAAAACTAAAGTTGCAGAAGTTAAAAAAGCCGAAGTTAAAAAAACTGAATCTAAAAAAGATATAAAAGAAACTGAAATAAAAACCGAAAAAGAATACGATTTAAAAGAATATAAACCAACTAAAGTTACTCCTGCTAAGTTTATACCTATAAAAAAGAGCACTAAAATTGGGTATAATCTTGATAAAAAAGGGAATGTTGAATATTTAGTGATAGATGGTCACACTTTGCTTTACCCTAAAAAAGTTAATAATTATTTATCAGAAAGATTAAACAAACTTTATGAACAACAAAAAGATTATAAAAAAGGCGCCGGTCCCACAATTGGAAGCGGTGAATTTAATATGAATAAAATTTTAGATCCAATTATTCAAGAAAATAAGTATATCGATAATAAAAAACGTGATGAAATTACTTTAAGACCTATCGGAGAAACTACAAGTTTGTTATCACAAGATGATAAAACCGAAAGTAAAGTTGTAGTTTTGGAAAATGACAAAGGTTATGTTAAAGCTGTTAGAAAAAGCTCGTTTGATTATTTAGATTCTCATGGATTAAAGTTAACTTCACCACAAGAAACTTCCGACATACTTAATATAATAGACAAATCTGGCGAATTCGTAGGCATTACAATGAGAGTTAGAATAGAAAAAAGTAAAAAAGTTAAAAAAGAACAAATCGACTCTTTTCTAAGTCCGCAAAAAAGCTATGAACCTGGAATAAGCAACCCTAATATTTATAAACGCGGAAGTTTGAAGAATTTGAATCTTAAAGCAGCTCATCAAATTATAGATGATATAAGAAAAAGATTCAAAGTAAGTGTTAGTTCTAAGCGTTTTTCTGGCAATAGAAAAGCATTAGCATATTATCAGGCAGTGCCAGGCGCAATATCTACTAGTATAAGTACTGATTTAGCAGTCATAGGTCATGAATTAGGTCATCATTTAGATCATAGATATGGATTTAGCACTAATACAAAATATAAACCGGCCATTAGTAAGATGATTACTGAAATGGACCCTAATTTTAAAGTTGCTTATAATGACAAACAATTACCTGCAGAAGCAATTGCCGAATTCATAAGAATGTATTTAATCAATTCAAATTTATTTGATGAATATGCTGGATCATTTAAGAGAATCTTCTTTGATACTATTAGTAAAAAAGATTTTGATAATTTAGAGAAAACTAGAAAAGACGTAACGGATTGGTATGATGCTAGTCTTTCAGAACAAATACACTCTCATATAATTTCAAGATTAGATAAAAAATCTTTTAAAGAAACTATTGATAATTTTGAGGAGAAAATTTCAGAATATAGATTAAAAGGTTATATGTATTTTGTAGACACTTTAGAACCATTAAAAAGATTAATGAATTTAATGGAAAAAAGAACAGGCAAAAAAATAAGCGATAAAGATAATTTTTATTTAGCTGCCGAAAGTGCAAAACATTCATCTATGATGGCTAATAGAATTTCAGTAAATGAACTTATTACACCTGATAGAATTCCTATCGGAAAAGGTTTTAACAGTATATTTGAACCTATTTCAAAAGATGAGTTCCCCGAATTTCAAAATTATCTTGTAATCAAAAGGTCAATCGATTATATGAATAGAGGAAAAAGAGTATTTAATCAGGATATAAATCTAGAGTTTTTAAAACAAGAACTTGAAGCGTTAGATTTAATTTATCCGCATTTTGAAAAAACTTCTGAAAACTTATACGAGTGGTGGCGAAGTTTTACTGGTGCGTGGTTAGTCGATACCGGTTTATTAGATCGAGAAGCTTATAATAAAATGATTAAATTAGAACCACATTATGTGCCATTCTTTAGAGATTCAAAACAATACACTTTAAATAAAAGTGGTAAAGTTGTAGAAGCTGCCAAAAGAGGTTTTACAGATCATAGAGCGCCAATAAAGAAATCAAGTTTAAAAGGTTCGGCCGACCCTATATTGAACCCAATAGAAAGCATGCTTATTCAAATAGAAGAATACGTTACAACTGTCAATAGGCGTAATGTAATGCTTAAAATTCATGAAATGTATATTAATAATTCAAGCGAAGATACTGGATTGGGTTATTTAATGAAAAAAGTGGCTCCGGCCATGCAAGCTGAATCGGTTGACGTTTCGGATAAAAAAATAGATTTAGTATGGAGAATGCTTGTTGACTTATCAGTTCAATCAAATAGCAAAACATTAAAAGAAGCTATAAAAAATAAAGATTATAATAAAGCGTACAATATAGCTAAAACTTTAGGATTTACAGCTGATAGACATGTGGATGAAGTTTTTCAAGACGTAATCACGGATTTTCAAGCCTTAAGCATGGATAAAGAAAGTAATATAATATCCGTAAAAGATGATAAAGGTAAAATACATCATTATGAAATATTCGACGTATATTTATTAGAGGCTCTATTAAGTATGGATACTACTAATATAGATGCTGTTACTAGACAGGTCCAAGCTTTCAGAAGAGCGTTCCAATCTATAATAACAACATTAAATCCATTATTTTGGGCTAGAAATATTGCGCGTGACTTTTTTCAAGGAATTGTCGCTAGTGATATATCATTGCATAAATATCCAAAAGCACTGGCTCAAGCTTTTTATGATGAAGTTAAAAAAGGCGAATGGTCTGAAATGTACAGACAAGAGGGTGGTGGATATGCCTCTCCTGTTGGCGCTGATCGTAACGCATTAGAAGAGAGTATGTTTGAAATAATACCTGGTTTAAGAGAAAAGCATAAAGGTAGAGCAGCAATGGAAGCAATCGAAAAGTTTTCTGACGCAATAGAGCAAGCACCTAGAATAGCAGAATTTAGAAACTATATCGAAAAATACGGCGACTCTCCAGGTTCTAGAGCAAGGGCTTTATATGAAGCGCAAGACGTTACTGTAAATTTTAGTAGAAAAGGTCAAATTATGCAACGTTGGTATGGGGCGTGGATACCGTTTTTAAACGCTTCCATACAGGGTATTGATAAATTCGCTAGATTGCATAGTAAAGAAAATAGAGTAAAGACGGCGACAAGGGCTATGAGTACTATTATGTTGTTACAAGCATTGCAAATGGCAATATTTAGAGATGATCCTGAATACGATAAAATTTCAGATTATATAAAAGATAATTATTGGATATTACCTTATAAGGATGTTAAAGGTAAATACGTAAGAATACCAAAGCCACGTGAATTAGCTATTCTTTACGGTTCTGCATTTGAAAGAGCTTTTAATTCGATTGTTAAAAAAGAAGGTCCAGAAGCTTGGAATAATTTTTCCGATGCTTTAATATCTAATTTTGTACCACAACTTAGAAGCATTGCAGCGCCTATATTAGACATTGAAAAAAATAAAACGTGGTATGGCGGCGAAATTGTACCGTATAAATATAGAAGATTACAAACAGATGAACAATATACTTCTAAAACTTCAAGTATTGCAAAAAATATCGCTAAAGTAATATCAGATGAAAGCAAATTTTCTTCTCCAATGGCAATAGATTATATTATTAATCAATACTCTGGGTTTTTGGGTAAAATAATAATACCAGCAACCGATGATTTAAGGGGCAATGCTTTCGACTTTTTAGGAAGGGCTTTTACAACTGATACTGCATATTCGAATAATATCGTAAGCGAATTTTATGATACACTTGAAGAAATGGATAAGCAAAAAACAACTTACACCAGCAACAGAAAAGTTAAGGGTTATTATAGTTCTGAACTTCATGAAAAATTTAAAGATTCAGCTGAAAAAATGAAAGGTTTATACAATATTAAAGATGAACTTGTTTTATTAGACCAAAAGAAAGGCGAAGAGCGTGAAAAAGCTATAAAAGAATTTAAAAAGAAATACGGAATACCAGCGTCGGAAGAGTTTGAAATTGACACCTTTGGCAGAATTATACAATTCAACATAAGGACACAAGCTGAATTAGCGAATAAAGAATATGACAAATTAGTAAAATAAATGTTATAATTAAAATAAATGGGAGGTAATATGGAATATATTGATTTTTTAAAAAGAGAAGGTTTAGTTATTGAAAAAATATTAGATGCTAGAATATATATAGATCCAGGACACGGCGGTGATGATCCAGGGGCGGTGAGTGGTGATTTTGTAGAAAGGGATATAAATTTGGTTATGGCTCTTTCTTTAGCTGGTTTCTTAAAGTTTTTAGGCGCTGATATCAAATTGTCAAGAAAAAATAATTTGGTAAGTAAAAATATAACGATGCGATGTAATGAAGCGATAAAATGGAAAGCCGATTTAATAATATCGGTTCATAACAATGCTGGCAATGGTGATGGTTTTGAAATTATTCACACCATTTTTACCGAAAATAGTATCGGTGATGAAGTAGCGAAATCTATTGCCGATGCCGTGATTAAATATACTGACCAAAATTTTAGAAGATATATTCAGGAAAAAAATAGTCGCGACGAAGATTATTTTGGTATTAATAGATTATCCGGAAGTATACCTTCGCTTATAACCGAATTTGCTTTTTTAGATAATGTAGAAGATAGAAAGATTATTGATAGTATTCCGGAACAGGAGAATGCAGGAGTTGTATTGGGTGTTGGAATTGCTAAATATTACGGAGTTTTAAAGGATGTTGAAATTAAAAAAACTACTTCAATTTCTAGCGATATTGAACAAATTATTAATTCGTTGATAAGGCTTAAAGATAAGCTTGATTAAAAGGAGGTAAAATATGGACCTAATGAAATTTATATCGGAGCAGTATTTAATTATTGCGGCTTTCATTTGGGTATTCGGGAGAGTATTAAAAATGATACCTTTCGTGCTAAATAAGTTTATACCATTGATTTTGTTTGTTATTGGTATGATGATTGGATTGTTACTTCATTATTACGAAGTGGTAACTATCGTTATTTTAAACGGCGGTATAGCTGCGGGAGTCGCCATGTTCGTTTATGACGCTATAAGTGATAAGACTAAAATTAAAATACAAAAAAAAGAAGCGGCTGATTAGTCGCTTTTTTATATGTTTAAAAATATAGTTTCGCCAGATACTGGAACTGTGTCTGCATTTAATGGATTGTATGGCTTAATTTCAATTTCATTATTTCTAGGTGCTATTGGATTCAGCATACAAAGATATCGCACTTCATCATAGATATGGTCCTCTTTGGTTGTATCTATATCTTCAATATCCCTTTCAGCTGTTTGCAATATAGGGAATGTTCTTATTGTATCTGTACAATTATTGAAAATATACATCATAGGTATACCGCGGTCGTCAAACGCTAATCGGTAATGAATTTGCATTTTACCAGGTATCCTCTTGTTATCTCCTTTTTCAAAATAAATTCCGTAGTTTTCAAAAGTTTCGGCTATACTTACGCCTCTGCTTTCATCCCAAATAGACGGGTCCGCAACTCCTAATATTCTACGATCGCCATAATATTTATCTTCAATTTCTTTTATTTTTTTAGCTTGTTTATTAGGCGTCCATTTCAAGCCGACGTTTGGTTCTCCATTTGATCCGTAAAATTCCCTTATTCTATACAATCTGCCTTGAGTATCGACAGCCCACCAACCTACCGAAAATGGTCTACTATACCCAAAATCGTAACTTCGATATATTTTCCATGTATCTGGAATTCTAAATGACTCAATTACATGTGTAAACATTCTAGTTTTGTAATTGGCAATATCGTTTCTCCACTCCGCGAATGCTTGACCTTCGAATATATCCCAATCTCCATACAGGAAAGCTCGTTTTTGCATTTCCGGTAAGTTTTCTAATCTTTTTACATAATTAGGATCGTTCTTCATCAATATATCGTTGTCATAAACTGACGCCGGAATAAATTGTATTATATCATCTGTAACAGGATCTACTATTATATTCTTACCGTATGTTGTAGCTGAAATAAAATCATTTTTTACCCAGTTATGGCCAATTCCACCAGGATTACAAGTTCCTCTAAACCTAGTTGGAAATCCTGACGGAGAACGCAAACACGAAAGCAATACTTGTATGGTAGCTTTTTCATGTTTAGTAAGTTCATCTACTCCCACCCAATCCATAGATCTGCCTTGATATCCTTCTGCATCGGAGAAATTTCTAATATATCTAAATTTAATAACAGTTCCATTAATTAAAGTTGCAATATGCTTACTTCCGTTATATTTATATAATTCTTTCGGTATATTATCTTTGAACGTTTTTATAATATTTGCTTCCAGATCGTCGTATGTCTCTCTAAATAAATATATACTAGCACCAACATGTTCAAAACCATACGCTACAGCTTCCATAACTAAAGCGTGAGATTTTCCACCACCTTTAGCTCCGCCGTATACAACTTGGTCCGCTGATGATGCGTGAAATAAATTTTGTTTTGAATTAGGTTGATAAGTTATTTCTACATTCATAAAACCACTTCCTTTAATATTTTGTTATTTCTATTATATCATATTTTTGTTTTTTAAAAAATACTTGACTTATTATACAAAGGGCATATAATATTATATATACCACATATAAAAATATAAGGTGGCCGAGAAATAAGGGAACGGGGGTGAGTAATGAAAAGTATAAAAAATTTAAGATTTAATCTTAAAGATTTAAGAATCCGAAAAGATTTAACGCAATTGGAATTAGCAGAAGAATTGAAAGTGAGCCACCAAACAATCAGTAATAGAGAAAACGGACAAGTTCCACCATTGAAAGAATTAATTAAAATTGCTGAATTTTTTAAAGTGAGTATTGATGATTTGTTAATGTAAAAGTGAGGTGAAAAAATGGGTTTAAATTTCAGAAAGTTAAAAGCGCACGAGATTAAAGTTAGAATTCAGAGTGTTAAAAAAAATGGATTGATATTGTTAATCTACAAAGATGCTAGAGTTGATATGAATATACTAGATGAAACGGTAGGGCCGGAAAATTGGCAAAGAAAACACGAGTTAATTAATACTAATTTATTTTGCAACGTTGAAATCTGGGACGACACAAAAAACCAATGGGTATCTAAAAGTGATGTAGGTGTTGAAAGTAACGCTGAAAAGGAAAAGGGTCAAGCTTCTGATAGTTTTAAAAGAGCTTGCTTCAACTGGGGTATTGGAAGAGAGTTGTATGAATCTCCGTTCATTTGGGTGAAAGAAGAGAAATGCAACATTAAAGAATACAACAAAAAGCTTACTTGTAGTGATAAATTCAACGTTGAAAAAATAACATATACTAAATTGGGAAACGTAGACGGATTGGCTATAATCAACAGCAAAACAAAAGGAAGAGTCTTTGTTAAAAAACCTTCCGAGTCTAAAGAAATTTAATTGATTTGAAAATTAAAAAGGGAGAATAAAAATATGAAAAAAATTATATTAAAAGAAATGAGAATAAGAAACTTCAAGGGGATTAGAGATTTCAGTTTAAAATTAAACAATAAAAATAATAAGATTTATGGGAAAAATGGAGTTGGAAAAACAACGTTGTACGATGCATTTGTATGGTGCTTATTCGGAAAAGATTCAACTGGTAGATCTCAATTCGGGATAAAACCAGTAGATGAATTTAATCAAGTAATAGATCAATTAAACAATGAAGTAAAAATGATTATAGATATAGAGGGTAAAGAAATGTCAATAATGAGAACAAATTTAGAAAAATGGGTAACTAGAAGAGGAACCGGCGAAAAGGTATTTGATGGGAATGAAACTAAATACGAATTTGATCAGGTACCTGTTACTAAAAAAGAATTTCAAAAAAGAATTGAAAGCGAAATAATAAACGAAAACTCTTTCAAATTATTGACAAACTTAAAAGAATTTAATAATTTAGGCTGGAAAAAAAGAAGAGATATATTGTTTGAAATAGCCGGCAATTTAGATGACGAAATAATAACACAATCAAATCCGAAATTAGAAGATTTTATTGATATGTTGCAGGGAAGATCGTTCGATGATTTTAAAGCAATGACAAGTTTGAAAATATCTAAAATAAAAAAAGAAAAAAATGGTATACCTATAAGATTAGACGAGCATTCTAGAAAATTAAAAGAAAAACCTCTTGTTGAAAAAGAAGCTGCTGATATAAAAATTAAAGAAATTAAAAGCAGTATTGCTAAAATTGATAAAAAAATTAATGGAGTTATAGAGAAAAATAAATCTAATAACGAAATTATAAGCAAAATAAGCGAATTAAAATTCAAATTATCAGATATAGAAGTTTCCGAAAAAATAAAGTTGAATAAAAATAAAAATAAATTAAAAAATGATTTAGAAGTACTTATTATTAATATGGCTGCTCAAAATAGAAAAATTGACAGTATAGTTAAGAACAATGTTGAAAATGAAAACAGTATTACTAAATTTAAAAAAATCAATGAAGAAAAAAGAATTGAATATGCTGAAATTGGTAAAAAAACTTTTGAAGAACCCAATAGAGAAGATTTTAAATGTCCTTGTTGTAAACAATCGTTACCATCGGACAACATCGATGAAAAGATTAATGAATTAAAGATTAATTTCAATAAGGAAATAAAGTCGCAAAAAATAACAATTAATACTATTGGTAAAAGTAATAATTTAAAAATTAAAAATTATACAACGGAAATCAAAGTTTCAAGTGAAGAACTGGAAAAAATAAATAATTCCTTGCTTGAAATGGATGAAAGAAAAAAAGAAATTGAAGAAGAAATTAAATTAGAAGTTTTTGATCTTCAAGTAGAAATACATGAAAACGAAGAATATCAAAATGTTTTAAAAGAAATTGAAAAACTTGAAAAAACAATCAAAGAAAACCAAGATACAAAAACATTATTAGATACAAGAGATGAATTGCAAGAAGAAATTAAAGAATTTAAGAATATATTAAAAGTGTATTTAGAAATAGAAGAAAACGAAATTAGAAGAAATGAAATATTAACAGAAGAGCAAAAGTTAATTGATGAATTAGTAGAATTAGAAAATGAAGAGTTTAAATGCGAAGAATTTATCAGAACTAAAGTTGAATTAACAGAAAGTAAAATGAATTCATTATTCTCATTTGTAAAATTTAAAATGTTTGAAAAGCAAGTTAACGGAGCAATGGCAGAAACTTGCAAAGCAATGGTAAACACGAACGGAAAGAGTTTAGTAGTATTCGATGACGCCAACACAGCCGGACAAATAAACGCTGGAATAGATATTGTTAACACTCTTTCTAACTTCTATGAAATAAGCGCTCCAATTTTTATTGATCACAACGAATCAATAATTAAAACATTAAAAACTGACTCCCAACTCATAGGATTATATGTTTCTGACGACCATGAAGGATTACATCACGAATTCGATGAAAAAGAACAAATAACTGAAGAAGTAAAAGAAATAAAAGAAATAAAAGAAGTAAAAGTTAAAGAATTGTTTGAAGAAAATGAAGATATATCTGAAGAAGTTGAAGATGGAATCGAATTTTAAGGGGTGAATATGAAAATTAAAGTTTATAGCAGTGGTTCGCATGGTAATTTTTATACGATTGAAGATACTAAAAATGGCGAAAAACAAATTTTATTACTTGAAGCAGGTATGAATATAAAAGAGATTAAAAAAGCCTTAAACTTTAATTTTAAGCAAGTTGTGGGGTGTGTGGTTTCACACTCTCACAACGATCACGCTCAAAGTTTGAGAAAATTACTTGAAATCGGAATTCCCGTTGCTTCAAATCCATATGTGATGAAAGATATTGATCACCATAAAAAATTTGTTTTACAAGAAAAAAAGTCTGTTAAAATTGGCGATTATAAAATAGTTCCTTTTAAATTGTTTCATGATGTTTTAAATTATGGTTTTTTTATTAAAACACCATCCGGAAAAAGAATAATGTTTGCAACCGATACACAATTTATTAGGACATTTATAAAAGACATTGATGTTTACATGGTTGAATGTAACTTCGACGAACATTCTATGCGAAAGGCTATTAAATCTGGCCGGATTGATCCATCTATTTTAATTAGAGTTTCAGGCACTCACATGTCGCTTGAAACATTAGAAAACTATTTTGAATCTGCTGATTTAAAAAACACAAAGAAAATAATGTTGATTCATCTTTCTAATGAAAATTCGAACGAAATAAAATATATTAATAAAATAGAAAAATTAACCGGGATTGAAACTGTAGTTGCTGATAAAGGTATTGAAATAAAATTAGAAGATGGACCAGATTTTTAATTAAATTGATTTAAAAAATTATAAAGGAGAGAATGATCATAATGTTAATCAACACTAAAAATTTAAAATATGTTAAAGACGTGGGAGAAAAAACAGTTGCAAAAATAGAAAAACATTTTGAAAATAAGAGTTTTATACAAAGAGTGATGAAAAATAACGAGATGAAATAATGATATTAAAAATAGTAGAACAATTTAAACGTGATAGTGATTGGAATATCAAAAACGGTTATAAATCATTAAGTTATTTAGATTTGGATAAAAGACTAACTAACGCTGGTTGTGTAGTTGAAACAAAAGAAATTAAAAGAATTGCATTAGAAATTGAAAAAGAGGTGAAATAATATGTATGTAATAATAACAGGAGAATATTCTGATTGGGATATAGTCGGATATTTTGGAAAAGAAGAAGACGCTAAAAAATATTGTTTAATTAATAATGATCCGCATGATGATTATTATTATATAGAAATCAAAAAGTTAGATTTAACAAAAAAACAACGCGAAGTGAAATTGTATTGTCGCCATAAAGTTGTGTTCGATTTAGGAAGAGATGGTTATTTTGAAATGAGAGAAGAATCAGAGGAATGTGATTATGATTTAAAAGAATACACAAATGAACCGGCAAAATATAACCTATCGGATAATTATGATAGCGGTTGGATATCTTATAAAATTAATTGTAGCGATAGAAAGAAAGCTGAAAAAATAGCACAGGATAAATTAACTAAATTACAAGGATTGATGTTAGATTTAAGTTTTAAGCAAGCATTGATAGCGTTAGGGTATGAAAAAAGATGATAATTTTAAATGTTAAAAGGTTAATTAAAGGAGGAACATATGGAAAATATAAGATTTGTTGTAGCACCATACGCATTATTTGATACATTAAGAGCGTTTGAGAACGATAAGAGTTCAGGGCATTATTTGAAATACGCAGTAACTATGGAAGATGGTGAGTTAGTAGTATGTGCAGAAAAAAAATATCACCCAGTATCAATACCGGCACAAGAGAGTGCTTGTGGTTCAATACCAAAATACACAAAATAATTATCAAACTACCTTCGGGTAGTATACATAGGTTTGAATACCAACAACAGCAGGCGTGCTGACAGCGACCTAAAAACGCAATTGTAGAAGCACTTCTATTTGATACTGCTATCGCTGTAAAAATCAAAGAAAAGGGGTGAAAAGATAATTTATTAACTTAGTGTAAAATTAAAAGTGAGGTTAAAATGAAAAAATATTTAGGTGTTAAGTTAATTGAAGCTAAACCAATGATTTTAGGATTATATAATGATTTTAGGGGTTGGAGTATGCCTACAGATGAAGATGCTAAAGAATCTGGGTATTTAGTGAAATATGAAGATGGTTATATTAGTTGGTCACCAAAGAAACAGTTTGATGAAGCATATAGAGAAATTGAAGATTTAACGTTTGGCTTAGCAATTGAAGCAGTTAAAAAAGGTTTAAAAATTGCAAGAAAAGGTTGGAACGGTAAGAATATGTTTGTTGTTTATCAAAAGGGTTATCCTGATGGAATACCAAGCAATAGGCAAACAGCAGAAGCGCGGGGAATAAATGAAGGTGATTTATTTATAGTTAGACCGTATCTACAATTAAAAACAGCAGATGGATCACACGCAATGTGGAGTCCGTCAACTAGCGATTGTTTAGCAGAAGATTGGGTAATAGTAGAATAATATAAGTTGTAAATAAATAAAAAGTAGTAAATAGGGCTTGAGCAGACTTAGTAAACCTGCTCTTTTTTTAAAGTAACACTTGAATTATTAAATTCATTATGATAAAATATAAATACAAAGTGAGGTGATAAAATGTTGATGATTGAATTTTTAAGAAGAAAGCAAGGTTTAAATCAAACTGAATTAGGTAAGTTAATTGGAGTTACAACTCAAACTATTAGTAATTGGGAAACCGAAAAACTAGATCCACCCGTTAGTCGTTATAAACAATTAGCAAAAGTATTTGAATTAGAAAATTGGACTGAATTAACTAAAGAAGTATAGTAGGCAATATGAAAAAAATTAGTTTAAATGTAGAATTAACAGGTAAAAACTTTAAATTATAAATCGAATTAGGAAGTGGTAAATGATGAAAAATAGGAAAAATATTTATAATGTCCATACCCTGCGATAAGTAGGTTGCGAATGGTGTGAGAGTGCGGCATTTGGCTCAAGAAGTTTATCAAACTTGCGAAAGCACACCGATAAGGCGAATATAAGAGTGTAAAATTAAATCTAGTAGCGCGAAAGGTTGATTACCGATTAGCATGGGAAACCATTTTAATTATCTAATCTGAAAATGATATATATTTCAGAGAGGATTATAAAATGGACATTATAAGCTTTAGCGGAGGCAAAGATAGCACAGCAGTAGTATTAAAAATGCATGAAATGGATCAACTAAAAGATAAAATTATATTGCATATATCAATGCAAGAATGGGAACACCCGCAAATGAACGAACATATTAAAAAAGTTAGAAAATATATTAATCAAGAAATAATAATAATAAACGCATTTAAAAATGGTCCAACTAAAAAAATGCTTAATCATGTAGTTAATAAACGTGATAATACAACTCAAAACGGTTACTGGTGGTGTGGAAAGTCCAGATGGGGTACAACTTATAAGATGCAAGCAATAAAACGTTTCTACAAGCAATTTGACGAAGTAGTAGAGTATATAGGTTATGCAACAGATGAAAAATCACCAAGTAGACAACTATTAATTGAACAACATAAGAAAGGAGAGTTAAAAAATATAGTATATCCATTGGTTGATTGGGATATGACAGAACAAGATGCTTTAAAATATTGTTATGATAAAGGTTTCGATTGGGGCGGACTGTATGAATTATATAATAGAGTAAGTTGCTGGTGTTGTCAAAATAACAATTTGAAAGAATTAAGAAATATGTATGAATATGAACCTGAAAAGTGGGAAAAGTTAAAGCAACTAGATAAAGAAGTTGAGAAAAGAGTTATTGAAAAACACGGCGAATATAAAAAAGAATTTAGATATAAAGCAAATTATTCATTTGAAGAATTAGAAGAAAAATTTAAAGAAAGACAACTGAATCTATTCGGTAAAATTAACGAGGTGAAAAAATGAGAGAAATAAAAATGATAATCAACGAATTGAAGTATCTAGAAAAGAAGTTTGAAAAAAAAGAAGATAAGATATCAAAAATTTTTGAATTAGCAAGATTTCTATCGGAAGCAAACAAACCGGCATTTATAGAATATCACGGAATGAACAAACAATTTGATATAAGTATTTACGCTTCTGGTTGGAATTTATCAGGAAACGGAGTAAAAAAATTTAGTTGGTACGAAGATGAAGAATGCGAAGATAAAGTTAATGATTGCTTAAATTTTTTAGAAGGTTTAGCAACTGCATCGGCAAAAAAATATCGAGAGGTGAAAGATGCAAAATAAACTTACAGATCTAAACAATCATCTATTTGCACAACTGGAAAGATTAAGCGATGAAGATATAACAAGCGATAAATTAGAAATGGAAATTAAAAGAACAAAAGCTATTGGATTGATAGCTGAAAACATAATAAATAATGGTGATTTGGTGGTAAAAGCTATTAAAGCAGTAGACGGAAGTTTTAATGCAGATAGAAAATTACCAAAAATGTTGGAGTGATAATATGGCGTATAAATATACTGATGAACAGAAAAAATTTATAAAAAATAACATTAAAGGAAATTTACTTGTTGATCTAGTTAAAATATTTAACAAGAAGTTTGATGAAAAATTGGAGTACTCCCAAATGAGAGGTTATGTAAGAAATCATAAATTAACTAGTGGAATAAACACTAAATTTAAAAAAGGAAATAAACCTCTATATAGTTTTAAAAAAGGCAATCAAATAGGCAAAAAAACTAGATTTAAAAAAGGCAATAAACCTCATAATACCGACAATATAGGAACTGAAAAATTAACGACAGATGGTTATTTAAAGATAAAGATTGCAGAACCGAACGTGTGGAAGTATAAACATAAGCTTGTATATGAAAAATATAAAGGCAAAATATCTGAAGGAAATGTAGTAATATTTGGTGATATGAATAAATTGAATTGCAATATTGAAAATTTAATTTGTATTTCTAGAGAAGAATTATTAATATTAAATAAAAATGGATTAATAAAAGAAAATGTAGAATTGACAAAAACAGGAATAATAATTTCTAAAATATATCAAAAAATGAATGAAAAGATTAAAGGAGATGAAAAAAATGAATAAACCAAAATATATTTTATTAGTATCGCAATATTATTACAGTTATCACACATTTATAATAGATACAGAAAATTTAAACGAAGAAAATTATCGTATTAAAGCAATAAATTTAATAAGAGAATTATTTAAATATAAAAGAGAAGAAAATAGTCAAAGAGGCGAATATTTAGGGGATTTTGAAGAAGGATATTATAAAGGTTTTAAAAGAAGGAGATACAATTTCAATGATGTTGGAGATATTTATTTTATCAGTTGTTATGGTTTGAATGATTTGATGTATGAAATTGGAGAATTTAAAGAAAGAAGTTCAACTAATAAGAGAGGGCGCAAAGATTCAAAGGTTAGTAAATATATAGAAGATCATCACGATTACAATAAAATTTTAAAAATGGTAGAAAAAAATTTTGAAATAGCTAAATAAGGGGGAAAAATGAGAATTACACCAGAGGAAATTTATGCATTAAAAGGGTTAAAAATAGGGGATAAAGTGAATGTTAAACATTTCAAAATCAATCCGCATATTGTAACAGAAGATTGTTTAATTGATAGAAAAGGTTACCATCGCTCAGTATCATTGTTGATAAATAATGACTTTGAAAAAGTTGAAAGAAAGATATGGGGTATTGATGAGATAAAAGAAGGAAATTTATATTGGTTTGTAGGCAGTAACGGGATTTTATATAATGAGTGTTACGACGGATTTGCTCATGAAAAAAATATTATTAATAGTATTGCTTTCAAAAAAGAAAAATATGCAGAAGAATATAAACAAAAATTGATTGCGTTTAATAAGGAATATAAAAAGGGGTGTGAATAATGAAACAACATATAACAGTTGAACAGTTAAACGAAGTTAATACAATTGATTTAATACGAGTTTTAAAGCATACATTAGCCGGTGATGAAAGATGGGCTGAAAGTATAACTATTGGTAAAATGATTGAAATATTAAATCAAAATTTTAATTGGTTTAGAATTGAAAAAGAACACAATGATGAAGATAGAACAGTTTTTTGGGTAAATATTGGTCCAACAAGAGAATACGCAAATTACAAATTAGTAGACGTTTTATGGGAAGCAGTTAAAGATTTGATTGAGGGGTGTGAGTAATGAAATATAAAGTTATTGGTCAACAAACTTTTGATACTTATCCAGACGGAGAGTTTGATAATAAAATATTTAGCAGCAAAGAAGAAGCTTTAGAATACATCAAAAATAATAGTGGTAAAACAGGTAATGTAAAAGGTAGATACAAAGTTAGTAGGCATTATTATATAAAAGAAATAAAGGATGGTGAACGATGAAGTATAAACATCCTAAAAGTTATGATGGTATACCAAATACTATTTATCATCAAACGAGAATTAAGTATCGAGTTGAGAATTATTGTTTAAAATGTTCAAATTTTTTAGGAGCGGAACACGATTTTGAAGAATGTAAAACAAAAGGCAAATTTACACAATGGCCTAAAAATTCAATATGTGTAGTTCCGGTTGAAGTGGGGAGATGTGATTAAAAATGGAAATTTTAATATTATTTGGAATATTTATAATGGCATATGCAGTTGGCACAAATAGAAATAAAATTTCTTTGCTGATAAGAGTACATGAACTACAAGATAAATTTATGTATAAATCAAGGCGTAAAATTGAAATATTAGAGAATGAAATTGAAAAGTTGAAAAAGGCGGTGTAAATGGTGAATAAAAAACAGAAAAAAAGAAAAATGAAGCAAGTTAAATTTCATCAATTACCACTAAAAAAACGCTATCCAACTGCGACATTGATTACCGAATGGAAGGGATTAGTAGGGCTAGAAAATAAGGATTATTATTTAAACATAGAATTAAATCATTATTCTGGTTATATAGAAGCCCGAAAAGAGAAAGATGGTTGTCGATTGATGTATTATCTATCGACACATACATTTTATAAAAGCCAATTTAAACAATCAACACATATGTTACAAAAATATGGATTTAATGTAATCTTAGCTAATTGGGATTAATAAAAAATAAAAAGGGGTGTGAATAAATTGAAGGTATCAAAAAGGATTATGGAAAGTCATATAATATGCGATAATTGCGGAAAAGATTCAGCGGACGTTATTGTTTATTCAGTTATTGAAATGAGCGAGTTAGAAAAAGAACTTAAAAAATTAGACTGGCATATAACTGATCACGAGCAATTTTGTCCGGAATGTTTAATTTTAGTGTTGGAAGATATTTAATAAGAGGTGAAAGAATGAAAGACTTAAAAAAATCAAATCGGGCTGCAACTGATCACGAACAAGAAAGAAAAGAAAAACCTTATTGGAATAAATTAAAGAAAAAAGTTTTTGATGGTATTAAAAAAAGGCGGTTAGAAAATGAAAAATAAATTATTAAAGTTAATGCAACAGTACCCGGATGCAGAGATAATACCAATGGTAGATTGGGAAAGTAATGATGGAGAATATAGTACATCTACAAGCGAAATAACTAACGTTAATTATTCTGAATATGTCATGATAGATAATTTTATATATGATGATAAAGAGAGTGCTATCGATAGATTATGGGATGATAAATATCATAGTGATATTTTATTTAAAGATATGGACAGAAAGAAACAAGATAAATATTTAGAAGATGAATATAACAAATTACAATTAGAAAAAGCAATATTCATTTATATTGGATAAGGGGTGATTAAATGATATTATTTATGCGAATTTGTACATCAATTGTAATATTGGAAATTGCAATGGTGTTTGTAATAGGAATTTCGATTAGAATTAGGGGGTAAAGATGATTAAAGTTTAGAAATGGTTTGTTTTAATATTAGTTTATGTTATAATATATGCAAAGGGGGTTCATAATGTTTAATTTAATGGTAGCAAGAAAAAGAAAAAAATTAACACAAGAACAGTTGGCTAAACTTTTGAAAGTTGATAGAATTACAATTTCACGTTGGGAACGCGGCGAAGTAAAACCCAATATTTACAAACTTAAAAGAATAGCCGAATTATTAGAAGTGACCACTGATAATTTATTAGAAGAGTAGGGGTAAAAATGGCGAAGTATAGACAATTGCATATAACATTTTGGCAAGATCCTTTTGTCGAAGAATTAGAATCGTTAGAAAAATTTTTTTATATTTATTTAATGACTAATAGTAAAACAACACAATGCGGTTGTTATGAAATTAGTATGAAATTAATTAAATATGAAACGGGGTTAGAAGAATCTCAAATATTAAAATTTATTCAGGTGTTAGAGGATAACAAAAAGATTATATTCAATAAAGAAAATATGGAGTTTTTAATACTAAATTGGTTAAAACATAACTCTTTTAAAAGCCCTAAAGTGTTAAAATGTATTCAAAATGAAAATGAGTTGGTTAAAACGTTGGTATTTAAAGACTATATAAACAGTATGCTGGATATAAACACCGCTATGGATAGTCTATCTATAGTCTATGGTAAGTCTATAGATACTGGTCCGCAACAAGAACAAGAACAAGAACAAAAACAAGAAGAAGAAAAAGAAGAAGAAAAAGAAGATAATAATAATAATAATAATAATAATGATGATGATGATATTAATACTAATAATAATAATAATAATAATAATGATNNAATTTTCCGGAAATAAAAGAAGTTGATATTAATCCATTGATGGCCGGCGAGAAAAAAGCGATTGCTGTTGATGCCAGAATGATGATTTAAAAATAAAAAAATGTTTGTTAAAAAATCAAATTCAAAAACTGATGATTATTCAGATGAATATTTAAATCTTTATAATTCCTATCCAAAACATGAAGGTAAGAGACAAGGATTTATTAATTATAGTAAAAGATTAAAAACACATAATTCAGTTTTATTAAGTAAAAGTGTTTTAAATTACAAAAAACAAATTGATGAATCTGAAACTGAAAATAAATATATTATAAAGATTTCAAATTTCTTTGGGGAAAAAGCTAGTTTTGAAGATTATTTAGATGATAATTTTAAATTACGGTTAAAATCTAAAAAGAAGAATATTAATAAAAATAAGTTTCATAATTTTGATGATAATAAAAAAAGTTATACTGAAACTGAATTAATGAAAAAATTAGGGTTAGAATNNTAATAAGGGAGTGAATCGATGGGAAAAAACAAATTTACAATTGAAATTGGTGGACGAAGAAACGGAAAAACTTATAAAATGTTAGAAACTATTAAAAACACGACTATTTATGAATTGAATAAATTGTACAAATATTCGAGAATAGCAATACCCTGCGCTAACGGTCAACCAATCAAATTAATAGCCGAAATAAGAAAAGGGACTAGGTGATCTGATGAAAAAAGGAAGAGTTATAATAAAAATAATAATTGTGTGCATAGTATTTGTATTGATGTGGTTCGTCACTCTATATGGAATCGAAACAATGAATGGTAAGACTGCATTAGAACTGGAAAATCAATTTTTAAAAGAACAGGTAGCAAGACGATACGAAATAGAAGTGGACCACAAAGAACAAATAAATTTAATGATCGAAGTGATAACGGAACAAGATAATATTATAGAGGTGCAAGATGAAGTAATTCTAAGACTTAGCGATAATAACGCAATGCTGGAAGTTAATATTAGAATTTTAGAAAATAAATTAGTGGGAGAGTGACAATGAGTGAATATATAGAGCTTATAAAAAAGAAAAATAATTTAATTGATCATGAAGAATTTAATATAGTTAACAACGTGGAATGCATAACGTTTGAAAATGGTCCTTATAAATTTAATGATGGATTTTTATTAAATAAAGATGATGAAGAAAGCTATGAAGAATTAGGAAGTATAATCTGCGGCGTTAGTGTAATTGATAAGATTTATTTTGTACCTGAAGTTGGAGAAAAATTTTATTATATAGATAAAACAATGCAAAAAGGTTATAATTGCGGTGAAAGAGGTTCAAGTGAAAAAGCGTATTACAATTGGTTTATTTCAAGAGGAGTTGAAATCTATAAAAATGAATCAAGAATAATAGAAAGAATCAAAAATTTAGGGTGGATAAAAAAAGAATTGGGAGTGGTTGAAAATGACAGATAGAGAATGGTTAAAATCAATACTTAATGATTGCGATGTTAAAATAAGAAACGAAGGAATTAACAGACGAATATATTTAGCACGAGTGGAAGGAAGAATTGAGGTTTTGACAAATGTTAAAAATTCAATAGAAAAACAATTGGGGGAAACAAATGAATAATGTAAATTTGATTGGTAGATTAACAAGAGATCCAGAATTAAAATATTTGCCAGGTAGTGGAACTGCAATTGCAAATTTTACATTAGCAGTTGATAGAGGTTTATCCAAAGCTAAAAAAGAAGAGTTGAAAGAACAGGGAAAACCTACTGCAGACTTTATTAGAATAGTGGCATGGGGCAAACTAGCTGAAAACTGTGCTAACTATTTAGCAAAAGGTAGACTTACAGGAGTTACCGGTTCGATAAGAACAAGCAATTCAAAAGATGATGATGGCAATATTCATTATTTTACTGATGTCAACGCATTCAATGTTGAATTTTTAGAATGGGGAGATAAGAGCGATAAAAACAAAGACGATATCAACACTGATGATTTTACAAGTGTGGAAGATGATGATGATATACCGTTCTGATACCTATATTAATATATTGTGGAATAAGGAATTAGATTAGTAAATAACAAGGTTTTATAGTTTTCTAGTGACTAATAGTAAACATAAATACCGTTTTAATTAACATATTGGGTTGATTTAAAATATAAAGGGTGGTAAAATTGCAATTAAAAATTGATGAAATGTTAGATGGGGCATTAAGAGATTTAAGTGAAGTTGAGTTAGAAAAGGTTATTGAAAACATTTTGGATCTAAACACCGATTCGAAAAAAAGAGAAATAAAAATAGAAATAATAATAACACCGACTAGCGATCGTGATGGCGCAGTTTTAGAAATGAAAGTGTCGTCGAAACTAAGACCTAGAAATGGAATCGATACTACAATAGCGCTAGGAAAAGTTAATGATATATTTGATGCGGTAGAAACTAACAATCAACTTCAAGGGCAATTATCGGTTGATGGTGGAACTGGAGAAATTAAAGAAGTTGGTAAATTAGGAAATAATAGCAAACTAACTGTTATTGGGATGAAATAAAGAGAGGGTGACGATATGTTAAGAGAATTTGTTGAAAAAATTATTGAATTGAAAAAACCGGAATTGATTTCTGATTCGTTAGAAAGAGAATATATTTCTGGTAATTACAAAATGTTAAAAAACAACGTCTTTCCAACGTTAGAATCAACAACGTTAAGAAGTATTGTTGATTTTATAAAAGAAAACAAAGAAAATTATAAATCATTTATTATACATGTGATAAATCAACGAGAAGTTAAATTAATTTCTAAGGAATTTGGAATTACAAGACAAAGGGATGTTTATATTCATGCGATTGCTAATATTCCTAAAATTGATTTTAATTATTACAACGACCAGGAAAACTTTATTATTTCACTATTGAGTAATTTCGAAGATGGAAACGGAAGAGAATATGTTTTAAACATTGCATCTAATATTGTTGATGGTAAAGAAATAGCGATATCGGATAACGGAATATCTCAAAAAATAAACATAAAACAAGGATTAAATCTCAAAGAAGAAAATATTAATCCTTTTGTACTGCTTAAACCTAACAGAACTTTTTTAGAAGTGAATCAACCTGAAAGTATATTTTTATTGAGAATGAAAACAGGTGGTAGTATTGCGATATTTGACACAGATGGTGGTTCTTGGATAAATCAAGCTACTGAAAATATAGCAAATTATTTTAAAGAACAACTGAAAGATGTCGATGTTGAATATAATACTTTGTATTAATAAGGCGGGTGAGTAAAATATGAAAAAAATAAAAGAAAAGAAAACATTAGAACAATCAAGCAAAAGAGATTTAATAAGATTAGTTAAAGATCAGCATAAGTATATTAAAACTTTAAATTCGAATAACGAATATTTAAACGGAGTACTCAAAGCAAACAAATTTCAAACTATGGCCATAATGTTTATCAACAAAATTAAAAAATGTACTTTAACAACAAAAAATTATGACGAAGTTATAAATAATTATGTGTTGAAATGGGAAAGAAACGAAGAAACTAAAGATATGACATTTGAAATGGTAAAACGCGAAGATATTGACAGCGAAATAAAACAATGATAAAATATAATAGTTGATTCCCATCAATTCATTTTCTTTATTTTAATTTTAGATTTCAATTTAAGTTTTAATAAAAAAGGACCTATAAATTATAAGTCCTTTTTTTATTATTCACTATCTAGTACCCATTTGAGCGTCCAGGCTCTACTTAGTAATAATGCTTTTTTAGTTGAATTCTCAAGTGTTTTTATTTCTTTTTCAATTCTCTTTATTTCGATTTTTATTTCGTTTTCATTTTTCATATTTTACCTCTCTAATTAAATTAATTGGGTCTGCATTTAAAGCAATTGCAAGTTTTTCTATAATTGCTAAAGACGTTGATTGTTTTATAATTCTAATATTGCTAATCTTATTTTTAGAAACTCCTGATATTTTAGATAATTCAACAATTGTTACTTTTTGATATTTCATTTCCTTTTTTAAATTTCTTGATAGATTAACGTCTAAACTCATTGTTTTCCTTCCTTCCTTTCTTTCTTCTCTCCATTCTGCTAATGCCAATATACAAATCAATATAAACATTATATCGAAATACCATAAACATTTTATAAAATAAATAAATGTTTCAAACCACTCTTGCATTATTTCACACCCTTTCAGTCTAAACAAATTAATATTTTCGAATTTGTTGATTCTCTTTTAGAAATACGTTTCTTGTGAGCTTTGCTATTGTAAAACAAAACTGTTTCTCTTTTTATATTTTCATGTATTGCTATTTCACTAATGGATCCAATACACAATATTTCTTCGCCTTTGTATAATGCATATTCTTTTTTCATATTTAACCTCCTTGTAATTTAATTTCATACTAACACATTATAATAGGTGTGTCAATATAGTTTTCACATTATAATAGTTTTTATGTTTTTGAAATGGATATAGAAGCGGCAATAAATTAACAGAAGTATAAAAATGTGATATAATGCACCAAAAGAGAGAGGTGAAGACGATGGCAAAATTAGAAATTAAAAGACAAGAAATGTTTTGCCGACATTACATTACAGAAATTGACGGAGAAAAATTTAACGCAACTAAGACTGCAATTAAGGCTGGATATGCAAAGAAAGGAGCAACACAAACAGCTTCTAGGTTGTTAACATATGTTCATATACAACAAAGGATAGCGGAATTGCAAGAAGAATCCTTTAAACGATGTGAGTTAGATGCAGATTATGTGCTAAATAAATTTAAGAAAATCGCTGAAGATGATATAAGAAATTATTTATCATTTGGTAGCAAGGAAATTTTCTTTAAAGATGATGAAGGTAATCAAGATTTTTATAATAAAATAAATATTGTTTTAAAAGATTCTGAAACCATCGACACTTGGAATGTTTCGGAGATTACGCTCGGGAAAGACGGACAATTTAAATTTAAACTTCACGATAAAAGCGATGCATTAGTTAATTTGGGAAGACATTTAAAATTATTTACCGATAAAATTAAAATAGAAGAAGATAGCGAAATAAATGTTGTGTTCAAAAACATGGATAGACCTAAAATAGAAGAATAGTTATCAACATGTTATTAACAGATTGTGGAAAAGGGGGAAATATGAAGAAAACAGCACGTGAAAAAGTATTGAACGATGCAGAATTTGGTCAGAGAGTGAAAAAAAATGAAAACGAAACAAGTAATACTCTTAGTGAAACAGCAGAATATGACAAATATATCGAAATAATGAAAGGTTATCAATCTGCAAAGCAACCATTAGAAGAAAATATTATCGCAAATGAAAAGTGGTACAAATCAAATCATTGGGATCTAATTCGTGGAAAAGGTAAAACAAATAAGACTGATGCACGTCCGGAACCAGTAACTGCTTATTTATTTAGTATTTTGAGTAATAAGCATGCAGATGCAATCGATAATTTCCCAGCACCTAATATCTTAGAACGAGAAGATTCGGATAAAGAAACGGCGTTAGAACTTACTGAAATTATTCCTGTTATATTAGAAAGAAATGAGTTCCGCGAAACGTGGGATCACGTGTGGTGGTACAAATTAAAGCAAGGCACAGGCGTATATGGTGTCTTTTGGGATAACGAAGCAGGCGATGGGCTTGGAGATATTGCAATTAAGAAATTAGATCTACTTAATATCTATTGGGAACCGCGCATAGAAAAAATAGACGAAAGTAGATACTTATTCGTTACGAAAATGATGGATTTAGATTTAGTTAAGAAAGAATATCCTGAAAAAGCAACAAAATTAAAAATAGACAGTAATTTTAAACCGCTTAATTACGAAGGGAATCAAGAAGATAGCGAAAACCAAATATTAATAATAGACGTTTATCACCGCGAAAATGGACGCCTGGACTTAGTTAAGATAGCGGGGGGCTGTGTGTTGGAAAGCACAGAAGATAACTCGGAATATCCAGACGGCCTGTACAAGCATGGTAAATATCCGATTATATTTGATCCGTTATTCCCAATGGAAGATTACCCGGTCGGTTTCGGTTTCATCGATATAGTCAAAAGTCCTCAAATTTACGTCGATAAGTTGGACCAAATAATATCTGAAAATGCTTTAGAATCGGGTAGAGTTAGACATTTGGTATCAAAAGGATTGGGCGTTAACATCGAAGACTTCAACGACATGAGTAAGAGAGTCGTTGAATGTGAAGGTAGTATTACGCAAGAAAAATATCAACAATTACAATCAAAACCTTTAGATGCTTTTATAGTTAATCATCGCGAAAACAAAATACAGGAAATGAAAGAGATTGCAGCAGATAACCAATTTAGCAGAGGCGAAGGTGGAAAAGGTATAACAGCAGCGTCCGCGATACAAGCGCTACAAGAAGCAGCTTCTAAAGTGTCGCGTGATATGATTTCTAGTTCGTATCGAAGTTACACGCAAATTATTTATCGTGTAATGTCTATAATTTCAACTAATTACACAGAAGAAAGAAAATTTAGGATTACAAACAAATTCGGAAAGCCAGATTATAAAACGTTTGGCAACGAAAAGTTATTGGCGCAGAAATTGCCGAAAGCTTTTGAGAACGAGGGAATGATGGAAGACGAAACCGGCGTAATGATAGATGATCCAGATTATCAACAAGCCGAAAGAATTCCTGTTTTTGATATTACTGTAATGCCTGAAAAGGATAATCCATTCTCAAGAACTGCAATGAATGAGTTTGCTAAGAATATGTTTCAGATTGGAATGTTTAATCCGGAGTTAACTCAACAAGCATTGATCACGCTGGAAATGATGCACTTTGAAGGTAGAGAAAAGGTTATGGAGCAAATCAAAGAACAAGGGGATATGTTCCAACAAATGCAAAAAATGAAAGAGACAATGGATAAAATGGCCCAAATAATAGAACATTTTCAAGGAAAGGGAAGTGGTGATGGTCAAGGTTTAGGAAATGGTCAAGGAAGAGGTGCGACGATTGATAGAAATTTACAAGAATAACAATTCTGTAATCATAAAAGGCCATGCAAATTACAATCCTGGCAATGATATAGTGTGTAGTGCTGTTTCAACGCTGACATTCACCTTAATTGGATCGTTGACAGAATTTAATATCAAACACGAAACATCGCTGGATGTTAAGGGAGTTAGCACAATACAAATATTTGAGAAGAATAAAACTGAAAAAATGCAAAAGGATATAATTCTAAAGATTGTATTTAATGGTTTGCAACAAATTGCAGACAAATATCCTTTAAATGTAAAAATATTGTCATAAAATTTGTGCTTTCGATTCAATGAGAGTATAATTAGTGTATAAAATATAAATGTATCACTATATGTAGTGGTTGACGCACCGGAAAGACGGTAGAAAGACGCGCTGGACAGACAGCAGGAAGGAGAAACAAATGAAAAAAGTTGATATGCTAGATCTAAGACTATTTGACGAAGAGGGAGATGGTGGAACGCAAACTTCCAATCTAACAGATGGCGGGTCTGGAAATGGCGAAGAACCTGGTGACGCTAGCCAGAATCAACCACCCGAAGCACCCGAAACAATCGTTTATGGTAAACAATCTGACGGTGATCAATCCGCAGAAGAAAATAAAACTGGAGACGATGGGAAAGGCGAAGAGGGAAACAAACAAGAATACGACCTCGAAACTTTGCTAGGTGATGAAAACTTTAAGAAGCAATATGACGAACGTGTTCAAGGAATTATTAAAGATAGATTTAAGAATACGAGCAAAAAAGTGGAAACTGCAGATAAATTCCAACCAACTATGGATTTGTTAATGGAACGATACGGAATCGGAAATATGGACGAATTGATTTCTAAACTGGAAAATGAATCATTCGAAGAAATGGCGTATGCGGAGAACGTTGATGTTGATACTTACAAGAATACCCAAAAGCTTCAGCGCGAAAATAAAGCGTTAAAAGGTAGACTTGATTCAGAAAAAGCACAAAAGAATATTGATAATAGAGTTCAAGGTTGGTTTGCAGAAGCGAAAGAGATACAAAAGGAATTCCCTGATTTCGATTTAAAAGAAGCATCTAAGGACCCAGGATTTTCGAAACTACTTAACGCCGGAATAAGTGTAGACGCTGCATTCAAAGCAACTAATTTCGAGAAAATTCTTAATAACCGTGTGACTTCTGCAGCAAAGAAAGCCACTGAAAATACGATTAATAACGTAAAAAATAGGAATTCGAAAATAAAAGAGAATGGATCTAAAAACACACCCGGCACAATTTATAAGACTAATGCAAAAAGTTTGTCGAAAAAAGATCGTGCAGAAATAGCAAGACGGGTGAGTAACGGAGAAACGATCAAATTTTAGAATTCCACCTATAAAAAAAGGGGGAAACAAATGCCAAAATATATATTAAACTTAAGATTATTCGATACACAAACTACTGAAACACCTGGTTTGTCTGATGAAATGAAAACGTACTATGATGATTATATGATAGATAATGCTGTTCCGAATTTAATTCATGACCAATTCGGCCAGGAAAGACCGATTCCAAAGGGAAAAGGTAAAACGGTTGAGTATAGAAAATATGCTCCATTGGCAAAAGCTACTACACCATTGGTTGAGGGTGTTACTCCATCGGGAAATAGCTTAAATGTATCTACTGTAACTGCAACTGTTAAACAATATGGTGACTTTATTGAGTTATCTGATGTATTAATTTTAACAGCTATTGACAACAACTTGGTGGAAGCAACTGTTTTATTAGGTGATCAAGCTGGCCAGACATTAGACACAATCGTTAGAGAAATCATTAACGCTGGAACTAATGTACAGTATGGCGCAAATGCTGTATTAGCAAGATATTTATTGACTGGTGGTGTTGGTGACACAACAGACAACTACTTAAATGTCAAAACTGTTAAATATGGAGCTAGAAACTTAAAAAATAACTTAGCTAAAAAGATTAATGGTAATTATGCAGCAATCATTCATCCGGATGTAGCTTTCGACTTAACGGAAGATGATAGATGGTTAGATCCTCATACTTATCAAGATACTAGCAATATTTATGAAGGTGAAATCGGAAAAATTGAAGGCGTTAGATTTGTTGAAACAACAGAAGCTAAAATATTCCATGCAGAAGATTTATCGGAATCAGCTAGAAATTTAACAGTTGCTTCATATGCAACAAAAGTAATTACTATTTCCGAAACACTTACAAGTGCGGACCAAACTGCATTGATAGGAAGATCTATAATTGTAGACGGATACAAGTATACAATTGCTAGTGCTACTTCGGACACTATCACTATATCTGAATCACCTACACATGATCCTGCTGGGTCTGATGTTGTGTATCCAGGTGAAGCGGGAGCTGCTGGAAGAGATGTATATTCTACATTGATTATTGGCGCAAATGCCTACGGAACGACTAAGGTTACCGGTGGTGGGTTACAAACTATCGTGAAACAATTAGGTTCTGCCGGCACATCCGACCCGTTGAATCAAAGGGCGACTGTTGGCTGGAAAGCAATTAAAACTGCTGTCATTTTAGTCAACGAGTATATGGTAAGAGTTGAAACTACTTCTGAATTTGAAAGTGGTTCGAATTAAAAAGACTCCTTATTAATTTTCATATTGAGGGAGGAGAAAATCCTCTCTCTATAAAAACAATTTAAAATAAAAGGAAGGTGAATGATGAAACAATTAACATATAAAGGGGTAACTTATAACATTTTGGAAGTAAAGCACGGCAGATATTATTTAGAAGATGAAGACGGCAACAAAAAAGATTTAGCACAATCAACTATTGAGAAGGAAGCTGTTTTCTCAGAAGATGATCATGAAGAAAAACCATCAAAATTACCAAAGGTGGAAAAGAAGACGGAAGCACAAAAAGAAAAAGAGAGAAACGATTATTTAAATGAAAAAGTAAGTTTTATGGCAATGCGTGATGATGACAAGTACGTTGATGATATTACTGTTACGGTGAATGGAAAAAATTTCGTAATTAAAAGAGGCGTGCAAGTTTCGCTTCCTAGATATGTTTTTAACATCCTTGAGGCGCAACAAAGGCAGATTATCCAGGCGACAAACACATCCGACAGATATATCGACAAAAGCAAATAAAAATTGTGTTTGAATGAGAGCGGGGTTATCCTTGCTCTTTTTTTATAAGTTTATAAGAAAGTAGGTGAAGAATGATACAAAAGAAATTTGCTGTTGAAATTGATATGATGGATCAGAAGACAAAACACATCGGAAGATTGGTAAGAAATGATTTTGGCGGAAATATTTTAAATATCAGATTAACTAAATATGGCAAAAAAATAGATTTAACTGATGCCGAAACTGTAACTGTATACGTAAGATATAACGGGCAATATTTATCTACTATATTAGCAACTGTAATAGAACCATTGTTAGGACATGTACAAGTGCTATTAACAGATGCATGTGTAGGATATACCGGTTTGTATGAAATAGAAGTAGAAATCACATCATCTACAAGCACAACAACTTCTGCTGTTGTAACTTATGATACCAGGTCAGATTTAGCAGAAGGATCAGATCCATCAGTCGACCCGGAATATCCAATTTTAATACAATTAATACAAGAAGTAAACGATTTAAACGATACAGTAACGGCAGCGGAAGAAATAAGAGAAGACAACGAAGATATAAGAATAATTGACGAAAATGGCAGAATATCTAACGAAAATACTAGAATATCTAACGAAAACGGCAGAAATAGCGCAGAAACGATTAGGGTTAGTTCGGAGAATACAAGAATATCTAATGAAGACGCAAGATTGGGGAACGAAGTTATTAGAGAACAATTTGAATTTTTAGGAGAATACAACACTTTAACTAATTATGTTGTTAATAACGTTGTTAGATTTTATAATTCATCTTATGTTTGCATTGTTGATAGCGTAGGACAACAACCTAATAATATAAATTATTGGACTTTGGTTGCTTTAAAAGGCGATGACGGTGGTGGAGTAATAGGGAAATTTTTATCGAGCGGAGTAACAATTTCGCCTAGCAAAACAGATAATGGCAACGGATCTATAACAGTTGGTATAGGAACATACAGATTTTATCCATCAGATGATTTCACAGGTGCATTAGTTGAGTTCGAAATTGCAGGTAACACATTCACATTAACAAATAACACTATAAATTATATAGTTGCTAATTACAATTCGGGAACACCTATTTTAGAAGTAGTAACTGACGTATCATTAATTAATACAAGCAATGTTATTCCTATTTTAACTATTTCAAGAATGGATAATGATTTAGTAATATTGGATTGGAATACTGCCGGTAATGGTTTATCCAATAAGAATACTGATAAATCTGTAAAATTACACAGATTTGAAATAGAAAATGGATTATCGCTAAGTACAAACGCTTTGAAATTATTGGTTACTGCCGGTAAAGTATGGTATGGTTCAAAAAATATTTTATTGTCAGAAGTTGATACAACATTGGCAAATGATGATATTTGGTTATTCGAAAATACCAATGGTACATGGACACGCACGGTAGTCAGCGATTTGGATAATTTGCAATATAACAATCCAATAACTGGTTTTCAGCCTCTTTCTAATCAAAAATACGGTGTCAGCTGGGTATTTAGAACGGTTGACGAGAACAAAACTAGATTAGGAATAGTGCTAGGGATAGGAAATTATTCGATAAGTGAGGCTCAAAGTTCAGTGATGCCGGAACTCCCAAATCAAATGATGGCTATGGGCGTGTTTATCGGAAGAATTATAATTAAAAAAAGCGATACAACTGCTCACAGCGTGGAGCAAGTGCAGAATGTACATTTAGCATATTCTCAAGTATCTGATCATAACAATTTGGTTGGTTTGCAAGGTGGCACAGCGGGGGAATATTATCATCTTACAAGCGATGAATTAGCAGACCTAAACGCACCCGACTACACGCCAACCCTCACAAATTACGCTTCAATATACGCAGTAGGGCAAGGTGATGAGGGTAATTATGTAGCTGAAGATGGTAAAGTTAAGGAAATGAGAGAGTACGGCATGACGCTTGTTAATGAATTAGATAATACAACTTATGATAAAGGAACTGTTACTGATAATATATTAGAATACACACCGACTGCACAATATGACGGAGTCAAATTTTTAACACCTAATGTAGCAAGTACAAATGATGTAATATTTTTATATGGAAGTATGTATGGCGAAAGTATTACAGATAAATTTATTATAGGGGATGATGTTAATTTTACAACTACAATTGCAACACATGGGGGCGGAAGTGCGTTTGAAGCTTTATATAGGACGCTGACACTAGGCACAACTGATTCTAATAATTTATATGTAAAATTTGCATCTTTTGCATCGTCTGGTTTTACTCCATTAAAAATAGATTTAAACAAAAGTATTCAATTTATTAACAAAACAGCACTAGGCTTAGAAGCATTATCAGAAGCAAATATGCTATATCTAATTGAAAACGGATATATCGATGGTATGCAAAGTGTAGGAGATAAAAAGATTACAAGTAGGGGTAAGAATAAGTTTGATAAGAGAATGATAACAAAAGGCAAATATTTATCAGGCACAGGAACTTTACTTGTTGACTCAACAGTTTTTACAAGTGATTATATACATGTTAAAAAAGATGTAGAATATTATAAAAATTCATCGGCTACTAATTCAAGAACGAGATATGAATTATATGATTCAAATAAAAACTTTACAGGAGAATCTGATACCACAAAAACTTTCACACCAACTATTGATGGTTATGTTAGAATAGGAGATTATAATACACAACTTGATATACTTCAACTCGAGGAGGGAGCTGTTGTAACAGACTACGAAGCCTACAAAGAAGATTACTCTTATCTTCCTAATTTAAGACGTGTACCGACAATTGCAGATGAAAATGACTTAGTTAATCGAAAGTTTACGCAAGATGTTGAGGAGTACGCTTTAGTGAGTGGGGATATAACGCAATTAGAAAATTTGACAACGGTACAACGAGTTAGAATTGATAAACAATCTAATTATATATTAGATGGCACAACATCTACAATAACAGGCTCGATGTTAATGGCTGAATATGTAGAGAAAGCGTTTGCTACCTCTGATGATGTGGCTAATGAAAATAAATATAGTAATAATGTTTCGAGTGGGTTTACGGCGTTAATCGTACCATTAGGAACTTATGCAGATTTATCGGCGGCACAAACAGCCTTAGCGGGTACAATTATTCAATATCAATTAGCAACACCTATCATTCACAATGTCAACACCCACGTTTTAGATGTTAAAACAGACGGTGACATCATAAGAGAAAACAAATTCCCTGTAATTGAAATATATGGCACAGGAATAGATGTTGCTAGTAAGGGATATTCGGACGTAACAGTAACAAAAGCATTATTATTCGACCACGACACAGGACAACAAACTGTATTAGATGTTGCAGATTTCACGGTAACAGGTACTGTTATTACTAATTCTAACTTAGCAAGTACAGATTTGATATGGTTAGAGATTGAATATAGTGATGGTAGAACAATTGGGAAAAATGAAACTGTTTATCCTGCGAATTTCAGGGCAACAAGCGAAACGTTGAACACAACAGTTACAGAACAATCGAAAATGATTGCGATGTTAGAAGCTAGAATGAGCGCATTAGAGGGAGCATAAAAATGGAGTGGATATTACAGTATTGGTTACAGTTAGTGTTTGCTTGTATGGCGAGCACAGTAGTATTAGAATATGGAAAACTAAAGGCTATAAAGCTTGGTATGAGGGCGTTATTAAGGGATAGGATATATCAAGCTCATGACCATTACAGCCAAAAAGGTCACTTACCGATTTACGCTAGAGAGAATATAGAGCTTATGTATGTTCCTTACAAAGCTCTTGGGGGCAACGGTACAGCGAAAAAGTTGGTTGAGGAAATGCTGGAGTTGCCGACAGATATTAAGGAGTGATAACATGGCGATGGACTACTTCGAACAAGCGGACAAACAAATAACTAAAGCTATTCAAAAAGCTACAGAAGCAGTACCGGATGGGTATTTCGGGCAACAAGCACTACTCAATTTATTCCTAAAGCTGGTAGATTACAAAAGCATGCTTCCCTTTTCTTATCAGATGTATGGGGGGTATGCTCTGTTCGGTAACCCGAAAGAGATAGATTTAGAGGAATGTAAAAACAAAGCTGTTAGAAGCTATAAAATGGCAGGTTCGGGAGCGTTTCAGTGGAAGAATAGCGTTGTAAGTTTGCTAGTAAATAATGGGGCGGTAATCAACAACACTACTTCTAAGACATGGGCAAACAAGCGGGTATCAACCCTGTTTTATACCTTTGATGGTAAGTTCGGTTTAAGAAAAGTGCTATATGCTTCTGAATTACCTAAAAATACAAAATGGGCGATAAGTGGTGTAGGGCTTGTAAGCAATGTGCCTAACTTCTATCATCCAGATTGGGAGGGTTTTGTAGGAAAATTCGCAGATGTATTAGAAACCAGAAATCATGCGGTATTTGGTTTTAAAGAAGATGGCACAGTTGTGTATTTTCTACAGCCCAGCTGTTCTATGAAAAAGTTAATGTGGCTGGCTAAAGAGGTTTATGGCTTAAAATTCGCAATAAGTTTGGATGGTGGCCATATCCCAGCAATCCAGTCAGATAAGTTTAGTTTCAACAAAAGCCAAATACAAAATAACGTAGTGATATTTAGGAGATGAAAAAATGGAAAATATATTTAAATATAAATCAATAAATGCAAAACAAAAACAAGAAATAGAAAGTTGTAAGGAAAGTGCTTCTGCTCTATTCAGCACAATTGAAGATAATTGTCCTAGTTGTAAAGAAAGTGAGTTAGCGATTATCAAATTAGAAGAATGTGTGATGTGGTTATCGAAAGCTATAAGTCATAATTAATACAAAAAGGGGGAAATATGACACTACAAGACGTTTTAAATAGAGTTCATGAATTAATGGATAATACGCTTAGTGATGAAATGTTGACTTCGTTTGTTAACCAGGCGGAATCTAGCAATCTAAAACTTGTTGATATTCCTAAAAATTTCTACGAATTTAAAAGATTGGCTGATACTAGCGAATATATATTACCGATAGCTGTTAAGTTTAAAAATATATCAGAAGTAATATTAAAAGAAAACTATTTTATTTCAAAAGTTGGGTTTGATCACGATGAAGATTTACCAGGTTATAGAGAAAGTGTTGACGGAAACTTTCAATTATTCCCTGTAGCAACTGTTGATGATACTGAAAATACAGTAAAAATAGTGTATAAAATAGCTAATGAAAATTTAAACTATGAAACCGACAAAGATTTAGAATTAATAGCAGAAGCACCGTTCGACGAAATGTATGAGTTATATACAATGGCAAAGATTGCTTTTTTTAATCAAGATTACGGCGTTTATAATAATTTAATTGATCAATACAATCAACTATATAACGATTACAAAATTTTTATAATTAGAAAAGAACCTTCCAATAACAATTATGAAATAAAGAATTTATGGTAGGGGGTTAAAGATGAATAGACCAAAAGCAAGATATTCAAAATTCAAAAGTAAAGTAGATACATTTTCATTCGAAGGATTTAACAACACTGAAAATCATAAAGAAAATCAATTACTGGATATGAAAAATATATCTAGTAATAAGTTTCCTTTTGTGACAAACAGGCCCTCTAGAGAAATTGTTGAAACATTGACAAGCGGTAAATATCTATTTGCTTCAGATAAATTGTGCTGGGTGGATGGAGTTAATTTTTATTACGACGGAGTAAGCAAAGGCGTTTTGACGGCCGATCCTACTTCAATAGTAGAAATGAATGACTTTATAATATTTTTTCCTAGTGAACAATATTACGATAAAGTTGGAGATGCTTTTGGCAGTTTTACAAGTGGTTATATTATTAATTATGCTGCTGTTAATGATAATAGAATGTTTGCTGTTTCCGGAAATCAGTTGCTAGCATCTAAACAAGGCGATTTTAAAGTATGGGATAGTTTTCAAGGAATAAGCACCGATAGTTTCGTGGCCGATGTATCTACTCAAGGTGATTTTATAGGTTTGATAGTTTATCAAGACCACGTGACGGCATTTAAAGAACAATACCTTCATGAGTTATATGGGAATATACCATCTAACTATAGTATTCCGGAAGTAATAAAAAAAGGTTGTGTTGATCAAGCAAGTCTAGTTGAATTAGACGGAACATTATTTTTCATGTCGCAAGATGGGGTTTATAAATACAGCGGTGGGTTACCCAGAAAAATCAGTATGAATATTAACGAAAATTTTGTATCTGGTCCGGCTATAGGTTTTGACAATAAATATTACGTTAATTTATACAACGGTTCTGAATATCAACTGTTCATATACAACTCTATATATAACGATTGGTATAAAGAAGACAATATAGAAGTTTCGCATTTTGCTATATTCGAAAACTCACTATACATTTTAACAACTGATAATAAGATCATAAAATTTAACAGCGGAACCGAAAAAGTTGAATGGGAAATCTTTTCACATGAATTTGACCAATTGTTGTTTGAAAATAAGAATTATAGAAAATTATTAATCAATTTAGAGCTTGATTATGGTTCTTCTGCCGCGTTTTATGTATCTAAGGACAATAAGCCTTATGACATGATAAAAAACATCACAGAAGTTACACATCGTCATTTTAGGATACCGTTAGATTTAAGAAATTGTAATACCTTTAAAATAAAAATAACCGGCAGAGGGGAATTTATTTTAAAAAATATCCAAAGAACTTTTGATGTTGGGGGTGCGATTAATGGCTAATGTTAATATACCGGCTCCAACTGGACAAGAAAAAGTTGAGGACCTTATCGATTTAATGATAAGATATAAAAAAGAGTTAGATTTTTTATTGCTTAACTTAAACGGTCAAAATGTTCCTATTATTGATTCGTTAGTAGAAGATATAGATGGTAATTCAACACAAATAACACAAAATTCAGAACAAATATCATTAAACGCCAATGACATTTCGGGTAATGCTTCAGATATTGTATTAAACGCTAATCAAATATCGCTTAACGTTAGTGATATTGATGGCAATAGTTCAGCCATCACTTTGAATTCAAACAATATTAATTTAAGAGTTGAAAAAGATGATGTTATTAATCAAATTAATATTAGTACAGAAGGAATAGTTATATCAGCTAATCAGATAGATTTAGATGGAATAGTAAGAGTTGCTGATGTTATTCAAATAGGAAAAGATTCTGAAACTGGAGTTATTAATTTTCCTAAAAGTAATGATCCTTATAATTCATTTATATCGTCAGATAATATTACTTACGGATTATATATTCATTCAAAAGGTGATATGATGGCAAGTTCATATGATGATTTGTTTTTAAGTGGGCAAGATAAAATAGAATTAGAATCTCAAAGTTCTCCAACTAACGGAGTGTCAATTATTTTGAATAGCGGGGTGGGAATAGATATTTATTCACCTTATGGAGTTGATTTTAATAGTTGTAATATTACAAATGTTGCTGATATAACAGCAGATGATTGCACATTCGACACATTACAAGTGGAAAACGGAGCTAATACAACAAACACTTATGTTACAACTCCATATTACGCGGCGAATTTCTGTTATGTCGATGGCGGATCAGGTGCTTTAGTTATTAGAAATAGTAGTGGAAGTGAATTAGGAACGATAACTTATGATTAAGAGAGGGTGATGAAATGGTAATAGAAATGAATGAAGAAATGATTAAAAACTCAAAAATATTTTTAGACAGGGTAACGATAAAAGGAATTGTTGAAGCGACCGCATATTTACAAATTGTACAGGCGATTGACAATGCTAAGAAAATTGAAAAAACCATAGTTGAAAAGAAATCAAAAAATGATAAGTGATTAAAACGCTGAAAGGGGTGGACGAATGGCTATAAATAGATTTGATGAAGATGACGAAAGAAAAGAACTTGTAAAAATTAGAGATACTATAAATAAGTACGGCGGTGAAAAGTACGGTATTGATGATGCAATGATAGGTTGGGAAAAAAACTTATCTGACCCAGCAAGTGGGACTGTTCAAATAGGTGGGGAAAGTTTAATGGATGTATCAAAAGAAAATATTTTTGATGAAAGAAGTTATGCACCGGAAACTGATATAAGAACTGCTATCGATACGTACGCAACTAAAAATAAACTCGCTCAACTTTCACCTATAGCACAATCAGTAGGAATTGAAATAGAGCCTGCATTAAATACTGGCTATGAGGATCCATATTCAGCACAAGTAGATAAATTAATGAAACAAATTCAAAATAGGGAAGAGTTTACTTTCAATTTACAATCTGACCCTAGTTTTAAAGCGTTACAACAACAATATGAAGTTCAAGGCAGTAGAGCGATGGAAGACGTAATGGGTGCTGCATCACAAATGACGGGCGGACGTCCGAGTTCGTGGAGTGAAACAGTTGCCGGTCAAACTAAATCAAGGTTCGACGAAGCTTTATTAGGTCAAGTTCCACAGCTTGAACAAGCGGCGTATAACAAATATTTGCAAGAAGGACAATCAGAACAACAAGCGTTACAAAATTTAATGAGTGAAAGAAGTTATGAACGTAGCACTTATGAAGCTGATAGAAATTATGATCGTATTAAATTAGAGTCTAATAGATTGTACAATAGAGGTATATTGGAATCTGATAGAATGTATAATCAGAATATTAAAGATAGCAAAGAAGCATCTGCACGTTGGGAAAAAGAATTCGATTATGGCGTTACTCGTGACCAGGTTAATGATAAAAATTGGTTAGACCAATTCGATTACGGAAAACAACAAGATGCTATTCAAAACGCCTATAGAAATAAACAGTTGTCAATACAAGAAGCTGAAAGAGCACTTAATCTAGTGCGCGAAGCTGATAATAATGATAGAAATGAAATATCGAATTATATGAGTTATGCTATCAATCAATTAGAAGCCGGGAAAAGCGAAGAAGAAATTAAAACTTATTTAAAAGGGCTTAATACTGATAAGCAAATTTCAGATGCAGTATTTAAAGAAGTCAATAACAGATTCCCTTCACTTAAAAAATACGAAGAAGAAAGCGGAACTAACGCTCTTTCTATACTTTATGGAGAAATGATGTCTTCGCCAGATCCAAAACAATGGTTGATAGAAAGTTCTACTTTTATTGAACCGGAAGAATTAAAAACATTAGAAAAAATGCTTCCTGGTAGTGAAGGGCCGAGCATTGTAATAAATACAAAAGATTATTAATCAAAAAGGGGGACGAAATGAAAAGGTATACTTCAATTGATGAAATAAAAGCCGATAGAGAAAAACGTACGTATAAAAGCGTTCTCGACATTAAAAAAGATAGAGGTTATAAATTAGAACCTAAAGATTATTATGACAAAACATTTAAGCCTGAACTTCAATCAATGGCTACCGGAAGATTGACAGGCGAAGAACAAACAAGGCAAGAATCAAGAAATCTTGAATTGGGCAAAATTTTAGAAACTCCGGCCATGAAATTATTTGTTAATAAAAACCCTGATTATTCAATTTCTAAATCGTTCCCCGGATTTGAAAAAGGTTCGACATTTAGATCCTTTGCGCAAATACAAAAAGAATATGATTACGAACCTAAATATGATATGCAATTTGATTTAGGCGAAACTCAATTAGAACAATATAAGCCTAAACTTTCGGATGAAATCGGTAAAATAGGACGGCCAACTCTTACAAAAGAACGAGAAGAAATGTTTAGAAAACAAGAATTGCTAAATATCCCTATGGATTATAACATGGAATCTCAAGCGGATTTTATGAAAGCGAAGTTTAGACTAGGGGAATTAGGAGATTTATCTGGATTAGAATACACAAAATTAGCAGGTGGCAAAGAAAATATCGCTTTAGACGTTGATAAAGCGATTAATCAATTGATTGAAAGATACCCTAAATTAATAGAAGGTGACAAAGGTTGGATTAAAGAAGGACTTGGCGGAGTTGCTGAAATGGCACCTACTCAAATCAAAGCTCAAATAGAAGGTGCTAAACTCGGAATACCCGCTGCCGGAACTGCTGCTGCCGGCGCTTTGTGGTTAGGACAAGCTGGACCTCAAATTGCAATCCCAGAAGAAATAATCACCGTTCCCGCTGCTGCTGGAGCTGCCTATAAATTTGCTAGTGGTGCCGGCGCTGCGCAACATATGTATGCAGTAGAAAAGGGGAATGCTTACAAAAACATGATTGAAAAAGGCGTTGACCCAGATAGAGCTAATATGTTTTCTACTGGCGTAGGACTACTTAACGCTGGAGTTGAAATGGTACAAATAGACAAATTTATAAAATCAGTAAAAGGTGCTAAGGCTATAATTGAAAACCCTTTATTTAAGGATCAGTTAAGTAAAAAAGGCGTTAAATTACTTGCTGAATATGTTAAAAATGTCGGTTCCGAAACATTGCAAGAAGTAGGTCAAGAAGCTATTTCTATAGCAGGAGAGTCTTTGGCGGCAAAAGAAGATATAATTACACGAGAAAATTTTGATCGTGTAGCAGATACCTTTGTCGATTCGTTAAGGACATTTTCCGTTATGATGGGAGCCACTGGTGGAGCTACTGCGATAAGTACTCAATCTAAATTATCTTATCAGGAATTTAAAAACAGAACTGAATATTACGATAAAGTGGTAAATAAATTAGAAAAAACGGATAAAGAAAATGTAAATAAAGAAAAAATAGCAAAAATGCAAAGTGTTTTAACCGATATCACTGTTAATTCTACAAACCCACAAGCTAAAAAATGGGCGGACGAAACTTATCAAAGATTATCAAATATAGAGCACATCGCTGAAGCTGATGAAAATAAATTTTATCCAACTAAAGAAAGTTTTAAAAGTGAATTATTAGAGAAAAACGCTAATTTAACAGATAAATATTTTAAAAGTGCGATATTTGATAATCATTTCAATAATGATATTAGGAAAAAATATTTTGCTGGTGAATTAACTGAAAAATTCTTAAAAGATAACCCAAAATTAACAAAAACCTTTGAAAAAGAACAAAAAGACATAAAAGTAACCGAAGAAAAACGTATTAAAGCTGTTGAAATAGAAAAAGTAAGATTAGAAAAAATAGAAAAAGAGAAAGTTATTTCTACAAAAATAGAAAAAGATAAAAAAGAAATCGAAGAAAAAATAAAAGAATCAGAAAAAGTAATTGATAACACATATCTTAAAACTAAAGATGAATATGTAACGTATAAAAAAGGTGCTGCAAAAGGATTGCAAGAATACGAACACAAACAAGCTGTAGAAAAAGCTTTAAAAGAGGGTAAGGAAGTTCCGGAAGTGGTATTAAAAGATTATCCGGAATTAATTCAAACTAAAAAAGAAATTAAA
>LGOV01007268.1_pt2 | contig 41133 bp, 38 predicted proteins | sample 469881 | NCBI WGS metagenome assembly LGOV01 (sample SAMN03857199, study PRJNA290197) | marine sediment metagenome | biome: marine cold seep biome; feature: cold seep; material: marine sediment; isolation source: sample #5579, elevator 3A push core 41 containing 12 cm of sediment... ...
GAGAATTAATCTCATCTTTTTTGGTACACTTAAAAGTTTAAAAGTACAACTCAGTTAAAGTACTTTCACTCAACGGGGCTTTTGGTTGCATGATTAGCAGAAAGTGACTGTGGCAGCTATAATATATAATTACATATTGTTCATATTGACAAATGGATTTATTATGCTTATAATATAAATAAATCAATATATGAGGAAGTGTATATGAAAAATATTAAACTATGGGGTGTGTTATTTTTAATCGCGCTAAGCCCTGTTTTTTTTACAGGTTGTATTTGGGGTAATGACGAGTTTACAATGTCTTTTACCACGGGGACTGCCCAACAAATAGAGTCTGTTTTGGTTATTGAAAACCAAACAACTTATTTACCTACTACGCAGAATAGAGTTGGATATTCTTTTGCCGGTTGGTATAAGGAGGATGTTTTTATAAATGGACCTTACACGCAAATTGATGACATACACGCAAATGAAAGCTTTTTTGCAAAATGGATATTAAATACATATAATATAAGTTATGAAATGAATGGAGGGGTAAATAATATTAATAACGCTACAAGTTATACTATTGAGGACTCTAGTGTTTCATTTCAAACTCCAACCCGTTCGGGCTACAGCTTTATTGGCTGGGAAGAAGGCGATGTAATAGACACTTCACTTGTTAAAAATGTAACATTAACAGCTACTTGGGTGGCGCTACCAATACTAGCTAAATTAGAGTTTGGCTCAATTGAAGGTGGTTATTATGTATCGGCAATTGATGAGAGCATTACAGGAGACCTGGTAATACCAAGTGTATATAACAATGGTATAAATGGACAAAAGCCAGTTACCATAATAATGGATGATGCATTTGATGGGCTTGATATTACAAGTTTAACAATACCAAGCAGCATAATCACAATAGGTGATTCTGCCTTTGCAGGTTGTACTAATTTAATAAGAGTGGATGTGCCAGATGGCGTAACTGCAATAGGGAATAATGTCTTTGATGGTTGTACAAATTTAACAAATGTGACATTGCCAAACAGTTTAACTACAATTGGTGATTATGCTTTTAATAACTGTGAACTACTAGCCGTTGCATCAGTTCCAGTAGGAGTAACATCAGTAGGCGACCATGCCTATGATGGCTGCGACAGTTTAACAGTAGCATATATCTCAAGCACTGTAATTTCGCTAGGGGACTATGTGTTTGCAAATTGCCCTTTATTGGCTGACATTACAATGGGAGAAAATTTAGAAACATTAGGTGACTATGCTTTCTCAGGTTGTGTTAGATTAATAGATATAGTAATTCCAGATAAAGTATATACAATAGGACTAAATACATTTAATGGCTGCTATGCGCTAGAATATATGAAAATTGGTAAAAGTATAACAGTATTAAATCCTTTCATTTTTCAATCATGTATCAGTCTATCAACAGTAGAAGTAAGTGCAAATGGAGAGCTGTATCAGTATTATGCCTTTGCGAACTCGGAACTACTTAATTCTTTAGAAACATTAATAGTATCAGAGGGGGTAACCTCAATAGGCGACTCTGCCTTTGCAGGTTGCATGCACTTAACAAATGTAGTGTTGCCAGACAGTATAACCGAAATTGGTGACTATGCATTTATGGGTACAAGTGTAAGACTTATAACATTACCTATTAATTTAATAAAAATTGGAGAATGGGCATTTGAGTTTTCTATTTTAAACAATTTAGTAATACCAGACAGTGTAACTACAATAGAAGAATATGCATTTGCCTATACTCAATTAACAGGAAGCATAGTAATACCAAATGGTGTAACTACCTTGGGACAGCAGGTGTTTATTGGTGGAAGTGGATTGACCGTTTATATTGAAGCAGATAGTAAACCTTACCTTTGGCACGATGATTGGGCTCTAAACTTTGATGGTACAATTGTGTGGGGTTATACAGGTTAATAAAAATATAACACCAACTTATGTAAATTCAACAAGATTGCAATAGAAAAGAAGACTAGAAAGCATCTTCTTTTTTTGGTACACCGCTTTCGGTTTTACTCGAACCATAATTTGTAATAAGTGGTAAATGTTTTGGTGTTATGATTAAGAAATAAGTTTACTAGATTGCTTGGCTTATACTATAATCGGCGTTTGTAAGTCCCATTTATTAGGGAATTCATATTCTATTTTGTTTGCAGTTGCTTTAAACTTTTGTTTGATACGCGTCCTTTTAGTAGCAACTTGGTTTTGAGGTGTAAAATTTATTTGACGAGTATATTTATCAAACTCACAAAATAAGTTTTGAACATCAATTAGTTTTAAATTTCTCCCCTTTAAACCATTAAATAGATAGCCTGCTTGTTTGCTAAGCAAAGCTTGATTTATGGTCAAGTGTTTTATCACTTGCTCAGGCTCAAAATTTACATTTTTAAACGCTTTTTTAATGCCCCTAAGTGCGCCTGGACCTGCAACAACAAATTCATTTTCATCAAAGTTGGTTAAATGAGAATAATTAATATCTATTGAATATTGATAACCTAAAAACTTTCCTATTGTTGGAAAAGAAATAAGGTAATCATATAATTGTTTTAAATTATGACACTTTTTTATTTTGTTAACAGCATTGTCTTTCATAATATCAACCAACAAAGATAAATGGTTTTCATATTTAATTCTGCTATTGTAACTAGTAACTCCGCTTGGCATAATATAGGCTGCTGAATAAACTTTTTTACCACTCAAGGTAATATGTTTAAAAGCTTTTTTGTATTCATTCAAACTAAAAGTTGACCATTTAAGGTCACCCAACAAATTTTGTAAATTTTTCCAGGTTTCTATTTTATTAAAAATTTTAAACAACAAAATTCTAAAAAGCAAATCCTCATCACAATAATTAGATTCTTTATTTATTATTTCTTTAACTAAATATTGAGATGTTCTATCCAAAACCCTATAAGTATTGGTAAATTTATATTCAGCTATTATGGGGTCAGGCGATTTTGATTGAGGAGATTTAAGCCTTTCTAGAAAAATTGCCTGACGATAATAAGCGAATTTCCAAAAATATTTGTATAAACTTGTAGGTTGAATATCTTCTATGTTTTCAATCATTTTACTTTTACCTTTTTAATTATTTTATCATCATTTTAGCACAATATAAACCAATAAAAGTACTTTATTTTAAATTTCAGTATTATAATTAAAAACCAGCTTTACTAAACCAGATATATTAACAATAAAAAAGTTAGAAGATTTGTTATCTTCTAACTAATAGTCAGGAGCCACTATCTGTAAAAGCTACAGATAAGTTCGCCCGAACTAGATACTGGTACACCGTTCGGAGTTTTGGGCGAACCTTACCATTACCTAGTTCTATAAGTGTATTTGTATTGCCACTTCCTCTATTATTGCTATCATCATCTTTATTGTCTTTATCTTCTGATGATTGATCAATAAGTTTTTTCTTTAGCTTTGGTGGTATTCTTTCAAGCATTTCTTTATGAGTTATTGCCTTTAAGTTAGAATTGGTTGAGTAAAAAGTAAGAGTGTGCTTTTTAAATACAAATATACTATTAACATAACTCTCTAACATATCTTCTTTATCTTTTTCGTTAACTGGTAGAATAGAAAACATTAGCCTAAGTATGGCAATAGCATCTTCTTTGCTTTCAGAAAAAGAATCAGTACTAATGGTTTGTAATTTGCTTATTTCAAACTCATTGTCTTTTTTCTCTACAATTAAATCTCTATGTTTTTGCTTTAGGCTTTTAAGTAGCTCTTTATCGCCAATAGCTTCAATAAACAAATTTACAATGTTTTCAATTTTAATATCAAGTCGTTTATTTTTCTGCTCTAAACTTTGTATTTCTTTTTCAAGGCTACCATCATTATTTATGGCATATAACTTTTCAGCTATATCACATATATTGTCTTTTGTTATCACTTTATCAGCAATTCGTTTTATAACACTATATTCTAATTCTTCTTTTTTATCGTTCGGTTTACTGCAAGGCTTATTGTTAATTAAAAAGTGCTTCTTTCGCCTATTTGAGCATGAATAATATAAGTGCTTACCACTCTTTTTACTGTTTCCACTCATACCTGTCATTTTACTGCCACATATTCCACAAAACACTTTGCCACTTAATAGGTAGTTTGCTTTTTCATAGCTACCGTTGGCTCTTTTTCCTATTTTTAATTGTAATCTTTGCTGAACTTTATCAAACAAATCTTTTGATATAATTTCAGGATATGTCTTATAGCAAATCTCTCCATCATATTCGTAAATACCTATGTATTTTTTATTGCTTAATAATTTATAAAAAGAACCTGGTACAAACTCATAACCTTTTGAAGTTCTATAACCTTTGTTGTTTAATGCTTTTGCCAACTTTGTAGGTGAATCACCATTTGCATACTTTTCAAACATATATTTTACAGCTTGCGAACTATCTTCATCAATAAATATCTTTTTATCTTTAACCTTGTAGCCAAGCAGAGGAATACCACCTCTAAAGTTTTGCTTTAAGAAGCTCTCTTTCATGCCACGCTTAATCTTTTGACTTAAGTCTATAGAAAATAATTCAGCCATACTTTCGTGAATGCTTTCAATAATAATTCCATCAGCACCCTCGCTTATTCTTTCCATTGCCGATACAACTTTAACACCACTATCTTTCAGCTTTTTCTTAAAAATTACACTATCATATCTGTTACGAGAAAACCTATCTAACTTGTAAACAATTATTGCTTCAAAATTAGACTTCTCAGCATCTGCTATCATTTTTAAAAATTGTGGTCGCTTGCTTGTTGTTCCACTAATTGCTCTATCAATATATTCTCCAACAATCTCAAGATTATTTTGTTTAGCATAATCTAGACATACTCTTTTTTGTCCATCAATACTTTGTTCAGTTTGTTTACTTGAACTGTACCTTGCATATATAACTGCTTTCATATTTTCTCCTTTCAAAATTCATCATATTACTAAATTTTTTTAAAATTTTATTCAAAAAAGTAGGTTTCCTACTTGTTTCAAACTTCATGCCCTAGGTAGTGAAAAGTGCAGTCAACCACATGTCCTATTTATAGGGGTTGTAGGTGGCTCTTTTTACTTTTTGGGGCATTACTTATCCTGCACCCAGTATTACACTCGCTTTTTTCACGCGCGCGCGAGGGACTATTTTTATTCAGGCAAAATAACTACCTTGATGTTCAGTCTACTATGTATAGATTTATATGTTCCCTACAATATTAAGTGAAAACATAAAAATAAGTAACATATCGTTAATACTAAAATACCATAACTAAATACACTTGTCAAACATATGTTCTATAAAGTGTTGTTTTTAGTTCCTTAAATATACCTTAAACAAATCTGATATATGTTCTTATATAATTTATCAGCCAAATATACTTTAAGTCGTACAAGCCCATTTAACAGCCTCTAACCAAAGTCATGACAATGAGTATCAAAACCATTATCAAGCAACAGCTTAACAAGCTCATCAATCTTTAAAAAATCGTCCAGCTCATCGTTGTTCAATATCTCTTGCACTTTCTTAACCATATTAAAATACTTGTTATCTATCACATCAATCTCGGGTCTATGTAAATTCAAACACAACCCCTTCTCCTCTAATAAAACCTCCAACACCTTACAAAACTGTTTGATACTTTCTTTATTGTTCATTATACACCTCATTTATTAGATTGATTATACCACCGCACAATGCGGTATGTAAAGTATAATACTGCAAATTGCGGTAAACTCTTTTTAGGAGATAATTATGAAAGTTAATAAATTTAGTAATATGCTAGGCAAAGCATTAAAAGAAAATAGTTTAAGTCAATCTGAGTTTGGCAAAGCTATAGGTTTTTCTCAGCAAGCAATTAGTGACTGGGTTAATGGAAGCCGTGAACCAGACTATGACACACTTATTAAAATTGCAAAACATTTTAAAGAATCAACAGATTACATACTAGGGTTAGAAGATTAATTATTTGGTACACAAAAAAGAGTGAATTTAATCACTCTTTTTTATTTGTCAATATATTCCATGTTATCGACTTTTGTGCCTAATTATGTTAAAATATGTTTAAATAAAATGTGAGGTACAGCTATGAAGTTAGTAAAATTCAGAATACAAAATTATAAGTCAATTTTAGATACAACATGTTACCCAGATCAAAAGTTAACAATCTTTGCAGGGCAAAATGAATCTGGTAAAAGCAATATATTAGATGCTCTTACAAAAATAAATTCTGACAGACCTGCTTTCGCTCAAGATGAGTATATAAATAATAATAATGTATCTGAGGATAAACCTCTAATTACATACGATTTTATCGTTAAAAATGAAACAGTATCGGAGTTGGCTATTTTAACGGAATATGATTTATTGAAGTATAATACAAGTGGGGAATTTGAGGTTAATGTTTCAGTTTCACAAGGGGAACGATTATTAAACTTCGACATTGACACCACTAATCTTATTGAAGCAAAAAGAAACAAATTAAACAAATTTTTTATAGAAAAAACAAAGATATCAAGAAGTAATTTGCGAACCTTTAGAGTAAAATCATATGCAAAAGATGCTATGGATTTTTTAAATAGTTTAATTGAAGAAATCCCAAGCCTACAGCCAAATACCGCAACTTTAAGAACTCAATTAACACAACTTGTTTCAACAATAAATACACTTTATACACCAGATGCAGCAAAAGCTAAAGTTCTAAGCAAATTAAAAAGTGCATTACCTAAATTCATATTATTCAGCTCTATAAATGATGAACTTCCTAAATGGTTTGATTTAGCACAAGTAACATCTAATAAAATGATTAAAAGGCTTGAAAAATATCTTAATGCAGATTTTGCTTCTATTTTCGCTCAACCAAATAGTCCTGAAGGCAATTTGTTAAAAAGTAATTTATGTCAAGGACTATCTAAAAAGATATCTGATGATTTTAAATTAAAGTATAAACAAAGGTTAGTTAAGATTATTTTAGAACCTTCTGGAAATACAAATCTTGCAATTCAAATCAAGGACTTCCAACCTACTAATCAACAAGGAAATACGGAAGGGTCCCCAGCATTATTTATTAGCCAAAGAAGCAAAGGGTTACAATGGTACATAAACTTTTATATAACTTTAAAAGGAGAATGTATAAAGGGTAGCGATGTGATTTTAATTGATGAACCTGGACTTTCATTACATCCAAAAGCTCAATTAGATTTGCTTAAAATTTTAGAAGAAAATAGTTCTAATAATGCTACAATAATATCAACACATAGTCCTTATTTGATAGATGTGAATCATCTTGAGAGATTGAGATTGGTTGAAAAAATAAGCTGTACATATAATAATTTACCTTTCAGTGAAACAAAAATCATTGAAAAAATCCATAAATATACTACGCCAGATACTATAAAACCAATACAGGATGCTATCGGCTATAGTATTAGTGATGGATTAAATCCTCATCAACAAAACATATTGATTTGTGAAGGTATTTCGGATTACTATTATGTAAAAGCTCTGCAAAAATATTATGATAAAGCCGACAACCAATTTTTAATTACTCATTCTAAAGGTTGTACAAATATGAGTTGCATAATTAATATGTATAGAGGTTTAGGGGTTAAAAAAATATATGTATTATTGGATGCTGATAATGAAGCATACAAAACATATAACGAATTATTAAAAGATCAACTTTTTGAGGAAAATCAGATATTAAAAGTGGCAGATTTTAATGAATCTACAGCTGGTCAAAATAAATATATAAAGGAAGAGGATGGCGTAGCAATAGAAGATATATTTAAAAGAGTTTATTTCTTGAAAAATATTTTGGGTTACTCTGATACAGAAGTTTCGTCTGCAAACGATAAGAACTCTTTAGAGGTTAAATTGGCTACAACAGGAAAATATTTATTGGCTAAACAATTTTACAATCATTTAAATTCTCAAGAATTTAATAAAGAGGAAGAAGATATTTTCGAAGATTCTGCAAAAGTCTTAATTGATGATATTTACGAAAAAATACAATAATAAAAAAGAGCTTAATTGCTCTTTTTTTGTTAAATTAAAAGTTGTTATTATTAGAAGCAGGATAAGAGATTGACACCAAATATTAAAAATTAACGCTGGAGATTAAGTAAAATGGAGCATTTTACTGTCACCAGCATTTTTAATGGTCAATCTTTTGTTGCCTATAGGCAATTTAATACAAATAGGAAACCTATTTTATTTTCTGTTTTAATATTAAAGCACTCACTGGCTCATTATATTTCCACTCAATTAAGTTTATATTATTTTGAGCACATAGTTTTCTTTTTCGCTTATCTCTTTTCTCTTGTATGGCAAAGGCTTCTTGTCCTCCGAATAGTTCAACTGGCATATAATGTTGTTGACCTTGATATTCTATTGCTGTATTTTTTGAGGGGATAAAAATATCTAGACTCAACAAACCCAGCCATTCACTTCTGAATTGGTAGATAGCATCATCGTAAATATTTTTTACAACCTTGTATAGTTTTGCTTCATTTTTCCACTTGTTTTTAATCTCATCTCTGACAATTAAATTTTCATATATTGCATTATACTTTATTTTTGCATTTTTTCTAAATGGTCTAATATCTATCTCAAGGTTATTTTTTATTTTTAATATATCATCATACTTCTTGTAGGTGCTATTAGAATTGCTTTTAAGATGTTCAGCTAAGAATGCAGGATGATTTTTTATCAAGAACTCCCTAACAGCTTCTAAAAAGTTTCCTGATTGTGAAAGCCTCTCTTTCAACTTAGTAGGCAAGCCAGCATTATCTTGTAACTCTTTTTTTAATCCATTTAATAATCCTTCATAGTGTGAGTGTGGATTACAAGTATCTCTATCAAATAATGAATTTGTAGTATTAAACAGTCTATAACTTTCAACACCCTTCAAATACTCATTTTGACCAATTCCATAAATTGAATAATTTTTACAATTAGATCCAATCATCCAATTATAAACATATGCAATTTCTTTAATCTTCCCTTTATTGAATTTGGCCAGATAATTTATACTAGTATCATTGTTTGCTATATTTTCTAATAATTGATGTGTATCAGCATATGTTTTACAAAAATCATTAATGATATAACTAGCCTTGCTCTCATCTATGTGATAATAGAACAAAATAGAATCTGCTTCAGGATTAAACCCTAACATATTGTCATATTTTTCAATTTGTGTTCCAGATTCTATTCTTGGAAATTCAGAAGTTCCAATACACAGAGTTTTAATTTCCTCATTATTAAATATCTTATAATTATACTTTGTGGGATTACCTTTAATTATCTCTGAAAATACTATTTCCAGCCCATAATATGTCATATAATGTTCTGAAACATTATTTATTAAGATGTCTTTATTTTTTGATTTAATATGTAAATCAAAGCCATACACTTTCTTTTCAAGAAAAACAAATACTACTTGGGTTAATTGTTCATCGTCCAAAACACCAATTTTATTGAAATCATAAGTGTTATATTTGTTATAAGATTTTTGAATATTATTTTTTTTATTATTCACTTTTTCTGGTACAAAAATCGTAATCTTATGTGCGTTTTTAAATGATTTTAAATTAAAACCTCTTGGGAATTTTATATTTCCTATATCATCTATATAATTATATTGGCTAGTGTACAGTATGCCAAATTCATATATTTTATTATTCATTTTATAAGTTAAGAGTCTGTCATTTTTATTGGCAACTATATTTTTATTCACCAAGCCATTTAAAGAAATCTCTATTACTGCGTTATCTTCTTTCGCTGTCTGAGTTGATACATATGATGCCGCACTTATTATTTTTTTATTATTGGGTTGTGTTTCTTCTTTCTTTTTATAGTTTTCAACAGATCTATTTACAATACTTGATATATATTTAGAGATATAGACTATACCCAATATTAGATATAGCGGAACTAACACTATGCCTTTCACTAATATTGATAATGTCTTCAAATCCTCTTTTGATAATTTACTCATTTAAATAACCTCTCTTGTATATAGTAACAAACTCTTTAGCCTAAATCAAATTAAAAAAACATTTTTTCTATAAACTTACTAGCATGTATAAAAAAGTTAGAAGATTAATCATCTTCTAACTATTAGTCCAAAGCAGTTGTCATCTGTAAAAACTACAGACAAGTTCGCCCGAACTAGAAACTGGTACACCCGGAGGGACTTGAACCCCCAACCTTCTGATCCGTAGTCAGACACTCTATCCAATTGAGCCACGGGTGCGTATTGCTTTATTATTATAGGTTATGTTTGCCTTGTTGTCAATAGTTTGCCCACTTTTTATTATTCGCTTTTTAAAAAAATAAAAAATCTACAATAATGGTCTTCAAGGCTTTATTGACATAAGTTTTTATTTAATGTAAAATAGCTTTAAAGAATAAAGAAGAGGATTATATGAAAACTTTTGAAATTTTAAAAAATGCTGAAATAGCTTTTCCTGATTTATTAAAGTTGCAATACGACACTTTTAAAAAATTAAACCTTGATTACATAAAGCTGTTTGAGCCTTCAATAACAAGAGCTTACAGTTTGTTGCAAGATGCTTTTGTGATGAAGGAAATTAAATATTTAAAAAATGCTGAGAAGTTAATTAATTTTAAATATGCGGGCAAAACAGCAACCAGTTTAGAAGAGCAAGATAAAATAGAAGAAGAATTTGAAAGGGAAGTATCAGATTTAAGTAAAAAATTTGATAAATTATGCAAGCACCCTTTAAGTAAATTTATGGACACAGACCTTTATCTTGATGATAATAATAACATAGGTTTTGTAATTGGACTTGCTATTGGAGGAAAAAATGAAAAAGACGTTATTAAAATTAAAGCACCAAATGCAAAGCTAGATTTTGACCTTCCTGACCTTGACGAAAAAGAGTATTGGCCAAGTGATGATGCTAACGTAGAGCTTTCAATAGAACTTACAAAAAGCAAAAAAAGCAAAGGTTTCCCTGAGGATTTAGAGGTTGGCGGAAAATTATATTTAACTATGTATTTTGATGAAATGATAGATATGTTAGTAGGTACTAGAGATGATAAACTAAAAGTTGATGATGTTGTTTCTGGCTTTGTAATGTGGAGCTCTAAAAACGACAAATTAAAGCAAACAAAAACTAGTAAGGTAATTGATGTATCGGGGAGTTATAATAAACACCGCAAAAAATTGCTTTTTAAAATTAAAAAAGGAATAGAATTTTCTAATATAAAAGCAGATATTGATTACTCTAGTTTAGAGGATTTAAATATTTCGTCTCTAGAAAAAAGCGCATTACTTAAAAAAATTAATGTAAGGAGTGGCGAATATGCTTATGATAAAATAGATACGTTTGACCACTTTGTAATTCATAAGATGGAAAAAAATTTTAATAAAAAACAAAAACAAGAATTAAGATTTGAGGACTTTCACGATTTAAAACAAAAATGTGAAACAGTTATTAAAGAATATGAAAAGAATAAAATAAAAGAAATTTAAAAGCATAAAAAGGGAATCATCCCCTTTTTTGTTTTGAATTTTGAGCATAAAAATAATTTGTTACAAGTTTATTATGTGTTATAATTTAGTAACTTTATTATAGGAGATTAAATATGAAAAGTGTTTTTGAAAACAATAAAGTAAAAGAACTTTTAGAAAAATTACAGACTGAATTAAAAGGGAGTGTAATAACTTCTTTACTTAAAAAGCCTAATGACTACAGCACAGAGGAGCTTCTTTGCGTTTTTGAAATTATGAATGCAGTAAAGAATAAAGATGCAAGCTATTTGCCAAAAGATTTTGATTTTAAAACTGTTAGACCTAAAATAAGTAGGTCTATGACTAAAAAAGCTTTAGAGCTTGCTATTAGTATAATTGAGAAATTAGATGGTGGAGAATATAGCGAAAGACTAAATGAACTAAAGGAAGAGTTTATGAGTTTAGTGGGTGGGGCTAAGCCTGCAACTAAAAAAGTAAAAAAACATACAGCATATCAAAACCCAGAACAAGCCATAATTTTAATGGATTTTGAAGCCAATGAAAGTGTTGTATTTTTAATTAATTTAATTAACAGAGCTTTTAGTAGAGAGCTTCCTGTAGGAAGAGTAAATAGAGCAATTGCAGCAGTTCATATTGTACTTGCAATAAAAGAAGAGGGTGTCAACAGTGTTGTTTCATTTGCAAAACTGTCACTTGAAGAGTTAAGAAAAGTTTTCCCAGCATCATTAACTAAAGAGTTGATGGAACTAGTTTACTCGGCAACTTGCACTTTAGAGACAAGAGTGGCAGAGGGAGAGTTTACAGTAGTAGAAAAAGAAAATAATAAAGAAGGGTTTAATAAAAAAGAAGCGGTACTTGAGCTTGCTAAGTTAAAAAAGAGACTTGAAACTTTAAATACTTAAATAATTAAAAGACTGTTTAAAACAGTCTTTTTTTTTGTTAAAATTTAAAATAACAGCATAATACTAATATTGTTAACAGATATTAATATTATTGACTTTTGCTTTTATTAACTATATACTTTTTTTAAACAAATAAAAGAGGTTAGTATGAGGATTTTTAAAAGAGGTTTTGGCTGTTTAACATTTTTAGCACTATTAGTATTTTTCATTTGGCTAGTACAAAGCAATTGGTAGTTATAGGAAGGTAAATTATGTTTAAGAGAAGAAGTTTTGGTTGTGGAAGTTTAATTTTTGTTATAGTAGTTACAGTTGCAGTTATTGCAGTTGGGGCTTATTTTGCATTTGAAAGTTTTGTTTCACCTTATTTAAACAATGCTGAAATTCAAGAACTCTATAGCATTTATATGGATTTATCACAAGATGTAAATGAAGCGGACATTGTTACTAATCCACCACTTGAAACAGATTATGACAATGCTCAAACAAAATTATCTGATGGTGGAATTGAAATTTTTAATGAATATAATGATATTGACCCTACACAGTTAGAAAATGCAAACTTTGTACCAACAGCAGATATTACCCTATCAGATACTGAACTTGCGGCATTTGTTAATGCATTTTTAGAAAACCCTCTAAACCTTGAAGCATTAGGAATTGATGCTGAACAGGTTGGCGGACTTAACACAGAGATTTTAGAAATCAGTATTGAAACAATAGATTCTATTAATGTTAATCTTAGCATTATAGTGAAATTAGACCTTGAAGAAATTCAAACTCAACTTGGTTTCTTTGGCATTTTCTTGCCTGACTTTATATATATTCAAAACAATAATACATTACAGCTTGTAGAAGGTGAGTACGAACTTATTTCTGGCGATATCGTTGTTAACGATTTAAGTGAAGAACAAAACGACAGAATGTTTGAAATTTTAGTAGAGGCACTTCAATCAGAAGAGGACCCATTAACCCTAGAAGAATTAAAACTGGCTGTGGGAGAGATAATGCTTGAGGGCATACAAGAAGCGTCAAATACTTTTAATACGGATATAACTTTTAATAATGGCTCAATTACTTTTAGTCCAACCGCCTAGGTAAAATTAAAATATAATATAAAAAAAAACTAGCTAACTGCTAGTTTTTTTTGTACCAATCTTCTATCACCTTTACACTTTTACATAAATTACCCGCAAGTCCCGTGCCAAGCTTGTTTTCTCTATGCGAGCCATGGTAATCGCTCCCCGCACTTTTTAATAAGTTGTTATCCTCACAATATTTAACTACCATATTAACAAATTCCTGTGAATAAGTGGGGTAGTAACATTCAAAGCCATCTATACCTGCATTTTTTATAGTGTCAAATTTCTGAGTAAAGTGTTTGCCATAAAGGTTGGAGTGAGCAATAAAACATTTGCCACCCGCCTCATGTACTTTTTTAATAACCTCATCAAGGTGGGGTCTTAAATCTTTAAAGTCACAAAACAGAGGAGACTCTTTGTTAGTTAAGTGCTCCCAAAATAATTGATTGATTGTAAGATTTTTACCACTGAAATACTTTTCCTTATTCTCATCAGTTAAAATAAATTTTGCAAAATATCTTGCTGACCAAATTTTACTATAATCAAAACTAGACTTTAAAACAGGATGTTGTATATTTAATTTTTTTAAAGTACTCATCAGTACCTGACATTCATCTTTTGTAAGAGCTCCATAGTCTAAAAACAGCTTTCTTAAAAACTTGTTCAGTTGTAATGCATCAAAATTGTAAGCCAAAACATGAATTACTTGCCCATCAAAATAAGTGCTTATTTCTGTTCCGGTAATAACCTCACCATTAAAAGCTTCTAATATTGTTTTATTATTTTTTAGATGTGCGAAACAATTATTATGGTCAGTTATTGAAATAACTTCAAGACCTAGGTCGTTTGCCTTTTTTACTATTTCTACTAAGTTGTCACTTCCATCGCTAAGGGTAGAGTGAATATGTAAATCTATCATTTTTCTTTTGTCCTTTTCATAAGTAATTTTGGTGCACTTGGCAGGACTCGAACCTGCAACGGGCGATTTCGAAGACCGCTACTCTATCCAGTTGAGCTACAAGTGCAAAATACCACCTAAAGTTTAACTGTTTACATAAATTAAGTCAATTATTAAATAAGTTTTAGGATAATTATAGTAAATTTAAGGTATAATTATTTTTAAATTGTTGGTCTATTGATTGTTTACTTTTTTAAGGTATGATAATATTATTATAACCAATTTTTAAAAGAGGGTTTTATGAAATTAATAGAAATTTTACGAAAAGAATTTGATATTACAGTTAATCCAATAGAGAAGTTTGACGTGTTTGAGTTTGAAAGATATTTTGATGAAGATGAAGATGTATTCAAGCACACAATGGGTGTTGCTGGCAGAATGCAGGCGTTAATTAAACAATTTGGGCTTGAGCGAGATGAGGCAGAGGAGCTAGAGCAAATTGCCTATCTTCATAATATTGGTTATTCAATAAGGGTAAAAAACAGAAGTTTGCACGCACTAGACAGTGCACTATTTGCGCTTGAAAAAGGTTTAGGGGAAGATATTGCTCTTGCTGTAATGTTTCATACTAAAGCAGATGGTGAAGCACATTTTATTGGCAAAAAAATAGCAAAACTTTACCACAATGCAAAAAAGCTAGTTGATGATAATGAAAAGGTAAGAAGATACATTGACTATATAACTTACTGTGACCTTCATACAGAGGCTGACGGAAGACCAACACAAGTCAATAGACGAATTTTTAAAATTTTAGCACGTTATGAAAAAAACAGTGCAGTGCATAAAAACATTAAACACCATAAGGCATACTTTTTAAAATTAGATAAAAAAATTAGAGAAAGTGTTATTAAAGAAAAAGGAATGTTCGATGGCTTTTTAAGTATACTAAGTGGGGAAGAATAATATTTTAGTAACCTAAAAAATAATTAAACAATTAAAGAAGGAAAATTAATTTGAAAGAATTAGATATTTCAATAGAGAATGATATTACAAAAAACACTGCAACTAATGCACTTACAAGAGCAATTAGTTCGGTGCTTATTCTAGGGATATTAATTGGATTTATAATACTTTCTTTTTCCTATATATTTATAGATGTTGTTGTGGACGGACCGTCTATGCAACCAACAATAAACATGCAGTGGAGTATTTTAGAAAATCATAAAAAAGATACGGTATATATTAATAGAATTGCAAGTGTAGAAAACGGTGATATTATTGTGGCTGAGGCTTCGGAGGGTTTATTTGTTATTAAACGCTTAATAGCAAGCGCAGGAGACACTATTGAAATAAGACAAAACCTAGAAAACATGCAAGTTGAAGTACTGGTAAACGCACAAATAATAGAAGAGGATTATGTGGTTTTTAAAGCTGGTCTTGCTACTACTTTAAGTAATTTTAATAATTTAAAAACATTAAAACCCGAATTATTTACGGGGGACGTTTTAACTGTACCTGAAAATCATATTTTCTATTTAGGCGATAATAGAGGAGAAAGTCAAGACTGTTCGGCTTATGGACCAGTAGAAGAAGAGCACCTTATTGGAGGGGTTGATGTCATTCTTCCGTATGGAACAAATATATTTGAATATATTTGGGATGGGGTCGTAGAAATATTTAATTAAAAAAGAGTGAATATTCACTCTTTTTTTATACATTATATTCTGGGGCTTTTTGCCTTAGGGCGTTTACATCAAACATACCTTTTAATTCATTGTTAAAAACATCAAACAAACCATTTTTGTTAAAACTATAATAATCTTCCATAGCTATAACTAAATGATCCATTACATAAATACCGTTAAGAGCCAGTGCCAAATATATTCTTTTAGTCAAAGCAATGTCTTCAGGGCTTGGCTTATTTGTTCCGCTTGGATGGTTATGTACTAAAATTACACCACTGGCCGAAGTCTTAAGTGCAGTGCTTGTAACTTCTTGTAAATTAAAGCTAACCTGATTATGAGTTCCTTTTGCAATTAGCTTACTTGTAATCACTTGGCTTTTTGAGTTAAGGCAAATCATATAAAACTCTTCTTTTGGCATATATTTTACAACTTCTCCTAAATAATCAAATACATGAGCAGGAGTTTTTATTGTTACACTTTCTTTCATTATACTCTTTTTATAAGCTTGAAAAACTTGTGGAATTAAATGCAAAAATACAGCGGCACGTTCTCCTATTCCTTTAACTTTTTCAAGGTCATTTTGTTTTGCTTCTAATACGCCTGCAAAACTGCCAAACTCTTTAATAAGTCTGTGTGCTATAGGATTAGTGTCTACTCGAGGTAGTGCATAGCTAAGAAGAAGCTCTAATACTTGATGTTCGTTAAAACCATCAATGCCACTTTCTGTTGCTCTAGCTCGCAGTCTGCCTCTATGCCCTTTGTGTAAATTTTCTTTTTCCATTTTTTTCCTTTGTAACAAATCTACAATAAGTATATATAATCTTTATTGTTTATACAAGTAAACGGGCACGGTTTGTTGTTGTATAAATAATTTTACTCTTACTTTATCTAAATTTATTAACAAAAGGCTTAGATGTTCTTTTTATTTGCATATTTGAGTTATTGTTTTTGTGGTTATTATTACTACTGTTATTTTTATCATTCTCAGGCTGTTCAAAAGGTTCAGTTGCAACTTTGTCTTTTTTAAAGCACAAGTTCCAATCAAGGCAATAATAATCATCAGATAATTTTGCTAGTTGCAAATTTTTCATCATTTCTTCTACTGTAGTTGGTTCTGGAAGTATTACATCATCTCCTGGTTGCCAATTAGCAGGCGTATAAACATTTTCTTCACGACTCTTAATAACAGCTTCAACTACGCGTCTAATCTCATCCCCAAACCTTCCTGTTTCGAGAGGATATATCTGAATGGCTCTAATTTTACCTTCTGGGTCAATTAAAAAACCGCCCCTAACAGTACTGGTGTCAATTTCACCCCGCCTTAAAAGCCCATAACGCCTGCTTATTTCCATTGTGTCATCTTCAACTAGAGGAAAATCAACTTTAACTTTTTTACCATCACCTAAATCTAAAGCCTCAATATTTTCTATCCAACCAAAATGACTCAGTAGAGAGTCTATACTAACACCAACTAACTCAACGCCAAGCTCGTCATATAATTCTTTATTATTTGCAAGTCCTATTATTTCAGTAGTACAAACAGAGCAAAAATCGCCAGGGTAGGAAAAGAGTAACACCCATTTTCCTTTATAATCGGCAGGGAAGTTAATAAACCCTTCTGTTGAGTCTGCTTTAAAAGGGGGTGCAGGTTCTCCAAGTAAAGGTAGGGTATATAAAGGTGTTAGTCCACCACCTATATCTGCAGTTATATCTACATTGTTATTTTTAATCATAATATTTTGCTCCTAATAATTAGTTAAACGGTCTAAAGGGTGGTTTATAAAAATTACCACTAATATTTTCTGGATTAATATTATCATTTTTTATTTGTTCCTTTTGTTCTACTTTACCAGAATCAAATTGAGGCAGTGGTTGCCTTTTTGCAGGTATTACTCCGTTTTTAGGATCACGCTTATAACAAACAAACCAACTTGGACAATATATTTCACCGTCTGGGTCAGTATAGGTTTTAAACTCAGCAATATCTTGCCTCGATTCTGGCTCTGGAAGCAAAATATCATCTCCAGGCTGCCAATTCATTGGCGTGTACACGCCCTCATAATAATTTTTTTGAATAGCTTTAAGAAGTCTTAAAAGTTCATCTCCCGAACGAGCCACTTCAGTAGGATATTGACTACTAGCAACAATTTTACCTTCAGGATTTATAATAAACATAGCTCTAACTGTTCTTGTTACATCCTCATCTTTTTGTAAAATTCCATATTGATTAGAAATCAACATACCTTGGTCAGACATAAGAGGAACAGAGATAGCAATATTTTCAATATCATCTATTTCAATCTTCTTAAGGTCGTTTAAAAAAGCAAAGTGTGTTAAAAGAGAGTCAACGCTTAGTGCTAGCACTTCAACATTTAAATCTTCATAATCACTAATATGTTGTGAAAAATATAATGCCTCTGTTGCGCAAACAGTGCAATAATCACCAGGATATGAAAATAAAACCACCCACTTTCCAGCGTAGTCTTCAGGAAATTTTATAATACCCTGTGTGCTATTTGCAACAAAAGAAGGGGCTGCTTCTCCTATTAAAGGAAATTTATAACTTGGGGCACCTATTGTTTTTTCCCTGGCAGTAGTGTGTGTTTTTTCCATAATATAATAACTCCTTAAATACTAGCTATATATATGAATTAACAAAAAAAACAGTGCATTAAGACGACTTAAAAATGAATAAAATAATAGCTAAAGATGCCCGATATACCCAAAATAGCTCGGTATATGGGCAAAATAGGGGTTAAAAGTGCTAAAAAGCAACATTTTTTCTTTAAAACAGTAGCTTTTTTTCCAAAAAATTGTTAAAATATAGTATCAAAAAATCTATGGAGGATATTTATGAATAAAGGTGAATTTATTAAAGCTATTGCTGAAAAGACAGAATTGACAGGCAAACAAGCAGACGCTGCTTACAAAGCATTTGTTGAAACTGTTGTAGAACAGTTAAGGGAAGGTAACAAAGTTCAACTAGTTGGATTTGGTACTTTTGAACTTCAGTTCAGAAAAGCAAGAGAGGCATTTAACCCACTTACTAAGAGTAAAATTCAAGTTAAAGCGAGCTACGCTCCTAAACTTAAAATTGGTAAAAGTTTCAAAAGCTTATTCAACGAAAATAAATAAATTTAAAAAACACGGTTTAAACCGTGTTTTTTTTGTTTTATAAAATAACTTCTTTTATTAAATATCTTGTTTTTTAAATACTAATAGACCTAATGCTATAAAACCTATTAAATAAACCGCCGATAGAATTATTATATTTGGCATATCAAGTACAGGAAATCCCAAAGCTTTATTTACAACTGGATTAATGTGATTTATAATCCAATAGTTTTCAATTTTTGCTACTGCTGAATGTATTAAAGATATTAAAGCAAATATTAAGCCACCAAACATTGTTACACCAATGTTAACACCAAGTGAGCCGCCAAGACTTTTAAACCAAGTAGCAAAGAAAACAAACATTGAGTTAATAGCTAGAATTATGATAGCAACATAGGAAAAGGTTTCTAAAAATAACCAAATATCAGATATAGCAAATGCTTGTCCATAACCTAACATAATTGTTCCAAAAGTGCCCTGAACTATAAAAGTTATTAAAATAACTAATAAACTAGCCATAGACGAAACAATAAATTTAGATAAATAAATAATATTTCTACTTCTGCCACTTGAGACAGTATCTTTTATTACGCCTGAAGAATATGAACGGGCTACAAAAATACTGGTCATAACAGCAACTAACATAATTATCATAGGGTTTTTAAGGCTATTAATCAAAGCGTCTCTACCAGAAGATATCATATCTGGAGACATATGTCCTTCAGCCTCTACAACTTGTTTTAAATAAAAGTAACTAGCAATAATGGTTAGCATTGCAAAAAATAAAGAAATGCCAAGTATAACATAAAAGGTTTTGCTTTTAAAAAATTTATACAAATCGGCTTTTAAAGTATTAAGCATTGTTGCCACCTCCCATTAGGTTCATAAAATATCCTTCTGTGTCTTTGTTTTTTAAAGCAAACTTGCTTACCGCAATGCCTGCTTCAACTAATGCTTTGTTAATATTAGCAACATTTTTTGGTGGAGACATTCTTATTATACCGTCTTTGCTTTCAATGGCTTTTAATTTAAGCTCTTTTAAAACCTTTATAGCTTTTGCAATAGGTTTTGCTTCTATTATAAGTTCCTTTGTAAGTCGTCCGTCAAGGTCTATAGCTTTAAACTCATCAATAATTTTACCATCTCTAATTACAATATAATTATCTACTAGGAGTTTTAATTCGGCAAGTAGGTGACTACTTACTAAAATTGTAATTCCACCCTTAGCTAGTTTTAACATAAGTTCTCTAATTTCTTTAATCCCAGCAGGATCAAGTCCATTTGTAGGTTCATCTAGAATTAAAAAATCAGGATCAGAAATTAAACTTGTTGCAATTGCAAGTCGTTGCTTCATGCCGAGGCTGAAGTTTTTAACTTTCTTTTTACCCGTATTACTCAGTTTTACAAGTTCCAGTAATTCAGTTACTCTTTGATGATAAGTGTTTAAACCCAGAAATATACATTTCATAATAAGATTTTGTTTTGCATTGAAATTTGGGTAAAAAGCAGGGTTTTCAATAACGCCGTCAACCTTACCTCTAGCCTTGTTTAGCCCTGTGTCATTAGTTTCACCATACAGTTCAATAGCTCCAACCTTATCAGGTAGTGCTAAGCCCGTAATAAGCCTAATTATGGTGGTTTTACCACTGCCATTTTGACCAATGAAACCATAAATACCACCTTTTTTAACGCTAAGGCTTGCATTTTTAATTATGTGCAATTTTCCATAGTGCTTATTTAGGTTGGTAATTTTTAAAATTGTTTTTTGTTCCATATTAACCTCCCTTTTAAGTTAAATATTTTTTAGTCCGTTTTTAATGATGTTTAATTTAAATTCAAATCCACGTATAGCTTGCTCTTTTGTTGTTTCTTTTTTAATAAATTTTTTAAAAGTTCCTTTACCAGCATCTTTTAGCATTTGCATTAAATATAATATTTGCTCTTTATTTAAATCTTTAAAATTATTAATATCTTTAAAATTATTAATAATTGTTTTCTCAAAATTATCTCTGTTAAAATTTTTTACTAAAAACTCTCTATCCGACTTTGTTTTAGATAATGTGTGAAATAATTTCATAGGTAGGGGTTTACAATCTTCATTATTACATTTTTCCACATAATTAAGCCTTTCAATAAATTCTTTTTTTAAAAAATCAAAAATATTAGTCGCATCTTTAAAAGTTTTTAAATGAATATTTTCAATATCAGTTTTTACCTTCTCTAAAAGATAAAGTAAAAAGTCTTCTTTATCTTCAAAATAAGCATAAAAACTTCCCCTTGCTACGCCTGCCTCTTCCACAATGTTTTTGATACTTGCATTTTCTAGTCCCGCACGGGAAAATTCTTTAACACCAGCATTAATAATTTTCTTCTTTTTTGCTTCTTTTAAACTAAAAAATAAATCTTTCGGCATAGGTTTCTCCTGTTTGTGAATAATTTTCTATAATCAATAATAAATGACACGCGTCATTTTGTCAAACGAAATATGATAAGTTTTTAAAGAAATTTGTAAAAACATATTAACAAATGGTTAAATTTGTGTTAATATTAAAAATGTTCTAAAAAATACAATAATTTAAGACTATAGACAGGAAGGTAAAAAATGGGAAGAGAAACTAACACGCAAAGAACATATATTATGTTAAAGCCAGATGCGTATCAAAGAAGATTGATGGGCGAGATTATTTCTAGAATTGAGAAAAAAGGTTTTGCAATTACGGCAATGAAAATGATGAATTTAACAGAGGAAGTTTTAAAAGAGCACTATTCGCATATTGCAGATAAAGCATTTTTCCCAGAGATTGTTGCATTTATGACAAGTGCACCTTGTGTTGGAATGATTGTTGAGGGTAGCGATGTTATTATTGGTATGAGAAAAATAATGGGAAGTACTCACTGGACAGAAGCTAACCCGGGAACAATAAGAGGCGATTACTCTTGTACTATTGGTGAAAACTTAATTCACGGTAGCGACAGTGAAGAAACTGCAGAAGAAGAAATTGAAAGATTTTTTATAAACAACTCTTTATAATTTTAAATCGATAAACAAAAGACTAGCATTTGCTAGTTTTTTTTATTTTTTTAGAGCTATTGAAAACTCAGAGGTTGTATGATAAACTAAATATATAAAAAATAAGGGAAAGAGCATGAAAAAATTTTTCAAACAAGTAAATTCAATAGGCTACAAAAAAAACTATGTTGAATGCAAGTATGGTTTTATTTACTCTGAAAAATCAGCAATAAAAAATTTCCCTAAGTATAAAAGACAAATAAAAAAAGTAGTAAACAAAAATTTAAAACCAGCAGATGTAAAAAAACTTACAACACTTAAGTTTAGTATTTTTCCTGACAACCAAGCAATGGTTGACAGACTATTGATAGAGCGAGAAGAAATTTATAAAAAAACAAATATAAAAGCACTTAAAATTCAGGGGCTTAACACAGAGATTATGCAAGCGTTTGTTATAGCTGATTATATTGGTAAAAACATTAAATATACTATGACAACCGTAGAAGAAATTGAGTGGGATCATTCTGATAAATATTATAAACTAAAAAGAGAAAATGATTTTAAAATTAGTGAGATAAATGATTTAAAAAACAAACTAAATAAGGCTAAAAAACAAGCTAAAAAAGATGTATATAGCCATTTTATTAAGAGCCTTGAAAAAAGTCAAAAACAAATAGAAAAAAAACTAAAGAAACTAGAAATTTATGAGCAAAATAGAACTACGCTTGAAAACATTTACAATTCTATGATTTATGGCAGGGGTGTTTGCAACGATTTTAGTTACGAAGAGGCCTTTTTACATGAGGGTTTAAATATTGATTGCAGAATTATAGACCTTTGGAAGAAGGGCGAGAAAGATGGTCACGCGGCCAACATAATTAAATTCAAAAAAGATAATGTAAAGGGCTATTATATATCGGACGTCACAAACAGCCTGCTCGAGTATAAAATGTATAATGATGAATTTGCAACAGGTGGACATGGAGTGTTTAAAGATTGGTTTTTTGAATCCATGGATGGAAAAAAAATAACAAAAATAAGAAAACTTATACCCCTAACAGAGCACAGCAATAAACGATTAGAAGAAAATATTGATTGTGTTTCATCAATAAAACAAATAGAAAATCAGTTACTGAATGAAAGTGTAATAATAAAAGAACTTTTAAATGCAGCGGCTTTTATTGCAAATGGCTATAAGGTTGCAGATAAAATACTAGAAGTAGAATAAAGCAATAATTTAAAAAAGCACATATAAAAAAGCTCAAAATTTTTACCTATTTGTGTTTATGTTAAATATATGATATTATTATAATAATAAAATCCATATAAAGAGTAAAATTGTTATGAAAGCAGGAAAAGTATTAAAAGATTATAATTCATATAAAATCGTAGGCGACTATGTTGAAGTGGATGGCGATGTACTAGCGCTTGATTTTGCCCTGCAAACTTATCCCGACCAAAAAGAAAAACTTTTAAAACAAGCTGAAAAAAACAAAGGCGAAAATGATTTGTTTGACAGAAAGCTTACCTATCCCACCGAATACGAAATACTACAAAAGTTAAACAAAAAAGCGCATGAGATTTTTGATGATTTAAACATAAAAGAACTTAAAGGACCTAATGTCGATGTTAAAATAGCGGCAAGGTTATACGGGTATCTTTTTAGAGACTTTACTTATGATATGACTATGGAAGAACCAAGATTTGGAAAAGACAAAATGGTAGAGTATTATGAAAATGCAATAAAAAAACATAAAGATATATTAATTAATTTACAAATTGAACAAAAAAAAGTAACAGTAACTAAAGGTATAAAAGTCAATCAAAAAATAAAGTCTGTAAAAAAGAATATAGGTCAGCTAGAAGAAAAATTAAAAGAAAGTGTATTAAAAGATGAAGATAAAAAGATAACACAAGCCATTTATAACAGGTTTTTTTATAACAAGGGCACCTGCTATGACTTAGAGAACGGATATGATTACTTGCTTCAACAAGTAAAAGAATATACCGAAAATAAAACAAGAATATTTTCGTATAACGCAGTAATAACAACACCTAATCAACTAAGGCCACATATGATTACAATTTTAGAGTTTGAAGACTTTAATGAAGGTATTATTTACGGTATTTGCGATTCTACGCTTGGGCACAACTACTATAAAAACAATAAAGACCTTATGCTTCCAGGCTTTTTAAGCATAAAAGACAATTATTCTAAGTTTCATGAAAACTTTAAAGTTGATGAAATTGTAGAGTTTGATGTGCTTGATAAAATGGATGAAAAAGGTTTGCTTTTAGATAACTATCAAGAGCTTAATGAAGAAAAACTAGAAGATATTGAGGATAACTTACTGAATAAAAAAATGTTTAAAAAAGAAATTTTTGAAATTGAAGAACTATTTTTAGAAGAAGAAAAGATCTCTAACTATTTTTATAAATTTAAAAAGAAATTATATTCTATTAAAGACACTATTATGGGTAGAAATAAATCTAATAAATATACTAATAAAATAGATAATATTGAAAAAATGAGCTACTTAAATATGAGAGTAGACAGTAGGGAAACAAAAGAAGTTAAAAGTAGTATATTTGAAGAAGGTGTTTCATTTATTCAAAGTAAACAGTTAAGTGTATCACCAGCGGCTATGATTCAAACAGATGAAGAAGACGAAGAATTACTATAAAAAATGGCTAATTTAGCCATTTTTTTTATTTGCCATAAATAGGAAGTTTTGACACCGAAAAAAGAGTATAAAAACACCTTAAAAACACAAGATAATAGTATGGAAGACCCAGTATTATAAAGGTTTTTTGAACTAAACAAAGGAGGTAATTTGAAATGGCTAATCAATATACAAAAAACAGTAAAAAGAGATACAACAAACGTAGTGGAGTAACAGTTTCTGGTTATACTAGAAAAGATGGTACAAGAGTTACAGGTTATAATAGAAGTTCTCCCAGCAGATAGGTAAAATTATTAAGGGCGGTAATTGCCACTTTTAGGAAATATGCATATGGCAAAAATAGGAAAGCGCAAATTTAACTTTTTTTACATAATATTATTTTTAATATGCAAAATATAGTTAATAAAACAAGTTTATAAAATCTTGTTTAATGAGTGGAATGGTATACGCGTTTTATACCCCTAGTAACTTTTTTAAGGAGGACATATGGCATATTCAAAACAGAGCAGCTACTTAAAAACTGGTTCAAAATCAGTTAGAGTAGATGGTTACACAAAAAAAGATGGCACAAAAGTTTCTGGTTATTCTAGAGGCAAGCCCGCAAGATAGTAAAAAAGCAGGTTTAAAACCTGCTTTTTTGTGTCCAAATGTTATAATTAAGTATATATAAATATAGGTTTAATTTTTTAGGAGTTTGTATGAACAAAATTATAGGAATAGTAGCAAGTAATTTAGGTTTAAAAGATAAAATAACAAAAGACAGAAGCGTACCCTGTGGCACAAGAGAAACTTACATAAATGCACTTCAAAGAGTGGGTGCAACAGTTATAATAATTTCTCCAACAAACAGCGGTGAAGTAATAAATCAGCAAGTAGCATTATGTGACGGAATTTTAATGCAAGGTGGTGGCGGAGATATTACTGCTAATAATTTAGAAGTTGAGTATATTAAAGAGGCAGTAAAACAAAATAAGTCGCTACTTGGAATTTGTCTTGGTATGCAGCTTATTAATGTTGCATGTGGTGGTAAAATAGACTTTATTATAACGGGCGTTAATCATGCGCAAACTAGTCCCCTAAGCGAAGACTTTCATAGTATTAACATAAAACAAAACACCATACTACATAAAATGTTTGGTGATAGAACCATGGTAAACTCAAGCCATGTACATCATATAACAACCCTTGCAGATAATTTAGAGGTTATGGCAAAAAGCGAAGACGAGGTTATTGAAGCAATTAGAGCCACTGATAAAAAATTTATGGTAGGAGTGCAGTGGCACCCAGAAAGAATGCTACTTAAAAACAATAAAATGTTAGCATTGTTTGAAGAGTTTTTAAAAAACTGTTAAATAACAAAAAGTAAACGAATAATACGTTTACTTTTTTTTGTTAATAATTTATACTTATTAAATAACAAAGGAGTACTAATGACAACATTTGTAATTGGACATAACAGCCCAGATATTGACAGCATTGCCTGTGCAATTATGGAGGCTAAAATATTAAATAATAAAGGCACCCTGGCACTACCTAAAAGAGCAAAAGGTGACCCTGTAAAAGGCGTTGATAAAATGCTTAATTTTTGTTCGTTTAAAATGCCAGAAAAATTAAAAGATGCCAGTATATTAAACCCTGTTGTTTTGGTGGATTATAATCTACTTGAAAACGGCGTTGGTGAGTTTAAAAATATTATTGAAGTAATTGACCATCACCAAAAGCAAGAGTGGGTAGAAAAATTTGAAAATAAAACAATAATAAAGCTCGGCGCAGCGGCCACTTTGACTGCAAATAGATGTATGAATGAGTTTGAGCTTTCTAAAAATGAAGCAAGACTACTGTTATTTGCAATAATGGCAGATAGTGCGAATCTTAAAAGCCAAAAAACAAAACAAGAAGACATTGATACTGCAAAAAAACTAGCTAAACTAGGTAAAATAAGTATTAGAAGAGTTAAAAGACTTGTGGACAAATGGAGTAGTTTTAAATTTAACAAAAAATACATTAAAACTTATGTTAACGAAGATGTTAAAAGAGGTCAGATAGAAGGAAAAGTGATTTCTACAGCAGTTATTTTAACAAAAAATTATAAACCATTTCTTAAAAAGGCTAAACTTATTGAAGATAGTTTAAAAGATATGATAAGAGCAGATATTAAACTATTATGTATTTGTGATATTAAAAATGCTAGTACAGTTTTAATACATAATAAAAAAATTAACCTGCCATCACCTTATTATATTAAAGAACATTACAGCAGAAATATGGTAAAAGCATTAATTTTAGAGAAAATGTAAAATTTACAAGTGTTATTTTATGTATCTATTTTATTTTATTATGCTTATTTTATATGTTATAATTAATTGAAATTTTATTAATTTAGTCATAAACTATTATGTTAAAGGGCGTTATTATGAATGAACAAAAGAAGTCTACCATCAATTTGGATGATATAGACTATAAAGAATTATTGCAAAATAGTTTACTGACTGGCTTTGCCATTCAAGAGCTTATTTATGATGAAAATCACAAGGCAGTTGACTATAAGTTTTTGTTTGTAAGCAATGGTTTTGGTGAGCTAACAGGCGTAAAAAATGCAGTTGGCAGAACAATTAAAGAAATAAGACCACAAGTAGAAAGTTACTGGCTTGAAAATTATCAGCATGTAGTGGATAATAATACAGAAATGAAATTTGAGGGGTTTTCAGCCCTAATTAATAATACATACATAGTTAAGGCAAAAAGTCTTGGAAGAGATAATCTTTTTGTATCTAGTTTTATTGATATTACAGAAAACATTAGGAACCATGTACTTTTAAGAAGCACCTTAGCCTCTGTAGGCTATGCCGTTGTTGTATTTAGAGTAGATGGAAATATTTATTATATAAATAAGTCAGCCGAAGAACTATTAAATGAAAAAAGTGAAAATATCATAAACAAAAACATAGATGAAGTACTAAAAATAAAAAACACCAAAACGCAAACCAATAATTCTAAACACTTTAAAAAATTAAATAAAGAAAAATATTTTAACAAAAAGAAACATTTTGGGGTTGGCGAATTAATACTAGAGGTTGAGGACAAACAAATTCCGGTTACGATGTCTACCGCCCCAATAACAGATAATAATGCCGTTATTGGCATTGCTGTTACAATTAGAGATGCAACAAAACAAAAAGAAGCTCAAGACAGGGTTAATTTTTTAATTAACCACGACTATTTAACAAATATAGGAAATAGATATCATTTTGAAAGTCAGCTTGAAAAAATGGAAGCTGAGCAGTTATATCCACTTTCTTTAATTATGGGAGATGTTAACGGGCTTAAACTTATAAATGATGCATTTGGTCATGAAAGAGGAGACGAGCATCTTAAAAAAGTTGCCAATGTTTTAAAAACCGCTGCAAGACCAAGAGATGCTATTGCACGTATTGGCGGAGATGAATTTGTAATTTTACTACCAAAGACAAGCAAAAAAGAAGTATATAAAGTTTATAGTAAAATTCAGCTTTTATGTAACGATGACTCAGCCGATTTTATGAAAATAAGTGTTGCTCTAGGTCATGCCACTAAAGAAAATAGTAATTCAAGAATAGAGTTATTAAAAGAAGCAGAAGAACAGATGTACAGAACTAAACTTCAGCAAGGAAAAAGTTTTAGAAGTGCTTTAATAGACAGTCTTGAGACGACCTTAGTTGAAAAGAGCTTAGAAACAGAGAAACATGCTCAAAACATGATTGATATTGGTGAGGATTTTGCACGAAAACTTGGACTAGCTCAACACGAAATAGACAAAATTACATTGGTGGCTAGGCTCCATGATATTGGCAAAATAGCCATTGATGAAAACATTTTAAATAAGCAAAAAGAACTAGAAGATGAAGATTGGCTTGAAGTTAAAAAACACTCAGCGATTGGATACAGAATTTTGAATTCGATAACAGAATTAAAACATATAGCTTATGAAGTTTTATGTCACCATGAACGTTATGATGGCTCAGGCTATCCTAACGGATTAAAGGGACTAGAAATTCCTATTGTTTCAAGAATTATTTCTGTGTTAGATGCGTATGAAGTTATGACAAATGGTAGAAGTTATAAAAAACCAAGAACAAAACAAGAAGCAATAGTAGAAATTGAACGTTGCTCGGGCACTCAATTTGATCCAGAAATTGCAAAAATTTTTATTAAATGCTTAGAAAAATATTAAAATAAAAAATCAAGGAGAATATTATGAGTTTAATTTATATCCCACATCCATTATATAAAGTTTTCGCACCAAGAAAGGACGGAGTTTATATTGTTAAAAAGCAAGGTAGAGCTGTTTATGTTGGAGTTGCACATGCACAAAAAACAGGAAAGAACCTAAAACAGGCAGTAAAGGCACTTTTTAAAGCGGGCAATAAAGTTGATGAACATTTTTTTGAAATGAGAGACATTATGGCAGTTAAGTTTTTTAAAGAAGATAATTATGAAAAAGCCCTAAAGATGCAAAAAGAATTTATTGTTAAATATAAAACAGATAAAAGATATAACGCACCTAAAAAAGATGAGCAAAAATAAAAATATTTAAACTCGAGTGGCAATTAATAATAAAAAAAACTGTAACAATTTATTACAGTTTTTTTATGCGTATATTGTTCCAAATAAATTTCTTAAATAATCACTCAACCAACTATTAGAATTATTGGTGTTATTTAAATCATTTCCTTGCTCATCACCTTCTTCTGTTTCATGTTCGCCAGGTAAGTCATCATCTTCATTTTGACCTTGTGCCCAGCTATCAAGGTGACCATCTAAAATATCATCAAGCAGGTCCTGACCACTTGCCATATGGTCTTCGCTTTCCCTAAGTAGTTTATATAATTCTGTCATATTCATTTGAGCCAGCTCCTCTTCTTGACCAGCAAGGGTAGGGAAGCGTGCTATTATTTGTTTAATATAATTATATTTTGTAACAGACAGTCGAACTTCATTATTTTCAAACTGACTTTCTAGTATTTCAAGTTCATCTTTAAGTTCATCTTCAATTTCGTCTACTTCTTCATAGATGTAATTAAAAGGAATGCTCTCATTTGTAAAATAATTATTAATGGCTAGTTGTATTTTTTGCCTTTCTTCTTGTTTTTTGTTTTGATTTTGATTTTTAACGCTTATCATAACAGCGTTATCGAGGTTAGATAGTGCGCTTGCGTTTAAAAACCCTTGCTCAACTGCTTTATCAAAAATATTATTAATAGTTTGAGTAAATTTTTGACCAACAAGCTCCAGTCCTTGAAGTAAGGCGACAGCATCGTTGTTAATTGTAGTTACTTCTACAATAGTTTCATTATTATCGTAAGTTACTTCAAAACTTGGGTTAATGTCAACAGTAACAGTCGTATAAGCCTGAGCAGTCAAGGGTGATATGAAATTAGCAACAGTCACTGCAAAAATTAAAACTACTGCCATAAAACCAGGAACAACCCTAAGCCATAATTTTTTTCTAGGACGAGTGGCAGCCTTGTTCACAGTAAAAATCTTTTGCGTAACAATAATTTTTGACTTTGCTCTTACTCTTTCTAAAACGTCAGGTATAGGCAAAGCGTTAAATTCAATATTAAGTTGTTTAATAATTTTTTTATTAATCATAACTATCTGCCTCCTTTTTGTTTTAGTTTTTTTATAGATTTATTGTAAAGCCATAAAACCGTTCCAAGTGGTTTGTTTAATTGCTGAGCAATTTCACGATGTTTATAACCCATTGTATGTAAGGTTACCACTTGTCTTTCGTCTACCTCCAAAGTTAGTAAAAGTTTTTTGAGTAGCATTTGATTGAGCAAATCTTCTTCTGTATTTGAATTAAATAGATATTCAGTATTCGCATCATCCGGTATTATTTCTTTCTTTCTTCTGTTATAGGCGTTTAATGTAAGGTTTCTTGCTATTTGTAATATCCACGCCTGAGCATTTGTGTTTTTATTATATTTACCTATATTTTGTCTAATTTTGATGTAAGTGTCCTGCATCAACTCTTCAGCTAGTCCGTAGTCTTTTATTATACTTAGTATAGTAAAAAATACTTTCTTGCGGGTTAAGTTATATACCACCTCAAAAGCTTGTTCACTGCCTATTTGCATGCTCTGCATGTTTTTTTCTAAGAGTTGTTTGTCCACTTAAAGTTTATCCTTTGTTTTGTAACTTAGTATAGTTTATCAAATAGTGGCTCTCTTAACAAATAAATGGCAGCATAAAACTTTTTTATTGTATATAAGTTTAACAATCAAACTATAATTTTTATTGGTACAAACAAAAAAGGCTGTAAAACTACAGCCTTTTAAATGGAAAGAGTTTTTATTTAACTAAAACTACTTGTACCCATGTCAATTCCAAAATGATTCTCTGCATATTCAACTAAAGCATTCATTTGAGCTTCTGTTAAATTTTCTTGGAATTGATCCCAGCGAGCTCTTGTGTTTTCTGCACGAGTTTCTTTGTTTTGTTCCCATGCTTGATATTTATTTAGAGCTTCTTGCCTTTTTTGTTCTCTTGATTGTAATCTAGTTTTATATTCTAACTCATCATTAAGTTCATCAAGGTCAATATTAAGATCAGCCAAGTCTGCAATGTAGCCATCAATTGCTGTTTCTAACTCATCAATTGTAAAGTTATGACTAGCTAGTGCAGCTTCATCCATTAACTCAATATTCATAGCTTCAAGAATAACTAGTGTAGCCTGATCATCAACTAATAATGTTGTAAGATTATCAATATCTATTACAAGATTATCAATAATAGTTTGAATTTCTGTTAGAGACTCTTCTCTATTAGAAATGTGATGTTCAATGCCAGAATGTTCTCTTAGCATTCCCATAAGTTCAGGCATGTCCATTTGTAAAAGTTGTTCTAAAGTGTAATCTTCGTGAGTTGCTTGTACACTTTTAATAACTTTCAAGTGACCAAGGCTTACACCCATCTCGTCAGCTTCTGCCAGAATGTCTGTCATATTGTCTTCTGTCATAACAACACTGAAAATGCCATTATTTTTAAAGAAGTTTTGAAGGTGAGTTTTTACTTTATTTCTAAGTCTTTGCTCAAGCTCCACGCTTTCATTTTCTATAACTGTAGTAATAGTTACTGCACTTGGGTCAGTTTCTAATGCTTCAGGGTCTAAAAACCCATACTCAATAGCAAGTTCTACAATACGCTGAGTAGCTTCTTCAACACTAAGTCCAATAAGTTCTTCAACCTCGCCTAGTAAAATAGTTTCGCCATCATCATTTGAGGCACTAACGCCAATTACTTCGTCCTCCTCGTTTAAAATTAACTGCACGCTTGGGTTAATGTCAATACTAACAAAACCATTAGAAGCTGATACAGTTAGATTGTTGTCAAATATACAACCAGATAATAATCCGGCCATAAGTACAACTGGTAAAATTAAACTTAAAACTTTTTTCATTTTTTTATTCCTCCATTTTGTTTTATAATTTTGTTTACATCATCTTAAACAACAAACGAAAGTTTTTTATTGGAAAAAGTTTTAAAAATATTAAACTTAATTTGTTTTTAAGCTTAAATAATCAGAATTTCCTATTAAAAAAACAGAAATAATTAAAAACAGTATATATATGGTTTGAAAATTATTTTTTGTTAGGTATAATAAAATGTGTGCTAGGTTAAGGCTTAGTAAAAGCTCGATTTAAGAGGAATAAAATTATGTTAAAAGATACACAAAAAATTACTAATAGAATAATAGTTTTAATATTAGTACTGATATTAATGATATCTAATTTATATGGGGTAATGGAAGCGCAAGCTGCTGATGATGATTTTACTCCTATCCCATGGGACGGGGTTTCAACCACCGCACCAATTTTTGGTGACGGTAGTCACGATGAACCTTATATTATTATGAATCCAAGTGATCTTGCCTGGGTGGCAGAGCAAACCAATACGGTAGAAGATTGGAGTGATGGTATATTTATTGAACTTGGCTCAAATATAGAACTTGATAACTATGAATGGACTCCAATTGGAGATTATAATTCGGGCGACTCGACTACGGCCTTTAAAGGAACCTTTAATGGTGCGGGGTTTGATGTACTTGAAGTATCTATTCAAAATGAAAACAATTTAAATAGTGCATATGCTGGTCTTTTTGGCTATGTTATAGATGCTGATATAAGTGACCTTGAAGTGAGAAGAACAGATATTGAACTTTTTGATGTAACCACAGAGCTTTATGTTGGAGCACTAGCTGGTTACATAGAGAACACTGCCCTTGATAATATTAGTACAAATGGTGACATTAAAATTGAAAATGTTAACGGCGACCTAATGCTTGGTGGAATAGCTGGTGAGATTTATGATAGTAATGTAGCTGATATAAAAAATAACGTAGAACTTGTAGTAGGTACTAAAGAAGTTATAGAAGATGAAGTTATCACAACTGCTGAAGTGGCTCACACAGGTGGAACAATTTACGTTGGTGGACTTGTTGGTATATTAGACACAGGGCTAATTGACAATAGTTACAACTGGGCTAACATTCAAACAGTAAGTGATGATTATGCTTATGTTGGTGGGCTTGTTGGTAGTGCACCTGACTCTGAGTTACAATATGTATATAATGAAGCAGATATTGACGTTAAGGCGGGGAATCCCCTTGTTGGTGGTTTAATTGCAAGTTTTGCTATAAATGCATCAGCTACTAAAAAGAATTTCTATCTTGCTTATAATACAGGAAACATAACAGTTGAAGGGACAGACGAAATTGATACACTTATTAATGTAGGTGGCATTGCTGCTTATGTAGGTAGTAACAATGAAATCAATCACGTATATAATGCAAGTAACATAACAATTATAGATGCTGAGGCGGGTGGCATAGATGCTACTTATAGCGGAGCGTTAGTTGCTTTTATTGAAGATGGAGGACTTATTAAATATAGCTATTTCGACAATGAAGTAGAAGATGATATTGAAATGCATGGAACAGGACATGGTGTTGGAAATGACTTACTTGATGATAAAGCAGTAGATGTTGCAGGACTCCCTAGTTCACTTATGCGTCAAACAAGCACATACTCTTTCGGTTATTTCTGGAACTTTTCTAGCATTTGGATGAGAGCTGCAATTAATGGCTATTACCCAATCCTTAGAGAAGTAGGTTATAACATTATTCACATTCAAACAGTTGGCGAGGGTACTACAAGTAATGAAGGTGTTAATGCCTTTAGAGATGGAAACACAGTTACTTGTTATATCGAGGCTAGTCCAGGATATCAAATACAATCGCTTATAGTAGACACTGAGACTATTTTTGATTTTAAGGGAGCCACTACACTTACTTATACAATCTCAGAGGACGTAGACAATTTTGCAATTATTTTTGAAGTGTTACCATTTTATAAAACGAGACTATTTTTAATTGCAATGGGAATACTACTTATAATAATTATAATGATTGTAGGAACCATTATAATAAATAATAATTACGACAAAAAAATGAACAAAATGATGGCGGAACAAAAAAACAAGACTAAAATTGCCAAGCCAAAAATTAATAATCCAGAATTATAAAAAAAGCGACTTTAAAAGTCGCTTTTTATTTTAAGGTTTAATTGCCTGAACGGTTTGATAGAGAAGAGCATATATAGTCATTGGTCCAACCCCACCAGGTACAGGAGTATAGTAACTTGCAATATTTGCAAGGTTTTTTTGTTCAACATCTCCAATACTTCCTTCGTTGTAGCCAGCATCAATAACTATGGCACCAGGTTTAAGCCACTTTGTTTTAATAAAATGTGGACTTCCTACACAGGCAACTATCAAATCAGCAGTTTTTAAAATATCGGGTAAGTTTTTTGTTTTACTATGAGTTATTGTAACCGTAGCATTAGAGTTAAGCATTAAGCTAGCTATTGGCTTTCCTAAAATTTGACTACGACCAACAATCACAGCGTGTTTTCCCTCTAGGTTAATATTATAATGTTCTAAAAGCATCATAATTCCAAGTGGAGTGGCGCTTTTAAAACTCTTTAAATTCATGGCAAGTTTTCCAAAGTTGTTTGTGTTAACTCCATCAACATCTTTACTTTCTTTTATTTTATTAAAACAAAGCTGTTCATCAATTTGTTTTGGAACAGGGTGCTGAAGTAGTATTCCTGAGACCTTTTTGTCTTTGTTTAACTTTTCAATTTCGTCAAGTAACTGTTTTGTTGTGGTGGTACCGGGTAGTTTAATTAAAACACTATCCAGTCCAATACCTTTACAGGCTCGTCTTTTCATGCTAACGTAAATCTCACTTGCTTTATCATTGCCTACTAAAATTGTTGCTAGCTTCGGAGTAAATGCAAGTTGTTTTTTTAAGAGTTTAACTTCTTCTTTTAACTTCTCAGTTAAATTTTTGCTTAGGGTTTTGCCATCTAATATTATTGCCATTTTATTTACCGCCTTATCTACTTTATAATAGCAAAACTAAAAATAAAAAGCTATTAATTTATTGTAAATTATACTCGACTGTAATTGACTTAAAAAAAATATACTGTTAAAATTAAGTTACAAAGCTCTCAGGGGTGCATATGTTAAAAGAAAAGAAAACAGTATTAATAAATTTTATTGCTATTGCTATGTTTGTTGCAGTAATATGTTTTTCAGCGGGTTACTTTATATTTAATATAGGTGGTTCGGGTGAGGTTCTTAGGCTTTCACCACCACAAGATTTATCTATAACTCAAATAGGTCAAAGCGCACCAATTTTAAATTTTGAACACATTGAAGAAGCTAATAGCTACGGAATTGAGGTTTTAAATAGAACTCTTGGCTCTGTTTACTACATACATGTCATTGACCACGAAGTAAATGGTAGTGGTTATATTGAATATGACCTTAGTTCATTTTCTATAGCATCAGATAATAATTATGCTTTTAGTATTAAGGCAAACTCAGACACAATTGAAGACTCAGGCTACTCAGATAGAATAGAACTTGAAAACGTTGACTCAGCAGGAGATGCTAATCCATATGTTGAATAATAAAAAACTGTAACAATTGTTACAGTTTTTTTAAATTTAAATCAGTTTTATTTTAAGTTCTAATAAGGTAAAATTAACGTTCTGGAGTTTCTACTGGTGCAGCATCTTGAGCTTCTAGCCATTTATATGTCCAGCTATGTTCATCGCCCTCTACAAGCTTACTAAAACCAAAACTAAAGGTGTTAAGTTTAGAATCTACAAGTTGAGTAAGAGCAGAAAAAGCAAAAGTCATAGTACCTTTTTCACTCATTGATTCACCAATTGAAGATTTAGTATTTTTGTCTAGTAATGCATCATTAGCATCATCCCACTTGCAACAGCCTGCATCTTTTAATGTTTGAGAATACATTCCTTTTTCAAAAGCAGTTTTAAAAACGTGAGAACTTTTAAATACATTCGTCATTATTTTTTTGCAGTGTTCCATAGCAACTTCTCTATTTGTTTCAGTTTTAAAATCCACTCTACCAAGGTTTTTTAGGTCTTCAATAGCTTCATTAACGTTGTTAAATTTTTCAAATTTCATAATAAATTCCCCTTTGTTATTAACATAAACTTGTTACAGTATTTATAATTAATTTAATTCTATCATTTTTAACTCAAAATGTCAATATAGCGTTTTATTAAATAAAGCAAATAATTGTTTAAACAATTTGACGAAACGCTCTAAAGTATGTTATTGTATTTGTGTAAAAAATGGAATAAAAATGCTATGAAAATGTGTAAGTAGTTGCTATTTAACCCTAAAAGAGAAAGCACCCTTTGGTTGTAAGGTGCTANNGTGCTAGGTAAGTTAAGTTTTAATGAATTTCAGCATGGGAGCAGGTAAGCGGTAATAAGTTTACTCGGGCTGACCCCCGCTATCAGGTTTCTAATGAGGCAAACATAGTTTTGCAAATTAGGGTGGTACCACGGCATTGTTCGTCCCTTGTATATTAAAGGACGATTTTTTTTATTTAAAACTAATTGGTTTAATGGGAAGAAAATAGGAGATAAAAATGAAAGAAAAGATTAATGAGCAAAAAAAGAACTTTGAGAATAGACTTAAATTAATTAATGATGCTATTAATGAAGACGTGTTAGGAGATAATATTTTTGCTGAAATTGAAGCACTTCGTTTAGAGTATAGTGGCAAAAAAGGTAGCGTTACTAGGTTAATGGGCTTTTTGCGCGAAGTTCCAAACGATAAAAAACGTGAAATGGGTCAAAAGGTTAATGAGCTTAAGCAGTTTGTTGAAGAAAAGCTGTTGAATGTAAAAGAAACAGTACAAAGATTAGCCCTTGAAGATCAAATAAAAAGTGCTAAAAAAATAGATATTACACTTCCATCAGGGCAAAAATTTGGTTCACTTCATCCGGTAACAATTACAGGTAAAGAAGTAGAAGATGTTTTTGTTAGTATGGGATTTATAGTTGAAGATGGACCAGAAGTGGTAACAGAATTTGAAAACTTTGAAGCAGTTAATGTACCAAAAGACCATCCAGCTAGAGATATGCAAGATACTTTCTGGCTTGAGAATGGTCAGGTACTAAAAACTCAAACCTCAGCTAGTCAAAACAAAATTTTAAAGAAATATAAAAATAAGTTAGAACAAGGTTCAGACCTTAGAGTAATTTTTCCGGGTCGCTGTTTTAGAAATGAAAACCTTGACGCTTCTCACGAGAATACTTTCTTCCAACTTGAAGGTATGATGGTTGGTGAAAATATTTCAACCGCTAATCTTATCTACTTTATGAAACGTATGCTTGAAGACGTACTAAAAAAAGACATAGAAGTAAGGCTTCGTCCAGGGTTTTTCCCATTTGTGGAGCCAGGTTTCGAGCTTGACGTTAGTTGTCCGTTTTGTGGAGGAGATGGTTGTAATGTTTGTAAAAAAACTGGCTGGATAGAGCTTTGCCCGTGTGGAATGATTCACCCCGAAGTTTTAAGGCTAGGAAATATCGACTCTAAAAAATATAATGGCTTTGCTTTTGGACTTGGACTTACAAGACTTGCAATGCTAAAGTTTGACCTTAGGGAAATTAGACTACTTAATAGTGGTAATTTAAAATTTTTAAAACAGACAGGCACAAAATAAGGAGAGTAAAATGAAAATAAGTATTAATTGGCTAAAAGACTTTGTTGACCTTAAGGGTATTTCAAACAAAGAATTAATAAATAGATTAACACTATCAACCGCTGAGATTGAAGAGGTTTTTGAATACGGAAAAGACCTTAAAGATATTTATGTTGGCGAGATTTTGAAAGTGGAAGCACACCCAAACAGTAAAAAACTTACTGTTTTAGAAGTTAATGTGGGAAAAGAGATTTTGCAAATTGTTTGTGGAGCGCCAAACTGCAAAAAAGACATGAAGGTTGCAGTGGTAATCCCTGGTGGCGAAGTTGGCGGACATAAAATTGGTGTTGCAAATTTAGGCGGAGCCCAAAGCCATGGAATGTGCCTTAGTGAGCGTGAGCTTGGAATGGGTGAAGATCATGATGGAATAATTGAACTTCCAAAAGATTTTCAGGTTGGCAAAAAACTAAAAGACTTGCTTCCAATTGAAGACACAGTATTTGAAGTTGATAATAAATCGCTTACAAACAGACCAGACTTATGGTGTCATTACGGTTTTGCTCGTGAAGTTAGTGCAATTTTTAATAAAAAATTAAAACCACTACAACTTGCGGACTTAAATGAATATAATCACTTTGTAAAAATACCTATGGAAATTAAAGATGCAGATAAATGTTATAGATATAGTGTTTTAAAAATAGATAATGTAACGGAAAAAGTCTCTCCGGTTGAAATGAAAATAAGACTATTTTATACAGGAATGAGAGGAATTAATTTACTTGCTGACCTGTCTAACTACATTATGTTAGAGGTAGGTCAACCAACCCATGCTTTTGATAGCAGTAAAATTGAAGAAATAGTGATTGATACCCCTAAAGAGGAAACAACCTTTGTAACTCTTGACTCGGAAACCAGAAAAATAGACAAAAACACTTTAATGATTTACAACAAAAACACACCTGTTGCCATTGCGGGCATTATGGGTGGCTTAAACAGTGAAATTGAAACAGAGACCACGAGCGTAATTTTAGAAAGTGCGACTTTTGACGCAACTTCGACAAGAAGAAGTGCAAACAGACTTAATTTACGCACTGAAGCAAGTATGCGTTATGAAAAAAGTCTAGATCCATTTTTAACTACACTAGCAATTAAGCGTTATGTTTATTTACTAAGACAAATTGATAGTGAAGTAAGGGTGACTAGTAGCTTAACTGACGATTACGAATATATTTACGACACTATTACAATTAAAACAAACAAAAGCTACTTTGAAAAATATATTGGACTGAAGTTTTCTGTAGCTGAGATTGAAGGCATTTTAACAAGACTGGGTTTTGCTGTAAAAACAGAAGGCGAAAACTTTAAAGTAACAGTACCAAGCTTCAGAGCAACAAAAGATGTGAGAATTGCTGCTGATTTAGTTGAAGAAATTGCAAGAATTTATGGTTATGACAATATTTTACCAGAGCCTGTTGAAGCTAAAATAGAACCTGTTGAACAAGACAGAGAGCACAAGCTAGAGTATCAGGTAAAAAGTGCGCTGGCGGAGAAGTTTGCCCTAAGTGAGGTACACAGCTATTTATGGAATGATGTTAAAGCTAACAAAGAACTTAATATAGAAACTAAGGGATACGTTAAGGTTTTAAATTCAACAGTAAAAGATAACGACGAAATTAGAAGCGAGCTTATGCCAACTCTTATTAAAATGGTTAATGAGAACAAAAATAGAGAAGAAGAGATGGGTATTTTTGAAATTGCAAGAGTTGTAACTGGCTTAAATAAGGATAAAAATGTAATTGAGAAAAAACATTTAAGCATTGTGCTTGCAAGTAGAAATAAAACAGAAGAAGAACTTTATTTCAAACTAAAAGAAATATTAGAGTTTATGTTTAAAACCTATAACAATAAAAAAGTAGTATTTAAACCAGAAGACACTACAAGCAGTTACCTACATCCTGTTAATAGCATAGCTATAGACGGCATGGGACAAGTGGGAATTTTACATCCAGCTGTTACAGGTGCTATTGATAAAAAGATGAGCATTGCGGGACTAGAACTTGATTTCCAGGAGTTTTCAAAAAAAGAAGCTGAGGTAATAAAATTGAAACAACCAAATAAATACCAAACAACAACTCTTGACTTTAACTTTTTAGCAGATAAGGATAAATGTTATTTCGATATTGAAATTTTGTTTGCAAACCTTGAGTCAGAACTAAACTTTACCTTTAAACTTAAAGATGTGTTTGAAGATGAGAAGCTAGGAGATAAAAAGAGTTATACTTTTGGTTTTGAAATTGGTGCAGATCATACTTTAACGAGCATAGAAATTGGTAAATTTTATGATGGTTTAATTAACTATGCAAAAGACTTCGGTTTAGAACTTAGAAAATAAATCAAAAAGATAAAAAAATAAAAAAAGCATGCAAAAGCGTGCTTTTTTTTAATAAATTACAAAAATGTCTAAAAAATTATTTAATAATAGTACTTTATTGTGATAAACTTTTTTTATAAACATTAGGAGATTTTTTTTATGGATGCAATTTTACAAATAATCAGAGATTACGGCGCAATTTTCTCAGCAGTAGTAGTACTTGCTAGTTTGGTTGTAGTAATTATTATTAATAAAAAAGTTAAAAGAACACTTTTTGGCATCAGAGCAATGAAGGATGATACAAGAACACAAAAATCAAAAGTAATTGTTGAGGCTTTTAATACTATAGATAGAATGGAAGAAATTGAACCATCTGAATATAAGTCTATGGCTGATGAGCTTGATAGAATTTATAATATGATGTTTTCTGTAGTTGCAGACAGCAAACTTATTAATGCTTATGACAAAGTAGTAAAAAGTTTTATCTTAAATAACAAGGCAAATTTTTCTGAGTTTGAAGTACTTGCAAGAAAAGAGCTTGGACTTTCTCCTGTTAATAATAAATCAAAAGAAAACTATTTATTGATGATAAGAGCAGAAGAAGCAAAAGAGAAAAACACTATAGAAATTCAAAAACAAAGACAAGCAGAAGAAATAGAAGCCACTAGAATGGCAGAAGAAACAGCTAGGATAGTAGAAGAAAAAAGACTTGAAACTGAAAAACAAAAAGAACTTAAGTTAAACGAAAAAAGACTTGAGGCTGAAAGACAAAAAGAAATTAAACTAAAAGAAAAAGACAAAAAG
>LGOV01015895.1_pt1 | contig 40542 bp, 33 predicted proteins | sample 469881 | NCBI WGS metagenome assembly LGOV01 (sample SAMN03857199, study PRJNA290197) | marine sediment metagenome | biome: marine cold seep biome; feature: cold seep; material: marine sediment; isolation source: sample #5579, elevator 3A push core 41 containing 12 cm of sediment... ...
CTCCCAGCTGAGCTATGCGACCATCACATGAGATACAAGCGTTATTATACGGCAGTAAACCTGAATTGTCAACAATTTTTTATGGATTTAATTATTTATTTTTTTCTGCAACAATTTGAATCCGTTCACACTCATTACTCCCTGGTAAAAAACTTCCAAAATTCATGTATTTAATCTTTTTAAATCCTGCATTTATTAAACATTGGTGAATATCTTCAGTGGTATAAATATATTGTGATTGTTTTTCTTCATACCGATTATAGGTTTGATTCTCATTTTTAATAAAAAAGGTTAAATTAAAATTCATTTTTCCTTTTTTAAATTGAGGTTCATTTTCCCAAACACAATAAACATCATCAATATCATATATGTAGGTATTATCCATGATTGTTTTTGTATACTTTGTAACCGTATTAACATCAAATAATAACATCCCATCATCTTTTAGAGAGTCATAACTTGAAATAAAAAATCGTTGCAAATCATCTAAACTTGATAAATAATTTACGCTATCGCAACATGAAATAACAGCATCAAATTTTTCTTCAATTTGAAAATTACTCATATCTCCTAAATAGAACTGAATATTCTTTAAATTCTTTGCATCTGCTTTTTCATCCGCAACAGTTAACATACCTTCTGATAAATCAACCGCTGTAAGATCAAACCCTTTTTCAGCTAAATTACAGGTAATCGTTCCTGTTCCACATCCAAATTCAAGGATTGATTTAATCTCACTATCCGCATTTAAAAATAATCGTTGCAAATAATCGGTCCATTGGGAATAATCTATTTCTTTCATTAACTCATCATAAACTTGAGCAAATTCTTCATACATAAAAAAACCTCCTGTTTTAGTAATTATTATTTTTACTTGTTTTTATTTATTATTCTTGATTGCGTATCAAAAACCCACGTTGTCGCCTAAAAATTTCTTCAATACTACGGAAATTCTGATGTTAATCATAACCGAAATGATTTAAATATTCAATCTTTATTATCTTATCTCTCAATTGTAACCGTATAAGTATCTCCGTAATTTTGATCATCAAATACAAACATCTCTTTTAACCCTTTTGTTACAATAATTTTATTCTCTTGTGTAATAAACAAGGCCTCTACATCTTCTTTTTCTTCAACCAATTTTAATCCTTCATCTAACCCTAGTAAAAACAACGTCGTTGATAAAGCATCTGCATCTATTGAATCTTTTGCAACAACTGTCACTTGAATTAATCCCGACTCTGAAGGATAACCCGTATAGGGATCCAAAATATGATGATATTTTTTACCCGTTGAATCCGTAAAATAACGTTGATAATTACCAGACGTAACAATTGCACCATTAGACAAAGATAGCACGCCAATATAGCCATTTCCAGGATTTAATGGATCTTCAATACCAACACCAAACGGATTATTCATTGATTTGCCACCACTCACCAAGACATTTCCACCTAAATTAATGAGAGCATGTTCAACCCCTTCATTTTCGATTATCGTCATAATAACATCCGCAATATAGCCTTTAGCAATCGCACCAAGATTAATCGCCATACCAGCCTCTTCTAAATAAACAGTTTTATTATTTTTATCTAATACAATTTTAGTATAATCGATCTTTTTACGTTCTGCATCAATTAATGAAATCACTGGCGGATCTTTTATTTCGGGCACTTCAATATTCCAAAGTTCCACAAGTGGACCAATGGAAACATCAAAATACCCATTGGATATTTTTGAATATTCAATACTTTTCCTAATAATTTCAAATGTATCATCCGATACTACAACTGGCATAATTCCTGCATTTTGCTTAATCTTTTCAAGATCACTCCCCTTATCAAATGCTGTTAGTGTTGCGTTTAATTCTCTTATTTTTTCAAATGGTTCATTTAACAACGTTTCATCCGATTCTTCAAAAAGCGTCACACTTACAAACGTATCTAATAAAAAATCACTTCGCGTCACCGTTTTTCCTCGGTTACATCCTAAAAATCCAATTATTAATCCAAGAACAATTATTATTATACTGATCCTTAGTATTTCTTTTTTATATCGTATCATTTCCAATTATCCATTCCTTATTTCAAAATTTGTAGTTGCATTATATCAAAATGCACAACAAAAAACAGAAAAACATGCGAAACACTTTACCATTTTCTATTTTTATTATAAACTATTATTTATATCGATAAAATAATTATTTTATTTCATCTCAATAGATGTTTTTTAATGAATACTATCTCATCTATAATAAATCTTTTAAAAGCGAGGAACCCTATGAAAAAAGACGAATTACTTGTCATTATTATTTTAGTTGCTGTTAGTTTAGGCGGAATTGCCTTATTTAGTATTTTCAACCCTGCCAATTCATCACTTTCTGTTCGAATTACACATCACGGAGAAGTGATCGCTGTTTTACCAATTTCTGAAGACCATCAAATGATTTTGCAAGATGAAAACGGATATAATGGAATCGTTATTCAAGATAACACCGTTGAAATATCTGAAGCTAATTGTCCCGAACAAATTTGCGTTAATACACATGCAATTTCTTCTCCAGGTGAAACCATTGTTTGCCTTCCGCATGAATTAATTATTGAAGTCATTAAAGGTAAGTATTGATGCACTCTAAATCATATCGGATTGTTATTCTCAGTCTCTATGTTGCCCTCGCTTTAATCTTTAGTTATATTGAAAGCTTTATTCCTCTTCCAATGCCCATTCCTGGTGCTAAACTTGGTTTAACAAATATTATCACCTTAATCTCTCTTTTAACATTAGGATGGCCGCTTACCCTTTTAGTCGTTATCAGTCGTATTTTTTTAACCGGCTTTATCTTTGGAAGCCTGTCTTCAATTTTTTACAGTCTTAGCGGTGGACTTCTGAGTCTCCTTGTCATGACCCTCCTTTTATTATTTAAAAAAAATAAACCCTCTTTACTTTTTATTAGTATTTTTGGAGCAGTTAGTCATAATTTAGGCCAAGTATTAATGGCTGGTCTTATCCTAGAAAATGTCAATATTATTCTTTATTATTCCCCACCTTTAATGCTTCTTGCTATTCCAACAGGATTATTTGTCGGTTTAATTACAAAAGAACTGATGCGATTACTTAATAAAACAACCATTTTTAAACGACTCAACCCATCAGACAATAAGATTCAATAAGATATTTCTGCATAAAAAAAGGGATTATTTTATCAATTGGTTGCCTCACGGCGAACAAGCACTCGCCTGTTCGATCTTAGCACAACCCATGATAAGCTAATCCCCTTCTTGACGAATCCTTTATTAACGAACACTCTATTTCGGAAAACTAATTGTAAAACAGGTTCCCTTCCCGAGGTTACTCTCAACTTCAATTCGCCCTTTATTATTTTGAATCACATGTTTTACAATTGCAAGACCTAAGCCTGTCCCACCTTTTTCCTTTGAACGACTTTTTTCAACACGATAAAAGCGTTCAAAAATACGAGAAACATCTTTTTTTGGAATACCAAACCCTTGATCCTTTACTTTTATGATGATTTCCATCTCATTTTCAATTACTATTATTTCAATATTTTTATTTATCTCAGAATACTTAATCGCATTATCTAATAAATTAAGCATCATCTGTCGAAATTCATCCGAATTGAAAACAATAAAAATTGGTTCGCTCCGTTGCATCATAAACCGTATGTTTTTTTCTTCAACGTTTAACTTTAATATATCAAAAACGTGCGTAATCTCTCGACAAACATCAACCTCTTCTTTTATTTCATTTCTTCCATCTTTGTTTTCTAACTGGGATAAAATAAGAATATCATTAACCAAACGTGTTAAGCGATCACTTTCTTCCAATATAATAGAATAGAAATGGGATAATGTTTGTTCATCTTTTATCTCATTTTCTTGAATCGTTTCAATAAAACCTTTTATTGTGGTAATCGGTGTTTTTAATTCATGCGATACATTTGCAACAAAATCACGTCGCATATTTTCTAAACTTTTTATTAATGTGATATCTTCTATTATAATAATATGTCCTTTTGAATCATTATCATGGTTTTTCATTTGATTAATGTAAATCTTGATATACTCTTCGTTATTAATTCTCGATTCAAAGCTCATTTTTTCCGACTCATTTTCTTTAAGATTCTCCATCAATTCTAGTACAAATGATCCCCGATAAACTTCTAATATATTTTTACCAACCACGTCATCATTTAAATGAATTTTTAATATTTCGCGGGCTGCTTGATTAATCAAAATAATATGATTGTCCTCATTAACTGCAATCACCCCATGATTCATACTGGACAATATTGAAGACAATTCGATGTTTTTATGATTCATTTCAGTAAACGACGTTTCTAATTGACACGACATTTGATTTAAAGATTCAACTAAATCTCCAATTTTATCATCACGAATCATTGTTAATTGCTCACCATACTTACCTTTAGCAATTTTTTTTGCAAATGCCGAAGCCTCTTCAAGCGGCTTTAATTCACGATTGATAAAGAATGTAATCAAAATAATCGTAATTAATAGGGTTGCCAGCATAATAAAAATTACATTATTAACCATTTCATATAATACTGGCTCCATTGCATTTAATGGTAACGCAATTCTTAATATCGCCTGAACTTGATTCTCTTCAAAATATGGAATCGCAACATAAATCATTTGATCTTTAATTGTATTCGAATAACGAATTTCTGTTGTTTCATCACCCTCGAGTGCCCCAGCAATTTCTGGACGATTCTTGTGATTTTCTAAATCATCAATATTTGCAAAAGACTCATAAATAACAACTCCAAGATCATTAATAATTGTAAGACGCAAATCAGTCGTATCTGCGTAATGACTCAGTTCATCCGAATTTCCAGATTCCCTATAATTTGGCATTAAATAATTTAAGATATAATCACCACTTTTTTTTATATTCATCTCTGTATTCGCGAAATAACTTTGACGATAACTAATCGTTGTAAACAAACCACATAAGGTAATACTACTCACAATAATTATTATTAAGGCAATGGATAAACGTTTTTTCATCCCTATTCCTCCATTTTTTCAATAAATCGATACCCAACACCTCGAACTGTTTCAATATAGTTTTGTTTATAACTTGACTGTTCCTCTATTTTTTTTCGCAAATGGCGAATATGTACATCCACTGTTCGTGTTTCACCATAATAATCAAACCCCCATATTTGATCGAGTAATTGATCACGAGTTAATACTTGACCACGATGCGTTGCTAAAAAATATAATAATTCATATTCTTTTAATGTTAATCCCAGTTTTTCCCCTTCCAGAATCACTTCAAATGCCTGAGGTTCAATACGCAAGTTTCCAATTTCAATTACTTTGTCGTCTTTTGCAAGTAAAACATCACTTCGTCTTAATACCGCTTTCACACGTGCACATAGCTCTTTTACCCCAAATGGTTTAGTAATATAATCATCTGCACCTATTTCCAATCCCAACACTTTATCAAATTCTTCACTCTTAGCTGTCAACATAATAATTGGGGTATATGCAATTAATGAATTAGCCCGTACATCCCGGCATATGCTAATCCCATCTTTTCCAGGCAACATTAAATCCAAAATAATGAGATTTGGTCGATAATCCAGTATTTTAGAAATTGCCTCTTCCCCATCGTGTATCCCTTGCACTTCAAATCCATAGGTTTTTAAGTTATATTTAATTAATTCATAAATATTTAATTCATCTTCTATAATCAAAATTTTCTTCATGATCTCTTCCTCTCATTCATCCTACTCTTTACAAAAAATTATAACATATTTGATGTTAACGCTATGTTAAATCTTGATTAAGTCATCCTATTATTTTGAAAACGTTATATCAAAAAAATAGATTGAATTATCTTCTATCAATCCATATAATAAAGATATCACAACTAATCCTTTTTCCTAAATGAATGACTCCCCTTTTTCTTTAGGATAAAAAAGAACCGTTTCTTTCGAAACGGTTCTTTTTTATGTTGGTAAACTTCCGTCCTGACTAATTGTTAATCTGTTGTATGCTGGCAGTTCGGACAGGCTAATGCCTGTTCGCCCTGCCAGCACACAACATGATATAACAATTGTCAGGACTACTTTATATCTTTGTCTACAGTCTGAGAATCGTTTCTTTCGAAACGGTTCTCAGTTTGCGCTTAAATTATTTATTTAGGTTTTTCTTTGCTGTTGCCATCATTAATTTAATGCGATTTAATTGATTCACTTCACTGGCACCAGGATCATAATCAATTGCAGCAATATTTGACATAGGATATTTTTTTCGTATCGGTTTGATCATTCCTTTTCCCATAACATGGTTTGGCAAACATGCGAATGGTTGAACACACGCAATATTTTCAACACCATCTTCGATTAATTCCATCATTTCAGCTGTTAAAAACCATCCTTCTCCACTTTGATTTCCTAACGATATTAATTCTTTGGCTTTGGCTGCTTTTTTTTCAATCGTTGATGGACTCGTGAAATGCTCGCTTTTTATTAAAGCTTGTTTCATATTTTTTCTTGAAAATTCTAAAAACTTAATTATTAATTTAGCCCTTCTCATTGATTTTCTACTTCCAGATAACTCATCATATTTAAAAACTTGATTGTAACAACAATATAAAAAGAAATCCATTAATTCAGGCATCACGACTTCTGCCCCTTCTTCTTCTAGTACGTGTTGTAAATTATTATTTGCTATTGGATGATATTTCACTAAAATTTCGCCGACAATCGCAACCCGTGGTAATTTTTTTTCAATCCGTGGTAAATTATCAAATTCTTTAACAATTTCATTCACATTTGTCTTAAAACTTCGAATACTTCCATCAACCATATTCTGTTTTACTTTTTTTCGCCAATATTGGTATAAAATCTCTGTTGAACCTTTATGTAATTCGTAGGGTCGCGTTGCACTTATAACCCGTTGCAATAGATCCCCATAAACAATTCCCATTAATAATCGAAGCAATAATGGCATTTTTATTTTAAACCCTGGATTACTTTCAAGACCAATAGCACTTAGGGAGATCACAGGAATTTGGGACATCCCCGCTGACTCTAATGCTTTTCGAATAAATGCAACATAATTTGATGCACGACACGGTCCACCTGTTTGGCTCATTAAAATCGAGACATTATCTAAATCATATTTTCCAGATTTCAATGCTGCTATGATCTGACCAGTCGTAATAAGCGTTGGGTAACAGGCATCATTATTTACATACGTCAATCCTTCTTCAATTGCACCATTATTATCCACACTTGGCATGACTTCTAAATTATACCCTTGGCTTCCCATCGCTTCTTCAATAAAATCAAAATGAATTGGAGACATTTGAGGCGCTAAAATTGTATGTTTCTTTTTCATTTCTTTGGTGAAAATGACCCGTTTCGGGATTTTTTTTGGTTCAATAACAATATTATTTTTTTCACGTTCAATCATTGCTGCTTTTAATGATCGCATTCGAATGCGAATCGCCCCAAGATTATTCACTTCATCAATCTTAATTAAGGTATAAATATTGCCAGCATTTTCTAAAATTTCCTGTGTTTGCTCAGAAGTAACCGCATCGAGTCCACAACCAAATGAAGTTAACTGAACTAATTCTAAAAAATCATACTGATTGACAAGATTTGCTGCTTTATATAGCCGACTATGATATTTCCATTGATCTAAAACACGATACCGTTCATTTTCATCATCATGATACAAATGAGCAATTGAATCTTCGGTTAATACCGCCATCCCAAGACCCGTAATTATATGATCCAACCCATGATTAATTTCAGGATCTACGTGATATGGTCGGCCCGCTAATACAATCCCTTTCTGATGGGTTTTTTTCAAATATGCTATGGTTTCTTCACCTTTTTTTCGTAAATCCTCCCGAAATGCACACCGCTCAATGATTGCTTTTTCGACTGCTTTTACCACATCATTTTTCGAAATACCAAATTCACTAAAGACCTCTGATAAACGTTCTTTCAAGCGTTTATCATCATCCAATGGTATAAAAGGATTTATAAATGTCATATTTTCTTTTTTTATATCATCTTGATTATGTTTAATGGTTTCTGGATAGGATGTCACAATCGGACAATTATACCAATTGTCAACTTTTCTAAACTCATGTTCTTCATAGGGAATACAAGGATAAAAAATTGTTTCAATCCCTTGATCAATTAAGGCCTGAATATGACCATGGACTAATTTCGCAGGATAACAAACAGATTCTGAAGGAATACTTTCCATTCCCTTTTCATAAATCTTTCGATTAGACTCTGGCGATAAAACAACACGATAGCCTAATTGCGTAAAAAAAGTATGCCAAAATGGGTAATTTTCATATAAATTTAAAACCCGAGGAATTCCAATTTCCCCTCGTGATGCAGATTCAATCGGCAATGATTCGTAATCAAATATCCGTTGATAACGATATTGATATAAATTGGGTAAATCGGTATTCTCTTTTTGTCGTCCTTCGCCTATTTCACATCGATTACCCGTTATATGACGGGTGCCATCATTAAATTTACTAATGGTTAATAAACAATTGTTACTACAGCCACCACACCGTTTATGACTCACTTTGACTTCAAAAACATCTAATTCTGGCAAGGATAACAGGGTCGTTTCTTCCCCTATTAAATAATTTTCACTCGCAATTAACGCTGCTCCAAAAGCACCCATTAATCCTGCGATATCAGGACGCACGACTTCTTTTTCTGTTATTTTTTCAAAGGTTCTTAAAACCGCTTCATTGTTAAAGGTTCCCCCTTGAACAATAATATTTTCTCCTAATTGTTTTGGATTATGAACTTTTATGACTTTTTGCAAAGCATTCTTAATTACAGAATATGATAATCCAGCCGAAATATCTCCAACTTCAGCTCCTTCTTTTTGTGCTTGTTTTACTTTTGAATTCATAAAAACGGTACAACGTGTCCCAAGATCAACAGGATTCTTAGCTACTAATGCGTCCTCTACAAATTCTTTCATCGTTAAATCTAATGATTTTGCAAAGGTCTCTAAAAATGAACCACACCCTGAAGAACACGCTTCATTTAATATAATGCTATCAATCGTTCCATTTTTTATCTTCATGCATTTCATATCTTGACCACCAACGTCTAAAATAAAATCGACATCAGGTTTAAAATAACGGGCACCTTTATAATGTGCAATGGTTTCTATTTCGCCAATATCAACGCGAAGCGCTTTTTTGATTAACTGCTCACCATAGCCTGTTACCGTTGATTTTCCAATAAAAACATTCTTTGGAAGTATCCCATATATTTTTTTAATAATCTTAATCGTTTGAGCAAGGGGATTCCCTTCATTTCCGCCATAATAACTATAGAGTAATTTTCCATCCGTACTAATAAGCACTGCTTTTGTTGTGGTTGATCCCACATCAATTCCTAAAAAGCATGATCCATGATAGGTTTCCAATTCTATTTTTTTGACTTGATTTTTATCATGTCGTTTGCGAAATACAGATAATTCTTCTTCATTATTAAATAAACGTTCTAAACTCCCAACTTGATTCTCTAAAACAGAGTCTAAATCTTCAACTGCTAAAACGAGGTCTTTTAACGCCATTGTTTCTTCTTTTTCTGCTGAGTATGCGGCACCCATTGCGACAAATAAATTTGATTTATCTGGGAAAACAATTTGATCCTCGCTTAATTTTAACGTTTCAATAAAGCGTGTCCGCAATTCTGATAAAAAATATAAGGGCCCTCCTAAAAATGCAACATTCCCACGAATCGGATGTCCGCAGGCTAAACCACTAATGGTTTGGTTTACAACCGCTTGGAAAATTGATACCGCAATATCTGATCGCTCCGCTCCTTCATTAATCAGTGGTTGTATATCTGTTTTTGCAAAAACACCACAACGGGATGCAATCGGATAAATCATAGTATGCTTTTTTGCTAATGTATTTAATCCTTCTGCATCCGTCTTTAAAAGTGTCGCCATTTGATCAATAAACGCCCCAGTTCCACCTGCACAGGAACCATTCATACGTTGTTCAATCGTTCCTGTGAAAAATGTAATTTTTGCATCTTCTCCACCTAATTCTATCGCAACTTCTGTTCGAGGAATCAATTTTTCAACTGCCACAGTTCCTGCAATAACTTCTTGGACAAATGGAATCCCTAACCACTGAGAAATCATTAATCCCCCAGATCCTGTAACAGAAACTTTTAAATTTAGATCACCTACTTTTTCATAGGTTTCCTTTAATAAAGTAACAATCGTTATTTTAATATTGGATAAATGTCGACGATATTCTTCATAGATAATTTTATTTTCATTATCAAGAATGACTACTTTTATGGTCGTCGAACCAATATCAATGCCCATTTTTAAATTATTTTCCATGTGTTTTTATGACCCCTTTTCACTATCCTGCCATCTATATTAATTAGTTATTTTTATTTTTTTATATAACGGTTTTAATCGAGAATATAATTTTTTATAGATATTTGTATAAATATCATTATATAATCAATTTTCAAAATCAAAATAAGTATCAATAGTTTTTATAATTTTATCATTATTTTCACTAGCAACTACNNTCATTATATATTATAGCATGCTCTGGATTTGGTTCAAATACTTTTGATTTTCTTACCATTGATTCTTTTGCCTCGCTAATATTTTCGAAACGTTTTAATCCTACAAAACAGGCCATCGCACCACCAAGTCCAGTCGTTTCATAGGTTTGAACCCGGTATACTTTTCGATTAAAAATATCCGCCATTATTTGAGAAATTAAGTCACTCCTCGAACCACCGCCAGATAAGCCAATTTCTTTTATTGTGATCTTTGATTTTGACTCAATGACTTCTATTCCCTCCAATAATGCAAAACCTAGTCCTTCGATAATTCCTCGATAGATATCTTCTTTATGATGTCCTTCACTAAACCCAATAAACGCTCCCCGAGCTTCTGGTCGAAATGCTTCTCTTCCCCAATAAGGTTGATGAATTAATCCATTTGCCCCGGGTTGAGTTTTTAATAGATAGGAATCAAGGACATCATAAACATCACCTGAATCACTCTCAGATAAGAATTCATTAATAAACCATTCAATCATCCAAAACCCATGATAAATGGTCACCTCTGGATTGTAAGCATCGGGTTCTACGCCACAAAATGATGGATAAAAGGGAAAAAGCTCCAAATATTTTTTTGATGTAATCTCTACAGTAGATTGTGTTCCTAACGATACGCTTGCCACACTTGGTATAATCGCTCCAACACCAACAGTTTCACATCCTTTATCTGTACCTGATGCAACAATTGGCAAACCAACCGGAAGTCCTGTTTCTTTTGCTGCTTTTTCAGAAACAAATCCAATGATCTCACAGGAGTCAACCAAATCATAATATTTTTCAGGTTCAATTTGAATCAATTTTGATTTCACATCATAGGTTTTACACCATTCTTTGTTTTTGTAATCAAATGCGACATGCCCAACAGTTGACGAACGGCTATCCATAATTTTTCCTGACAATTTTGCGATCAAAAAAGTCGATAAAAACACAACTTTGTGTGCTTTTCTCCAGATCTTTGGTTCATTAAATTTAATCCAATGGGCATGGGTGGTCATACTAAAGGATTTAGCAAATTCACTAAACCCGACTAATTTAAAAAGCAATCGATACACTAAAGGATACTGTATTTGATTGTCTATTGTTCGCCGATCTAACCAACTAATAAAATCTCTAAGTGGTTCTCCATTTTCATCTACTACTGTCATAATATCACGTTGACATGCAATCGTAACCCCTTTAATTTGATCAAAAATCCGTGGCTCTCTTATTTTCAAAGATTGTATTCCTTCTATAATAGCATTCCAAAACATGTCTCCTGATGCTTCTTTCCATTGATGTTTTTTTGAATAATAATCTTTATATCTTATTTCATTTTTACCTAATTCATTTCCACAATCATCAAAAAGAATAACGCGAAGACCTTGTGTTCCAGAATCGATTGTCATGACAATATTATCTTTATTTCTTTTCTTCAAAAGTCCGTTCTCCTTTTGTAGATTAGTATCACTCTATTATAACAAATCGTATCAAACAATCAAAACAATAATCATTTTATTTTTATTTTTTCAAAATTCATTAATTTCTTCATTTCTAAAAAAAACATAAAAAAAAAGCATCATAGCTGCTAAGACTGTAGACAAAGACAAAGAGATAACGTAGTCCCGACAATTGTTACATCATGGTGTGTGATTATAAATACTAATATAAGATTAACTTGACATTTATAGCCGCCAGCTTCCTTCAGATTCCTCGTCGCCGAGGACACCCTTGCTTTAAGCTATGCACTTGGTACTATCTACCCGTTGCTCGGGACTTTCACCCATTAGATTGCACCCATGCCGGGGCGTACCCCTCAAGGCGAACAGGCAATAGCCTGTCCGAACTGCCAGCACACAACAGATTAACAATTGATCGGGACGGGGATTTGTCGATAAACAATTTGCTTTAAATTTTGATATCTTTAAAACTTTTTACTTGTTTTGTAATTGCTACTTCCGTTGGTAGTCGTTCAATACTTGACGCACCAAAGAAACCGCAAACACCGTTGGTACGATCTAATACATATTTTGCATCCTCTGGTTCTGCAACTGGTCCACCATGAACAATAACCATAATATCAGGATTGACCGCTTTACCAGCGTCGTGAATTTCTTGTGTTAGTTTTACACAATCATCCAGTGTTTTCGCTGAAGATGCTCCAATACTTCCTTTTGTCGTTAGACCCATATGAGCAACCAATACATCTGCTCCTGCTGCTGCCATTTTTTTTGCATCCTCAACACTAAAGACATAAGGAGTCGTAATTAAATCAATTTCATGGGCTTTTTTTATCATATCCACTTCTAAATCATAGCCCATATTTGTTTCTTCTAAATTTTGTCTAAATACGCCATCAATTAAACCAACTGTTGGAAAATTTTGAACCCCTGAAAAACCTGCATCTTTTACTTCTTGTACAAATCTTTCCATATCTCTAAATGGATCAGTTCCACAAACACCTGCTAATACAGGGGTATCTTTTACAATGGTAACCACTTCTCTTGCCATATCCATTACTATTGCATTGGCATCCCCATAAGATAATAAGCCTGCCAAGGATCCGCGTCCTGCCATTCGATAACGTCCTGAATTATAAATAATAATTAAATCAACACCACCAGCTTCAGCACATTTTGCAGAAATCCCTGTCCCTGCTCCTGCTCCTACAACCGATATTCCTTTTTTTTCTTGTGCTCTTAATCGTCGTAATATTTCATCTCGTTTAATTGCCATTATTTTTCTCCTTATTTATTTTATTATGCTTCAACCATTTCGATTAATTTCTTTGCCATTGCAATTGCAAATTTTTCGTTATTAAGATCGGTATTCATTTCGATTAATTCAACATTACTATTCATGTTTTCTTTTAATTGTTTAAATAATTCAGCATCTTCTTCTGGTCCATAAAAAGGAGCACCTTCAACATCAATTGCTGATACGCCTTTTAAAGGAATAAATAAGGCTACCTTTTCCTTTTGTGCCATATTAAGTTTACTCGCAATTATTTTTCCCATTTCAGAACATTCTTCAATTGATGTTCGCATTAATGTAACGGTTGCATTATGTTTATATAATTTTCTATTTTTATATTTTTCAGGTATTGTTTCAATCGCACCAAAATTAACCATATCCAATGCTCCAACAGATACAACTTCTGGAATGCCTGCCTTTGCAGCTGCTTCTAGACGTGTTGGCCCAGCTGAAAATACACCACCTGCCACTTCGTCACACCACTCTGTGGTTGTTACATCAAGAACACCTTTAATAAATCCAGCTTCAACTAAACTTTCTAACGCCATTCCACCTGCACCGGTTGCATGAAATACTAATACTTCGTATCCTTTTTCTTCTAAATATTCTCGCGCCATCGTAACGCAAGGCGTTGTCACACCAAACATACTAGCTGCTAATAATGGTTTTGATTCTAACAAAACAGGCACATCAAAACTTGCCATTCCAGCAATTGCATTGGCTGCATTCGCTAAAATTTGATTTGAAATGCTATTTATTCCTGCAATATCAACAACAGAATACATCATTGTAATATCTTTTTCTCCTACATAAGCCCGGGTATCTCCTGATGCTACTGTAGATACCATAATTTTAGGCACACCAACAGGTAATTGGCGCATAACATAGGTTCCAATTGTTGTACCCGCTGAACCTCCAAGACTAATCACGCCATCTACTTTATGATCATCATAAAGTTCTTTTATAATTTTTGCAGCACCTGCCATCATAATATCGATTCCTAAACCGCGATCATTTTTTTCTTTTAATTTCTCTAATGTTGAACCTCCAGAAATAGCCACCGTTTCACTTAAAACGTCAGGAACAAATAAAGGTTCTCCAATAACGCCACAATTTATGGTTGTGGTTGTTAACCCCTGTTTTTCAATAAGATCTTTAACAAACTCAAATTCATGGCCTTTTGTATCGAAAGTACCAACAACGATTACATTTTTCATTCAATGATCCCCCTAAATTATATTTTAGTTTAATATATATGCAAAATTCATGCCAACTATTACTTTAAATAGAGTATAGGTTTAATCCCTTTTCTTCATTTCATGTGGGCATTCATTTACTCACTCTTTAGATATTGGGCATTTTTTCTCAATCATGATAACTTTTTGCCCGTTTTCTTCCATTTTTTAAAGTTTTTTTTCATTAGTCATCCTTTCTTTTTTATACCCATTATAGAACAAAGTAAAAAAAACATCTCAGAATAATCTGAAATGTTTTATCTTAAAAATGATTTACTAAATCTATAAGCCGAGTTCTGTTTAAATAGCCATCTATCTCGATTTATTGTTACCAATAAATTCTAGCGACCTACCATAGGATAACGACGAGCAGCCGTCTTTTAAAATCCGTTCTTGGTCTTGCTCCAGGTGGGGTTTACATAGCTGATGGGTTACCGCATCACTGGTGAGCTCTTACCTCACCCTTTCATCCTTACCATATAGGCGGTATACTTTCTGTTGCACTTGCCTTAGAGTTACCTCCACCGGGTGTTACCCGGCACCACGCTCTTCGGAGCTCGGACTTTCCTCAACCGGAATAAACCGGGTGTAACTATCTGATTTACTAAACCAATGTATTATACCCTAAATTACTTTATAACACAATACACTATTTTTAATAATGTTCAAAGCATCGATAAACCCCGTCCCGACTAATTGTTAATCTGTTGTGTGCTGGCAGTTCGGACAGGCTAACGCCTGTTCGCCCTGAGGCACACAACATGATGCACACTTGTCGGGACTGCTGTATGTCTTTGTTTACAGTCTGTACACTATTCTTAATAGTGTTGAATATAATCTTTTAATGCCTTTGAATGAATTAATTCAAGATCATGATCATTAAATTTAGATCGGATTATTTCTGAAAAACAATCCATTGCCCATTTTTCTGTTCCATAATGGCCCGCATCTAAAACCCAAAAATTGTTTTCAATCGCCCGTTGTCCATCATGATGTTTTAAATCTCCAGTAATGAGCACATCTGCCTTTAATGCCTTTGCAATACCAATCATATCAGCCCCTGCTCCAGAACAAATTGCCACTTTTGAAACCATTTTTGGTTTTATTCCCGCCCCCCTCAAATGCTCAATATCTAAATTTTTCTTAACCATTTCTATAAAATTATCAGCGCTTACTGGTAATTCAAGTTTTCCTATTTTTCCAAGCCCGTTTTGATTAATAAGTCGACCATTTTCTAACGGATAGACATCATATGCCATTTCTTCATAGGGATGATTTATTTTTAACTGCTTAATTAAGACCTTTAATTTGCTTTTTTCAATAATCCCTTCGATCCGCACTTCTTTAACTGTCTCAATTTCATTCATCTGCCCTAAATATGGATTTGCTCCTTTTAATGGACGAAACCGTCCTGTTCCTGAAGTGGAAAATGTACAAAAATCATAATTTCCAATTGATCCTGCTCCATTTTTCCCAAAAGTCTCTATGATTTTTTCGCTGGATTCAATCGGTGTAAAAACAACCACTTTATAATAATCTGTTGAATCCGACACATCTAATGCTTGACTAGTTACCAGCCCAATTTTTTTTATTAAAAAATCATTCAATCCTTTTTCTGCCTTATCTAAATTTGTGTGGGCAACATATACAGCAATATCATTTTTAATTAATTGGGTAATAAGCTGACCTTTTTGCTGATCAGATGTGAGTGTTTTTAACCCTTTGAAAATAAACGGATGGTGACCAATAATCAGATCTACTTTTTTATCAACCCCCTCTTGAATCACATCTTTCGTAATATCAAGGGTTAATAAAATACGATGAATCTCTTGATGTGATGACCCAATTTGTAACCCAACATTGTCCCACTCTTCTGCTATTTTTTTTGGCGCAATTGTCTCAATTTCTTTTATTATTTTCCCTAATTTTACAGACACTTTTCCACCTCCATTAATTTCTGAATATATGCAACACTTTCAGTAAATTGTTTTTTAGCAATAGGTGTTGTTTTTCCTTTGGTATTTTCAATAATATTATTTTCTAAATCAATTTTACGGTTAATCAATTCTCTGAGTAAAAAATGATTATCTTCAATTGCTCGAAATCCTAATTCATACTCTAATGGATTTGTAATGGTCATTTTCCCAGGAACTGCGACAATGATTTCATAAATTCGACTCTCTTCTTTTGCTAATTCTTCACGTATTATCATAAATCTATTTTCTTCTAAATAGCGACGCAGTGCGGCTTGATTATTCATCGGCTGAAAAATCAATAATTGCAGTTCATGAGCGCGTTCAATGTCACAATTGATTAATTCTCGAATAAGCAATCCTCCCATTCCAGCGATCACAATCCCTTGAACTTCCCCAGATTTCAATACAGAAAGACCCGAACCAAGTCGGGTCTCAATTACTTTTTCATAACCATGATCTTTAATCATCTTTTCTGCTTTTTTTAAAGGTTTCTCATTTACATCACAGGCAATCCCTCTCGCAATTTTATTCTTTTGAACTAATGCAACTGGCAAATACCCATGGTCTGTTCCAATATCTGCTAATGTCTCGACACCTGTAACACACTTCATAATTGTATCTAATCGTGGACTTAAATCAATCATCATTTTACGTTAAATAATCTTTCAATTTTTTACTGCGACTAGGATGTCTTAGTTTTCTTAACGCCTTTGCTTCAATTTGACGAATACGTTCACGTGTTACATTAAATTCCTTGCCCACTTCTTCTAAGGTTCGAGCACGCCCATCATCTAAACCAAAACGTAATCGCAATACTTTTTCTTCCCGTTCAGTTAATGTATTTAATACTTCAATTAATTGTTCTTTTAATAATGCATAGGAAGCTGCTTCTGCAGGTGCTGGTGCATCTTCATCTGGTATAAAATCGCCAAGATGACTATCTTCTTCTTCTCCAATTGGTGTCTCAAGAGAAACAGGATCTTGGGCAATCTTTTGAATTTCACGCACTTTTTCTTCGGTAAAGCCCATTTCTTTTCCAATTTCAGCTGGGGTTGGTTCACGACCATATTCTTGAAGTAATTGCCGTGAGACACGAATTAATTTATTAATGGTTTCAACCATATGTACTGGAATTCGAATCGTTCGCGCTTGATCAGCAATCGCTCGCGTAATAGCCTGTCGAATCCACCATGTCGCATAGGTACTAAATTTAAATCCTTTTGTGTAATCAAATTTTTCAACAGCTTTAATTAATCCAAGATTACCTTCTTGAATCAAATCTAAAAATGACATGCCACGACCAACATAACGTTTAGCAATACTAACGACTAATCGCAAATTAGCTTCTGCTAATTCTTTCTTAGCACTGTCATCTCCAGCTTCCATTCTCCGGGCAAGAACCATTTCTTGATCCCCTGTAAGTAAGGGTACTTTCCCAATTTCTTTTAAATATAAGCGTACTGGATCATTGACACTAACTGAATCCGCCAATTCGATTTCTTTTCGATTTTCTTCTTCAAGTTCTGCAGCCTCAACAGCTTCTAACTCTAAATCTACAAAAGAAATCTCAATCCCTTCTTTTTGAAGAAAATTATAAATTGAATCGATTTCTTCCGGATCAAGCTCAATTTTTTCCAAGCATTCTTCAAAATCATGATTATTCAAACTACCTTTTGTTTTTCCTCGTTTTAATAATAATTGAACTTCTGGCATGTTATCAATTGAAATTTTTTCTGTTTCATTGTCTATTTCAACAATGATTTTATCGTTGCTTTTTCCCATTATTGCCCCCTATATTCTTTCATTAACTTTTTAATTGTAATTAAATCGTTAGTTAATTTTGCTACCAATTCCACATCATTTTCACTGGATGCTCTTTTAATTTTCTCAGAAATAATATTCATCTGATCTTTTTGATGAAAGCGTTTCATAATCTCTAACGCATTGCTAAAATCATCCTGTGTTACCATCTCTTCATCAATCAATAATCCAACAATCTTTTGAACATCCTTTGGATCATCAAAATGATTCAAACACTGTTTGACATCATAGGCATCATTTTTTATTCTTTCATTCTGAATAAGTGATAATAATTCATAATAAAAATCATTTGTCAAATATTCTTTCGGAACATTTTCAATCATTTCTGGTGATTTCAAACAATATTGAAGCACCATTTCTTGAGATTTTGCATAGGCTTTTGGAATTTTTCGCATCTCATATTTCTTTTTATCAATCTGGTCAATCATCGGTTCTTGTATTTGATTATTCTTTAATCGCAACACTTCACGTCGAATAACGGTCGAATTTATTCCCGTGTCTTTTGCGACTAATTTACTATAATAATCAATTTCTACCGTCGTTTTAAGACGCCTAAGAATTGTAATGGATTGATTGCCATATTGAAGCCGTCCATCGGTGTGCTCGAGGTCGCATTTTTTTTTCAATAACAACAATTCATATTCAATCGCAGTTAAAGCATTTGAAATAGCCTGATTAAAACTCTCTAATCCCTGTTTTTGAATAAAAGAATCTGGATCTTCACTTTCAGGCAAGACTAATATTTTAACATTTAATTGATTATTTTTCAAGATATTCATAGCCTTTTCTGTCGCCGATTGTCCTGGCTTATCACCATCAAAAGCAATAATAACTTCTGTTGCATAGCGTTCTAGTATTTTTCCGTGAAATGGCGTAAATGCTGTTCCTAAAGCTGCAACAGTATTTTTAATACCTTTTTCAAATAAGGAAATAACATCCATATAGCCTTCAACAATAATAATTCGTCCATTTTCAATGTGATTTTTGCAACGATTCAAATTATATAATTCATAACTTTTAGAAAAAACCACTGTTTCTGGTGAATTTAAATATTTAGGACCATTCTCTTCTTTTTCAATAATACGACCACCAAATCCAACAATCTGATTTCTCGGATTTAGTATTGGAAACATCAACCGATTTCGAAAACGATCATAATAATTTTTTTTCTCATTGACCATGATTAATCCAGATTCTACCATTTCTTCTACGGTATATCCTTTTGTCTTTAAAAATTTCAACATGCTATCCCATTCATAAGAAGCATAGCCAAGTCCGAATGCTTTTATCGTTTCATAACTAATCCCACGATTTTTAAAATACGACATGCCATCATAATTTTTTTTCAATGCTTTATAATAATAATTTGCGCTTTCTCTTTGCAAATCATATAGGCGTTGTTTTTTTTCGTAAGCTTTTCTATTCTGATCGTCATCCGTTTTTTCGGGCAAAATAATATTTGCTCGATCTGCTAAAAATTTTAATGCTTCAATAAATGGCAATTTTTCAGTTTCCATAACAAAAGTAATCACATTTCCACCAGCACCACACCCAAAACAATGATATAATTGCTTCTCATGAGACACAGTAAACGATGCTGTTTTTTCGCTATGAAACGGGCATTTTCCTTTTAATGAATTGCCACTCCGTTTTAACGTCATATAATCGCTCACAATATCTACAATATCATTTGCTTCTACCACTTCTTGAATAATTTCCTCTGAATAATATGCTGACATTTTTTTCCCTTATACTCGTTTTCCTTGTACTCCTCAAATAAAAGTTATCATTAGATAACTCTCCATTAATCTTATTCTCATACAATCCAATATATCCTTTTTTATTACCTATTTCTTTTTACTTTAAACAAAAATAAAGATTAGTGATAATTTCCATTCAGTTTTTGTAGACAAATTCATCTTTTAAGCATAATATATAATTATATAAACAATATTCAGAAAGAGGTGTTTCAAATGGCTAAACAAGAATTAATCGCAATTGTACAAAAAAGAATTGAATCTGCAAAGTATAATAACCGTGGTATTGCAATCATTTCATTGAATGATCTTGATGATGGCAAAGAAATCCTATCAATCCTTGATGCTCTCAAAGGTGATGCGATGATTGAATTAAACTTCAATCTCGATGATATGACTCTTCAAGTTTATAGTCCTGGTGATGACATTGACGGATTCGCTGATAAACATCCTACGGCTAAAAAATGCAGTAATAAATAATAAAAGAACTTCCATTTTATAAAATACACCTTCAAACATTATCTGCTTGAAGGTGTATTTATTAGCGACTTTTCTCTCTCCTCAATTAATTAGGAGAAATTTATTCTATTTTAATATATTTATTTATGAGTATCCATAATCGCAGCTTGAGCTGCAGCTAACCGGGCAATTGGCACTCTAAATGGCGAACATGATACATAATCAAGTCCAGCATTATAGAAGAAATAAATGGATTTTGGATCTCCTCCATGTTCTCCGCACACGCCAATTTTCAATTTTGGTTTTGTTTTTCGTCCAAGTTTTACCCCAGTCTCAACTAATTTTCCCACGCCTTTTACATCGATGGTTTGGAATGGATCTGAAGTTAATACCCCTTTTTCTTTATAATCGGTAATAAATTTACCAGCATCATCTCTTGAAAAACCAAAGGTCATTTGGGTCAAATCATTTGTTCCAAACGAAAAGAATTCAGCTGTTTCTGCAATTTCATCAGCAATAAGGGTTGCACGAGGAATTTCCATCATTGTTCCAACTAAATAGTCAATATTTGATTGTTTTTCATTTTTAACACATTCAGCTGTATCCCGAACGACTTTGTCAAGATAAGTCAATTCTTCATTAATTCCTACTAAAGGAATCATAATTTCAGGTATAATATTATATCCTTTTTCTTCTTTTGCTTCAATTGCTGCTTCCATTATTGCACGTGTTTGCATTTCTGCAATTTCAGGATAAGTAATCGCTAATCGACATCCACGATGTCCTAGCATTGGATTGAATTCCTTTAAATCATTAATTACAACAACCATATCCTCATAACTAACGTTCATATCTTTTGCTAAACTTTTAATATCTTTTTCTTCAACTGGTAAAAATTCATGAAGGGGTGGATCTAGTAATCGAACAGTCACTGGTCGCCCTTCCATTGCCAAATATATTCCTTTAAAATCATCTTTTTGCATTGGTAATATTTCAGCTAATGCTTTTTTTCGTTGTTCTTTCGTTTCAGATAAGATCATACGTCGAACGCTTGGTAATCTTTTTTCATCAAAGAACATATGTTCTGTACGACATAATCCAATTCCTTCTGCTCCAAATCCTACAGCCACTAACGCATCGTTTGGCGTATCTGCATTGGTTCGAATTTTCATGGTTCTATAGGTATCTGCCCAATCCATAATTGTACCAAAATGACCCGATAACTCTGGATTAACTGTTTTAATACTGCCTTGATATACTTTTCCAGTACTTCCGTCTAAAGAAATATAATCACCTTCATTAAACGTTTCACCATTTACACTAAATTGTTTCTCAGTTTCATTTACTTTTATATTTTCACATCCAGCAACACAACATTTTCCCATACCACGGGCAACAACAGCAGCATGTGATGTCATTCCACCTCGGGCTGTTAATATCCCATTTGTAGCATACATTCCTTCAATATCTTCTGGAGATGTTTCTTTTCTAACTAATAATGTTTCTTCACCCTTTATAGATGCCGCACACACTGCTTCTGCTGTAAAATATATTTTACCAGTCGCTGCACCTGGTGATGCTGGCAATCCTTCTGCTAATTTTTTTGCTTGACCAAGGGCTTTTTCTTCAAAGACAGGATGAAGCAATTGATCTAACGATAATGGATCTAATCGTGCAAGAGCTTCTTTTTTCGTAATTAAGCCTTCTTCTTCCATTTCAACGGCGGCACGCAATGCTGCTGCTGCTGTGCGTTTCCCAGTACGTGTTTGAAGCATATATAATTTTCGCTTTTCAATCGTAAATTCGATATCTTGCATATCTTTATAATGTTTTTCTAATAATTCAGCGGTATCTTTAAATTGGTGGAAAACTTCTGGCATAATATCATTCAATTCGTCGATATTCTTAGGTGTTCGAATTCCTGCAACCACATCTTCACCTTGAGCATTAATTAAAAACTCACCAAAAAGTTTTTTCTGACCTGTAGCAGGATTTCTCGTAAACGCAACCCCTGTACCGCTATCATCTCCCATATTACCATAAACCATAGATTGAACATTCACAGCCGTTCCAATATCATGTGGAATGTCATTTTTGTTTCGGTATGTAATAGCACGATTATTATTCCAAGATCTAAAAACAGCCTCAATTGCTAGACTTAACTGATCCATAGGATCTAAAGGAAATTCTTTTCCAGTTTCTTGCTTAATAATATCTTTATAAGCAAAAACAATTTCTTTTAAATCATCTGCTGTTAAATCAGTATCATCTTTATAATTATTTTTTTCTTTGGTCGCTTCTAATACACGGTCAAATTTTTCTTTTGAGATTTCTTGAACAACATCACCAAACATTTGAATAAATCGGCGATAACTATCATATGCAAAGCGTTCGTTTTGTGTTTCATTAGCAATTCCGATAACGGTTTCATCATTTAAACCTAAATTTAAAATGGTATCCATCATGCCAGGCATTGATATTTTTGCACCAGATCGCACGGATACGAGCAAAGGATTCTTTTTATCTCCAAATTTCTTTTGACATTGATCTTCTAATACTTTTAAACTATTATTTATTTGGCTTACAATATCATCTGATAACTTTTTCGATTGATTATGATATTCTGAACACGCCTCCGTTGTTACTGTAAAACCTTGGGGAACAGGTAATCCAATATTGGTCATCTCTGCGAGATTTGCACCTTTTCCACCGAGTAACGCCTTCATATCTGCATTACCTTCTTTAAATAAATAAACCCACTTTTTTGACATTTGTATTACCTCCTCATAATATTTTAAGAATAGTTGCTGCAATTTCTTCAATTGCTTTTGATGTAACATCAATTACTGTGCACCCTAATTTGTCAAAAAGTTCTTGTGCTTTTTTCAACTCAAGAATAACTCTTTCATAACTTCCATAATTAGAAACACCCGTAATCCCCATCGCTTTTAATCGTTCAGTTCGAATATTTACAAGTTGATTCGGATCAAGCATCAAACCAAATATTTTTTCACTTGCTATTTCAAACAATTCCTGGGGTGGTTCAACTTCAGGCATTAACGGAATATTTGCAACCTTGTAATTATTATTTGCTAAATAAATGCTTAATGGTGTTTTAGACGTTCGGGATGCTCCAAGTAAAATAATATCTGCTTTATTTAAATGTGAAGTATGTTTACCATCATCATACTTTACTGTAAATTCAATCGCTTCAAGCTTTTTATAATACTGAGTATCTAACTCTGTTAAAACATTCTTATCTTTAATCGGTTCTTCTCCAGTTAATGATCTCAATGTTTCAACTAAAGATCCCATAACATCATAGGTTGGAATACTAAATTGTCGAGCCTTAACTTCCATATACGCTTTTAATTCAATTGAACTCATCGTATATACAATTAATCCATGTTCCTGTTTTGCTAATTCTAATAAATAATCAATACTTAATTTATCATCAACAAATGGATGAAAACGGACATCCTTTATTGATTTTTCAAAACAGCTTTTACCTGCATTTACTAACAATTCTCCAATCTCGCTTAATGAATCTGACACAACAAAAATTACGAGTGGTTTCATTTCCTGCGCATCTTTATTCTTCATTATTCTTTCCCATATTTACAACATAACGTGTAATATTTGTGCGTGAGACCTTACCTAATAATACCAATCGTTCTTTTCCTTTGTCATCAATTTCTTTTTCAATAATAGGCAAAGATTCTACCTCATAATACATGGTTTTGTATGCCGCATCATAAACGGATTCATTTGGCTCTAAATAAATAATGTTAGGCATCCGAGTCATAATTAACGGTATTGGAAGTGAATCCACTTCTTTTCTTCCAATCATTGCTTTAATGAAATCTTTTCGTGATACAATTCCTGATAAATATTTTCCTTCCGTCACATATAAGGTCCCTGCATTTTTAGTGAACATGGTAATAATTCCAGCATAAATTGAAGTATCTTCTTCAACTATTGTCGGTTGTGTTTGTATTTCCATAACACTGATGGTTTTAATATAGCTTCCTAATATATGAAGCAGTGAACGGCCAGTATGATAATACCCAACTTTTCTTTTTGCTTCAAGAATTCCCATCATCGTCAGAATTTTCAAGTCTGGTCGAATCGTTGCTCGATTAACTTTTAGAATTTCTGAGATTTCATCACTTTTAATGGGTTGATTGTCCTTAACAATCTCAATAATTTGATCCTGTCTTTCTGATAATTTCATTTTTTTACCCCTTAAAACATGGTTAACCACGTGTTTAGTATAACATATAACTTCTAAATGTAAACAATTAAAACGTATTTAGTCCCGCAATGATAAAATTTTATCATTGCGGGACTAAATGTAAACAGTTTCATGTGATTAATACACATTTAGGATTATCCAATAACCGATTCAATTCATCTGTTTTACTTTATTTTAAATATATTATTATTAAAATGTGATATATTGTGATAACCCTTCAAATAGTTTATCACCAATACGCGACACATTTTTCAATTGCTCTAACTCTGTAAAACTGCCATTTTTTTCACGATAATTAATGATCCCTTGGGCAATCGCATCCCCTATCCCTGGTAAAGTATTTAATTCTTCTGCACTTGCTGTATTAATATTAATCAGTGCATTCTCATGATTACTGTTATTTTGTGATTTTTCTCCCATTTCTGGAATAACAATCTTTTCTTCATCTTTAATCTTCCTGGCTAAATTAACAGCATCCTGATCTGCATTTTCCGTAAATCCTCCAGCTGCCTCAATTACTTCAACAAGCCGTGCATCCTGAGCCAAAATAACAACTCCTGGTTCATTTACTTCGCCTGTTACATCAACCATAATTTCTTCAATTGTTTCATTCTTTAACTCTGTCATTTTTTCTCCAGTAATTTCCAATTCTAATCCTTTATTTTGGGTTAAATAATACCATCCCCCAAAAAAACCAATAACAATAACTACAATAAAAATATAACTCACTTTGTTTTTATTCATTTTTTCCATGATCAATACCCTAGTTTTTCAAATTTCCAATGGCCTTTTCTTAAAATTGCATACTCTTTATATCCAGATGCAATTAAAAATGCTTCAGCCTCCTTATATTCGTTGATAATACCATCGACTGTATGGGTATCTCCTGTAACAGTAATTGGTATATCTCGCTTATAAAGTTCTGGAATAATCCAATCTGATGGGTATCGTCCAACACCAGGAACGCGCATATTCGCTCCTGTATTTACTTCAACAATTGTTTTTGTATCCGCTATTCTATCTAAACATTTCCTTACAGACTCACGATACCATTTTTCCGTATCATCAAAGAAAAAATTATTGTGATTATATTTTTTTATTAAATCAAAATGTCCTAATAGTGTTGGCTTTTGGTCGTTCACCATTTTTGCAATCCCATTATAATAAGTTTCAATAAACAATCGTGGATCATGATCATAATATTTTTTTATTCCTAATTCAAAGTCTTTTTGCGAATCATCAATATACGATACTTTTTCCCCTATCGTTGATCCGATAGTATGAATTGACATAATAACATAATCTAACTGTGGTAATATTTTTTTTGCGTCGCCGCTAATATCCATTCGATCAATAAAATAATCCACTTCAAGCCCGGTATAAATTTCAATATCACGCTTATATTTTTCTTTCAATCGAATAATTTCTGATAAATATTTCTCGATATTTTCAATCTGCATTGTCCAATTATTGGGAAATGGCAAAGGCATATGGCTTGATAAACCCATACTTTCTAAACCTGCGTCAATTCCTGCTTGAACCATTTCTTCAAGTGTATTATTGCCATCACAATAATCTGAATGTACGTGATAGTTTGATCGAATCATTCTAATCAACCTCCTGAATTTGGCATTTTTCAATTATAACATACCCACTATTATTTAATCCAACTGAAAACATTTTTCATAAAATCAGCCAAAAAAAAACTGCCATAAGACAATTTTTTATATCAATTTTTACAATATCTTATTTAAAAATGCTTTTGTACGTTTTTCTTTAGGATTCATTAGCACTTCTTCTGGCGACCCTTGTTCACAAATGACACCTTCATCCATAAAAATAACACGATCTGCTACTTCACGCGCAAATCCAATTTCATGTGTCACCACAATCATCGTCATACCTTCTTCTGCAAGTTTTCGCATCGTCGCTAATACTTCACCGACTAATTCAGGATCGAGCGCTGATGTTGGTTCATCAAACATCATAATCTTAGGTTCCATCGCTAGCGCTCTTGCTATAGCAACACGTTGCTGTTGTCCACCAGATAATCGCGATGGATATTCGTCTTTCTTGTCAGCCAAGCCCACTAATTCTAAGAGTTTTAAAGCTTGGGTAGTAATCTTATCTTTATCTGCTTTTTTTACAATAATCGGTGCAATTGTAATATTATCTATTACCGAAACATGTGGGAAAAGATTAAAATTTTGAAAAACCATTCCCAATTCCGCACATAATTTTTGTACTTTTTCAGGATTAATTTTCATTAAATCTTTATTGTTTTCTCGCTTATCCGTAAGCTCACCTTCAATATAAATTTCTCCACCGCTAATCCGTTCTAAGTGATTTAAACACCGTAATAGAGTGCTTTTTCCTGAACCACTTGCCCCTAATATACAAACAACTTCTCCGGGTTCTATTTCTAAATTTACACCTTTTAGGACTTCTAAATCACCAAAAGATTTTCGGATATTAACTAATTTTACCATACTCATATTCATTCCCCTATCTTTCGTAAACGGCCAATTTCTTTTCTGTTTTATCAAAAACAACTTGAATAATTGTTGTTAAAAAAAGATAAATTACCGCAGCATAAATATAATAAATCCAAGAGCCTGTTGCACTCGCCATGGTTTTAACCGTTCGCAATAAATCAAAAAGAGCAATTGTTGATACCAATGATGTATCTTTTAATAACATAATTAATTCATTTCCTAATGGCGCAACTAGACGTTTAAAGGTTTGGGGAATAATTATACGTATCATAGCCTGTCGATAACTCATTCCCAAAGCCTTCGCAGCTTCCATTTGTCCACCATCAATCGACTGAATTCCAGCTCGAATTATTTCAGCCAGATATGCTGCCGCATTTAATGAAAATGCTACAAATGCACAAGCCAGAGCATTAATATGAAATGTTTGTCCTGTGACATCTAAATAGATAATTGGAATTGCATAATATGCCATAAATAATTGAAGTAATAATGGGGTTCCTCTAAAAAACCAAATATAAAACCATGACGTTACATTTGCAACTTTATTCTTAGAAATTCGTCCGAGTGCAACAATCACTCCTAAAATTGTTCCAAAAATAATCGCTACAATTGCAATTTCTATAGTAATAATGGTTCCGTCTAGAATTGCTCGTAGTTGGATTTCATTTAACACGTTGATCTTCCCTCCGTCGTATCATAATTATTTTTTATTTATAAACACATGAACAGGACTTGTCACAGTTACTGTTACAAGTCCTATTCTGTTTATTTATTTAATTTTTTGAAAACTAATTAATAACAATAAGGTTAGTATCAATGTCTGTTGACATATCTTTTCCAAACCATGTCATTGAAATTTCTGTTAATTTTCCGCTATCTTGTAAGGTTTTTATCGCTTCGTTTATTTTTTCTGATAAAGCTGTATCTGCTGCTCGTGCCGTTACACCAATTGGTTCATTGGTTAAAACATCCGAACTTACAACATACAAATCAGGATTTTCTGCAACATAATACATTGCAACACCGATATCTGTAATCACATTATCAATTTGTTTCCCTTGTAATGCTGCAAATGCGTCAAGCATACCATCAAATTTTTTGATTTCAACATTAACACCTTGATCAGCTTTTAATTTTTCAGCAGCGATATCCGCTGTTGTTTCGATTTGAGCACCTAATGTTTTTCCTTCAAGTTGATCAAAGGTTACAACTGGATCCGCATCTTTTCTTGAAACAATTACAATACCATTCGCAACATAAGGATCAGACATACTAAAAGCTTCTTGTCTTTTTGGTGTCACACTAGTACTTGAAATAATAACATCGTACTGCTTTGCATTTAATCCATTGAAAATGCCATCCCAAGCGACAGTCATAAATTCTGGTTCCACACCTAATTCTTCTGCTAGTGCATTACTGAAATCAATATCAAAACCAATCAATTCATTTTGATCATTTCTGAATTCCATTGGCAAATAAGTATCATCAACACCAATACTCATGATACCATCTTCTAATGGATCAACAGCAACCGCTTTTTCTGAACTTGAGCAACCTGTAAGAAAAACTGCCAGTACCACAAACAAAACAACTGATAAACCTAATAATTTTCTTTTCATTATCTTTTCCTTTCAAATTCCTAATGTTTTTTATTATATATTATTTTGTATACATAAACAAGGTTTTTCGAAATACGCCCAATTATTTTTATAATTATTAGGCTTTTTGCTTTTTTATGCATCCTTCCTATCAATAATAATTATTATTATGAAAAAGTTTTTATGAAAATCCCAATAATATTTATCCCACCAAGCCATGTTCCGATAACACTTCCTAGATTTGCAAAAACAACAACCATTAATACTTTAGTTACCTTATTTCTCCACAACCCTTTAAAACTTCCTAAATCTTTAGGTAATGATTCAAAATCTTCTACCTTTGGTTTTCGAAAATGCGCTTCAACTATTCCAGCAAACCATCCGGCTGCTAACATTGGACTAAGTGAACTAATTGGTGCAACAACAAAAGCAGTGATCACCGATAAAATATGTCCTCCCGCTAGCAACGTTCCTAATCCTGCCAATATTCCATTCCATAATACCCATGTTTTCGCCTGTTCCCAACCAGAATTAGGATTTACAACAAATGTAGCAATCACTAACGTGACAATTAGTATTGGAATCATCCAACTCAAAATTTTTCCAAAATTTGATTTCTTAGGAATTACTTCTAATTTTTCCATATCTTGTTCTTTGAAAAGTTCCTTTGTTATGCCTGGAATATGGGCCGCCCCAAGTACGGCGACTATTTTTTTACCCGGTGCATTTTTAATTTTATTCGCTAAATATTGATCTCGTTCATCAACCAAATATGTTTTTACGCCTTTAAATGCTGATCCCATTTCGGATAATGCCGCACTTAGCATATCCTCTGTTTTTAAATTTTCAAGTTCTTCTTCTGAAATTTCTTCATCATCAATCACGCTTAACATAATTGTAAATATTAATTTAATTTTTTCCCAAATACTACAACCTCGCCAAATACGATTAAACGTGATTTGAATATTCCGATCGGCTAAAACTAATTCAGCACCACATTCCTTTGCTGATGCAATCCCTTGGATCATTTCTTGTCCTGATTCAATTCCAAATTGTTCAGCTAATTTCCGTTGATAATTCGACAAAATAATATTAACAAACATAAATCCAGCGCGTTTGCTTTTTATTATTTGAACAATATCTGTGTTTGACCATTTATCCTTTTTTGTAATTGCTTCAAATCGTTGCGCATCAAGTTCAATGCATACTGCATCTGGTTCTTCATTTTCAATAACATCCTGAACTTCCTTAACACTATTGTTCGAAACATGCGCTGTCCCAACAAGAATAATTTCCTTGTCATTTACCACTATATGATGAATATTACTTGATTCCAATAATTTTCCTTTCCATTTAAATCCCTAATATAGAATTAAATCGATCAATATTTTTGAATCTAAACCGTTAATATATTTTTCTAAATCAATCTTATTTAAAACACGGGATAAATTGTCTTGATTTATTTTTACACCAATAAACAATGATTCTAATTCTAAAATATCACCATTTCCAAAATAGTCTCCAAAGAAATGAAGCTCTTTAATAATTCCTTTTTCAACATATAGTAGTAATGTAATTAAACCAAATTTGTATTTCCGTTCTTTTCGAGTATTATATTCTGGTGACTTGCCAAAATTCCAGTCCCATGTTTCGTATTTTTCTTTTTTTAATTTTTCAATACTAGTCATATCGTCTTTATTTAGGGTTATCTCTTCAATCGTTTCATCTTTAAAGATACGCTCCAACAAGATTTTTTTAAAGTCATTCAATGTATAATCATCAGCTAAATACTCTTTAATATTTGTGACACGACTCTTAACTGATTTAATCCCTTTCGATTCTATCTTATTTTTTTTAACGTTTAACGCACTTTGAATTGTCGCTAACTTCGAATCAAATAAGATTGTCCCATGATGTAATATTCTCCCATGCTTTGCATATTGGGAATTACCTGAAAACTTCTTTCCCTCAATTACAAGATCATTGCGACTATTAAATTCTGCATTAACACCAAGACTTTTTAATGTATCAACAAGTGGTTGGGTAAAAGTTTTAAAATCGAAAAGCTCTTTTCCTTGTGCATTCACAATAAAGGTAAAATTCAAATTCCCCATATCATGATACACTGATCCTCCGCCTGATAAACGTCGCACAACTTTAATTTTATTGTCTCGAATATAGTCCTGATTAATTTCTTCAATTGTATTTTGATGTTTACCAACAATGACAGCATTATCATTTTGCCATAATAAAAAATAACTTTCATTTCTATCCATTTGATTAAAAACATAGTCTTCAAATGCAAGATTAAGTTGAGGATCCGTCTTATCCCAAATAATATATTTCATTAATTTTTCCTAAACTTCTATCGTCAAAGTTGAACCTCTTAGTAATACTTCATGAGGCACAAATACATTTTTTATTGTCGTGTCTTCTTTTTCGCAGCTTTTTATCAACATGCGTGTTGCAATCGCTCCAATATCATACATCGGCTGAGCAACAGTCGTGATTTGAGGCCGCGTCCATTCTGCAATCCAAAAATTATTAAATCCGCAAATACTAATATCATCTGGAACTTTTTTTCCATTTTCTTCTGCATATCGGATTGCACCTAATGCTGCTTGATCATTAAAACAGAATACACAGGTAAAATCGATATCAGAATTTAATGCTGTTTCCATCATATTATAGCCTCCAGAAAGGCTTAATTTGTTTTTCAATATACGTGATTCATCATAGTCAATATTCCATTCAGCAAAAGCCTTTAAAAATCCTTTTTTCCGTTCCTTATAAATATAGCCTTCTTCAAGTTCATCAAAGAAAAGCATAAATTTTCGATGGCCCATTTTAATAATATCAACTGCTAATTCATAAGCCGCTTGCTCATTATTGATTAAAACCCCACTCAATGAATTACTATCATCTGGAATACAGCATAAAACAACTTCACTTGGTGCTTCAATTAATTCTTTTTGCATCTCTTCGCTTAAATGCTTTCCAACATAAATAATCCCATCACATTGTTTTTCTACTAATACATCTAATGATTTTTGTTCTTTTTCTGGATCAAAATCTGTATTACTCAAAATAATATTGTAATGATAAATCCCACATACATCCTCTGCCCCACGAACAATTTGAGTATAGTATGGATTTGTAATATCTGGAATCATGATTCCTAATGTATTTGTTTTTTGTATCTTAAGACTTCTTGCAATTGCGTTTGGTTTATAACCCGTTCGCTTTATTGCATCCAAAACTCGCTGTCTCGTTTCTTCATTCACCAAAGGAATATTATTAACAACACGTGAAACCGTTGCAACTGAAACATTTGCTTCCTTAGCAACGTCAACAATTTTAACTTTCATTTTATACCTCACCTTTTTTATTTTCAACTTAAGACAATCCTATTTTAGACTCTTCATTATTAAAGTCATTCAAGATATTCTTTGATTATAATAATCAGTTTATACCCATAAAAGCCATCGGTATCCACGTCAATGAATTGATCTCACTATAACGAATTGTTTACTCTATTGTGCCATTATATATTTGATTATTTTTTATTTCATAATCGTATTCATCGCTTCTAATATGAGGCCTGGAGCACGACGACATTTTTCTTCTGATACTGCACACGCTGCAAAACGTAATCCCTTACTAAGAGGCACAACAAAGATATTTTTTTCCATTAAAAGGTCACTGACTTCTGTTGCTTTTTCACAGGGAATACTAATAAAAAAGCCATCACAATAGGTAACCATTTCTAATCCAATTTTATTGGCTTCATCTACAAATGCTTTAGCTCGTCGTTTAAGTATCGCTTTATAAAAACTTTGTTCTGCCATTAATTGATTATATAATTCATCATCACTAAATATTTTCGTAATGGTCTCCATTGCACCTCGTGTTCCATTTGACCACGATCCTCGATTTGAATAGGTACAACTATTTACAAATTCATCAGCAATTTCTTCAGTTGGTGCGACACATAAAATCGCCCCATTTCTCAATCCATACATAGTATAGCTTTTTGACCCACTAAACGCATAGAGTGTTAAGACATTTTCAGGCATTCCAGATAATAATTTCATGAATTTACGAGCATCTTCTTTTGTATCTCCTGCAAAATCAATATATGCTAAATCAACTAAAATGATAATTTTTGATTCTGGTTGCGCATTAGCAGTTTCTGTTACAAACGCAATAATTTCTTTCCATTCTGAATCCGATATGGTATAGCCTGTTGGATTATGTGCTGGCGTATTTAAAACTGTTAAAACTCTTTTTTGTTTTTTTAATAATTCAAGGACATTTTTTTTGTATCCTTCAATATTAAAGGATCCTTTTTCATTATATAATGGGAAAGTTTTCATTTTGCGTCGATTTTCATTAGCAATCGTCTCATAAGCTGCCCAATGCCAATCCGTATTTAATATTGTATCACCAAACTCAGTATAATTATAAAACGCATGTCGAATAGCACCGGTTCCACCTGGTGTTGCAATTGATCGAATATATCCTTCAGGTTTGCACGACATAAAACATGCATCAATAATCTTTTCTCTAAAATCTGCTTGTCCAGCTAATCCAGAATATCCTGCAATTAATTCGTTTGGTAGCCCTTTAAACGTATCAAATACTGCTTTAAATGTTACTAATTCACCATTATCATCCATTAATGCGCCAATTGTGGAATTAATAACAGCCTCAGTTCCGCATTCTTTTGCTTTTAAATTTGCTTGTCCTGCAATTTTAAAAATTGGATCCGTCCCTCCTTTTCTTACCGATGTTGGTATAACCATTTTTGCCTTTTTCATTTTCTCTAGTCCTCCCTGTTCTTTATATTCTATTTGAAAATTTCTTCCGTTCTGATTCATAAAGGTTATTTCCAAACGTATCAATGACTACAATTGCTGGAAAATCTACCACCTCAATTTTTCGAATTGATTCTGTTCCAAGTTCATCATAAGCAAGAATTTCTACTGATTTTATACACGTTTGCAACAATGCACCAGCACCTCCAACGCATCCAAAATACACGCTATCATTTTTCATCATACTATTAATGACGCGTTCACTACGATTTCCTTTTCCAATCATTCCTGCTAATCCATGATCCAATAATTCGGGGGTATAAACATCCATACGCCCACTTGTTGTTGGACCAGCCGAACCAATAATTTCACCTTTTTTTGCTGGGCAAGGTCCAACATAATAAATGATTTCATTTTTAAAATTAACGGGTAATGGTATTCCCTTTTTTAATTCAGCTATCATTCGCTTATGTGCAGCATCACGTGCGGTATAAATAATTCCAGAAATTCGAACATGATCTCCAGCTTTTAACTTCCGACGTTCTTCTGGCAATAAAGGTGTCTTTAATTGTACTAAGCTCATTTTATAACACCCTTTCTACATGCCGATTAACATAACATGTAATATTTACAGCTACTGGCAACCCTGCAATATGCGTTGGAAACACATCGACATTAACGCCTAAAACAGTATTGATCCCACCTAAACCCATTGGACCTATTCCAAGTTTATTACACTCCTCTAACAAATAGCCTTCCAAGACTTCAATATGAGGCAATGTATTATGTGTTCCTAAATGTCGACTTAATGCCTCTTTTGCTAAAAGCGCTGCTTTTTCCATTGTTCCCCCAACACCAACTCCAACAACAATTGGTGCACACGCATTAGGGCTTCCTTTTTCAACCGTTTCGATTACAAACTCTTTAACACCTAACATGCCATCCGAAGGTTTTAACATTTTTAAAGCACTCGTATTTTCACTTCCAAATCCCTTTGGCAATATTTTTATACGCAATTCATCTCCAGGAACAACAGAATAGTGAATCACTGCTGGTGTATTATCTTGTGTGTTTTCCCGATTAAAAGGATCCGCAACAACCGATTTTCTTAAAAACCCTTCTTGATATCCTTTTGCAACACCCTTTTGTAATGCGTCTTCTAAACTCCCACCTTTGATCATTAAATCTTGACCAAAAGAGATAAATATCACAACCATTCCAGTATCTTGACAAATTGGAATATTCTTTTCATCTGCAATTTTTAAATTCTTTATCATCGTTTCGATTATTTCAATACCATTCTCAGATTTTTCAGAAATATTTGCAAGCTCTAATCCTGTAATCATATCTTCTGATAAGTGTGTATTCGCTTGAATACACATTTCTGCAACGGTATCAATAATTGTTTTTACATTTATCGTTCTCAATTAATTCTCCTTATTTCTCTATTTTATCTTTTTCATCTAGCATGAAGTTAATATCTTCTTTCATCTCATTCCCATATTTTTCGGCTATGTTTTTCCCCTTTTGAATGGAATGGATTGATAAATAAATTCCTCCAAAAAGAATAATAAAATAATAGGTAATGAAACGCCAAAGAATCATTGCAATTGGGGCAGTCGCCCCGCCGTATATTGAACCAAATATCAATAGAAACCCTGCTTCTGCACCTCCTGCCGCACCTGGTGTTGGCACAAAAGCAACTGCAACGTACAATATTGCTTGAAGTGAAATAATCGTGATAGCATTAACAGTATGTAATCCCAATGATCGATAAACCCAATAATTAACTGAAAAAAAGCAAATCATTTGAATCATCGATATCAAAAGCAACTGCATCGTTTCAAGTTTCCGACTCTTTAAACCATTAATTGCAATTTCATATTCTCCCAAAAATCGATCAATCTTATCATTAAATTTCTCTTTATTTTTTAAAATTCTAATTTTTAATAAAAATTTGCCAATTAGCACTAATATTTTTTTTGCAACAGGTGGTTTCATCGCTAATATGATAATAAAAACTACACCAACAATATTAACCAATAAGCCAATAATAATCAACCATTTTGCAGCTTCTAATCCTTGATGGAGTGCCACAATACTAAAAAAAGTTGCAATAATTCCTAAAAATGTAACCGTTATTTGATATAATGCATACTTTTGAACTAAAACAGCTGTACTTACTCCAAAATTATAACCTTTTTTAGTCATTTCATATAATTGTAATGGCTGTCCCCCTGTCGCACTGGGCGTAATTAAATTATAATATTGGCCAATTTGAGTCACTGTAAATGCAAATGAAAATTTTTCATTCGGTTTCTCTCGACGCATAAGCTTTAATAACATATATGCTTCTAAAATCCAGAATACAAAAACGCACGCAATTCCTATTATCAAAAATCCAATTTTTGTTTGTTTAATCGTATTAAAAAATGTTGCTGGATCTACTTGCGTAAATATTACAGCGGATGTTGCACTAATTAAAAAGATGAAAAATATATAGTTTGAATAATTTTTCCAAAATTTTGAAAATCTGGTTTTTTCCTTTGTTTTTATTTCTGTCATTATCCCTACCTATTCCATTTATAATACGAATAGCGCTATTATATCATATTCTATATTTTTTTTCATAAATTTTCATAAATTTTCATTCCACTTCTTTTCGTCATAATTCATTTTTTTATTTTACATAAAAAATCCACAATGTTGGACTACCCATACATTGCGGATTTTTTTATTTTAGATTAATCCTTTAAATTCGTGTTGTCTTAATGCCTCAAAAAGTACAATATTGACAGCATTTGACAAATTCAATGAGCGTGCTTTTTCATGATTTTTCATTGGGATACGAAATCTATTTTCTTGATAGGATTCATGAATTTCTTTTGGAATCCCAGCAGTCTCTTTTCCAAACATTAAATAGGCATTCTCATCATAATCAATTGCATCATAATAGTGAGTCGCTTTTGTCGTTAATATATAGAGTTTTATCTCTGGATTCTTATTTAAAAAATCATCAAATGATTCATAAACATGGAGATCTAAAAGATCCCAATAATCTAAACCTGCTCGTTTTAAATGTTTTTCATCTAATGAAAAACCTAAAGGTTTAATTAAATGTAAACTTGTATCTGTTATTGCACAGGTTCTGGAAATATTCCCTGTATTTTGCGGTATCTCTGGTTGATATAATACAATATTCATAGTCCTATCTTCTTTCCTTATTTGATTCGTTACAAAAAAAGTCCAATCATTAATCGTTTTAAAAATGGTTCTACTTGATTTTCATTTTCAAAAATACGATCATTGAACTTTTTCATCTATTAATATATCTTTTTAATCTCTTGTTTGATATTTGTCCGCGGTAAAATAATTGAAAACACACTACCTTCATTGGGAGTTGACTCAATTTTTATTTTCCCACCATGCTTTTTAACAATAAAGTCTGCAATATTTAGTCCTAATCCTGCACCACCTGATTCGCGATTTCGAGCATCATCAACACGATAAAATCGACTAAACACTTTGGCTTTTTCCTCGTCTGTAAGACCAACACCGTTATCCTTTACTGAAATAACAATATTTCGTTTTCCTAGTGCTAAACATAATTGAATATTTCCACCATGAGGTGTATATTTAATCGCATTATCAACAAGAATACGAACAGCTTGTTTTAATCGTTCTTCATCTCCACGGTATAAAAGATCTGGAACAACCTTATCGGTTAACTCGATATTTTTTTCGTTTGCAATTTCAGTCATTAGAACAACCACTAAACCACACATTCCGGATAAATCAAAAACTTCTTTATCTAATATTAAGCGCTGATTTTCAGCTTGAGCGAGTAATAAGAGTTCCGAAATAAGTTTTGCCATTGTTTCACTCTCGCTTGCAATATTATTTAACCATTTTAAATTTTCTTTTATTGGTTCATTTTCTTTTAATTTTAGCACTTCAACATTTGTTTGAATCACCGTTAATGGTGTTCGGAGTTCATGTGATGCATCTGCAATAAACTTCTTTTGATTTTCAAATGTTTCCTTTATTGGTAATAATGATTTTCCTGCCAAAAAATAACTTAAAGGAATCAAAACTAAAATTGAACCAATCCCAATTAAAAGCAAAAATGAAATCACATAAGCAATAATTGATCGTTCTGTTGACACTTGTTGGAATACTTGCAATACATATTCATTTGAATTATCTGAATAGGGTAATGTATACACACGATATTCCAAATTATCAGAAAAAACTTGACTAAATTCGGCTAGACTATTTTCGTTAATTAACAATTCATACCCTAGCATAATTAAATTTCGGTCATCCACTTGCATGTTTTTTACAACCAAATCATTATCCCATTGAATAAATTGATATCCAAATTTATCATGAACAGAATCCACACTACTCACAACAGCAATCTCTGAATTATCATTTGTCTGAATAATTTCTTTTGCAACATTGGTTAAATAAATTTCTCCTGTTAAATTCAAACTCCAACTCACTAAAAATCCTAGAAGAAGAATAAAAATAAACATAAACATAATTAAGATAAGTGTATTAAATAATGTTATTTTTCTTTTTATTTCTTTAAACATAACGATTAATACTCCAAACTATTTTTTCCCAAGTGTATAACCTACCCCTCGAATTGTATCAATTTTTACTTGAGTATTAATAATTTTTTTACGTAAATTATGAACATATATTTCAATGTTATTTTCATTCACTTCTTTATCAAATCCCCAAACACGATCCAATATCTGTTCTCTTGTAAAAACTTGATTTGGGCGCTTTAATAGCATTTCTAAAATTTTCGCTTCTTTTACCGATAGCTTAAATTCCTTCTCTGGCGTTTGAAGCACATTTTTTTTCGTATTAAAATTCACATCTTCAAAGCTAATCACTTCACCTTTAATCCCATGATCTGGACGACGACCTAACGCACGGATTCGTGCAAATAACTCTTTGGCGGAAAACGGTTTAATTAAATAATCATCTGCACCAAGATCAAGCCCCTTAACTTTATCATCAATCGTTCCTTTAGCTGTTAGCATCAACACTGGCGTGTTTATTCCCTGTTCTCGTACTTTCTGTAAGATCTCTATCCCGCTCATAATTGGAAGCATAATATCTAATATAATCACATCATAAATTGGATTTAAGGCGAATAACAACCCCTCCTCACCATCATTGGCAATATCACAATCAATATTTTGTATTTTACACAATTCCTGGAGTGCATCAGTAATTTTCTTTTCATCTTCTACAAATAGTATACGCATAAAACGACTCCTTTCGTGATTCATAATTTATTTACAATTTACTCAATAATTATAGTTCTAAAATCTTAAAGGTATATAAAAAACATAAATTATCGTATTTTATACCTCAGAGCATCGGCAAACCCCATCCCGACTAATTGTTAATCTGTTCGGCTGGCAATTCGGACAGACTATCGCCAGTTACTGTTGCCGTAGGCACACACCATGATTTAACAATTATCGGGACTACTTTATATCTTTGTCTACAGTCAGTAATATTTTAATAGGATCACACCTTATTTCTATTATACCTGATCTGATTTTAAGTTACCATAATATTTCGAGTTATCTGTAAAAATCAATTGATTTTCTGTCACTTCTGGTATAAAAAAAGCAACGACCCGGGATTATTATTCCCGTGCCCTTGCCCAACTACAGGGGTTTATTCCTGCAGCTTTTTTTAAAAAAAAAGTTTTACTTGAAAAGTAAGCCTGTCATCGACTGTTACTTTTTAAAACACTATCATTTTAATTATTGCTAATAAAAGCCTTGTCACTCGTTTCCGATTCTATTTGAGGAACTGGTGATCCTTTCGGAATAACAACAACGCGAATACCTTCTAGTCGATAACCAAAACCTTCACTGCCAGAGCTTTCTCCATTCTTTGCCCAATTCATCCAACCTATATTTTGGGTATGCACCTGATAATATACATCACATAATTCGCTATCGGCTCCGGTCAAATTGATCCTGATTCCTTCTAGTCGCTTGGATTCACCTTCTGTTCCACTCATGTTTCCATTCGTACGAAGATTCTGCCATCCAATATCTTGAACGTGTGTCTGATAGCTAACGCCCACATCATAACCAGCATTATCTAATTTAATCTTAATCCCTTCTAGTCTCAAGCTTCGACCTTTCGTTCCACTCATCATCCCATCAGTGCGAAGAACCTGCCAACCGATATTCTGAATCTGAGTCTGATAATTGATATGAATATTTCCGGTAACAAAAGGTCTCTCTGTTTCTCCGGGTGCATCGTTACCTTTTTCCACCAAGGTTATTTCAATACCTTCTAGTCTAAAACCAAATCCTTCAGTGCCCGCAGAGGCTCCATTTTTCGCCCAATCTAACCAACCATAGTTTTGAGCATGAACACGATAATACACATCATAGTTAGCGGCGTCTTCTCCTGTTAATTCAATCCGGATGGCTTCCAATCTCAGAGACCGGCCTTCAGTACCACTCATAACGCCGTCAGCTTTCCAAGTATCTTCCCAGCCGATGTTTTCAATCTGAGTTTTATAGCGAATACCCAAATCCACGTCAGCATTATCATTTCGTTTGACTTCAATGCCTTCTAATCTTAACGATCGTCCCTCAGTTCCACTCATTTCACCATCATTTTTCCATTCTTGCCAACCCACGTTTTGCACTTGGGTACGATACATTAATCCTGGTGTTTCTTCTTCAGACCC
>LGOV01006518.1_pt1 | contig 39587 bp, 39 predicted proteins | sample 469881 | NCBI WGS metagenome assembly LGOV01 (sample SAMN03857199, study PRJNA290197) | marine sediment metagenome | biome: marine cold seep biome; feature: cold seep; material: marine sediment; isolation source: sample #5579, elevator 3A push core 41 containing 12 cm of sediment... ...
GTCTTTATAAGAATATCATTATTTAACTAAACTAGTCAAATGTTTACACTTAAAATAACTGGTTAAAGGATGGTAATATGAAAAAATTTGGAATATACAATTTTATTAAAACTTATAATGCTAAACCACTCGGCAATGATTCACAAAATATGGAGGCAAGCGCACTGCTTGACTTAATAAATAATGGACAACAACAAAACAGTTTAAACCAAGAAACTGAGAATTTGAATAATGAACCCACTGAGCAAACAGCACCTATAATGCAATCACAGCCAGCACAAGAGAAACACAACCAAGCAACTCCTATGATAAATACTCAGGAGCAGAGTGACAATATAAAAACTTCCCAAAAGGAGTGGGACTACAAGTCTAAGAGTTATATGGATCTGTACCCTCACCCTAAACTCGATAACTTGAAAAAACCATAAAAAAAACAGCCAGTTGGCTGTTTTTTATTACATTTCTATTTCTTCGTATATACTCTTTTCTTCAAATTTAACATCTAAGTCAGCATGATAATTATGACCCTTCTCTATAAATAAACCATCGTTAATAAATTCTACATTAAGTTCAACTTCTTGATTACTAGCATGTTTACCGTGCTTACCGTAAGTTGGCATATAAAGAACTTGATAGTAGGTATTTATTCTTTCAAAATTTTTCATGTTATTTCTTTTTGCCACTTTACGTGCATAATTATCAAGATTTTTTGGTAATACATAAATTTTATCTTTGTTAACTCTGTGGCTAACAACCTCAATTTTATCAAAATCTACTGCTTTTGCTTTTTCCATAATAATTTTACCTCTTTGTTTGTAACTCAAATATATTACAAATAACACCTTTTGTCAATAGCGGAGTTATTAAAATCCAGTTTAATTCGCGCAAAAAAACCTTGCATTTTTAAAACACAAGGCTTTAATATTTTATTGATTAATTAATAAAAGACTTTGCTTGTGGTAAGGTCGAGGCTCGAATTGTATTATACAGCAGGAGTTTATAATAATAAATGACTGTTGTGGAATGCAATTCAGTTAACGATGAGATTACCCAAGCAAAGTCTTTTAAACCATTTCTATGCGGATGTTCTCGCCAGTTCTCCCGCTCTGATACATCATCCAATATCCTTCTTCTTCTGGCTTGTTGATGTCTAGTGGTAACCACTGATAATAGCCTTCTAACTCGTTTGGTGGCTCGTTTGAGTAAATTGCTGGCACACCATAAACTATGTATTCTATTTCGCCAGCTTCATCTTTAATTATTCCAAAAACATAAAACTCACTGTTTTCGTTGTAGTCAACTCTAACAAATTCGGAGTTTGGAATAATTTCTTCAAGAGCCTGCTCTTGAGGAAATTTTTTTAATAGTTCTTCAACTTGTTCCCTAACAAGGTCATAGAATAATTCATTTTCGTTTTCTACTTCTTCTACCATCTCTTGTTCGTGCTCTTCTAAAATGGTGTGTGGACTTTGCACTTTAGGTTTAGGACTCTCAATAACTTTTTTAAAATCTTTTATTTGCTTGTTTGTTTTTGTGCTTTTTTTATTAAACTCGGCTAAAACTTTGTTTGTTTCTTTGTCTATTAAAGTCTCTACCTCTTTACTCAAATATTCTTCTTCTAATTTCTCTTCTTTTATTTCCTGTTTTAAATTATTTATAACACTTTGCTCAACAACTGGCTCTTGTTTAGATTTCGAGCTTATTTTTATACTCTCAGCTTGCACCTGAAAAGAATCCATGATGCCAGCTTTCCAAATTTTATTAGATTCTGTGCTTCCCCAAACCACGGGGGCGTGCTTACCTGAGTCTATGTTAACCACAACGCAAGCAATTTTTTTGTCAAGATTGGTATCTGCTGGTAAATCAAACTCAAAAATACTTACGCCCCTTTTGCCTAAATCAAACTTATGTATAATACCATTATTTAAAGTAACTCCAAGAAGCATTTTACCTCTTAAGTCACTCAAATTGTAGCACTTTAGAGTACCTTTTACTTTATTGTTTACCCTCTCAACTGTTAAAATTCCTCTTTCACTTGCCTTGCCGTCATAAACAGCTGGCGATAAAATTATGTTCTTTTTAAATATACTCAAAATAATTACCCTCCAAAACGTCTAAATTAATTATATTACCGCTGAGTAACTTATGACATTAAAAAAATAAAGTAATAATCTTCTATTTTAATAATATTTGTCGAATTACTATTACTTTATATTCTTAAACTTTTTTGAGTGTTAAAAAAGCACCTCTCAGTGCTTAATTTATTTCTTTATCTAATTTGTTTGAAAGAGTTACAAATTCTTGAAGGCTTAGTGCCTCTCCTCTTATGTTTTCTTTCAAATTACAACTTATAATTGCTGCTTTTAGTTTTTCGGGTGGTAAATTAAAATTTTGCCTTAAATTATTGTAAAGCGTTTTTCTTCTCATATGAAAACTTGCTTTAATCAGCTGCTTTAATACTTTAGGGTTTTCAATTTCAAATTTATTTTTATCAATTTCAATATTTAAAATGGCACTGTCCACGTTTGGTGCTGGGTTGAACATTTGTCTATTAACAATTCTTGTAATTTTGCTGTTTGCTATTACACCAATTTGAGCAGTTATTGTACCATAGCTTTTAGTGCTAGGACTAGCGGTAAAACGCTCCGCCACTTCTTTTTGTACCATTACAGTAAAACTTGTTACATTATAATCACCTTCTAAAAACTTAAACATAATAGGTGTTGTAATGTAATAAGGTAAGTTTGCAACAATTTTAAACGGTCCACTAAAGTGTTTTTTAATGTCTTCACTGCTTATTTTCATAACATCGTCAAAAATTACTTCAACATTATCAAATTCTTTTAAAGTTTCCTTAAGTATTGGTTCTAGCTTATTGTCAATTTCATAGCAAATAAGTTTTTTGCAAGCTTTAGCAAGCTCTTTTGTTAGTGCACCTGCACCTGGTCCTATTTCTAAAACTTCATCTTCAGCGCTAACTCCTGCGTCATTAACAATTGCACTTAATAGATTAGTATCTGTCAAAAAATTTTGTCCAAACTTCTTTTTGAACTGGAAATTATTCTGTTTTAATACATTATTTGTATCCATTAATCATCCTATTTTAACTTACTAAAAACTCTTTTAGCGTTTTTGTTTGTAATAGCAATAAGCTCTGTTTCAGAAATTTCAAATACTTCCGCTATTTTCTTTGCAACTAGCCCAACATACTTGGGTTCGTTTCTTGTACCTCTATGCGGATGAGGTGTTAAATATGGACAATCCGTTTCAAGTAAAATTTTATCCATAGGTAAGTGTTTTACAACATTCTGTGCTATTTTACTATTAGTAAAAGTAACTGGTCCGCCAAAGCTAACCACAAAGCCTAGTTTGAATACTTCCCTTGCAAACTCAAGACTTCCACTAAAGCAGTGCATTACTCCACCACTATTTAATAAGTGTTTATTGTTTTGTAAAATTTCAAGCGTATCGCCATAAGCGTCCCTAACATGAATAACAACCGGAAGCTTAAGCTCATTAGCTAAAATTAACTGCTTAATAAAAGCATCTTTTTGCTGAGGTTTGGTTGATAGGTTATGATAATAATCAAGCCCAATCTCACCAATAGCTACAACTTTTTTGTTATCTGCAACGCTTTTTGCAAAGATTTCAAATTCTTCTGTGTAGTTTTTAGCATCATGCGGGTGCACACCAACAATAGCAAATAGTCTTTCGTTATTTTGACTTAACTCAAAAACTCTTTTACTACTAGCTAAATCGTAGCCTACATTAATAACTTTTTCTAAGTTATTATCTGCAAGTTCATCTATTATTTTTTTAAGATCACTCTCAAAACGAGCATCGTTTAAGTGTGCATGTGTATCAATTAACATTCTTATTCCACCAATGTTCCTGCAGGAAAGTCTTTATCTAGTGTTAAAAGACCAACATTAGCGTCATCTTCGCCTACTGCTAAAATCATACCTTCACTTAGGATGCCTCTCATTTTTCTTGGAGCTAGGTTAGTTACAACCACAACGGTTTTGCCAACCATCTCATCAGCAGAGTACGTAAGTGCTAAGCCACTAACAATTGTACGTTTGTGGTCGCCCATATCTACTAAAATTTTTAAAAGTTTGTCAGTGTTTTCAATTTTTTCACAAGTCAGTACTTTGCCCGATTTCATTTCAACTTTTAAAAAGTCATCAAATGTAATAAATTTCTCTTCCATTTTACTAATTTCTTCCTTTTTTTCTTCTTTTACTTCTAGTGCTAAAAATTTAATTTCGTCTTCAAGCTTTAATCTGTTAAATAGGTTTTTGCCTTTTTCAACTTTACAGTCTGATAGGTCTGCTCCAAACTTTTTAACACTTTCATAAGTTTTTAAACTATCATCAGTTATTCCAAGTGCCGTAAATATTTTTTCAGGAGTTTTAGTTAAGAACCCTTGTAATAATACACCTGCAATTCTTATGCTTTCGCACAAGTTATAAAGTACAGTTGCAAGCCTAGCTTTTTTGCTTTCATCTTTTGCAAGAAGCCAAGGCTCAGTTTCGTCAATATATTTATTTGCTCTTCTAATCAGTGTAAAAATATCGTTAAGAGCCTTTTGTGTATTTGAATTATTATCTATAGCAGTACTTACCTTTTTCAATGTTTCATTTGCAATATTTAATAGTTCCTTATCAATCTTTTCTTTTTTATCTGGAGCTTGAATAACAGAGTCAAAGCTGTTTATTACCATTTTGGTAGTTCTGGAAACCAAGTTACCAAGGTCGTTAGCAAGGTCAGCATTAACGGTGTTTAAAAAACGTTCGTTAGAATATCCTGCGTCATCTAGTCTTGGTCCTTCTTTAAGTAGATAATATCTAACGGCATCAAGTCCGTATCTATTAACTAATACATACGGGTCAAAGCCTGTTCCTTTACTTTTTGCCATTCTTTCGCCTTTCTGAGTTAAAAAGCCATGTGAATGAATTTGTTTAGGCATAGGTAAGCCTAACGCCATTAATAACATTGGCCAAATAATAACATGAAAACGTGTAATGTCTCTGCCTATAAACTGAATATCAGCTGGCCAAAATTTTTCAAACAATGTATCATCATCTTTTTTATAGCCAAGTGCCGAAATATAGTTGCTTAGTGCATCTACCCAAACATATGAAACGTGACCTTTATCAAAAGTAATTGGTACGCCCCAAGTAAAGCTAGTTCTACTAACACAAACATCTTTAACACCCTCTTTAATAAAGCTGTTAAGCATTTCATTTTTACGACTTTCTGGCACCAAAAATTCTGGATTGTTTTTATATAATTTTTCTAATTGTTTTTGATATTTACTAGACTTGAAAAAATAACTCTCTTCAGTTGTCCATTCAACCTCTCTACCACAATCTGAGCATTTACCTTCAGTTAACTGAGCTTCTGTAAAAAAGCTTTCACAAGGCACACAGTAATAACCTTCATATTTAGATTTATAAATATCGCCTTGTTCATATAGTTGAGTGAATATCTTTTGAACAACCTCTTTGTGATCTTCGTCTGTTGTTCTAATAAATTTATCGTAACTGATATCCATTAGCGTCCATAAGTCTTTCATTTTTTCTACAATTTTATCTGTAAATTGCTTTGGTGAAACACCTGCTTTTTCTGCATTGCGTTCAATTTTTTGACCGTGTTCATCACTACCTGTTAAAAAGAATACATCGTATCCTTGCATTCGTTTTACTCGTGCAATGGCATCGGCGTAAACAGTACTGTAAGTATGTCCTAAGTGCAGATTGCCACTTGCGTAATATATTGGTGTTGTAACGTAAAATTTTTTGTTTTCCATAGTGGCTTATCTCCTTGTTTTTATTTGTTTTTATCTGGTTTTTATTATAGCAATATTAGTCTGTGTTGTAAAGCCATTACATATAAAAGCTTGTGGGGTCATATTATTTGATAGGATGGTTTTATTTTATGAACAAAATTTTTAGCTTCGTTATTTTACTTGCTGGTGGCATTTTACTTTTTACAAGTCCAGACGAGCTTCTTGGCAGTATGCTATCAGCTAGCCAGAAAGCTGTTAGCTTGTGTGTTAGCCTACTTGCAATTTATGCTGTTTGGCTTGGGCTTTTAGAACTAGTAGCAAGAACTGAACTTGACAAGAAACTAGCTAAACTAGTTAGTCCCTTAAGTCGCAGGCTTTTTGGCAAACAAAATAGTTACACCGAGGAGCAAATTGCCATTAATTTAAGCTCTAATATGCTTGGTATGGGCAATGCTTCAACTCCTAGTGGAATTAATGCTATGAAGGGACTAGATAAGGGGACGGGCAAAATTACAAAAGCTATGGCAATGCTTATGATAATTAATACAACAGCAATTCAGCTTGTTCCTACCACAATTTTAGGGCTGCGAATAGCAAACGGAAGCCGGAACCCAACAAGCGTTTTAATTCCTACCCTAATTGCAACCACCGCTAGCACTATAGCTGGCATTCTTCTTGTTATTATTGTGGACAAGCTGATAAAAAAATATAAGGGCAGAAAAAGTCTATGAGTATATATTTAATTCCTATTTTAATTTTAAGCTTAGTGGCTTATAGTGTTTTTAAAAAGGTAAACACTTATAGCACCTTCGTTGAGGGTGCTATAAAAAGTTTAAAACTAGTATCCTCAATATTCCCCTACATAGTTACAATTTTTATTATGGTAGAACTTTTTAGGATAAGTGGACTTGCTATAACCCTAAGTGAGTTTTTAGCTCCAATGTTTGGTTTTGTAGGAGTGCCTAAGGAGCTCATTGAACTTGTATTGCTCAGGCCTTTTACAGGTAGTGGAAGCCTAGCACTACTTAGTGACATATACGTAACCTACGGCACAGATAGTTATATTGGGCGTACTGCCAGCGTTATTATGGGAAGCTCGGAAACTGTGTTTTATGTATCGGCAGTTTACTTTAGTAAAACCAGTGTAAAAAAACTAGGCTATGCTATTCCCATTGCACTTGTTGCAACTCTAGTTGGTGCAATAATTGCGTGCCTAGTTACAAAAATAATATAAAAAAAACAGCTTTGATTTAAGCTGTTTTAATTTTTTATCATTACATTATAAATATCTTGTTTCTTTGTGCCTCTATCTTTAGCTACTTGTTTAATCGCTTCGTTTTTTGTGTAGTTTAGTTTAACGTAATAATTTACGTGTTCTGAAACTACTAAATCATTGAGTTCATTATCTTTCTCTCTTCTTCCCTCAACTACTAAAACAAACTCACCTTTAGGTGTTTTTTTGTAGCCCTCTTCTAATGTTGTATGAATAATTTCTTCATAAATTTTGGTAAGTTCTTTTACTATCACAAGTTTTCTTTTCCCTAAAAATTTATGTAAAAATTTGATGTCTTTATTAATGTCGTGAGGCGCACAGTAAAAAATTAATGCGGATTTGTAACTGACATATTCTTTAATCAATTCTTCTCTAGCTTTTAATTTCTCAGGCAAAAAGCCAACAAAAGTAAAGCTAGTCATAAAACCACTAACCGCATATGCATTAATACTTGCAGTTGCACCAGGAATAATTGTATATTCGATGTTATTATTTACAAGTTCTTCAATAAGCTCAGCACCAGGGTCACTTATTGCTGGAGTTCCAGCATCGGTAATCAGTGCTATATTTTTCGAAGCTTTTAGTTGATTAATTACATCTACAACTTTATTTTTATAGTTGTGCATATGAAAACTTTGAAGTTGTTTTTTAATGCTCAAGTGGTTAAGTAGTTTTGCACTGTGTCTTGTATCTTCACACAAAATAACATCGACACCCTCTAGTGTGTCAATGGCACGTTTTGTTATGTCGCCTAAGTTTCCTATTGGCGTAGCTACAAAATAAAGTTTCCCGCTCACTTTCTACTCTCCATCATAAATTTTTAATACTTCTTCGGTGTACGTGTTATCTTCGTTAGTTAAAATCAGACTAGGAATAATATCAAGACCACGTTTAGCACCTTTAATTGCTTTAATTATAACAACGTTAGAATTTAAACCCTTTTTTGGGTGCATAAATTTTATCTCTTTTGGTTCTAGTTTGTATTTTCTTAGTAGATACATAATATCAGCTAGTCTACTACTTTTATGAATCATATAAAACTTGCCACCAAACTTCAAAAGTTCATCGGTGGTTTTTATTAATGTCTCAAGAGTTAAATCAGTCTCATATTTACATATGTTAATTTGTTCATTGTCACTAAGAAAGTGACCTTCTACTAGTTCATAAGGAGGGTTTACAGTAACTATACTTGCACTCCCCTTTTTAATAAATTTGTAAGCGTCTTTAACATCAGTATTAATAATTTTTAAATTATCTTCTAGTCTATTTAATTTTGCACTTCTAGTCGCGAGATCGAACAGATATTCCTGAAGTTCCACGCCTATTGCCGTTTGTAATTTTGTTTTAGCCAAAATTAAAGTAGGAATTACTCCACTGCCTGTGCATAAATCCACTAAAACATCTTTGCTGTTTGCTTTTACAAAGTTTGCAAGCAGTACAGCGTCACTAGTAAAACAATATCCCTCTTTGTTTTGAATAATTTTAAAGTTGCCACACTCTAAATCATCAATTCTTTCATTTTCGTTTATCATATTATTTCTTTTTAGGCTCAAACTGCCCATTTTTAATAGTTTGCTCTAAACTTTTTTCATCTGCTAATTCTTTTTTAGGGCAACTATCACATTTTTTATTACCAACATGTTTATTATCACTCTGTTTTTTATTCTCATCCTGCTTTTTCTTTTGGTTTTGGTTATTGTCTACAAAAAGACGTTTAACCTCACTAGCCGGATACTCGGTAGTTGTTGGTGGACCATCGCCAGTAAAAAATCTTACTGTTACTATTTGTTTTAGTAAGTTATTATATACAGCAATCCCTTCACCATCTGGTGTTGTTACTTTTTTGCCTACTTTAGGCATGCCTTTACTTGCTTCTGCATAAAAATCGTTCTCATAAGCAAGGCAACACATAAGTCTGCCACAAACGCCATTAATTTTGCTTGGGTTAAGTGCTAACCCCTGTGTTTTTGCCATTTTAATGCTTACTTTGTTAAACTCTCTCATATGATTAGCACAACAAATTGCTCTGCCACAAGGACCAAGTCCTCCAATAATTTTGCTAGCATCTCTTGCACCAACTTGACGAAGTTCGATTCTTAATTTTAGTTTGTTTGCAAGTTCTCTTACAAGTTCTCTAAAGTCAACTNNGTAAAAGTAAAAATAATTTTACTAGAGTCAAAAGTAAACTCAGCATCAATCAGCTTCATTTGAAGCTTCATTTTTTTAATTTGTTCTTTAGCTACTTTAGCATGTTCAATAGCTAGCTTGTTGTTTCTTTCTAAAACCTCGTAGTCTTTATCAACTGCTGGTCTTATCACTTTTTTAAGCTCACCAATTATCTCTTCTTTTTTAACAAGTTTTTCGCCTACAACAACTTCGCCATATTCAATACCGCGTTCGGTTTCAACAATTACCCCGTCACCTAACTTTAGTTCATAGTTTTTAGGGCTAAAAGAATAAATTTTGCCAACTGGCTTAAATTTTATGCCTACCACTTTTATTTCCATCTATATTTTACCTCCAAAATTCCAACCAGTAAAGTATCTATAACTCNNTATTAAATTTTAACATTTTTTTATGTTCTAATATTTTTTTAATAATTTTTATAATAGCTTTTTCGCTGTAGTTTTGACTTATAGATAATAGCAGGTTGTAAGAATATTTGTTAAACACAAGCTCAGGTGTTTCTGACTTTACTATAAGTAAATCTCTAAACAATTTTAACATAACATCAAAATAAGTGTTAGCGAATTTATAGTTTTTTACAATTACACTACTAAAACCTAAAACATCTTGACTTGTTTTCATAGAGTTTAGCATGTTAAGCACAAACTCATAAATTTCAAAATAAGCTTCGTTACTTAAAATTTCTAGCGCCTTGCCTAAATTTCCTTCACTGCTCTCAACCGCTATTGTAAGTCTTTTATTATCAGTAGTTATGGTTTTTAAAACACTTATCAGCTCTTCATTTGTAGCTTTTGGTAAGTTTATCGTCTTTGTTCTACTAGCAATAGTTGGTAAAACTGCTTGCCTACTGCTTGCAGTTAAAATAAAAATAACATTTTTTGCTGGCTCTTCTAGTGTTTTTAAAAGCTTGTTTTGACTAGCTAGTGTAGCATTTACAATGTTGTTTAAAATGTAAATTTTTTTGTCAAAATCAAGCGGAGTTGTTGAAGCCGTTTCAATAATTTCTTTTATGTCTTCAACCAAAATTGATTTCTTTTTAGGATACTCAAAAACATCTACGCTTGTTGAGTTCATAATTTTTTGACAACTCGAACACTCATAGCAAGGTATATTCTCACTCTCACAAACTAAGTTAAGTGCCAAAATGTTAGCACCAGCTCTTGCTGTGAACTCGTCTTCACTTATAAGCAAAAAGCCGTGGCTAAGTTGTTTTGTAGCCACTTCTCTCAAAAATGAGTTTAACGAATTAATATTTTTAAATTGTTTTATATTTTCCACTTTATTTTCCTAATTCAGGTGTATCTTTAAGTTCTTTATCTACAACTTCTTTAATCTGTTCAAACACACCTTCAATGTCTTTGCTTGCATCAATAACTTTAATTCTTGCATGTTTTTTTGCTAAATTTAAAAAGCCTTGACGCACTTTTTTATGAAAATCTAGTCCTGATAGTTCAAATCTATCATTATCTGGTCCATCTTTTCTTTTAAAAGCAAGTTCTGGATCAATATCTAAATAAAAAGTTATATCTGGTGTAAGATTTCCTATTGCATACTCGGTAACTTCCGTTACAGTTTTCTCGCCTAGTCCTCTTCCATAACCCTGATAAACAATTGAAGAATCGTAAAAGCGGTCACTAATTACAAACTCACCTCTTTTTATTGCTGGCAAAATAATATCCTCAGCATGCTGGCTTCTTGCCGCACTAAATAAAAGCAGTTCTGTCATCTTGCCCATTTTTCCGTTTTTACCATCAAGTAAAACATCTCTTATCTGTTCACAAATTTTACTGCCACCTGGTTCTCTTGTCATGGTTACAGTAATGTCTCTATTCTTTAAATATTCTTCTAAAAGTCTTATTTGTGTACTTTTTCCACAGCCTTCGCCACCTTCAAAAGTAATAAATAAATTCTTCATAAAAAAGCCTCCAATGTGTTACTAAAAGTGTATCACACAGTGTCTTTTTTAACAAGAAAAAAACCTTACAAATTATGTAAGGTTTTTAAATTAATATTAAATTATTTGGCACAAAAAATTATTTTGCACTAATTTTTAAAACTTTAAATTTAGTCATGCCACCTGGAGTTTCAACCTCAACGGTTTCTCCTTTTTTAAGACCTAACAGTGCTTTACCTATTGGGCTTTCGTTGCTAATAAGTCCATTAATTGGATCACTCTCTGTGCTACCCATAATTTTGTAAGTAACTTCTTCTTCATAGTCTTCATCATAAACGGTTACCATGCAACCAACATTTACGCTAGATGTATCTAAACGACTCTCATCAATTAAAATATGACTTTTAATCTTTTCTTGAATTTCATAAATTTTACTTTCTAGTTGAGCCTCTCTGTTTTTTGCAGCATCATATTCTGCATTTTCTGAAAGGTCTCCAAAGCTTTTAGCTTCGCCAATCATATCTGATACTTCAAGTCTTTCTACTGTTTTTAAATGTTCTAATGTTTTTCTTAATTTGTCTAAACCATCTTGGGTTAAATATACTTGTTCTGCCATAACGCACCTCGTAAGAATACCATTTTTAAAAATATATTCTTTAATTTTTATTTTTGTTAAATAATAGCTACAATAAAATAACTCATACACTCTGTAAAAGTGCATGAATTTTTAAACTTTTATTTAATTTGCCTTATTATAATACCATAATATGCTAAAGTCAAACGAATATTACAAAATTTATTTATTTTTTTCTTTTAGTAGTGAAGATATCTTTTGCCACTTTTTTAATATTTATTCTTTGTCTCCTTAAATCTCTTGCTCTAGTGCGTCATCTACCATATTTTATTCGTACATACTACAGCCTACTAAAGCTACTTTATTCATAAATTACCTCAAACTTTTTTGTGTTAAATTAGTTTAGATTTTTTTTTATTTTTGGTCAAACTAAAACTACATAAAGTTTGTGAAAAATAAACTTCTATGCTATACTTATGTGAAATTTTGGAGGGAAATATGTTTAAAATTTGGGCTAAAATTATGAAAAACCATAAACTAGTTAAAGACATTATTTACACTAATTATAATAGTTTTAATGGTGATGATTTTTTTGAATATGTAATGGAAATTTGCAAAGAGCTAGATATTGAAACTCCTATTATATTAAATAAGCACTTAAACTACTTAGAAGAGTTTAATTCGACAAAATTTGATAGTAGTGATTTTATAGATAAGGTTAAATTTGACTTTTTAGTTTTAGAAAACGTAAAAGAGTAAAATGTATGTAAACTGAAATTTAGCACATAATAAAACTAGTAAAAAATTATAAGGAGTTTTATTATGTCAACATTAATTTCTTTTATTTTAGTTATTATTGGAGCTATGAACTGGTTATCTATTGGGGTTTTTCAATTCGATTTAGTTGCCGGAATTTTTGGTTCTCAAGCAGACAATTTTAGCCGTGTTATATACGGACTGATAGGTCTTGCTGGTTTATGGCTAATTTACGCAGCAATAAGGTTTAGGGGTAGACTTAACGTCAGTGGCGATATGTATACAGACGAACGCTTGGTTTCCACAGGCGATACCGAAGCTGGTAGAATGAACAAAAATAATAACAAACGCGACCGTTATTAAAATTAATAAAAAAATAAGCAAAAAGCAGGTAATTCACCTGCTTTTTACTTTTTTAGGGAAAATGATGAGCATAGATAATTATTGCCATTATTAATTAAATATAAACAAAAAAATATTTGCTTATAATAAGGTCGAGGCTCGATAATTCATAATTGCAACAAAAAAGCGTTTAATTTATGCAAATTAAACGCTTTTTTTATTATCCATTAAGCCTATCAAATAATTCATATAATTGAAAGTTGAAATTTGTTTTTTCTGTTAAAACTTCTTTTAAATCAACTACATTAATTCTTCCGTTTTTTCTTCCAACTGCCTTGTTATAAATTTTCTTATCAATAAGGTCTAGACTCTTAACTGCAAGCTCCATCGCATAATGACGATCAAACACAGTAGGGTTTCCGCCACGTTGAATGTAACCAAGCACTGTGGTTTTAAAAGTTTTTTTAGTTTCAGTCTCCAGTGTTTTAGCTAGTTTTTCTACGTCTAAAATGTTTTCAGATACAATTATTGTCGGGCTATCTACGCCTCTACTAATTGCCCTTTTAACGCCCTCTACAACTCTGAATTTTGTTTCTGGCACTTCTTTTAAAACAACAACATCAGCGGTTGCTGCAACTGCCGAGTAAAGTGCAATGTCCCCTGAGTTTCTGCCCATAACTTCAATTACAACTCCACGTGAGTTTGTACTCATTGTCTCTTTAATTTTGTCAATAGCCTCAACACTGTTGCTAACAGCAGTATCAAAACCAAGGCTCTTTGTAGAATAATTTAAATCATTATCAATAGTTCCTGGAAGTGCAATTACTTTTATGCCCTGTTCAACTAAGTCCTTAGCACCACGGTATGAGCCATTTCCTCCAATTACTACAAGAGCTTCAATATCGTTCTTTTTTAAGTTATCAACGGCTTTTTTCATGCCTTCATTAGTCGTAAACTCTTTACTTCTAGCAGATTTTATAAAACTTCCGCCAAGGTTATAAATGTTTTCAATATGTTCTTTAGTCATAACAAAAATATCATTTTCAATTAAACCCTGATAGCCTCTTTTAACACCCAAAAGCTCAAACCCTAAACGGCTTGCTTGAGTAAATAAATTGGCAATGCACGCATTCATACCCGGCGCATCTCCACCGCTTGTCAATACTGCAACTTTTCTCATAAAAACTCCTTACACAACCTTAATGTATTTATCATCAACAAATGCTTGTAGTTCGGCAATTAACCTTGCACTAATTTTAACGCCATTTGTTAGTTTGAATACATTTTGTGTTTTAGCACACTTAATTATTACTTTTGTGTCTCCGTAGTGCTTTTTTAAAATAGTTGTAACACTATTATTAAGGTTATCATTTTCAACATCATACATCAAATAAAGTGTAGACTGTTTTTTAGGTTTTTCTTCTTTTTTTGTATCAGCTACTTCTTCATCTGTTTTCCAGTTTATAAACTTTTCTAAAATTACAATTGGGTCTTCACTATCACGAATTGAAAGTTTACCCCTAAAGGTGCCCATAGCATCTTCAACAATAGACTTTTTAAATTTAGCCCACTGATGAGGGAAAAACATAACTTCAATGCGTCCGTAAAGGTCTTCAATTTTAACAATTGCCATTTCCTTATTGTCACGTTTTGTGTAAACTCTTTTTATCTCTTCAATAATTCCACCAAATACAACTTGCATTTGGTCTTTTATTTTACTGTCTTTTGCTTCTAGTTTAATTTGGTTACCATCTTCGTCGTAAGTAACTTCAGCTTCAGCATCTTGTAGCATTTGAGAGTTAAAATTAAAGTTTTTGAATCTTTCCATATATTTATCAAGCGGATGTCCTGAAATATAAACACCTACAAATTCTTTTTCGCGTTTTAATTTTTCATTCTCAGTAAATTCTGGAATGTTAGGGTATTCGATAGTAGTTAAACGAGTATCGTCTTTTAAAAGTGTGTCAAACATACTAACTTGTCCAGCTAGTTGGTTTTTTCTGTCCGAGCTTACTCTATCTGCAATTTTTTCGTAAACTGCCATTAACTGACTGCGTTTAACTTTAAATTCATCAAAAGCTCCACTGAAAATAAAGGCTTCAATTGCACGTTTATTAACACCCATATGATTAAGTCTTGAAATAAAGTCAGAGATGTCTTTAAATTTACCATTTTCATCTCGCTCACTCATTACGTCTTGAACCAGTGCAACACCTACATTTTTAAGTGCAGCAAGACCAAACCTGATTTTATCTTTTTCTACTGAAAAATAGGTTTTAGAGTTGTTAATGCTTGGAGGTAAAATTTCAATACCACGTTCTTTTGCACTCATACTATATTTTGCAATATCGTCACTTTTATCTATTCTATTATTTAAGTTTGCAGTATAAAGTTCAACCGGATAATAGGTTTTAAGGTAAGCTGTTTGATAACTTATGTAAGCATAAGCAGCAGCATGAGACTTATTAAAAGCATAGCTTGCAAAGCTCTCCATTTTACCAAAAATTTCTTCTGCAATTTTCCTTGTAGCACCTCTTTTGATACTACCCTCAATCTCAGGAGTATCGTCTGCTGGTTTACCACTAATAAAATATTCTTTATGTTCTTCTAGTACCTTATGTTTTTTCTTACTCATTGCACGTCTAACAATGTCCGCTTGACCATAAGTATAACCAGCCATAGCTTGGAAAATTTGCATTACTTGTTCTTGATAAACAATTACGCCATAAGTCGGTTCTAAAATAGGTTTTAAAATAGGTAGTGCATAAGTAATATTACTTGGGTCTTTTTTGTTTTTTACATAGTCTGGAATGTAGTCCATAGGACCTGGTCTATAAAGACTAACTCCCGCAATAATATCTTCAATACAATCTGGCTTTAAGTCTTTCATAAACGATTTAAAACCGCCACTTTCAAGCTGGAATATAAGGTCTGTGTCCCCATTACCAATAATTTCATAAACTTTTGGGTCACTAAGTCCTAGTTTATTAAAATCTATTATTACATTATGTTCTTCTTTAATAATTCTTTGTGTTTCTTGAATATCAGTTAGCGTTCTAAGCCCTAAAAAGTCCATTTTCAAAAGACCAAGTTCTTCACCTTCATTCATATCAAACTGAGTGGTAATTTTATCGCCTTTAGGGGTTTTTGCAAGTGCCATTGGCACATAATCGTCCAGTCTATACTTACAAATAATTACGCCCGCTGCGTGCTGACCTACCTGTCTTGGTACGCCCTCTAATTTAATTGCCATATCAACAGTTTTTTTAATGCGTGGATCTTCACTATAAATCTCGACAAGCTCAGGAGATGCATATTTTTGGGTTTCAGCGTCACTTCCTAATCCAAATACCATTTTAAGTTTAGATTCACCTTTAACTTTGCTTACATCAATTTTTTTAGTAAGCGCATTTGCCTCACTTGCCGGAATTCCTAAAACTCTTGCAACGTCTTTAACCGCCGCCTTTGCTGCCATTGTTCCAAAAGTAATAATCTGACTGGTTTTAGTAGCTCCATATTTTTCTACAACATAGTCTATAACATCATCTCTACCTGCGCCAAAGTCAATATCAAAATCTGGCATACTAATTCTATCTGGGTTTAAAAAACGCTCAAATAATAGGTTGTACTGAAGAGGTTCAATGTCGGTAATTCCTGTAGAATAAGCAACAATGCTACCTGCACCACTACCACGACCAGGTCCAACTGATACATTAATTGATTTAGCATAATTAATAAAATCCCAAACAATTAAAAAGTAGTCAACAAAACCCATACGCTCAATTACGCCAAGTTCAAGTTCAATACGATTATCAATTTCTTTTGTACGCTTAGGATATTTTTTATCAATACCTTCAGAGACCAGTTTTCTTAAATAATCCGTTGTACTACTACCATCAGGGGTATCATATACGGGAATAAGGTCTTCAGAGACAAGGTGCACTTGTTCGCACTTGTTCATAATTTCAATAGTATTATCAAGTGCCTCAGGATATCCTCCTAAAACCTCTTCCATCTCTTCTCTTGTTTTTAAAAAAAATTCATTTGTTTCAAATTTTAATCTTGTAGGGTCATCTAGTCGTTTTCCCATTTGAAGGCACATTAAAACGTCCTGTGTTTCTGCATCTTCTCGATATATGTAATGTGTATCATTTGTTGCAACAGTTTTTATGTCAAGTTTATTTGCAAGTGCTTCCAGTTTAGGTAGTATATCAATTTCTTCTGGTATTTTATGATTTTGAAGTTCTATATAATAGTCATCTCCAAACATATCTTTAAATCTCTGTGCTAAACGCTCAGCCTCATCAATGTAACCTCTCATAAGCAGTTGAGGAATATCACCAGCAAGACAAGCACTCAGGCAAATAAGCCCTTCTGCATGCTTTTCAAGTAAGCTATAATCAATTTTTGGTTTGTAATAAAAGCCTTCGGTAAAAGCCAAACTGCTTAATTTAACTAGGTTTTTATAACCTATTTGATTTTTTGCAAGTAAAATAAGGTGAGCCGATTTTGGCTTACCACTTCTTTGAAATCTATCATCTGCTACATAAAACTCACTACCTAAAATAGCTTTCATAGGAGTTTTTTGCTTATCTTTATTTTCCTCTTTTTTATTATGAGCTTCAATACCTTTATTGTAAGCCATAATCTCTTTATAAAACTTATAAACACCGTACATATTACCATGATCAGTAATAGCCACCGCTGGCATATTAAGTTTGCCCGCAGTTTTTACTAGTTTTTTAATTCTAGCAACACCGTCTAGTAAGCTATATTCAGTGTGAACGTGTAAGTGTACGAATGATTTCATAATTCTTCCTTTTGTATTTTTGAATATTTTTGTTTTAAAATTTTTCATTAGCACTAATAATTTTTTACTTTAGGTTATTTGCAATGCTTAGAATTTTCCTAAACCTATGCATCAAACCACTTTTTGTAATTGGTTTAGAACTTAGTAGTACTAATCTTTCTAAACTCTCTTCTGGGTTTGCAAGCCTTAGCATTGCTGCTTCTTGTAGGTTTACAGTTAGGCTTTCAAGCCCTGCCGCCTCTTGAATTATATTTATTGCTGTAATCTGCTTTATGCTGGCATTTACTGTTTTTGATATATTACCTGTAACACAGTTGTTTTGCCTGTTTATAACGTTCCTAAGGCTTCTTAGGGCTATTTCGTTTTGAAGCTTAAACACGCTTTTACTAAGCCCCATTAAAGCAAATAGATCACTTATTACATCGCCTTCCTTGATGTAAACTACAAAATTGTTTTTTCTTTCAGTTTTTTTACTATTAATTTCAAATTCAGCTAACAGGTGTGAAAACTCATCCGCCATATTCTCACTCATAAAAACAAATTCAAGATGGTAACCTGATTGATTACGCTTAACGTTGTTACCTATTCCTGTTATTACAATATTATTAGTGCTAGCACCAATAAACACACCACGAATGTAGGCTTTTTTGCAACACTCATCTGATGCAACATATTTATCTACACCATCTTTAAATTCTATTTGACCAAGCTCATTTAAAAAAATAATTCCGCAATCTCTTAGTACCTGTGTAGAATGCTCAACTGATATTTTTATTTCATATCGAATTTTGTGAAGCATGTTCTCATCATCGCTTATTTCCATTTCAACACTAAAACCATATAGTTTTTCTAAAATTCCATTAACTTTTTCGTAAAGGTCAGGAAGTTCTGTGTTAATAACAATTGCAAACTTACCATTTTCAAGCGAAAAAACAGCACTTGTTTTAATAATTGCCGAAAGTTCTGCTAAGTTACAGCATTCGTTAGTAATATTTAGCTTTGAAGCTTCTGTTCTCGCGTTATATGAAAACGTCATATTTTGCTTTTCTCCCCTTGTATAAAATGTATCATAATTATAGCATAATTTTTATTTTAATTTACCTATGATTTTTAAATTTAGGCACTTTATTTATATTTGCAAGCTGGCTCTCCGGAATGTTATGTTTAAGTGCAAATTTAATACCAAGTGGACACTCACCAATTCTGTGAGTTCTATGAGCGTCAGAATTAATAATAAACTTAACTCCCGTAGCTATTATAGCTTTCATTTCATCATCTCTAAACTTTATTCGTTTGCCATTTAGTTCTAAATAGGTGTTTGTCTCCATGCAGGCTTTAGCAATTTTTACAGAGTCTACCCTCATTGCATAGCCTAAGTGTGTAATAACATCTATTTTATTATTTTTTAAAGCTTTAATATAAGCATTTGTGTTTTTTAAAATTGCTTCAGTGCTGTGACCAAACATTCTTGCAAAACTATTTGCCATAAATAATTTAAATCTGTCTTTAATGCTACTAGCAAAAACCATTTTGTGAAAACCCATTAAAATGATATCTAATTTCTCTTCATCTTTTTCTAAAACATCAATATGACCCTCTGCCGAAATTAAATTAGCTTCTACACCAAGTAGTACTTCAATGCCATAGTCTTCTTTTGCTTTTTCAATTTCCCTTCTCATAATTGGAAGATCTTTTCTTCGCACGCCAAAAAACTTATGGTTAAAACCATGGTCGGTAATTGCAATTTGCCTAAGTCCCTTTTCTTTTGCGACTTTCACATTTTCTCGGGTTGTACCTTTCCCATGACTGTAAATTGTATGAGTATGGTAATCTGCAGTGATTTTCATTTAATCTCCTAGTATTTTAACCTCAAGCTTTAACTTGACCTTTTTACGTTTTCTAATCTCTTTTTTTACATGTGTTATTACACTCATAACATCTTCAAAACTAGCACCGCCTGTGTTTACAATAAACCCTGCGTGTTTTTCACTAATTTTTGCACCCCCCACGCTGTAACCTTTTAACTTAAGCTCGTCGATGGTTTTGCTTGTTATCAGTTTTTTATGTCTTTTAAACACACTACCCGCACTTGGAAAGTTAAGCGGATGATTGTTGCGTCTTTTCTCAGTAATTTCTTCAAACTTTTGCTTGATATCTTTTTTAAAAGCCTTTTTAAACTGAAATTTTGCACTTATTACCACAAAGTTTGAGCGTCTACCAAATATACTTTTGCGGTAGCCATATTTTATTTGTTTATTGGTCAGTGTGATAACCCTTTTGCCATTGAATACTTTAGCACTTACCAAGCAGTCACTAATTTGACCACCATACGCTCCCGCATTCATAACAACAGCTCCGCCAACACTTCCTGGTATGCCACTGCTAAACTCAAAGCCCGATAACTTATTATCTATCAAAAATAAATTGAGCTGAGTTAAACTAACGCCTGATAATGCTTCAACAACATTATCTTCTTTCGTAATTTGTTTAAACTTGCTTCCAAGTTTAATTATTACCGCGTTTACTCCACTGTCTTTTACAAGCAGATTTGTACCATTACCAATAATATAATACTTAAAACCTCTGGTCTTTAAAAGCTTTAACACCCTTATTAGTTCCCTTTGGTTTTTCGGCTTAATTAAAAGCGGACAATTGCCACCAATTTTAAAAGAAGTGTGCTTTTTTAAACTCTCTTCAAGTTTCACCTGGTCGGCATTTAAAAAGCTATTTAATTTTTTATAAAGTTTTGTTATTTTCAAGCTCATATTAATTTTACCCCAACTTATAATTTTTACAAAACATTTTCTGGTCAAAACCAAGTGTTTATTTTTTTTATTGCCTCAGTGTCGCCAATTAATGCTCTATTTGCTAAATTTATCTTTTCTTTCAAATTTTCTTTATGTAAAAACACATTAAATGTATTAAGTGGTTCTGCTAGCACTTTTTCCCACTCTCTGTAAAAAGGTGTGTTGTAAATTTTTAAATCAAGTACCGAAAACATGTTAATTTTGCTAAGTGTTTTTTGGGCTGTTTCGCTAGTTATATACTCAATGAACTTCTCACCCACATATTTGGTCTTATTGTCAGTTTTAAATATGCTAATGTACTGAATCAAATCGGAAAACCCTTCTAAAAAGTAGTAGCTATTTGGTTCCATTGCATTATTATTCTCTCTGTTTTTGCACCTGTATACATCTCTTTACGTACCCACTAAAACACTTGCATTACTGCCATGAACGTACTTTTCATAAGCTGTGTAACTGTCCATTTCATTTGCTTTTGGGTCAAGACTATCACTGCTTGCTACTAAATTAGTATTTAATGCTAGTGCTAGAGCTGGATTAATGTTCATATTGGCTCCAAAACTAACTGAGTAAATAGGCTTGTTATAATAAGTGGTATTAAAATCAAAAACATTGTTAAATAGGTCATAATTATTGTCTTCACTAGACTTACTCATAAAATTTTCGTTACCAATGAGGCTGTAGCCACCCAAAATGTAAGGCATTGCCATAACACTGCCTCCTACCTTTCCACCTTTTAGTAAATCATCTCTCACGTTGATCGCCCCGTTATAACTTACTAAATAACTTAAAATATCTGCGCCCACTCCAATACCATAGCTAATTAAATCTGGTTTATTTCCATTTGCTAAATTGATAAGTGCTTGCTCTAACGTCATATTTTTAACCATAACAAAGGTACCAATATTTTCTCTTTCAAATTCTAGCGCTCTAGCCTCTAGCCAAATGCTTCTACTAACGCTACCACCTTCAAAGGTATCTACATTCCAAAGTTCTAAAACGCCATAATATTCAACAGTGTTTGTTCTGTTTAAATGCTCATTATCTATTTTAATGAGCGGAAAAACAAACATAGGTGCAAAAACTACATATGCAATAACTAATAACGAAAATAATGCCTTAAACGAAAAGTTTTTCAAACAAAAAAGCCTCCAATTACATACTTTTATTCAATAATAAATGTATGCTTGGAAGCTTAAATTTAGACTTTGTTAATCTATAAAAAATTGTTCTATTTTAACAGCTAAATCTTTTGTTATGCCGTCCACTTTTACAAGCTCAGAGATACTGGCTGACTTTATGTTTTTAATGCTTTTGAAATGTCTTAATAGGCTAGTTCGTTTTTTAGGTCCAACACCTTCAATTTCATCAAGCACGCTTTTAATTTTCTTTTCTCTAAGTGTCCTATGATAAGTTATTGCAAACCTGTGGGCTTCGTCTCTAAGCCTTTGCAGTAGTTGAAGGGCATAACTTGTTTTCGGTAGTAAGTAAGGTGCCTTATTGCCCCGCTTGAACACCTCTTCCTCGCGTTTAGCTATAGAAATCAAGTCTGTTCTAAACTCGCCTACACTGGCTATGGCTTTTCCTGCACTACTGAGTTGACCTTTTCCACCATCTATTAAAACAAGGTCTGGTAAACTTGAAAAACTCTCGTCCTCATCGCCAAGTTTATTAAACCTGCGTTTTAAAACTTCTTCCATACTGGCAAAGTCGTTAGCACCCTCAACTGTTTTAATTTTAAACTTTCTATAGTGACTCACTCGTTTCTCACCGTTAATAAAAACCACCATGCTTGCAACTTGATCGGTACCTGAAATATTCGAAATATCATAACATTCAATTCTGAATGGTGTTGTTTTTAGTTCTAATTTTTCTTTTAAAATTTTTAACGCACCAATCGTTCTATCTTGTTTTAGCTGAATAGTTTTTGTTGAGCGAATTAAATATTCCTGGGCATTATCATTAGCTAGTTCAAGCAATTTTTTCTTAACTGCACGCTTTGGCACAACAATTGTAACCTTTTTACCTTTTTTCTCAGATAAATATGTTTCAATAACCTGCCTATCAGTAAGTTCAATACCTACAACAATCTCACTTGGCACCATAACATTTTTTGAATAATACTGAGTTAAAAAAGCCGAGATAGCATCTTCAAAACTCTCGCTACTTGTACCTAAATTAATAGTATCAAGCCCAAGCATTTTACCCGCACGAATAATAAGCACTGCAACAACAGTGTTAATGCCATTATCATAGTAGCCTATAATATCTCTATCTTCAAGGGTTGTAAATTGTGTAGTAAACCTATGTTTTAATCTGCTCAGGTTATTTAACATATCTCTAAGTTTTATTGCCGACTCAAACTTTTCCATATCACTAGCATTTTGCATTTTTAAAGTCAAAATTTGTTCAACTTCCTTTGTGTTTCCATTTAAAAAGTCTATAGTTCCACTGATGTGTTTATTATAATCTAGAGTACTGATTCTACCAGTACACGGAGCACTACAAAGCCCTAAAGAATAGTTTAAGCATTCACGCTTTGTACGCCTGCCATTGTTTAAATTTAAACTGCAAGTTCTAATTGGGTATGCATAGTTTAGTGTTTCAATAAGTTCTGTTGGTCTCACTCCTGCAAAATAAGGCCCAAAGTATTTTGACCCGTCTTTTTTTATCTTCCTCACTACTTCAATTCTAGGAAAGTCATCTTTCATTGTAAGTTTAATGTAAGGGTAATTTTTACCGTCTTTTAGTAAAATATTATAAAAAGGTTGATGTTTTTTAATTAAATTATTTTCAAGAACCAGTGCGTCTAGTTCACTCAAAGTAATAATATATTCAAAGTCTGCAATGTTACTTACAAGTGCTCTTGTTTTCATATTTTTTTTATTGCCCACAAAATAACTAGTTACTCTATTTTTAAGTACCTTAGCCTTGCCAATGTAAATTATTGTACCACCAGCATTTTTCATAATATAAACACCGCTCTTTTGCGGTAATTTTTTAAGCTTTTCTGAAATCGTATTATTCATAACTTTATTATATACAATTAATAAGCTTTTTCAAACAAAATAATAAGTAATTTCACTATTGACTCACAATATTTAAAATGCTATACTTAAATCTATATAGGAGAAATTTATGAAAAAAATTAAGCCAATCAAAAAGAATGATAATTTTTATATTAAAGATAATAAACTTTTTTTAACTGAAGGCAAAAAGAAGTTATTCACATCTGACGGTTATATGCCAACAGAATTACCTATTGAGTGCACATTCTATGAAAATGGGGTTTTAGCATTAAAGCATTGCGAAACAGTATTAGTAAAAAGAACATCTAGATGTACTACTGGAAAAGTTACTAAAAATGAATTTTATTCTTTTTTTAATAATGAGGGTGAAAAAATTTGGAGTTTTAATAAATATCCATTGTATTCATATGGTCCTGATGAAACACTTCCTGTTGCATATGAAAACAACGATAGCTTTATGATTTCAGATATTGGTATAATATCAAAAAAAGATAATATAGAAGTTAAATTTGATCATGAACATCAATTTACACTACATGGAATTGATAACTATACTAAAGCAACAGCAAAAAGCATTAACTTCTTTAAACCATTAACTCCTGAATGTTTCAAAATTACTCAAAAAGAGGAAGAACTTGGAAATAATTAAAAAAATACAACTATTTAAGTTGTATTTTTTATTTATGTAGCATCACACAAAAAAACACTTGCTTGAGATAAGGTCAAGGCTCGACTTGTGGTGTCAAAGCAGGAGCATCTATAAAATATGTGACTGTTTTGCACCGCAAGGCAGTTAACGATGAGATTATCCAAGCAAGTGTTTTTTTTAATATTCTGAGTTTTTAGTTGTACGAGGGAATGGAACAACATCTCTTATGTTTTGTACACCTGTAACGTACATTAAGAACCTTGCAAAACCTAGTCCATAACCCGAGTGGGTTGCTGTACCGAATCGCCTTAAGTTTAAGTACCACCAGTAGTCTTCTTTTTCTAGTCCCATCTCTTTTATGCGAGCCTCAAGTTTGTCTAGGCGTTCCTCACGCTGAGAGCCACCAATTAGCTCACCAATTCCTGGTACTAACATATCCATTGCTGCAACTGTTTTACCATCTTCATTCATACGCATATAAAATGCTTTAATATCTTTAGGGTAATCTATTACTGTAACGGGTGCATCAAACACTTTTTCGGTTAAGTAGCGCTCGTGCTCACTTTGCATATCAACTCCCCACTTAACTGGGAATTCAAATTTAACTTTGCCTTCTTTAATATGCTCTTCTAAAATTTCAATAGCTTTTGTATAGGTTATATTTTTAAATTCACTCTTAACAAGTTTTTTAAGTTTTTCAAGTAAGCCCTTCTCAACAAATCTATCGAAAAATGCCATTTCTTCTGGGCAATTTTCTAAAAGATAGTTAATCATATATTTAAGCATATCCTCAGCAAGTTTCATATTATCTTTAATGTCTGCAAACACAATTTCAGGTTCTAACATCCAAAATTCGGCTGCATGCCTAGAAGTGTTTGAGTTTTCTGCTCTAAAGGTTGGTCCAAAAGTGTAAACGTTACTAAATGCCATAGCAAAAGTTTCTACATTTAGTTGCCCACTAACTGTAAGGTTAGTTTCTTTTCCAAAAAAGTCTTTTTTAACATCAATTTTGCCTTCTTCTGTTTTGGGCACATTATTCAGATCAAGTGTAGTTACTCTAAACATCTCACCCGCACCCTCACAGTCACTGCCTGTAACAATTGGTGTATTAACATAAACAAAGTTACGTTCGTTAAAAAATTTATGCATAGCAAAAGTGCTTTCGCTTCTCACCTTGAACACTGCTCTAAATAGGTTTGTTCTTGGTCTAAGGTATGCAATTTCACGTAAGAATTCAAGACTGTGTCTTTTCTTTTGAAGTGGAAAATCATCTGAACTCATTCCCTCAATAAAAATACTTTTTGCTTTTATCTCATATGGTTGTTTGTTATCAGGTGTTGCAATAACCTCACCTTCAACAACAAGTGCACTACCAATTTTAACTTTTGCAAGTTCCTTATAATTATTAAGGTCGGCCTCATCAAATATTATTTGTGCATTATTAAAAAAACTACCATCGTTTAGTTCAATAAACCCAAAAGTTTTTCCTGCTCTTACTGTTTTCACCCAGCCAGCAATAGTTACATCCCTGCCAGTATACTCATTTAGCTGTCTGTAAAGTGCTTTAATTTCAGTCCTTTGCATTTTTTGGTCTCCTTAATTTTTCGTATGAATCTATTTTATCACAGTTTAATTTATTTTGCACATATTTGAATAAAATTAAATAAAAAACAGTGATAAATCACTGTTTTAATTTTTTATTTTCCTTTGCTAAAATCTTCTTCTGCTTTATTTATTTTTTTAACTTCTTTTGCCATTTCTTTATGCATAGGATGGTCTGCATAACTTTCATCATTTAAAATCTTAGGAAAATGTGAATCTCCACCTACTAGTATCTCAGTGTTCGCATCTATTTTTTTTGGAACTTTATAACCAGCTGTTTCAGCATAGGTCTTTCCATTCGTATTTTTAAAATCAAATTTAACTTTTTTAATCCCATTTGAATCTAATTTACCTATTTTTACTGGTATACCCTCAAATTCTGTTTTATGTCTGTGTCCAAATTGACCTAGATCCTCATTTTGTTCTAATATCAAGTTATGTGGATTAGCACTGTTTGGTTGAAATTCTCTTGGAAGTCTTGGTTCGTGGTTTGATCTTCCACTATTAAAATCTTCAAGTTCTTTATTATATTTAGCAATTCTTTTTTCTTGATTTGATTTAAACCCTCTTGAGTCTATGTCGTGATTTGAACGCATATTTTTAGTTAAATCCTCTATATTTTTATTCCTTATTTTATTAAATATGCCTAATTCTTTATCAGCAGATAATGGATCATGATTAGAATGTCTAATAGGGTCACCGATAAAAGGAATTATTGTATCCTTTGGGAGATTTTTCATTTCCTCAGTCATTTTTTTAATATTAGCATTTATCTCTTCTCTATTTGGTCTTTCCATTTTATTTACCTCTAATTCTTATTTATTAATAGTAATATTTTATCATTTTTGAAGTCATATGTCAATACCAAATATTTATATTAAGTTAATAGTCTAAGTTAAAATTAAACAGCTCCATGTAAGAAAAAAGTCATAATAAATTACGAAAAAAGCGCTTATTTTAGGAAAGTTCAAGGCTCGCCTTGTATCATCCACGCAGGAGCTTATGAATAATAAGTGACTGTGTGGGGATGCAAGGCAGAAACGATGAAATTTTCAAAATAAACGCTTTTTTTAGTCCATTAGATAATTAACACCACTAAGTAGTGTGTCATTTATCATATTATCAGCAATAGAATAAAAAATACTTTTCCCGTCTCGCCTATATTTTACTGCGCCAACAATTTTTAAACTTTTTAACTGATGAGAAACTGTTGTCTGATTAAGCTCAAGCAAATTTGCAATATCATTCACACACATTTCGCTAACTGCAAGCGCACTTAAAATTTTAATGCGTGTTGTGTCCGAAAATATGCTAAAAAAGTTAGCAAGTGAACTTAATATATCGTCTTCTGGCATGTAGTAATGCACTTCACGCTGTTTTTCTTCATCAAGTAAAATTTTTTTTACCATTTCATCTTTCATAAATCTTCCCCCTTTAAAATAATATTTAACCTGCTTTCATATTAAAGTATGAACATATGAATAGTCAATGTTGAACAAAATAAAATTTTGTTGCATATTGAAAGATATAGTAAAATTTTGTAGACTAGGAGGTTTTATAAATGGTTTCGACAAGAGAAATTCTATATGTACTATTAATATCGCTTGCGGCTGGTGGTCTCGGGCTTGGAGGTATTTCATCAGAAAGCGAGCTAGGTGGCTACTCTGGTTACGGGGCTAGTGCTCTTTTACCACTGCTACTACTGCTATTATTTAGTACCGATAACCCTTGTGGCTGTGGTGATGGTTGTGGTGGGACTTGTGGTGGTACTTCCCCTTGCTGTGGTGGCAACAATAACAGAGTAAGTAATTGTCAGACGAACTTTAGATAAAATAAAAAATAATATACAAATGCAAAATCTTAAAACAAAAAAAGCCCCACTTTGTAGTGGGCTTTTTGTTTACTAATTAAATTATAAAAAGTATTTGCTTTATTTCTCCTCATATTATATACTTTGAATACGTGAAATTTTGGAGGTTCTATGAATAAAGTAATAATAAGCAGTGATAGCTGTTTGGACGAATTTAAAACCATACTTAAAGAACAAAACATTAAATATATGCCAATGGTATATATTATAGATGATAAAGAATATAGAGATGAGTTTGATACTCAAGAAGAATATGATGAGTTTTATAGCAAAATGAAGGAAGGCGCAATGCCAACAACAAGTATGCTTAACTCGTACGAGATGGAAGAGTATTTTGAGGGGCTTTTACAGGAAGAACCAAATGCTGATATTTTACATATTGCATTATCTTCAGGCCTTAGTGGTACTTATGATAACACCAGAATAGCTGGCGAGAACATAATGAAAAAATATCCTAAAAATAAAATATTTATACTTGATGGGTTAAGTGCTTCTCTAGGTCAAAACTCGCTTGTAAAAATTGCAACAGCAGAAAGAGACAAAGGTATGACAGCTGAAGATATCTTTAATAAATTACAAGAACTAAAACACAATATGCAACATCTTTTCATTATTGATAATTTATTTCACTTAAAAAGAGGTGGCAGAATATCAGGAGCTAAAGCAGTTATTGGTACAATGCTACAAACTAAACCTATTTTAACTTTTAATAATGAAGGAAAAATAGACATAAACTCTAAAGCTTTAGGTTTTAAAAAGGCTATTAAAATGATTGCCGATAAACTTGAACCAATGGGCTGCGTTAACGAGCCACAAGATATTTACATAGCTCATGCCGATTGTAAGCCAGAGTCAGAGCTTTTAAAACGCTTTATTTTAAAAAGATTTGACAAAGTAAATGTAATTATTAAAAATTTAGGACCAGTAATTGGTTCTCACACAGGACCCGGAGCTCTTGGAGTAGGTTTTATGGGCAAAGAAAGACCAAAGGCAAAAAAAGCAGCAGAGTAAAAACAAAAATATATTAAAAAACCACCTAAACGGTGGTTTTTTTTATAAGGCAGGTCCCTTATCTGTAACTTCAATATTTTTATTTAATATATTAATATAAGCTTGTCTTTTTTGCGTTTGTTTTTTATTATTTTCTAAATATCTTGTATAGTCTTTAATTTTATCTTCAAATTCACTACCATTAACTTTATTGTAGTTTAATCTGTCATTTTCTCGTTTAATATATTGCTGTGATGAGAAGTCAATTAAAGCACTTTTTAAATTAGGATACAATTTTAAATAATCTAAAGTCTTGTCTTTAAAACCAAATAGCGTAAGTTTTGGTAATTGTTTTTTATAGTAATCCGATGAATTCTTATAATAATAATTATCAGGTGAAAAACTAAACAGATTAGAATAGTTTTTTGAATGATAAAACCCACTAAAATCAGTTTCAAACAATATAACTTCCTTGTTTTTAATTCCTTCTGTTATAGCTTTAAAACTTTTAAATTCCTTATCTACACATTTCAAACCAAAAAAGTATATATTATCAAGACACTCTTCATCATAATCATGATTCATAGCATAATATCTGCTCATATTTGAAAAGCGTTTATACTCTTTTCCTGTTTCTTTAATTAAAAATTCCTCTAAAAACTCATATAGCACGTTTCTATTTATTAAAGGTAACATTCTTTCAAGTTTTTCTGTTTTTTTCATAAATTTATGTAGTTCCGTGCTTGCTTGTTCTTTGTTCCTCTCAGCCTCTTCTCTTTCCTTTGAGTCATAGCTTGTTTCATAGCATTTATCTGATAAGGATTTTAGTTTTTTTCTAGCTTTATCTTCTTCTATAGTAAATCTTTTAAGTAAATTAACCCTTGTTTCAATAATTACATTAGCTGCTTTCATACCCTCACCACCTTTTGTGTTAAATTAACACATGTGTTGCTGTGTTTATTGTACACAATATATGTATGTATGTCAATAAAAAAATATGAAAAATAAAAAAAATAACATTTAATTGTTTTTTACACTCAATACTATAAAATTATAACAATAAAAAAAGTGTTAGTTTTATTCAAGTACAAGGCTAGTACACTTTCTTTTAAAATAAACATAAGCATAAAAAAAGACAGCAATTTGTGCAGATACAAGGCTCGCACAGTTTTCGCAAGCAGGCGTGTATTTAAATACATAACTGTTTGCGACAAGCTGTGCAGAAACGCAGTATATGTGCGAATTGCTGTCTTTTTTATTTTTTAATCTATGTTTGCTTCTAGTTTAGCTTTTTGGTCTGCCATCTCAAGCTGAGTAATAACCTCTTCCATGTCGCCATCCAAAATTTGAGGAAGGCTATAAAGGGTTAAACCAATTCTATGGTCACTAAGTCTACCTTGAGAATAGTTATATGTTCTAATACGCTCACTTCTATCCCCTGTTCCTACTTGCGCCTTTCTATTTTCTGCATACTCAGCATCTTTTTGGCTTTGAAGGTAATCACTTAATTTTGTAGCCATCATTTTCATTGCTGTTACACGGTTTTTTATTTGGCTTCTTTCGTTTTGGCATTGAACAACAAGTCCTGTTGGAAGGTGTGTCATTCTTACGGCACTATCTGTTGTATTAACGTGCTGACCACCTGAACCACTTGCTCTATAGGTGTCTATTCTAAGGTCAGCATCTTTAATTTCAACATCAACTTCTTCGGCCTCAGGTAGCACTGCAACTGTAATAGTTGAAGTATGAACTCTGCCTTGACTCTCAGTCTCTGGCACACGCTGAACTCTATGAACACCACTTTCAAATTTTAAATGTCTATATACATCATTACCTTTTACTAAAAAGGTTGCTTCTTTAATTCCGCCAAGCTCTGTTTCATTAATATCCATAATATCTATTTTCCAGCGTTTTTTCTCGGCATATTTCAAATACATCCTCATAACAACTGCGGCAAAAAGGTTTGCTTCATCGCCACCTGCTCCGCCACGAATTTCAATAATAACATTCTTTTCGTCGTTTTTGTCTTTTGGCAATAACAGAACTTTAAGCTCTTCTTCCATTTTAATTATTAAAGCTTTAGCATTTTCAATTTCTTCTTTAAAAAATGCTTTCATTTCAGCGTCTGTTTCAGTTTTTAGCATTTCTTCACTATCTGTTAAATCTGTAGACACTTTTGTATACTCATCAAAAATCTCTGCAATCGGCATCAAACTTTTTTGCTCTTTTGCAAGTTTTACATAAGTCTTTTGGTCTGAAAGTGTAGCCGGGTCCATCAAAAGCATATTAATTTCTTGGAACCTAGTTTTAATTTTTTGTAGTTTTTTAATCATAATTCTTACCTTTTTGTACCGACAATCACTCTTTCAATATCATTATAGTCTTTTATTATATTTATATTATTAAAATCTTTTTCCATTAGTTTTTTAACTTGTTTGTGTTGACCTTTTCCTAACTCTAAATATAGTTTACCATTTTTAAGTAGTTTTTGTGGTGAGTTTTTGATAATAATCTCATAAAACTCTAAACCACTATCACCACCATCAAGTGCAAGAGACGGATCATAGTCCTTAACTTCAACTTGAAGGGTCTTAATAGCATCTTTTTTGATGTATGGTGGGTTAGAAACTATAGCGTTAAACTTACCATTAATACTCTCAAATAAATCACTTTTAACTACGCTAATTGAAGCATTGTGTTTTTTGACATTTTGCCTTGCAATTTTTAGCGCTTTCTTACTAATATCACTTGCTGTTATGTTAGCTTTTAGTTTTTTATCAAGCACAGTTGCAATAGCACCACTACCAGTACATAAATCTAATATTTTTTTATTATTAGTTTCTTTGTAATCTTTAATTACTGCTTCACATAAAAGCTCGGTTTCTTGCCTTGGCGTCAATACATTTTTACTTACTTTAAAATCAAGCCCATAAAAATTGCAGTTTTTAATTATTTTAGCAAGCGGTTTGCCTTTTATTCTTTTTTTTGCAAACCTTTTAATTTTTCTTGCGTGTTTGTTTTTTATGTTATCTGTAGTTATTAGCCCTGATAAATTTATATTTAATATATGGCAAAAAAGCCAGTCTACTTCTGACTTATCTGTTACGTTATTTGCATTATACAGTTTTAATATTTCGTTTTTAAATAAACTTAATTTAACCAAAGTATAACTCCTTTAAAAAAACTAGTAATGCTACTAGTCTTTAAATTTTATAATTGAATTTGAAGCCTATTTGGTAAGACGTTTTTTGTTAAAACGTTCTACTCTGCCGCCTGTATCTACAACATTTCTTTTTCCTGTATAGAAAGGATGACAACTTTTACAGATTTCTACCTTCATAATACCATCAGCTTTAACTGCTTTTGTCATAAATTTTTCGCCACAAGCGCAAATTACTTCAACTTCTTTATAATCAGGATGTATCCCTTTTCTCATTATCTTTCACCTCTATTTTTTGTAGCTTAATTATTGTATTATAAAAACTAGGTTTAGTCAAGACTTTTTGTTAAAACTTTTTAGTTTTTATAGGCTAAATAATATCGTATGCAAGCTCTTCAATGTCCCCTGCTCCTAATATTAAAATAATTTGATTTTTAGAGGCATTTTTGTATAAATATTTTTTAATTTTTTTAAAAGAATTTAAATAAATTGCACTCACTCCGNNCTCCAGCTATTTTTAAATTCTTACATAAATCTTTGCCTGTTCCACCTTTTAGTGGTTTTTCTCTTGCTGCATAGGTTTTTGCTATTATTACTTTACTACATTTTTCAAAACTTTTCAAAAACTCAACCATTAAGGATTTAGTTCTACTAAAGGTATGAGGTTGAAAGACACAAATAATAGGTTTTTTAAAAAGTTCATAACAACAGTTGATGGTAGACTTTATTTCTGTTGGGTGATGAGCATAGTCGTGTATTACAACTGCATCGTTAATTTTTTTAACAATTTCAAATCTGCGTTTAATTCCACTAAACTTTTTCAGCCCTCTTTTAATCGTTTTAACGTCTATATCAAAAATTCTTGCAACTGCAATGGTAGCAAGAGCATTATACACGTTATGCCTTAGTGGGCTTCTAATCTCAAATCTTCCTAGGTTTTTACCCCTGAAATAAACTGTAAAGGTTATATGAGCACTTTTTGTGAGCTTTATGTTTTTTGCCAGGTAATCAGCATTCCCTGATAGCGAAAAGGTTATGTAATTATTGTTATTTTTCTTTATTGCACCTAAATACTTTTCATGAATCACATTATTATCTTTACTATTTTCAAAAAACTTAGTAAACGAATTATAAATATCTTTAAGATTTTTAAAGTAATCGGTATGGTCATTTTCTATATTTAAAATAACCCCCACTGTCTGCTTAGTTTTTAAAAAGCTGTTTTTATATTCACAGGCCTCTGTAATAAAAAACTCTTTATCCCCTATTAATAGGTTTCCTCCAATAATATCTGCAAGTCCGCCCATATGCACAGTTGGTCTTACATCTGCTTCAACAAAAACACTGGCCATCATACCGCAAGTGGTTGTTTTACCGTGCGAGCCCGCTACGCTTATTATGTTTTTATATTCTTTTGCTACAAGTCCTAAAAACTCGCTCCGCTCTAAACACTTAATATTTAGCTTCTTCCCTTCAATAAGTTCCTCGTTACTCTCTTTTACTGCACCCGTATATACAATAAGCTCGGCACCTTTAATGTTGTTTTTTTTGTGAGAATAAAAAATTTCAACTCCTAAATGAGTTAACTCCTGTGTGATTTTAGTTTTTAAAAGATCACTCCCCGTAACCTTTTTTCCTTTGTTTAGCATAAGTTTGGCTAGTGCACTTACCGAAATTCCGCCAATTCCAATAAAATGAATATGCTTAATATTATTAAAAAAATTGTTGTTTTTCATAGAAATATATATGAAAATATGAGAAAAATAGTTTTTATTTTCAAAAATATATAAAAATCTGTGGGGAATTCAAGAAAAGAGAATAACAAACAGATTAAGTANNAAAAATATTTGTTTCTTTTACAAAAAGCGTGTAAACTGAAAATAGCTAGTAAAATAAGCTAATCTAAAAAGGACGGTGATTTCCGTGTTAAACATTACAGATATTCGTATTCGCCTAGTTAAAAAAGAAGACAGCAAACTTAAAGCTGTTGGGTCGTTGACAATTGACGGTTGCTTTGTTGTACATGACATTAAAGTTGTTGAAGGCAACAATGGTTGTTTCGTACCAATGCCAAGTAGAAAAACTCCAGATGGAGAATTTAAAGACATTGCTCACCCAATTGACACTCCTACAAGACAGCAAATTGATGCTGCAATTTTAGCAGCATATGAAAAAGCGCTTAAGGAAGATACTGAGTAATAAACTTTAGGTAACAATAATAAAATGTAAAACATTAAGCACAGGAGTATCTTGTGCTTTTTTATGTTTATATTATTTTAAATCAACTAATTTAAAATAAAAAAAAGCAGGTTAAATAACCTGCTTTTTACTATGCTTTATTCAGTTTCATCTGTGTCATCAGGTTCTTCTTCTATAATAACTTCTGTCTCTTCAGCAATTTTTACCACTTGTCTAAGTTGTGGATACTGATCAATTGTAAAGTCCCAAAGTGTAGAGCTAAATCCATTCTCTAAAAATTTACTAAAGTTTTTACCGTCTCCACCAAGTGCATGACTATCACTTACTTCAATTTCTCTTTCATTTTTAGGAATTGCAAATTCTGAATTAAATAATGAAACAAAGTTTTGTTTAATTAATACCTGTGAACGAGCTGTATAAATTGAATCTTTAATAAACCCTGCCTGTCTTATAACTAAGAAACCTGCTGTTCTAACTGGAGCTGCTGTCTCAGCGTAGTTTGCACCATCTTCATTAAAGGTTGTAGCACTGAAACATTTATCAATTAGACCTGAACCAGAATCAGTGTAAGCAATCCAGTAAGCAAAGCCACCTTTTTCACTACTACTGTTAAGTCCAAGTAAATTAGCTTCTGAATAAGAATTAGAAATGCAACCATACTTAACCATATAAGCAAGTCCACCTATTAGGTTTCCTGTAATGTTAACATCAAAGATATAACATTCTGAAACATTGCTGTCTCCATTAACTTCACCTACAAGTCCGCCAACAGCGTAACCCTGATATTCTCCACCCTCAACAAATGATTCATCAATTAAACCATGTTCTGTTGTAAGGTTTCCTACAAGTCCGCCTGCAATAGCATTTGATGAGGTTGTTGAGGTTGTAATATTTCCTAAGAAATAACTCTTATCAATAATGTCTCTATTCTCACCAGCGATACCACCAATATAAACTGAATGGTTGCCAGTAGAGTTAACGCTTGCAGTTGAAAATACATTGTACATCTGTTGAGAACTAACACCAACGATACCGCCGATATAAGTAACACTTGAACCACTAGACTGTCCTTCAACTCTTACTTCGTTTGTAGATCTTAAAATGTTTCCTGAAGAGCTACCAACAAGTCCGCCTACTCTTACACTTCCAAGTGAACTGCTACCAATAATAAGATTGTTTTTTAACGAATCTTCTTCATACATAACATTACAATTTTCAATTCTACCTGCGCTTGTACCTGCAATAGCACCAACATTTTGACCTGCGCTAATATTAGGTTCATAGATTGTAATATTTTCAACTGTACCACTACCTATATAACCAAATAGTCCATTGCTTTCTCTATCTGAGGTAATGTTTAAGTTTTCAATATAATAATATACTAATTCATCTGAAGCATTTAAATAAGTATCCGCTTCAAGGGTTCCATTAAATTTATCTTCGCTTGTACCAATTGGAGTCCAATCAGCAATTGCATCTAAGTTAATATTTGCTCTTAAAATATAATGACTGTTAAGATCCATATTAATAAGGTCTGCTACTGTAGTAATACTTACACCATCATTAATGTCAGTATCATCTCTTAGTGGAATACCATCCATAATTAGAACTGGGTAACCACTATTTACTTCCGTGTCAAACGTCCAAACTCTATTAAACGCCCAGTACACATCAACATTTTGTCTGTTTTCATAACTATAGAATGTGTTCTCAACTTTAAGTTCTTCACCTGTTTTATTGTAGGCTCCATATCTGTCTGTATCTAAAGTTGCATTATCAATATTACCAATTGCATTTATTTCTCCAGTAACTTCTGAAGTATAATAATTACCTTTAATGGTATTAAACTGTAAAACATCGTCTTCATTAACATTCTGACCTATAATAGCACCTCTAATAGTAGTCGTGTCAGAAACTAATCCTAAAAAGTAACAATCTTTTACTACGCTTTTATAATCAACAGAGTTAACTGTTTCATAAGCATTATAACCAACTATGCCACCTACGGTTGCATTAAATGGAGCAACTAAAATTGCATCTGCATAACTATTTGTTACAATTCCGCCATAGTTTTGACCAATAATTCCGCCCGCAACACTAGTTGTGTTTATTGTTGCATTAACCGAAACCATAGAAATTTTTGGTGTAAAGGCTGTGTCTAATTCTTGTCTTCCTACAACGCCTCCTGCAACACCTCCTACCTCAAGGTTAGAAATATTCGCAAGTGTAACTGTGCTTCTTTCAATAATACCGTAATTGATTCCTGCAATAGCACCTACATAATCGTAATAACCGAAAATATTAACTGTATTTAAATTTAAGTTTTTAATTACAGCTCCATCTTCAAGTTTTGCAAATAGTCCTGCTTCATCGATGTTAAGAGCTTCGTCAAATGCATCTGAATCAATATTTAAATTATAAATTGTATGTTCGTTAAAGTTAAATGTACCACTGTACCCTTCCGTCTTATTGTTACCAAGGGGTAACCAATAAGCATCTTCATAAATAGGGGCTTCTATTTGATACTTGTCTATATACTCTTGACTTAGGTTAAGTAATGCACTTAAATCAAGGTCTGCTTTTAAAATATAATGTTTATCTAAAGTTTTTACATTATCAATTGGTTCTAAACTTTCGTTATAGGCTTGTCTTCCTACTTCGGCTAGTTGTTCAACCGAGAAAATATAAAAAGGCGCGTTAGCAGTTCCATCGCCAACGTCAATTTGCATTGTAATTTTTTCAAAGTCTGGTTTGTTTGAAGTTATCTCAACAACAGCTTTACCGCCAGAAGCTGCTTCAAAACTAGCAATACCTCTACCTGTAATTTCATCGTATATACTCCCTACCGGATTATATTCAACCTTATCAGGGTGCAGTGAAGTAAACTCAATTTCAGACTTTTTATTAAAAAATTGATACTCTACTGTAAAGTAGTCTCCTTTGTTAACTTCAAAATTTGAAGCTTCTACAATTAGAACCTCTTCATCCCTAAGCAAATACCATGTGGTTAAACCCATGCTAAGTGTTACAATACAGATGATTACAAATACTAAAAATCTTTTCATATATACCTTCCATCTAATAATTATTATTATCTTATTTTTTTGTGTGTATTATTCTTAAAGTAATTATACCTTATTTACTGACTAGTGTCAATACTCAATAAATCGTATTATATAATAAAAAAATTGACTTTTGCTTATATAAATAAGTGACTGTGTGGGAATGCAGGCTAGAAACGTAGGAGTAGCTAAAATATATCTTAATTAAAAGTATTATATTTACAAAAATTTGACACTCAAAAAAACCAGACTTAAAGTCTGGTTTTTTGTATTGGCTCCTCAGGTAAGATTCGAACTTACGACCTATCGGTTAACAGTCTTTAAAGGTTAAACCTTAACTATTAAGAACCACTGTTTACAGGGTTTATAGACTTTTAAAAATTAATTTTTGTTAAAAAATTGGGGGCAAAATTGGGGTCAAAGCATATTTTCAAGCTTTTTCACTTCTTCCCTTTCGTACTCTTTGAGTACATGCATATAGATATTAGCGGTTGTTTGTATGTTTGAATGTCCTAGCCAACCACTAATTACTTTAAGCTGAATTCCAGCTTCTAAGCACCTAGTCGCAAAAGTATGCCTTAGACTGTGTAAAGTTATATTAGACCAGCCTATTCTTTTAATTAGCTTGCTAAAATGCTTTGAAACTATATTAGGGCTAAAATTAAATATAATATCTTTTTTACTTATTTTTTTTAAATGATTCTTCAATTCTTCCGTTATTGGTATTTTACGGTCAGAACCTTTTGTTTTAGTTCCCTTTATGTGTAAAATATTATTTTTAAAATCAATATCTTTTTTTATTATATTTACTGCTTCAGTTCTACGCATTCCAGTCAATAAAATTAAAATTACAATATCTTCTATTTTTAAACCTTTTATTTCTTTTAATAAAATTTTAACTTGTGTTTTTGTTAGTGCGCTTTTGTGCTTCCTTATGTGTTTTTTAAAAGTAACCGCTTTATACGGGTTATTTATAATTATATTAGAATCATAAGCTTTGCTTAAACTATCACTAAAAATATTTGCGGTTGTTTCCCTAGCTCTACCGCCTTTTACTTTATTTAATACTTCTTGTATTTGTAAAGTGTGTAGCTTTTTTAATGGTGTTTTCATTAAAGATTTAGGTATATGTTTATTAATAGCACTATTAATTGTGTAAAGTGTTGTTTCTGCAACCTTACCTATTTTATATAAACTTAACCAAGTTTTAAGCCATTCTTCAAAATTTTTATTGCTATAATTCTGATAGCTTGAATAAGGTTGTTTTAATTCTTTAATTTTAATCTTTAATTTAGTAATTGTTTCTTTTTGTGTTTTGCCACAAACAGAATATCTAATTTTATTTTTAGTAAAACGGGCTTCCCATCTTCCATCAGTTCTTTTTCTTAAAGTTCCTTCTTTAAGTTTAATTGGCATAATAACTTCTCCTATTTTGTTATTTACCAACAAATTATTATTTGTGCTTTTTTCATAATCTTTTTTAGCTTGATAAAGTGTTTCAATAAATTCAACTTGATTAAAACAACATATTAAGTTTTTTTTAGTTGTGTAGTATAGTCTAAAAAATTAATTTCCATTAATTAACGGTTATTCTTCCAGTTAAAATTTGTAAATATGCTTGTATGTTTCCTAATTGTATTGGGTTTAACTCTGTAACTACTTTAACAACTTCTTTTTGTTCGTTTGTAAGATTGTCTAAAAATAAGACATTGAAGTACTGTCTATTAACTAACCTATCAATGCTAGTTTCGTAATAGTCAGCAATTTTAATTAATGTTTCAATATTTGGTTCAGTCAGACCTTTTTCATAGTTATGGTAATTAGGTCGACTTATTCCGATTTCTTTTGCCACTTTAGTTTGTGTCAAATTTTTAGCTTCTCTAAGCTGTTTTAAATTCATTATAATTACTCCTTTTTTGTTTTAATTCTAGTCTTTGCAAACAAAATTTGCAACTTTATTCAATTTTTATGTATATTTGTAAAGAAACTTTGCTAAAATACTTGTATTAGTTAAGAAACTTTGCTAAAATATAGTTAATTAGTAAAGAAACTTTGCTAAAATTTATAAGGTGGGTGGTTATATTGAGTAGTTTAATATCAACAGCTGGTAAATATCAAGTAGTAAACAAAGCTAGTGGCTATGTTTATTGCACAGAAAGAATTTATAGTAAAGCTGTTAAAAAGTTAAAATATTATTTAGACTTTGGACTTTCAGTTAAAATTCAAACATCTTAAGGCTGTTGCCTTCCAAGTGAACATTGACAATTTAATAATAAAAAACGCAGCACACCGGGTTTGTTATCGGTATAGTATAGCATTTGTTAAGTTTCAATTAAAACTAAGTAAAAAAATTTAAAAGGAAGTCCCTGAGATATCATCGGGGCAAAGGTGAAAAATTATGACAGAAGTAAAAAAAGAAAAAGAAATGCCAAAAGGCTATATGGTTTACGGCAAAGTTTTGGGTTCTAGTTTATATGAACAACAAAACAAAGAAACTAAAAAAATGGAATCTAAAGCAAAGTATAAAGTTTTAGTTGGTGATTCTACCGAATATCAAGCACTTGAGTTAATCGAGTTGTACGGTCAAAATAACAC
>LGOV01004972.1_pt6 | contig 39585 bp, 17 predicted proteins | sample 469881 | NCBI WGS metagenome assembly LGOV01 (sample SAMN03857199, study PRJNA290197) | marine sediment metagenome | biome: marine cold seep biome; feature: cold seep; material: marine sediment; isolation source: sample #5579, elevator 3A push core 41 containing 12 cm of sediment... ...
ATACTATTGTTATGATTTTAAAATAAAACATTAATAATTAAGGAGGATTTTTTATGAAGTTTGAATTACCTAAATTAAAATATAACTACGATGGACTAGAGCCATTTCTTGACTCAAAAACTATGGAAATACACCACAGTAAACACCATCAAGGTTATACAAATAAATTTAATAAAGCACTTGAGGGTATCTCAGGGCTTGAAGGCTTAACAACAGAAGAAATTATTGCTGACGCTCAAAAATTAATACCAAAGGGGGCAATGCAAAATGTAATCAATAATGGTGGCGGATATGTTAACCATAAACTATATTTTGACATTATGGGCACAGATAATCACGAAATAAAAGGCGAAATGAAAGAAGCTATTGAAGCAGATTTTACTAGTGTTAATGAGTTTAAAGAAGCTTTTGAACAAGCCGCTCAAACTCAGTTTGGCAGTGGTTGGGCATTTTTAGTAGTAGACGATAAAAACAAATTAAAAATTGTTAAAAAACAAAACCAAGACTCGCCACTAACGGATGGCGATACGCCAATTATGGCAATTGACGTTTGGGAGCATGCTTATTATCTTAAATATCAAAATAAGAGACTAGCATACGTTAAAGATTTCTGGAACGTTATTGACTGGGAAGTTGTCCGCGAAAACTATAAACAAACTATAAAATAAAAAAGGGGCGTCCTAGGGCGTCTTTTTTTATGCTTAATTACTTTACTTAGGTTTTTTAATGTAGTAGAATTGAAAAGGAAACCAAAACTCAAGGAGAAAGTATGAAAGAAGAGACTAAAAAGTTACTTGCAAATAGTTTAAAACTAGACCTAGGAAAAGTTGAAGATGATGTAAGAATTGTAGAAGATTTAGGCTATGACAGTTTAGATACAGTAGAAATGCTTATGAGCATTGAAGAGCAGTGGAATATTTCAATTCCTGATGAAGAGGCTATGAAGCTTAAAACTTTAGGTGATGTTTCTAAATACCTAGAAACTTTAAATTAATATTTAATAATAAGTGCAAGGTATTTCTTGCATTTTTTTATAATTTTACAAGAGGTGAATTAAATGAAAGAACAAACAAAAGAATTTATGATGAATAAGTTAGAAATAAAAGAGAGATTTATACATCCAGAGATGCTTCTTGAAAATGATCTTGATTTAGGGCACTTTGACGTTAAGAATTTAGCTGATAAAATTGAAGAAGAATTTGATTGCTGGGTAAAACTCGGCGAGAGAAATGACTGGAAAACAGTTGGAGATATTGCAAAATACATAGACAACTTATTTGGTGAAGCTGAAGAAGAATCTGACGAAGACAAATAGATACAAGTAATTTAAAAATAAGAATAATAAAAGCTAGGTAATAAAACCTAGCTTTTTCTTTCTTTTTTATCATAATCCGACATAAAAATTCATATATTTTAACATACCAGCTGTGGAGGTTAAAATAAGTGAGTATTGAAAATAGAGTTTTAATGGTTGCAAATTATATTTTGCAAACAAATAGCACGGTAAGAAAAACTGCAAACGTATTTAATGTTAGCAAAAGTACAATCCATTATGATGTTTCACGCAGATTAAAAAAAATAAATTATCCACTTTATGCAAAAATTCATAAAATTATGAAAAACAATTTTAACGAAAAACATATAAGAGGTGGTATCGCCACTAAAAATAAATATAAAAAAAGGAGATAATCACTCCTTTTTATTTTTTTTATTCTCTTCAAAATTTGACCATATCCTGTCAAACAAGTTATATCGCTCTGGATGAGTAACTGCTCCGAAGATTCGGTCTTTTACAATTGGTACATCTTTTTGAATATCTTTTAAAAGCTGTTTAATATACTCTCTTTTAGTGTGCTTATCTGCAAGGCAGGGGTTGTGAATAATGGGCATATTATGGCGTTTTACAGCGCCTATAATTTCTCTTTCGTTAACATATAGTAGTGGTCTAATTATAGTAATTCCTGTCCTATCCATATAGCTTATAGGGTGAAAAGTACTAAGCCTGCCTTCATAAAACATACTCAGGAAGAAGGTTTCAATAAGGTCATCGGAATGATGCCCTAGTGCAACTTTATTACAGCCAAGCTCAAGAGCCTTAGCGTTTAGTGCACCTCTCCTCATTTTAGAGCACAAGCTACAAGGGTTTTTTTCTTTTCTATCTTCAAACAAAACTTTGTTAATACTAGAGTTAATTATAGTTAAATTAACATTAAGCTCACTGCAGAATCTCTCAAGCTCTGTATAATCTGTTTTACCATTAAACAGGTCAACAGAAATAGCTTCAATGGTAAACTTTTCCGTGCTAAACATTGAGTACATTGCTAGCGCCTTTAGTAGTGCCACGCTGTCTTTTCCACCGCTTACTCCAATAGCAATTTTATCGCCATTTTCAATCATTTTATAGTCATTACAGGCTTTTCTAACCTTGCTTAACATTTTTTGCATTTTTTAAATTCCTTTTATTTGTTTTGACTTTGGTATTATATCATAAAAAATATGAATATATATAGTTTTGAGGTAGTTATTTCAACTTAATCAATAATAATTTTAGGTGGATTTATGGCTTATTTTTCAACTGTATTTATTGCAGTTTTACCCTTTATTGAAGCAAAGGGAGCAATACCTTTTGGCATGAGCCTCGGGCTTAGCCCGCTGGCTAGCTTTGTTTGTAGCTATGTTGGAAGTATGTTGCCTGTTCCCATACTGCTTAGTTTAATTATCCCACTTTTAAAGTATTTAAATACCAGTAAAAAATTTAAAAAATTAAACGATAAACTAAGAAAATATATAGACAATAAATCGTCAAGAATTAAAGGTCAAAATATGGTTGATAATTCTGTGCAAAAGCCTTTAAAAAGCTTAGCACTTTTTACTTTTGTAGCACTTCCACTTCCTGGTACTGGGGTTTGGAGTGGAAGTTTGGTGGCAGGCGCCTTAAACGTTAAAAAACTGCAGGCGTTTGCAGTAATAGCCTTTGCAAATTTGTTTGCAAGTGCAATTATTTTTTTAGTTAGTTTTGGTTTTTTTATTTAACTTAAAAGCATTAATTAAAACAGTATTAATAGTATAAAATAATTGAGTAAAAAAAATTAAAAATTAGTAACTTTTTATCCGTGCAACTCTTGACAAAATTTGTAAAATAATTTATAATAAAATACAGGATAAAAATAGCTTTCAAAATTTAGTTATTTTTTTATAACTACTCTATTTTGAGTAAAATTTAAGTTAAAATTCCTAGCTGAGCAAGAGGCTAGTTACAGAGGATAATATGAAGTTTATAATTGCCTTTTTACTAGGAGGCTTTCCCTTAATTGAAGCAAGAACCGCTATGCCAATTGCAATAGCTTTTGGTCTTAGTCCTCTGGAAGCATTTATTAGTGCTTATCTTGGGAGCCTTGCTGTTTTACCCTTAGCCCTTTATCTGGCTAGTCCTTTTTTTAATTGGCTTAAAAAAGTAAAATTTATAAGCAGGTGGGCAAGAGGTATTCATGCTTACATTTATAAAAAGGGAAGAAAGATTAGGGACAGAGAAAAAAAATGCAAATTTAGTGTTAGGCAGTGGAAAATTATTGGACTATTTTTCTTTGTAGGAATTCCACTTCCATTAACAGGCATTTGGAGTGGTAGTGTTGTTGCTCAGGTAATAAAATTAGACAAGAAGACTGCAGCTTGGGTAATTGCTATAGCTAATTTAATGGGAACAACCCTTATATTTATGCTAATTCAGGGCATAATAAGCCTACCTTTTTAACTTAAAAAGTAGAAATTTCTTCAAGTATTTGAAAGCCATTGTAATATGGCTTTTTTGTTATCCTCTTTTTTTGGTATATTNNAATATATAATATTTACTAAATAAGTATATCTATAGTGTAATTAATTGACAACTTATGACAAATTAAAATATAATTTAAATTAGAAAGTATACACATTTGATAATAAAAAAATCATTTGAGCAAAAACTAATAAAAGTTTACTTAGGAAGGTAGCTATGCGTTTAACAAAAATTACATTACTAATTTCAATGATTATTCTTAGTATGAGCGGGCTAATGTTTGGCTGTGCTTCTGTTTACGATAAAATGGAAATGGAAGTAAGCCATGAAACCATTACCATGTATTTAAACGTAAGTGAAGATGAAGTCGAGGAAGAAGCAGGGGAAGACGCTGAGGAAGACGCGGAAGAACTACTTGAAGACGAGACCGAGGAAGAGGAAATTTATGAAGAGAACATGGAAGTTACTGTTAACATAAGTCATGTTCCTGATAGAATTTTAAAAACCATTTCATATCAAATGACAAATGCAGGCATTATTACAGTTGAAGAGCTTTACTCTACAAATGGAGAAACAGCTCTTAAAGTAAATGCAGCAAGATCGGGCGATACACAAATAATTATTAAAAGCGATGAAGGCAATAAAGAAGCCATAATAGATGTTTTTATAATTGAGCGTGTTGAAGAACTTGAGACAAATTCAAATTATAATTTTGCAATAGCTGTTGGTACCTCTAGTAGTGTAAATACAGCTCAGGCAATAAATTTTATTCCAAACACCACAAATCAAAAACAAGTTACATATAGCTTAGTTAATGATGAACTAGAAGGAATAACCGTAACTGAGGCAGGACTTGTAACTGTTGATCAAAAAGATGTTGAGACTTTTGAAGTGCTTGTAACAAGTATTTCAGACGAAACACTTACAACAAAAATAAGAATAAAAATTATTGAGCCAATAGAAGAGGCGGATGTTGTTATAACTTCAGAGACCAAGCTTAGTTTGCTTGATGCCTACATAGAAGGTGGCGGAGAAGAAGGTGGTTTTGATTATTCGCTTGCTTCAATACTTCTTTCTAACAATACTGCCTCTAAAAACCAACAAGACATTGTTATTGACGTAGACTCGGGTGAGATTTATAACATTGTAGTCTCTGTAGATAATTCTTCTGCTGTTGAAGTTGAAGAGATTAATGAGATAAAATATAATTTAAAAGGGCTTAACTTAGGCGATGCTACCCTGACAGTTCGGGTAGAAATTGTTGGCTATGAATATTTTTATGTTTCTAGAACTCTACCAATTGAGGTAGAGGTTTTTGCCACTAGTATGACTTTAAATGGGTTTAGCTCGCTAGAAGAGTTAATAGTTTTTGATACCTACACAAGTTCATATGGTGCGGAACTTAGTTTAGAAGTAAACCCTATTTCGGCACACAGTAAAGAAATAGGCTTATTCGTTGAAGAAGAAGATTTACATAAAGTTGAAATAAGATACTCTGACGGAAGTATTATTCCATCTGAGGATATTAATTCTGTGGTGCTTGCTCGTGGTATGGAACTTTTCTTTACAGCAACTACTGTAAATTCAAATCCTAATCCGGTAATAGCAGAAATTGAAAATACTGTTACTATTACTTTTACATTAAACGAAAAGTATGGGCTAGCAAGTGAAGTTCAAACCGCTATTGACTTAAAACTAAGACAAGGTGCAACAGCGCTTGAGGGCATAGAGTCTTTAGATGTAGAAAGAACAAGCTATAGCGATATTTCGATAACAATTTTGCCAGCAAATTCTGCTGATAGTTCAATAAGTATTGAAATTGAAGATAGTAGTATTATTTCAGTGTCACAACTTAGTGAGCCTACAGACTTTAGAATCAATGGTATAAATACAGGTATAACAAATATTACCTTTACAACCCTAAACGGAATTAAAAAAGTGATAGAAGTTGAAGTCTACGAGGCTTTTGATAATGTACAGGTTTCAATGGATTCTCCTGCACAAAATTCTAATGTAGCAGAAATAGAAACTGAAGTTGGCGATGAAGAGCTCTCTTCAGTAACCGATATTGTACTTGCAGTAGGTGAAGGTTTTCAAATAAGCTCTTTTGTTTATCCTGAGAGTTCAACGGTAGAGAGCATAACGTATGTTTCTTCTAATACTGGTATTATAAATATTACAAACAGTGGCTATTTGTTTGTTGCAAGCTCGGGAGAGGCAACAATTACTGTAACCTTTAATGGTAAACAAAGATTAAATGATTATGAGAGTGAAAGTTCTTTTATTCAAAAAACTTTTAATATTATAACTTACATTCCAATTACCGATATTTTATTAAATACTGTTCAGCTTGAGCTTTTCGAGGGAAGCAAGCTGGGTTTTTATGACCTTCAGGACAGCCAATATCAATTACAGCTTATGGTTAACCCAACAAATTCGACCTATAACGTGGCTGATGTTACTTGGAGTTCTTCAAACGGAGACTATTTAACAGTTGACGAGAGTGGCTTTATTGAAGCTTATGTTCCGCCATCTGTTAACATGCCAAACAATAGATTAACAGTAACTATTACTGCAAGCATTATTGAGTTTGAACGTTATTATTCTAAAACTTGTACAGTTACCTTAAAAAGAGCTACTGAAGTTAGTAGCGTTACGGTTTTTAATATAATTGACGATTATATTTATTTCGATATCAGAGAAGGTATTGCTTTAGAGGACTTTAAACAATTGGAAGTTCAGGCTTACCCATACAATGCTACTAATCCGGAAATAGTTTATGAATATGTGGGTGATTATGATTCAAGTGGTGACCCAGTATTTGCTGTAGGCGAAAACGGTGTATTAACTCCTGTTAGAGCTGGACTTGCAACTCTAAGAGTAGTGGCTAGAGATAGTTATATTGACGAGAATACATATTCGACCTATAAAGAAATTGTTGTAAAGGTTGCAGATGGGCAAACCGAGGAGTCGGCTTTAGAAATTAAATCGGCGCAGGATCTTGAAAACATTGATACAATTGAGGAGCTTGCACTTCATTACGTGTTAGCTGCAAACATTGACCTATCAGCATCTAGCTTTACTTCAATTGGTATAATTGATGGAGTTACTAATGACTTCACAGGTTCAATCAATGGTAACTTTAATTATGCTGGAATTAATAGAACTTACAAACTTCAAGGTTATAATGTGAGTTATAGTTCAGATGAGTTAATTAATTATGTAGGTTTTGTTGCGAGCAATAATATTAATGGCGTAATCAAAAACTTAGAATTATTAATTACTAGCTTTGATGTTGCAACAGAAAATAACGAAGATGGTTCGGTGGATTACATTGGTGGAATTGCTGCTGTAAATTACGGAACACTTTTAAATAATAAAGTAACTATTCTACTGAGCGATGTTGAAGTTTCTGCAAGAAACGTATATATTGGTGGAATTGCTGGTATCAACTACGGAACTATAACAGACCCAACAGTTGCGGGTGATTTAACAATCACTCAGGCTAGTGGACTTAGTACTAACCCGATAGTTTATGCTGGTGGTATTGTAGGTAGCAACGAATATGATGCTACAGTTACAGGTAGTTACACTAGTGCTAATACTTCACTTGCGGGTGAAATTATTGCAGAAAATGAATATGAAGGCGCATTATATCAACAAGAAGGTATTAACGCTTACAATACTCTAACAACTGACACCCTAATAAGCGTTGAGAGTGCAACAGGTTTAGCAGTTGGAGCAAACTACGGTTTAGTTGACGCTGTTGCTACAGACGGCACAGTTAAAGGTGTAAACAATGTTGGTGGACTGGTTGGTATCAACTTAAATGAAGTAATAAACAGCTATTCGGCAAGTATTGTTGAAGGAGAGGTTTACATAGGTGGTTTAATTGGTAAAACAACTAGCCAATTTGTTGACCCAGACACTATTTATCCATCAGTTGTTAATAATGCTGTAGAGCTTTATGATAGAACTGATTTAACAGAAGACGCAATTACTTATGTAACAGGAACCAACTACGTAGGTGGTCTAGTAGGTTATGCTAGTGAGCTTGGAGAGTTTGAATATAACTATGCATTTAGTTATTATAATAGAGAGCTAGACAGCCACTATAAAGGTGATGTAGTAATTGAACTTACAGATATTAACAAAAACTACTTTATTGGTGGTTTAGTTGGCTATTTGGAGTCAACAACAAATAATATATATAAAAACTATGCTGGTGTTAACACAGTGGTTGAAGAACTAACTGCCCCAGTAAACATACAAACTGTTTTTGGTGGCGGCTTAATCGGTTATGTTAATAATGGATTAGACCTTGATCATTCTTATAGTAAAGGAATGGTAAATCTTCCAAGCGCCAACTCTATAGCCGGTGGTTTAATTGGTTATGTAAACGGTGTAGATGGTACTATTAACAAAACTTACTCAGTGGTTACAACATCAGCTGACATAGAAACTGGTTTTATTGGTGCAATTCATGTAACTGTTGAGGTTACAGAAATTAACAATCTTTACCTTGGTAAAATTGTAAATGCCACACCACTTGACTTTACTGCAATGCAAACAGAAGTGATATATATAGATGAGAGCTTTGACATATCTGGTACAAGTGTATGGTACATGATAGAGGGAATGAACATTAACGAGGGACTTCCAACTCTTTTAAATAGTAGAAATAATTTACTGATTAACGAAGCGCCAGAGAGCGTAACAGTTACGGTTAAAGACCACATAATAGAATATGACCCAGCGGATAGTAGTATTAGCTTTAATCACATTAAAGCGGGTGATAGCAGAGTGGTTGTATTACTTCAAGATGATACTTATGACATAAGAGATATAATTGACACTCTTCCAAATGGTTCACGTTACTATGTTGATTCAAGTGACTCAAACATTATTAGCTTTGTTGATGTTAGTGGTAATGACCTTGAAGGTTCGTTTAGAGTATTAAATGAAGGAACAGCCATAATTACTGTTGGTTCATTATTAAACAGAAATATATCTGATACTTTTGAAATTGCTGTAATAAAAGGTTTTGATAACTTTGTGTTATCAACCGAGCAAGATGTTAGAAGCACTCAGCTGAGTGATGATGCACTACTAGAAATTAAAAAAGGAACCTCAGAAGTTATTTATAGCTTCTTAGTAAATGATAGTTATGAGGTTTCAAATAATAGTGGTGTTAACTTTGCAGGTAGTGATACTTTCTTTACGGTTAATAACAAAGACTTAGATGCAAGTATTTCTAAAACACTATTAAATATATTTAAAGGTGAAGCTCTGACGGCTGGCAACCTTCCTGTTACTGCAACACCATATTTACTTGTTAAATTTGGAGGGGATGACGTCCAAGTAGAAATTCCTGAACTTCAAAAACAATTTTTAGTAAATGTATATACAGGTGCTACAGAAATTTATGCCGATGTTTCAAGTGCGGTTATAGGACTTCAAGAAGCGGCAATTGTAACTGTTTATATGACTACCGATAAAGCGGGCGATGCTATTGATGATTTCGCAACTGCTATTAGCGGTGGACCGGTAGATAATTATATTTCTATTGAAGAGATTGACACAGATACAGATACAGAAAATTTAATAATATCTACCTATAAGATTTATGCTAAGCCAAGACAATCTGAGCTTGAGCAAACAATTTCTATAGACTTTGTTGCGGATTCAAATAATGATATATTTACAAACTTTATTTTAAATATTACACCTCAAGACCTACTGAGAATTGATTTAACTCATTTCCCAGCAGGTGAAATAAAAATAGGACTTGACGGACTACCTGATTATTATCCGCAAGAACTTCCTAGTGATATTATTGCTCCAGGACAAGCGGGTATTTTAAAAATTAACTTATTCCCAGAATATGCAAATGTTGATTTTTATGAAATTGTAAGCTCAGTTGAGAATGATAAATTCATTTCTTTTGAGCAAGTAGTATTAACAGACGACGGAAATGGAGTTTATTATGCTCCAGTTGTTCCAGGGCCACCTCTAGTTTTATATGGTTCAATTCTAAGCCTTATCTCTAATCAAGATTATGAGTTTGATGGCAGTTTATTTGTAAAAACACTAATATCTTCAAATGTTAATGAAGGTACGGTTTTTGATGTTACAGTTACAGGCTATCGTTATGACGATGCTGGGGACCCTCAAGTTAACTTGAGTAAAACAATTTCACTTAATACAGAAAGACTACCTGGTGTATCACTTTCATATAAAGGTGAGTACAATGGTGTTGTAGCAAGAGGTACAGAGGTTGAGCTTAACGTTCTGATTACCGACTATGAAGACGGTGAAGTAATTATTACAGAAAGCATAGACACAAATGAAATGGAAGACTATATTGATGATAATGAAAATGGTGTATATGACGCAGGCATCGATACACTGCTTTCTGTTTATAACCAAAATGTAAGATTTGCAGATGTATCTGTAAATGAAGATGGAAAATATATTTTAAAAGTAGGCCCAGCAGTTCCTGCAGGTGCTAAAATTAATATTAAAGCAGAGGTTTCTCGTACCGTTAACGGTATTATTGAAACAAGTGAATCACGAATTACACTAGATGTTGTTGACTTTGTTGTTGATGATATTTCCATTGGACATACTGCTGATGATAGCAGTATAACAACTATGAAAATGTATGTTGGTGAAAGATTAAAACTACAAGTACTGTTTGAAGAGAGCAGAATTTTTGAATATAACGAAGATTGGAATATTCACCTAGATGCAGGAGAGCAGGCAAATTTACAACAAATAATTGATATTATTGCACAAAATGTGACAATAGGAGAAAACACAGCCTCTCGTAATTTAAGTAACTGGTATCAAAGAATTGATGATGATCCTATTGTAGATATTAGTCTTCAGGAAATTCAATATAGTAGTTTCTCAATAGAGTCTGCTCTTATTGATAATATGGATGAAAAGGATTTTGATTCTCAAACAGATTATACTATTACTGGTAAAAAAATAAGCAGAAGCACATCTTTAGCAGCAAACATTGAATTTTATTATGACATTAATGGTCAACTGCAAATGATAGGTTATGATACAAATAATAATGCAGTTAACTACCCACAGTATGTTTTTGACCAACTTAATAATTTTGTTATTAACGAAAGAGTTTATAATTTTGAACAAGACTTTTTAGTAAATATTATATCAAATTCAACCCTTGATAATCCACTACCTATTTACAATGTTGATGATTTACTTAATATGCAGGATGGAGTTGACTATATTTTATATAATCACTCAACAGAACCAATTATTTTAGAAAACTGGATACCACTTAGTGTTAATATTAAAAGCCTTGATGGTAATAACAGAACAATTTATATTGAAAGCTTTGCGGCAAATTCAGATAACGGAAGCTATGACTTTGGGCTGTTCTCAGCTATTAGTCAAAACACCGTTATTAAAAATTTAAAAATAGACATTGCTTTAGTGGTAGAAAATTTAGATTCAATAAAAGAAGGTCAGGAAGAGAGCTTAGGTATAACACTTGATAACGGCTTTATGAGTGTAGAAGAGTTTGATAATATAAGCTTTGGTTTTATTGCCGGTATTAATATGGGAACAATTACTAATTGTGAGGTTATAAACTCCTCTAGTACTAGCAGTGTATTTGAACTAAAAAGTACTTCTTTAGCAGATGTTACTTTTGGTGGTTTAGTTGGCTTTAACGCTGGTGGATACATTTCTAACAGTCGTATTGGTAGAGTTAATTTAACTAATTTAGAAAAGAAATCACAAAGTGGAAATTATTACCCAATTAGTTTAAAAGCTTCAGGTACAGTTGCAGGTGTTGCAGGTTATAATAGCGGTATTATTACAAGCTCATCAGCAGCCAACATATACATAGACAATGTGGCAGAAAATATTATAGATACCTTTACTGGTGGCTTTGTAGCTATTAATGTAGAGGGTGCAAGAATTAGCTATAGCTACTCAGAAGGTTACGATATTTACAGTAGAGTAATGCAACAAGGTGGTGTAAACTCTGTTGGCAATGTTGGTGGTTTTGTTCACCAAAACGACGGTATTATTACTGATAGTTATTCTAATATTCCAGTTACAACACAGGGACGCTCAGCAGGTTTTGTTTATGAAAACCTAGCAGATGCTAGTATTAACAACTGTTATTCAGCATCAAAAATTATTGAGGGTACTAATGCTCATATGCCTTTTATAGGTACAGATAGTTTAGATCAAATTTTATATGAAGGAATAATTGAAACTGCTTATTACTTAGTTAATATAAATTATTTTGCAGATCAATACGCAGATTATCCTGCTGTTGCAGTTAGCTCATTTGCTGATGAAATTAGTTTCAGTGGTTTTAGTTTTATTGAAGAAGAAAAATACAGTGTTTGGAGTATGTCAACAGACGACCCAAACCCTGATAATGATGCTAGCAATGTTAGACCAGTTTTACCTTCTGCAGTTAATGTTAGCATGAGTGAGAGAGAAATTTCTCAGGTTATAACAGAAGGTGAAACAGAAGTTAGTTATAGCTATGTAGATGTTTACACAGATTACAGAAAAGGTGGCGAGGCCAATCCTATTATAGTAAGCAGTGCAGATCAATTCTTGCAGGCATTAACTACTGATGTTTATTTAAACGATAATGTAAATGACCAAAACATTAAACTTGTTAATGATATCAATTTTGGAGAAATTATTAATGATACTAGAATACAAGACCTTCAAGAAATTGTATTTACAGGAACTTTAGACGGTAATGGTATGCAACTTCAAAATGTAAGAGTAATTTCTTCGGCTGAAGGGTTAGGTGAGAGAACTTCATCTTTTGGTATGCTTTATCAAATAGGTGAGGATGATGAGGATTACAATAAGAATTCTCTAGATAAAACTGTTATTAAAAATATCAATATTTCAGTTGAAGAAATTTCAGCTACCGATGCTATTTCGGTTGGTGTTTTAAGTGGTAACATTAAAAACAGTATTATTATGAATGTTAATTTAATAGGTGAGGGTATAACTGTTCAGGGAAGAAACATGGTTGGTGGACTTGCAGGTCAAATTACAGGTGATAGTAAAATACTTAATGTAACTAGTAATTTAAGCGTAAGTGCCGAATATAGAACAGTAGATACACTAAATTATAAATTTTATAAAGAATACGACGCAAGTACTACAGATAATTTAGTATCAATTGAAGAACTTTCTTATGCTGGTGGTATTGCTGCTGTAATTGATTATTACACTGTAGATGATGCGGGTCAAAGAGAAGTTATTTTAGATAGTGATTTTGACGAATTTGAACCTAGCGTACAACTTTTAAAAGTTTATGGAAAAGCAAAAATACGCTCAGAAAATTCAGGTGGAGTTATTGGATATGTGGGTGAATATACTTACATTAAAGATATGCTATTTGAAATTGAATTTAACCAGGGAGTTAATAACGACAATCAGTCAATTATTGGCAGTAACTTAGCAGGTGGCTTAGTTGCACAAAACTCTGGTAAATTAGATCACTCAAGAATTGAACACGAAACGGACATTCAGCTAGGTGTTATTGATATTACAGATGCAAGGCTTGCTGTAGGAGCTCAAGCAATATTTAAACAAACTGCTAACTACATAGGCGGATTAGTTGCCTATAGTAATGGTGGTACAATAATAAACAGCTACTCAAGAGTAGAAGTTATAAACGAAAATGCAACCGTTGCTGGTGGACTAATTGGAGCAAGCTATGGTGGTGAAATTAATCTAGCTTATGCTACGGGTCATGTAAAAGCAAACACTGTAGTAGGTGGAATTATAGGTACAGTATTACAATTTGGACTAGAAGATTATGATGCTAGTGGTCAAAGAGTAGGTGCAGACCTTGCTATTACCGATGTGTTCGCCCTTAATAACTGGCAAGTATCGGCATTTAACTATGTTGATGATGATGGTGACTGGATAGAATACAACGAAGAAGATGAAGAGTATGTAAAAGTTCCAGATAAATATATTGGTGCTTTTGCTGGTGAACATAAATATGATGAAATCAATGATCCTGCTGATATAACAGCTGTTAATAGTTTTGTTATTGATGAAGTGTTTGAAACTCTGGCAACTGCAACACCAGAGCAAACAAGAAACCTTAACATTGTTGGTAATAACACAGCTGTAATAGATAATTTAAATGTTGTAGTGCCAAATGCTGGGGCTGGTAAAACTCAGTTTGAAACAGTTACAGACCTTGACTACAACTCTACAATACAAAATTATATGAGTTACGTTACAGATTTTTGGTCTATTGATGAGGGTCGATTCCCTCGACTAATTTTTAGTGATTTTGAAAATGTTTATGAAATTACTTTAGAGTTTACTGATTCAGAAACTAATGAGCTTGGTTTAGACCAGCTTACATACCATCAATTTGGTAGTTTTAGAATTATGAATGATATTACTATGACTGCTGACTTTAACCCAGTTGATGAATTTAAAGGGAGCTTAAGAGGTGTAGAACAGTCAGATGGTTCAATGCCAACTCTTTATAACTTTACATTAAATTCAAATGAAATAGATGTTGCTATGTTTGGTAATTTAGAATCTGCAAGCATTACTAACTTTAATATTGTGGTAGGTCGTGGAGCTGGAACAGGTGTTATAAGCACCTATGTAGGAACAGCAAATTCAACTACTGCTATTTTAGCGGGTAACGTTAACAATAGTTCAATTCAAAATATTAATATTGAATTTGACTCAGATAATAATGTAATTGAAGGTAATACTCAATATTTAGGTGCATTTATTGCAAATGCCGAAAATTTAACAATTGCAAATATTAATATTAATATGTCAAATTATAAAGAAGTTGACATAAGTAGTATAGATTCAACAGGCAATGGTGTAGATTTTGATGTTATGTATGTAGGTGGTGTTTTTGGTAAAATTGCTATCTCAGAAGTTCAAGACATTAATGTGAGCTTTAATGAGTTATATGCTGAAGGCATTAATAATGTATATGCAGGTGGGCTAGCAGGACTTATTGATAGTGTACAAATAACTTCACTTACTGTTGCTAATGAAATAAATATACCAATAGTTGCTATTGGTGGTGAGGATACTTCCGACAAAACATATGTTGGTGGAGCTATTGGCTATATGCAATCAGATAGTCAACTATATAATACTAACTCTTATGGCAATATAATTATAGATGAAAATACATCTAATGAAAGCTCTAACATTGTTTATGTTGGTGGTTTATTAGGATTTTCAAGTATGTCTACAGTGGCAAACTGTAATTACGAAAATACTACTTCTTCAGCAATTGAGGTAATTAATGATAATGTAGCAGTTAATATTGGTGGTTTAATTGGTTATGCATATGATACTTCAATTGATGTAAGTAGTGCAAAAACAAATATTACAACAGAGAATAACACAGGCACCAGTATAGTTGGTGGCTTAGTTGGTACTTATGCCACTTTAACAAAAGATATTAAATATTCTTTTGCAACAGGAAATATAAATGTTAGCACTTCAGGCCAAGTAAAAGCAGGTGGCTTAGTTGGCACCACAGAAGGCTCTATCATAGGTGGAGAAGTTTTAGCTATTAGGGAGAGTTACTCTCAAGTTAAAATAGATATAACATCTTCAAGCACTGTTTATGTAGGTGGACTTGTTGGAAATAATACAATATATATTTTCGATACTTTTACTATAAGTGATATATATGTTTATAATGCCTCAACCTATTATGTAGGTGGCTTAGTTGGTAGCAACACTAGCAACATAACCAGAGCTTATTCTTCAAGCATTATATATGCAAAGTCATTAAATAATATTAATGTTCAACCATCACTTGGTGCTTCAAGTGGTATAATTTCTAATGTTTATTATGATGAAGCAATTATGGGAATAAGTCCAAGAAAAATAACAAATGGAGCTCAGGCAAAAACTACATTAGATTTTTTACTAACTGTTATGGTACCTCTTTCTTCTACTTATTGGACTAATAGCTTTGGTATTTATCCTTATTTAAAAAATGTTGCAGCGCCTGATATTACAGAAGGTAGCAGATTGAATCCTACTTATGTTAATAATCAAACAGATTTTAATAACATTCATGATGAGGATAAATATTATGTACAAGGAGCAGATATATCATTTACTGCTGCAGTTCCTAATATTGACTTTGAGGGAATTTATGTAGGAAATAATTACTCTATTACTTATAACAAAACAGTTACAGCTGACATAACTTCTGTATTTTATGAAATAAAAGACAAAGCCTTAGTTTCTGGTGTTACTGTTAATGCTAATTTTATAACTCAAAATAGTAATAACGATTATGAAATAGCAGGACTGGCACACAGCAATAAAGGCATTATATTTAGATGTAGAACTGATATAAACATAGAAACTCCAAGTTTAAACTTGGACGACGGTAAAATTGGTGGACTAGTTGTAGAAAATAATTTCTTAATAGAAAATAGCCATGCTAATGTTAACTTTGATGTTGGTGTAAATTCTGAATTCCTAGCTGATACAACATATATTGGTGGAATAGCAGCTGATAATAATGTTTCAGGTGGAATTTCAAACCCAGCAATTAATAATAGTTTTGCAACAGGGTATATTGAATGTACACATAATTCTTCAGACTACTTACAATTAGGTGGTCTTGTTGGAAAATTAACTACAGGTAGAATTATAAATAGTTATTCGGGTATTTATTTTGATCCAGCTTCTGTTAGTGAGGTAAATTCCAGACAGGATAAAGGCGGACTGGTTGGATATAAAGGATTTAGCTACGCTATAGGCAATTCTTATTATGACTATTTTGGTTTTGGCACTGATGATAGTTCACTTAACTCTGTAGCTTATAAATATTTAGCACAAACAGAGGCTTATGAAGAATTTAATAATGAAACTGATTTAGATGTTTGGAATACATATCATAATTATAATTATGGTATGCCAGTGCTTATGGACTTAGATTATGGCGGACTTAGTACAGGTTCTGGAACAGAGTCAAATCCATATTTAATACATCATGCTGGACGACTAGACTGGATTAGAACAAAACTAGGTTCAACTGCTTATTTTGAACAAGAAAAAGATATTGACCTAGGTTTATTTTTAGATAAAAACACATACTTCACACCAATAGGTACAAGTGTAGCAAGTACCGATGACAGATTTGGTGGTACCTTTAATAGATTTAAAGGTATATATGACGCTCAAAACCATTATATAAATAGATTAGAGTATGTACAAACATCAGGTTCTGATGACCATGTAAACATAGGTCTATTCAGAATGCTTGGTGGAGCTGGTTCAAATGCTGATACAGGTGTTTATAACTTATCTTTAACTAATGTGAATTTAAGTATTGATTCAGGTATAGATATTGACAATGAATATGGTCCATTTGATGAAATTGTACAATCTGAGCTTAGTATGGGTGCAATAGCTGGCTATGTACAAGATGCCAGTATTGTAAATTGTATTATTACGGGTACAATAAAAAATGATAATGATGAGGATTATAATAGCAATAATATTTTAAATATTGGAGCAGTTGCAGGAAAAATAATTGGTTCAACAATTGATAAGGTTTATTCTGAAGCATATGTTACTGCAACACACGGTAATGTGGGTGGACTGATTGGAAGCGCAGACAGAGATGGTGTCAGTATAGATTATAGTTACATCCAAAACTCTGGAAACTCAGGCAGTATTAGACTTGAGGGTGATGAGTCACTTGGTGATAATGCTAGAATTGGCGGTATAGTTGGTTTTGCCTCATGGACACATCTTAGTAATGTTGCAAATAATGGAACAATAACTGCTTATTTATCAGGTTCAAACGATGAAGCAACAGATATTGAAGGAATGGGTGGAATTGTTGGATCAATTAGTTATGGTTCAATTTCTTACTGTGATAACTTTGCTCCAATTAATTATACTGGTGGCAGAAATAATGGTAATGAGACTAAAATAGGCGGTATAATTGGCTATAGTTATAGTTCAGATGGAAACTCAAAACTTATTAATGAGGGAAATATTACGGTAAGCTATAAAGAGACTCAGGCAATAGTTGGTGGTATTTCAGGTTTAATGGAAGGCTATGGACTAGACCGTATATCAAATAGTAGAAACTCTGGCAATCTTAATGTCACACCATATTCAAGTACTTATTCTGATACATGGCTTAAAGTTGGTGGACTTGCAGGTGCTATTTTAGAGGCAAATAAAGACATGTACTTAAGTTACAATGAAGGTGAAGTATATGTTGAAGGTGGCGGTACAATAATGTGGATAGGTGGACTTATTGGCAACAATCTAGGAGGTATCAGAGGAAGTTATAATACTGGATCTGTTGAATTTATTGCTAAATATACTAGAAGCTCATATACATCTAGAGCTGCATATATAGGCGGTATAGCAGGAGACTGTGTAGAAGGAATAACTACGTCTTTTAACTCGGCTTCTGTTAAAGGTTCTTCTGCTACTACTATTGGAGATGAAAAAGTTATATTATATATTGGTGGACTTACAGGTAGGTTTGCAACTTTCAGTTCAGATGAAGAAATAACAAAAAGCTATAACACAGGTTTAGTAAAAGCTGAAATTGAAACATGTGCCTCTAGTCATATTGAAGCAGGCGGAATTGTAGGACATAATTTTAGTGATATAGAAAATTGTTACAATCAAGGCAATGTAATTGCAACTCACTATGAACAAGAAGATTGGGGACTTGATTATTTTAACGACACTATTCAAATAGGTGGAATTGTAGGAGAAGCTACTTCATTTACAAGAGAAGTAGATTATTCTTATAATTCAGGACTGATTGGTGATACCAGAGAAGCTGATAGCGATGATTATCAATCGGTGTGGAGAGGTGCAATTGTAGGTGATGGCGATACTCGTAATTATGATAATAATGTCTTTATATTAAGACAAATTATGGATTATTATCAACATATTACTTATGGAGAACAAAGTGTTTATATAGGAAGTTATGGTTACGAATATACAGATGGCATATGGGATGCTTCAGGTACTGATGATGACCATGCTTCACAAAATGATGCTATGAGTAATGGTAAGTACATTTCATCTATGGATAATGAGTCGAGCTATTATGGCTGGGATTTTGATAGTATTTGGGACATAGTAGAAAATGTTAGCTATCCAACTCTTCAGAGTGTTACAGTTGAAGGTGCTTTAGATTCACACATGACTGATGACAAGCCAACCTTTAACCCACTGACAGACATTCCACTTTCTGAACCTTACGAATTTTAATAAATCTTGTCAGCTTAGGTTGTCAAAAATAAAACTTTAGAAAAAAATTAAAGAGGCATTTTATGAATAAACTAAAAAAACTAACTTTAATATTATCAATAATTCTACTAAGTAGTAGTGGATTACTTTTTGGTTGTAAAAGTTTATATTCGGAGATGGCTCTTGAAATAGATAAAGAAGAGATTACTATTTATTTAAACCCTACTTCTCTTGAGGATCAACAAGCAGACTATGATGACTATTTAGCAGGCTTAGGTGAAGAAGATGAAGCAGTAGCATTCTTGCCAGAAGTAAATGAAGATATATTTACTGTAAGTATTTTAAATTTACCTAAAGGGGTAGATAATGAACTTATTGTAGATCAAACAAGTTTAGGTATTATAAATGTAGAAAAAACAGAGAAAGATGATGATGAGAACACTACAACATATACAGTTAGTGCCCTTAAAATAGGAAGAACACAACTAATTGTAAAAACTTTAGAAGGAAACAGAGAACAAACTATAGACATTGAGGTAATAGAAAAAATAGAAGGACTTTATGCAAATGAGTACTATACTCCAGTTGGTCTTTTAGGACAATCTACAATTATAAACACTACTAGTGCTTTAAAATTTTTCCCAACTACCACAAGTCAAAAAGATATAAGATATGAACTTGTTGGAGAGTACGCAGGAGTAACTGTATCATCAGCAGGTGAAATTACAGCAGGAGACACTTACAGTGGTTATGTAATTGTTAGGGCAACAAGTATACATAACGAAACGCTTACTGCTGATCTTGATGTAAGAATAGTTCAACCGATTGATGTAGACAACGTTTTATTACAATTTGAAGGTCATGCAGTAGAAGAGGTTGTACTAGCTACTAATAAAATAGAAGAAAGCCAAGGTAACTATAGTGTTTATGTTCTTGAGAATAGTGAAACATTAAACACTACGATTACTGCAGATAATAAAAGAAAAATTGAAGCAGAACAAATAGATTCAGATGATTATTTACTTAGAAGTATAGAACTAGGAAATACTTTTATCACGGTAAGAGTATCACTGGCAGGATATGCAGAACATTTTGTTGAAAAAGTTTATCCTGTAAGAATAATTGAATATCCTGAGTACGTTAAAATTAATGGAACCTCAGGTATATTAAATAATCAAGAAATATTTGATAGATATGTTAATGTACTTGGTCAACCATTCATTTTTGAGGTTGGTGCTGTTGGCTGTTATGACAAAACAATGAAAATAAATATTGAACCAGAAGACAGAGAAAAAATTCAACTTAGCTATTCTGATGGTTCTCTTGTGAATATGGAAAATGATATTATTCCAAGTGGAATAGATATTTATATTAAAGCAATAGAAGACTCTGAAACAGGTGAAGTTAACGGACAAGTCAATGTAACTGTTGTTGCACTAGGCTCACCAGATGAAAATAATCCAGTTACTTCAATAGTTAATTTAAACTTAAGTAAAGGTGCCGATAACATTAATATGTTAACCGAAACTAACATGATAATTAAACGTGGTAGCTCGCAACAACTGCAATTTGAGGCAGTTCCTGCAAGCTCTTCTCTTGGTGAGATTACTATTTTAGATAGTAATAAAGGAGTTGTACAAATTACTTCAATTAATGGTAGTACTACAAACTATAATGTAGATGGCATTAATGTTGGAACCACAAAACTAGTTTTAGTTAGTGCAAATGGTATTAATCAAATTATTGATATTGAAGTATATGAAGAGCTAGATGGTTTTACTATAAATATGTATAGCCCAGAAGAAAATTCAGACATAGCACTTAATGAAACAGAAGATGTAGTTATAGGAAGTGAAACTAGGGAGACGCTTGATGATATTATTATAGCAATTGGCTCAGTTTTACCTACTAACATAAATGCTTATCCTGAAGGTGCTGATATTGTAAGCGTAAGTTACGAAAGTTCTAATATTTTGGTTGCAACTGTGAGTTCAAGCGGCTCAATTTCGGCAAAAGCAGAAGGCTTAAGCGTAATTACTGCTTATGTTACCAAAAAAGTTGAAGGTAGCGAACCTGTAATTTTATCAAGAACATTTAATTTAAATGTTTATGTACCAATTTCAGGAACACAGCTTAATTACTATCAGTATGAACTTTTAGATAGCCAGTCACTAGGTTACTTTGATATGGAGAGTAGTGAACTACAGCTTGAACTTAATGTAAGCCCAAGTGCGTCTACTTTTAGTAGTGAAGATGCTATTTGGCACAGTAGTAATAACTATGCTACGGTTACACCGGAGGGTTTAGTAAATGCTACTCTACCTCCAGAAATTGAATTTGCGACTACAACTATTACTGCACTACTTCAAGAAAATGATAGATATTACACTCAAAAATGTGTAATTAACATAAAACGTGCTGTTAGAGTAGAGGATGTTAGCATATTAAATGTTATTGAAAACAGAATTTACTTTGATGCAAGGAATGGACTAGGGGAAGCAAATGCTGGTCAAAACTCATTTAAAATAGATGCACAAGTTTACCCACTAAGTTCTCACAATCAGGCAATTAAGTATATTTATGAACAACTACCAGGTGATAATATTCCACTTCCAGTAGTTGAAATTTTAGAAGATGGAACTGTAATTCCAAACAGAGCAGGAAATGCTGTTATTTACGTGGTAGCTAGAGATAGTTACTATTCGGAAAGTAACTATACTAGATATTCAATAATAAATATTCGTGTTGCTGATGGTCTTAGCCACGAAACGGCAATTGAAATTAGCAATGGTCAAGATCTTGTTAATTTAAATACCGTAGAGGGACTAAGTCGTTACTATGTTTTATCGGGTACTATTGATGTTACTAATATAGAACTTGATTCAATTGGTATCATTGATTCAACTGTTAATGGTTTTACGGGTGAATTGAGTGGTAATTATGATTACTTTGGCGAAACAACAAAAAATCAAATTATTGGTTTAAGTGTTAGCATGGATAAAACTTCTCGTACCAACTACATAGGGCTAATAGCTCTACTGGAAGGCGGTACAGTTAAAGACCTTAAACTTAAAATTAATTTATATGATATTAAACTTCAAAGCAATATTGATCATACTGTGAGTTACATTGGTGGGCTAGTTGCTTATAATGACGGCGGAATAATAGATAATGTTGTTGTTGAAATTGTATCTAGCGATATTGAGCTTGCTAATCTTAACAACTATGTTGGTGTAATAGCTGGTTATAATGACGGTCAAATTACAGACTCACAAGCAAAAGGTAAACTATATGTCTTAGAAAAATTATCTGCTTTTAATACTCCTAATATATATGTAGGTGGTATAGCGGGGTTTAATGAAGACACGGTAAGTGGAAATTTTGATGTTACAAATAACACCCTAATTGAAAATCCTTCAAACATGAACTCTTTAGTGGAAATCAAATGCTTTATTGGTGAGGATACTAATAATGCTTATGGCGGACTTGTAGGGTTTAACGTAGGAAGCATTAGTAATATAAGCTCAGATGCATTAGTTGAAGGCAAATATAATACTGGTGGTGCAGTTGGTATTAATGAAGGCACACTAAACAATGTTTTTGTAAGCGGTTTTGTAACTGGTACTAACAATGTAGGTGGACTAGTAGGATATTCGAGCGGTGGGACTATTACAAGAAGTATTATGATAATGCTAGACAGGTTTGAAATAGACGAGGTTGTATTGCCACAAATTAAAGGTATTAACAACATAGGTGGACTAGTAGGTTATTCAAGTGGTGGAACAATTAGTTATAGTTACGCCAACACTTTTTATTCAAGAACACTAGATAAAGTAAATTATTCAGGTGATATATATGTTGAAATTCCTGCAGGTTATACAGATGATGTTTATGTAGGTGGACTAGTAGGTTACAGTGAAGCACTAAATATTACGTATTCTTTCGCTGATTTAAACATTGTAATTATAGATGATGACTTGACGAACGTAAATGTTTACTCAGGTAGTATTTTGGGTGCAAATAATGGTCTTTTATATTTTAATAATTTATATGCTAAAGGTTCAATTGACTCTGGGGGTACAAGTTATGTCTCAGGAGTTATTGGAAATTTAAGTTCTGAATTTGCAGGAGCCAATTATATAAGTACCATTTACACTATGACAACTCTAGCAGGTGCAAATACTGGAAGCATTATTGCTAGTGCTACTACAGGGCTTGGTTCAAATACTATTGGCTCATGTATATATGTAGAAGCAACGTTAGATGACGAAACCGAGGGGTCAGAGCATACAAGTGCTGAGTTGATACAGCTTAGTACCTATATTAACGAGGGCTTTGTATTTGCGGGGGATGCAACTTGGACTCACAACTCTAACAAAAATGAGGCCACGCCTTATATTAAATACGATGCTACCAATCAAATGTTAATTGAAGCACCGGATTCCCTAACGGTTACAATAGCAAATGGTATAGTTTTATCTAATGAAATTGCACATAATCATTTTAAAATTTCAGATACACAAGCGGTACTTTATTATTATGAGAGTGGTATTAATGATTTAAATATTTACTCACTTGACGATAGCTCTCTAGATTACGGTAGTCCAATTATTGATAAAGCCTTTATACCTTCAGATAATAATTTTAACTGGGTAGGTTTTACTAGTTTTAATAAAGATGTTTTAACTATTAATAAAGATGGCGTACTAGAAGTATTAAGTACAGGTACTGCAATAATTAGAATTTATTCAATTTTAGATAAGAACGTATATGATGAAATTGAAATTGCAGTAATATTACCAGCTTCTAACTTTAATATTTATGTAGAAAATGAAGATAAAACCGACTTTGAGGAGCTTGTTGACAACTCAGATATTTTAACTATTAATAAAGATGAGTTAATTAGACTTTATCCGTCACTACAAGCTATTGTTGATGGTGTAGAGTTTGATTATAATGCACAAATAGATGTTAACTACGGCGTTTCAGCTACTGTTCCAGGTGTAAGCTTTGAAGGTAGCGAATGGTCGCTTATCAACACTATTCAGCAAGCGAGAATTAATATAGATGAAGCCCAAGTAATAAAGGGCGATTTTACTGACAGTGGATTAATTACAATAACCCCAATAATATATGTTGACTTTGGTGGTGGACAAGAACTGCTAAGCTTTGACTTTATGCAAAAACAATTTGTTATTAATGTTGTTGAAGGTTCAACAGTCTTAGAGCTTGACTCATATGAATCAAGCGTTAGTTTAAAAGATATTTATGTTATAAAAGTAGACCTAACAACAGATATACCAGCTGAGAGTGTTATTGCTATTGAGTCTGTTGAGAGAACAGGCGCAGAGCCTACAGATGACCCAGTAAGTGAACTTAGAATTGAAAGTTTATTTAGTACGGAAGAAGATGGTATTATTACCGAATATTTTGAAATTGAAGTCAATGATAAATATGATGAAAAATATAAACAAAATCAAATTTATACAATAAAATTTGCAAGTTACGATTCTAGCACAGCAGGAGTTCCTGATGAGGGTGAACCGGCTATATTACAGCAAACTCTAGTGTTAAATATTGTTCCGCAAGATGTGTTTAGAATAGATATGAATTTCTATTCTTCAAACGAAGTTATTCAAGATGAATCAGGAGTGCATTATAATCCTAATGAACTTCCGTCAACAAGCATTCAATCGGGCAAAACAGGTATTTTAAAATTAGGTATTTATCCAGAGTTTTCAGACATAGACTTTGTTGATTTAAAATACGCTACAAATAGCGACTTTACTATATCTTTTGACCAAGTGGTTTTTGAGGGCATAAGTTATACAACAGTTTATCCTCAATCAGAAATTATTGAAAATGGAATAAGACTAAGGCTTGATAATTTAAATGGTCAAACTTTTGAAGGCGACCTATTTGCAAGATTATTAATTGGAAGCGGAGTTAGTGCTGAGACTGTCTTTACAGTTTATGCAACAGCATACAGCATTAATGAGTTTGGCGAAGTTATTGAAGGGCTTACAGGCTCTACAGCGCTAACAGCCAAACCAGCTAGTACTGTGGAGGTATTATATGAAGGTCAAGCAACTGGTTATATACCAGTTGGTGTTACAAAAACTGTTATGGTTAATGTTACAAAAATGCAAGAAGACCATGTCGTTGTTTGGAATAATACAAATGATGATGATTTAACAATCAATTATATTAACGAAGTAAAAATTGATTATATAATTTATAAACAATATGAAATCATGCTTGACTCTAGTGCATTTACTACTCCAGCAGATTATCAAAAGTTAATTACCTTACAAGCGGTTGTAGAACAAACTGTTAACAATAAATTAGAGCAGTATAGGTCTAATGTGTTTAACGTTGTTCCAACCCTGTTTACTATTAATAGTATTGAAGTAAGAGATGTTGTTGCAAGCGAGTTAATAGTTGCATATGGTGGAACTTATGAGCTAGTAATTGAAATTGAAGCCGATTATGAAGATAAAGAAATAGGCAACGCGGTTATTGAAGCAGAAATTGAGATACTTGAGGAAATATTTAGTAAAAGTATTTACTCTTGGTACAAGCGTGAGCATACTGCTGATGGGAATAGCGATGAGAATATGGTACTAAATATTAATTATGGAAATTATATATTACTTCAAGATGAAGAAATGTACATTCAACCAAAAAGAGTTTCTACAGGAGATTATGTAGCTGCTAAAGTACAGTTCATTTATAATTATGAGGATGCTCTTTATGAGGGTATACCTATTGAAAACTTGACTGATTTATTTGATATTAAAGAAGGGATTGATGTTTATAGTTATAGAACTATTGAAACAGAATTTAGAACAAACTTCTATTTAAAATCAAGTTACGAAAATCCTATTCCAATTTATAATGAAGATGGAATAATTGGTATGCAAGATGGGGCAAGTTACATACTTATGAACGATATTACAATAGGAGAAAACTCTCCATGGACTCCAATTATGACAGATATAAAAAGCTTAGATGGTAACGATAAAACCGTAACCATAGTAGAGTTTAATCATGTTAAGTCTGGAGAAGATGTAGAGTCGGTTGATTCTGCCATTAATTTAGGTTTATTTGGAGCAATAGACATAGGGACAATTATTAAAAACCTAACTGTTGAGTTAACTAACATTGAAGTAGATGCTTCAAGGTATTCGTACGTTAACGTTGGTGGTATTGTCGCCAATAACAATGGTGGTACAATTTACAATTGTCATACTTTTAATAGTACTACTACCTCAGATAAAGGTTTAACAGTAATTTTAAACTCAGAGGTTGCAGGGGACTCTATCAATATTTATATTGGTGGTGTTGTTGCTAAAAACTCAGGTTACATAACAAATAGTAGCTCAAGCCTAGAAATTGAAACAGATCAGGGTTATGTTGCAGGAATAGTTTCATATAACTCAGGTACAATTTCAAGCAGTTACTATAACGAGGGGCTAATTAAAAATTATGCTCAAACCAAAGTATCATCTGCTGTTGGTGGTGCCGTTGTATATAACAGTGAAACAGGTGAAATAAAATATACTTATGTTCACGGTAAAAAAGGTCTGACCGATAGCGATAGGCTTACTAGTGGCGGAATTATTTTCGGTGGTGATATAGGTGGATTTATTTATGAAAACAGAGGAATTATTTTAGATAGTTACTCAAACATTAAAATTACAAGTCAAGGACGTTCAGCTGGTTTTGTATTTGACAACTATGGGCTTATTGAAAACTCATTTAGCTTAAGTGAAGTTGCTTACAATGTTGCAGCTCATACTCCATTTGTAGGTACAGATGAACAAGGCATTCCAAGAAACGATGGTGATATTGATTATTGCTATTATTTAGAAGGTGCTTTTGCTGGTAAAGACTTAGAGCTTGCAAGCGAGCTTAGCTTGGCGGAATTCTCAACTAAAGATGTTTTCTCTACTTATAGTTTTGCAACAGGAATAGTAGACGATTATGCTATTTGGAAAATGTACGATTATGTAGGACAAAATGGTAGTGTTACTTTGCCATATTTGGTTGGTACAAATCAAATTGTTCATTCAAGACAAATACTTTCAAAACAGGTAATAGATGAAGACACAGGTGAAACAGAATACACTTATACTTATGAGCTTGGTTATACTGAGGGTAGTTATAATAATCCATACATAATTGAAGATGAAAACAAATTTAATTTAATAATTAATAATGGAACGGGTGTATTTACAGGTCACGCTAGACTTATAAATGATATCGTTTTTGATACAGGTCAAGCTGTTGAGACTTCAGTGGTTGATTTTAAAGGAATACTTGATGGTAACGGTATGGAAATGTCTAACATTAGTGTAATTTCAAGTAATGAAACCAGTTCTAATGCAATTGGTATATTTAAAACAATATCAGGTGATGGTGTTGTTAAAAATATTGACCTTCAAATAGATGAAGTATTTGCAAACGATACTGTTAATGTAGGTGTTTTAGCTGGTGTAATTTATAACGGTAAAGTTTATAACATAAAAATTGACGGAGAAGAAACAGTAGTTCAGGGCAGAAATAATGTAGGTGGTGTTGCAGGTAAAATTATTGGCGATACAGACCTTATTAACGTTGAAGTTAATATTTCAGTTAACTCTACCTTCCGTGAAGACGTTAACATTTTAGTCCCTTATACGCTTTATGATAATAACCATGACTTGTACACGGATGCTAATGCTAATGGTATATATGATGAAGGTGAAACTTTAGTCGTTGATTATAATGAAAATGGAAGCTTTGATGCTACTGAACAATTAATTTCTTATGGCGGAGCTATTGCAGGAGTTGTTGATCAGAGTAGTGGAATAGTTCAATATGCAAGGGTCAGAAATAATAGCTCTATAATTGCAGAAACTGCAGGTGGAGCATTTGGTCTTGTAGGAACAAACTCAAAGGTTGAAAATATTTTAGTTGAAGTTGTTTATAATCAATTCATTCGCTCGACAAAAGTTGCAGGCGGTGTAATTGGTGAGAATAGAGGAGAAGCTAGCAATATTTTAATAAGACACAAAAAATTATTACAAACCTATATTGACGATAATTATTTTGCAGGAAACTATGGAGAGATTTATAACAGTCAAAACATTTCACTATTTGCAGGGCAAGGTCAAGTAGCAGGTGGTATAGTTGGCTTTAATAATGGTGGAGACCTTTCTGACTCTCTTTCTAAAATTGATGTAAGAAATTCATCTGTTGAAATTGCAGGTGGTATTATTGGTCGCATGACGGGAGGAAGTATAGATAACTGTATTGCTTATGGTTCACTACTTGCCGAGGATGCTATTGGCGGAATAATTGGAGCTGTTACAGAAAGAGAAATATTATCAACAGAAGCTGGCTCATTAATTAGTTATGTTTCGTACGATGTTATAAGTAGTGCTAATCCTACAATTTCAAATTGTGCTGGCTATAATAATTACTTAAAAATGGATTACGATGAAATAAATAATGGTGACTTAGTTGTTGGTGGTATAATTGGTGCAATTCAACTTACCGATTTTAATTCAACTTTTACTTCACATGAGAAAGCTGGAAATATTTATATTAACTCTATTTATAATCCATATATTTTTGAAGAAGATGATGATTGGTATATTATTAATGAGTATGGTACCATTAAAGACGGTACAACCATTGATTACTTGGAAGCTAAAAATATGTATTTAACTACTTATGATTATGATTATATGGCTGATGATGCCGATGCTGATACTTATGACAACCCAACAAATACACTAGGGTATGGCATTAATATATTTGATGCTACTCTTGATAGAAATGAGGACAATATTTATCTAGGGAGCGCGGCTCCACCAGTTGAAGACCCAGACCCAGACCCAGACCCTCCAGCAGACCCTCCAGCAGACCCTTCAGAGCATCCAACAAAACCTCAAATTATGTAAAGAAAAGACCAGGCTTAAATGCTTGGTTTTTTTATGTTGCTTTTTCAGATATATAATGTTATATTATGTATAGTAAGTATATATGTACTAGCTAAAGGGTATTATTGTTAATTGAATTATATTATCAGTTTTAAAAAAAGAATAAAAATTGTCAAAAAAAATGTATTTCTAGTTCTTGACACTTGCCAAATGCTATGTTACAATAGTAGTTGCTTTATTGTGCGCACTTTTTTTGCGTACTGCAAAAAATATAGAATTCTGTGGCATAAAATTACCACATTTTATTATGTTTTACAACTAAATAAAGATTAATTTTTTAAGTTTAAGGAGAAGCATTAATTTATGGAAAAAACCCCAAAAATTAAAAAAGTTAACTATGGCAAGGTGACAAGACACAGTTTTGCCAAAATTAAAGAAAATATGGAAATGCCATATTTACTAGCAATTCAAAAAGAACCATATAAGAAATTTTTGGAACAAGGAATAGCGGAAGTTTTAGAAGAATTTTCACCAATTGTAGATTACAGTGGTAAAGCCGAACTACATCTTTTGTCGCACACCATTGAAGGTGAACCAAAATATTCTAAATATGAAAGTAAGCGTAGAAGAACTAACTACACAAGAAGTTTAAAAGTAAAAGCTAGACTTATAATTCGCGAAACAGGCGAAATTATTGAGCAAGACGTATTTATGGGCGACATCCCACAAATGACGGAAGAAGGCTACTTTATTGTAAACGGTGTAGAAAGAGTAGTTATTTCGCAAATTGTTAAAAGCGCAAGTGTATACTTTGCTAGCATGATAGATACTAAAGGTAAAAAGAATGTTAGTGCAGCACTTCATTCACCTCGTGGCACAAGACTTGCTATTGAAGAAGCAAGAGGCGATATTTTAAAAGTTATTATTAATCAAAAAGCAAAAATTAGCGCAGGCGTATTTTTAAAAGGCTGTGGTTTTTCTACGCAAGAAATTATTACAATGTTTAATCACCACCCTTTAATTGAATCAACCCTATTAAAAGACGTTGCAGAAACAGAAGAAGAAGCTTTACTTGAAATTGGTAGAAAAACTCGTCCGAGTGATATTCCAATGGCAGATAAAGTTAAAGAATATTTAAAAGATACTTATTTTAGTAACACTCATTACAACTTTAGTAAAGTTGGTCGTTACAAATATAATAAAAAATTAAACCTAGCAAGCCGTATTCGTGGTTTTGTTGCTACTAAAGATGTTAAAAAAGGCAAAAAAGTCTTTATTAAAGCTGGCGAAAAAATTGATAAAGAAACAGCTATAGCTATTCAAGATAGTGGTATTAATGAAGTATTTATTACCTTAGCTGATGGTAAACCACACAAAATTATTGGTAATGCTAGAGTTAAACTTACAAAGTTTATTAGTTGTAAACCAGAAGAGCTTGGTATTTACGAGCTTGTTTATTACCCTGAACTTGAAAGAATTTTAAAAGAATTTAAAACAAAAGAAGACAGACTAGAAGCTATTAGGGAAAATGTTAAAAGCTTATGTCAAACACATTTAACAATAGAAGATATTATTTCAGCTATTAGTTATTTACTTGATATTAAAGCAGGTATTGGCTCAGAAGATAACATTGACCACTTAGCAAACAGAAGAATTGCTACAGTAGGTGAGCTTCTTGGAAATGAATTTAGAAAGGGTGTTGCTAAACTTAGAGACACCATTCGTGAGAACCTGCAAAGTCATGACCTAACTGAAGTTACACCAAGTACTTTAATTAGTGCTAGACCTATTAATAAATATTTAAGAGATTTCTTAGCAAGCGGTCAGCTTTCTCAAATTACGGAAGACTTTAACCCAGCTGCAGCATTAACAAATAAAAGAAGAATTTCAGCTGTTGGTCCAGGTGGTATCAAAGCAGAACGTGCTCAAGCAGAAGTAAGAGATATTCACTATTCTCACTATGGAAGAATTTGTGCAATTGAAACTCCAGAGGGACCAAAAATTGGTCTTATCAATGGTCTTGCTACTTATGCAAGAGTTAGTAAATTTGGATTTTTAGAAACTCCTTACAGAAGAATTGATAAAGAAAAACTAAGAGTTACTGACGAAATCGTTTATATGTTGGCAGACGAAGAAGAAAAACATAACATCTGTCAGGCAATTGAACCACTTACTGAAGATGGTACTTTTATAAACAAAAAAGCTATTTGTAGAAACAAAGATTCTATTTTAGAGATTCCTATTAAAGATGTTGACTTTATGGACGTTAGTCCTCGTCAATTTATTTCAGCGCAAACTTCACTTATTCCATTTCTTGAAAACGATGATACAGTTCGTGCCTTAACAGGTTCAAACATGCAACGTCAAGCAGTGCCACTGCTTCAAGCAGAGAGCCCTATTGTTGGTACTGGTATGGAATACTCTATAGCTAGAGATAGTGGTGCAATGGTTCTTTCAGAGCGTGCAGGCGTAGTTGAATATGTTGATGCAAGAAGTATTAAAGTATTAGAAAAAGACGGTCAAGTTAAAGAATATGACCTTGTTAAATTCCAAAAAACAAATAAAGAAACTTGCTACAATCAAAAACCTATTGTTAAAAAAGGTCAAAAGATTAAAGCAAATGAAACCATTGCTGATGGTTACTCAACAGAGGATGGAGAGCTTGCTATTGGTAAAAATATGGCAATTGCCTTCATGAACTGGGAAGGTTATAACTATGAGGATGCGATTCTAATTAGTGAAAGACTAGTTAAAGACGACACCTTTACTTCTATTGTATTAAAAGTAGAAGATGCAGTTGCTAGAAGTACAAAACTAGGCGACGAAGAAATTACTCGTGATATTCCTAATGTTAGTGAGGAAATGCTTAAAAACTTAGACGAAGACGGTATTGTAAGAGTTGGTGCTGAGGTTAGACCAGGAGATTACCTTGTTGGTAAAGTTACTCCAAAAGGTGAAACCGAACTTACTCCTGAAGAACGTTTGCTTCGTGCAATCTTTGGCGAAAAAGCTAGAGAAGTACGTGATAATTCACTTAAAGTGCCTCACGGTGGTGGCGGTATTGTTGTAGACGTACAAATTTTTAGAAGAAAAAATAAAGATGAACTTGACCCAGGTGTTAATACCTTAGTTAAAGTTTATATTGCTAAAAAACGTAAAATTAGCGTTGGTGATAAAATGGCTGGTCGTCATGGTAACAAGGGTGTTGTATCTAGAGTGTTAGCAGAAGCAGATATGCCATATATGGCAAACGGTCAACCAGTTGACATCGTACTAAACCCTCTTGGTGTACCAAGTCGTATGAACATCGGTCAAGTACTAGAAGTTCACTTAGGTTTAATTGCGAAAACATTAGGTTGGAAAGTTGCAACACCAAGCTTTAATGGTGCAAGCGAGAAAGATATTTCAGAACTATTTATTGAAAGTAACCTACCAAAAGACGGAAAAGTTCAAATGTTTGATGGTAGAACTGGCGAAGAGTTTGAAAATAAAGTAACTATGGGTTACATGTATATGATTAAACTTGAGCACATGGCTGAGAGTAAAGTTCATGCAAGAAGTATTGGTAGCTACGCGTTAGTTACAAGACAGCCACTTGGTGGTAAAGCTATGTTCGGTGGACAACGTTTCGGTGAAATGGAAGTTTGGGCACTTGAAGCATATGGCGCATCTCACTTACTACAAGAAATTTTAACAGTAAAATCGGATGACCTAGCAGGACGTACAAAAGCTTATGAAGCTATTGTAAAAGGCGAGCCTATGAGCGAACCGGGTGTACCTGAAGCATTTAGAGTACTTATAAAAGAATTCCAAAGCATTGGACTAGATGTTAAAATTTTAACTGAAGATAACAAGGAACTTTCTGTAAATGAAATAAGTGCAGAAGAAGAGGGACTTAGTATTTCAGACAGTATTGATCAAGAACTTAAAGACATTAGCTTAGGGCTTGAAGAAGATTTAAGCAATATTCAATTTGAAGAAAATATTGAAGAGAGTATAGAAGATATATTCGATGAAACTAGTCTATTTGAAGACTAGACAAAAGTTTTAAAGTACAAAATCAGTAAAAATTAGGAGAAAAATAAATGTTTGAATTGAGCAATTTTAATGCAATGAAAATAGGCTTAGCTTCACCAGAAAAGATTAGAGAATGGTCTTTTGGTGAGGTTACTAAAGCTGAAACTATAAATTATCGTACACAAAAACCTGAACGTGATGGACTTTTTTGTGAAAGAATTTTCGGACCAAGAAAAGATTACGAATGTCATTGTGGTAAATACAAACGTATTCGCTATAAAGGCGTAGTTTGTGATAAATGTGGCGTTGAAGTTACAATTAGTTCTGTTAGAAGAGAAAGAATGGGACATATTGAACTTGCAACACCTGTTTCTCATATTTGGTTTTTCAAAATTAATCCAAGTAAAATTGGTTTAGTATTAGATGTTAAAACAAGCTCACTTGAGCAAGTTTTATACTATGTTAACTACATTGTTTTAGACCCAGGTACAACTACTTTTACTAAAAAACAAGTTATTACTGATCGCGAGTACCGCGAAGCACTAGAAGAATTCGGTCACGATGCTTTCAGAGCTGGTATGGGCGGAGATACAATTAAAGAACTTTTAAAAGGTATTGATCTTCAAGCAGAAGTTGATGTATTAAAAGAGCAAATGAAAACGGCTAGAGAAGCTAAAAAACTTAAAATAAGCAAAAGAAGAAAAGTGTTAGAATCTTTCATTAAAAGTGGTAATAAGCCAGAATGGATGATTTTAGACGTTATTCCTGTGCTTCCACCAGATCTTAGACCAATGGTTCAACTAGATGGTGGTAGGTTTGCAACTAATGATTTAAATGACCTTTACAGAAGAGTTATTAACAGAAACATTAGACTTAAAAAACTTATGAGCTTAGGTGCTCCAGAAGTTATTATTAGAAATGAAAAACGTATGCTTCAAGAATCTGTTGATGCGTTATTTGATAACGGTAAACGTGGTAAAGCGGTTACTGGTGGTGCTAAAAATAGAGAACTTAAATCTATTGCTGCATCTCTTAAAGGTAAACAAGGACGTTTTAGACAAAACTTACTTGGTAAACGTGTAGACTATTCTGGTCGTGCGGTTATTGTTGTAGGTCCTGGACTTAAAATTTTCCAATGTGGACTACCTAAACAAATGGCTCTTGAATTATTTAAACCATTCATTATGCATAAATTAGTTGAAATGAATGCAAGTTATAACATTAAAAACGCTAGACGTATGGTAGAACGTGAAAAACCTATTGTATGGGATATTTTAGAAGATGTTATTAAAGACCATCCAGTACTACTAAACCGTGCTCCAACACTGCATAAATTAGGTATTCAAGCCTTTGAACCAGTGTTAGTAGAAGGTAACGCTATTAGACTTCACCCACTTGTTTGTGCAGGTTTCAACGCCGACTTCGATGGTGATCAAATGGCAGTTCACGTTCCACTTAGCTTGGAAGCAAGAGCGGAAGCAAGATTTTTAATGCTTGCTAGTAACAACATAGTTAAACCAAGTGATGGTAAACCAATTGTTACTCCTCAACAAGATATTGTACTTGGTACTTATTATTTAACAATAGTAAAACCAAAAGCAAAAGGCATGGGCAGAGTATTTGTTGATGAGAATGAAGTACTAATGGCTTATCATGGTAAACAAATTGACTTACAAGCAGAAATCTTCTTGAGAAGAAGAGGACAGTTTGAAGGCGAGAGTATTGTTGATAGAATTAAAACAACAGCTGGTAAAATTATTTTTAACAGCGTAATCCCTCAAGATCTTGAGGTTATTGATAGAACTATAAAAGAAAACGTACTTAAGTTTGAAATTGACTACGCAGTAGGTAAGAGCGAACTTGAGAAAATGGTTACACTTATTTATGAAAAATATGGTGCAACTAAAACAGCTAAAATTTTAGATGACGTTAAAGCGCTTGGATATAAATATTCAACTATTGGTGCTATTACAATGAACGTTTTTGATATGATCATTCCTAAAAGTCGTGAAGCTATTATTGAAGCTGCACAAAAATTAGTTGATCAAAACGAAAAAATGTACAGACGTGGTTTAATCGCGCTTGAAGAGAAACAAGATAAAAATATTGAAATTTGGAATGACGCTACAAGTAAGGTTCAAGAAGCAGTTAAAAAAGGACTTGCTATGTTTAACCCACTTAATATGATTGCAACTAGTAAAGCGAGAACTAACCCTTCTCAGCTTAACCAAGTTTGTGGTATGCGTGGTATTATGTCTACTGCAGGCTCAACAAAACTTGATATTCCAGTTAAGAGTAACTATAGACTAGGTCTTACTCCAATTGAGTACTTTATTTCTGCTCGTGGTGGTCGTAAATCATTAGCCGATACAGCGCTTAAAACAGCGGATGCTGGTTACTTGACCAGAAGACTTGTTGATATTGCTCAAGAAGTAACTGTTACTACTCACGATTGCTTTACTGAACAAAAACTTCAAATTAAAGGCGCACCTGCTACTGCAGTTGTAGTTGATGATACCCCAATTGCTAATTTAGCTAGTCAAATTGAAGGTAGAGTTTCAGTTAAAGAAATTATTCACCCTAAAACTGCCGAAGTATTAGTTAAAATCAATCAATTAATCAGTTATAAAGACGCTGTAAAAGTACAAAAGTCTGGACTTAAAAAGATTGAAATTAGAACAGGCTTAACATGTAGTGCCAAAGAAGGTATTTGTGCTAAGTGTTATGGTAAAGATATGTCTACTGGCAAAATTGTTAGTGTTGGTGAGGCTGTTGGTATTGTTGCCGCTCAAGCGATTGGCGAACCCGGTACTCAGCTTACAATGCGTAACTTCCATACTGGTGGTGTAGCCTCAGGTGCTACCGATATTACTTCTGGTCTTCCTCGTGTACAAGAGCTGTTTGAAGCAAGAAACCCTAAAGGTGTTGCTACAATTAGTGAAGTTATGGGTAGTATTGGTGAAATTAATATGGTAGGAAAACAAAAACAAGTTATTGTTAACACATCAGCTGATGAAGTTAGCTATATGCTTGATTACGGTAGCATGTTAATTGTAGAAAAAGGACAAAAAGTTAAACCTGGTACTCCTTTTACTAAAGGACCAATCAATCCTAAAGACTTACTTCGTACTCAAGGTGTTAAATCAGTTCAAAGCTACATTATGACCGAAATTTTAGGTGTTTATGCTAAACAATCGGTTGATATTAACCCTAAGCATTTAGAAATTATTATTAGACAAATGCTTAATAAGGTTGAAATACTTGATGCAGGGGACACTGAATTTTTACCTGGCTCTATAATTGGAATTAGCCGTTACGACGTTGCTAATGCTAAAGCTATGGGTGCTGGTAACGTTCCTGCAACAGCTAAACGTATTTTACTTGGTATTACAAAAGCAAGTCTTAATACTGAAAGTTTCTTATCTGCTGCATCTTTCCAAGAAACAGCAAGAATTTTAACAGAAGCTGCGGTTGAAGGTAAAACTGATCCACTAAAAGGCTTAAAAGAAAATATTATTATTGGTAAACTAATTCCAGCTGGTACTGGTATTAAACAGTACAGAGAATTAATGCCAAAAGAAATTGTAAAAGACTATGACCCATATGCAGGACTATCAAATTTAAACGATACTGATGGCGACGCTATAGGCGGAGTAGCATAAAAAAATATAAAAGCTCGGCTTAATGCCGAGCTTTTTTAAAATTTGGGTATTTACAAAGCAGGTAATGTATGTTAAAATAGAATAAATCAAAAAATTTGTAGAAACTTTATAGATTTATTTTAAAATTGGGTATTTACAAGTGATGTTATTTATGTTAAAATAAGATATATTAATGAAAGAGATGTAAGAAGAGGAAAAAAATATGAAATTAAGTAGAGAAGATTTATTTGCAATAGGCAACACATTATTATTTAACGAAATTCTTGAAGTTGTTGAGAATTGGCGTGTAGGTAAAATTATGCATGCAAAACCTATTAATGAACTTGGAATTGAAGGTTTTAACTCAAGAGTTGTTAAAGTGCATTTAGAAGATAGTTTAAATATAGAGACTTCTGTTGAAGAGATGAATAAAACATTTAAAAACATTTTAAATGAACAAAGTTTAAATATGGCTACTGGAACAACTAACGGAAAAGAATATTTAACAGATTTTGAAGAAGCTGTTGGTTATAACCTATCTGAAGGACAAGGGGTAGAGGAAGCATACTTTAATGCTTTTAATTCTCACTTACTTCAAAGTGCATTTGAAAGCGGTATTGCTGACACTATGTATGAAGGTTTTACAACTAGAGTTCAAAATGTTTATAACGATAGCATTTTAGGCAAGAAGGCGGCAACAACTTTAGTAAAAGCAATGTTTACAGAAAGAAGTGAAAACTTCGAACTTGCTGGAAAAGTTGAAGGTCACGTTCAGGCAGAAGAAAATGAACCTATTGAAGCAAAAACTAGCTAACCATTTGGTTAGTTTTTTTTTATTTTTTCTAAACAAAAAAATTTAGGCAAGTTGTTTTACAATTATATTTATTTATGTTAAAATTAACACAGAGTTTTAATACTAATTAAGGAGCTTTTGAATGAAGCAATTTGTTTACCCAGTAGTTTTGTACTTAGACAAAGACACAAATTATTATACAGTAGCCTTTCATGATTTAGATATCTATGCCGAAGGTACTACTGTTGAAGACGCTTTTTTAAACGCCAAAGAGTTTTTGAAAGCATATTTTGAATGTTTGGTTAAGTTTGGCGAAGAAGCTGACGAGGCTAGTGAATTTTTAAAAATTGCTGATGAGAACCTAGCTAACATTGTGCTTCTGGTCGATGCTGAAGTTGAAGAGTAATAAGTTTTAAAACCTTTTATACTATAAAGGTTTTTTTTACCCCCAAATTTTAGTAATAAAAACTTGAGTAGAGTATTAAAATAAACAAGTAGTATTTAGCTTATAGTAATGGTTTTTTATTTAATAAAAGTGTTGACATTAGGTCCTCAGTTTGTTACAATAAAAACCGTTACGCAGTGACAACTTTTTTGTGGTAATTTTGAAGGATATTAAATGGAAGAATTAAGTACACAGAAAATTAAAAATTTAGTTAATAATTCTTTAATGTTTGTTGGAAGAAAACAAGTGTTAAAGGCTATTATATTTTCCCCGGACAGAGTGGAGTGTGTTTTACTTGCTCGGGATGCACAGGCTGATCTAACAGAACCTATAATGGATTTGTGCAAACAAAAAAACCTAAAGTTTTACTTTATTGAAAGTAAAAAAGAATTGGGTAAGCTTGCTGGTATTGATGTGAACGCGTCGACACTTGCAGTTTTAAATAAAAAAGCTTTTTAGTGAGGGGTTGCCAAAAAGTTTTAAATTAAAAAAACAATTAACAAGGAGGGCAGGTAATGCCAACAATTAACCAATTAGTTAGAAATGGTAGAAAAAAGAAGATTGAAAAATCTAAATCTCCAGCACTAGATAGTTGCCCACAAAAGAGAGGCGTTTGTTTATCTGTTACTACTACTTCTCCAAAAAAACCTAACTCAGCTTTAAGAAAAATAGCAAGAGTAAGGATTTCAAATGGTGAAGAAAGTACAGTATACATCCCAGGTGTCGGTCATAATTTACAAGAACACAGCGTAGTATTAATTCGCGGTGGAAAAGTACGTGACTTACCAGGTGTTCGTTATCACGTTGTTCGTGGTGCACTGGATACTGCAGGTGTTGCAGATAGAAAACAAAGCAGAAGCAAATACGGCGCTAAGAAGCCGAAATAATAAAATAAAAATTTATAGGGAGGAAACACATTATGCCAAGAAGAAATTCGATTCCAACAAGAAATGTACTACCAGACCCTAAGTTTAAATCAACCGTTGTTACTAAACTTATTAACCAAATAATGCTTGATGGTAAAAAAGGTACTGCAGAACGTATCGTTTACTCAGCATTTGATATAGCAGCAGAAAAACTAGGTGGCGAAGCCATTGAGGTTTTTACTAAAGCTTTAGAAAACGTTATGCCAGTTTTAGAAACCAAGGGTAGACGTGTAGGTGGTTCTACTTATCAAGTTCCAATTGAAGTAAGACCAGTTAGACGACAAACTTTAGGTATTAGAATGTTAGTAGATTATGCTCGCAAGAGAAACGAGAAAACTATGGACAAAAAATTAGCGGGCGAAATTATAGATGCTTACAACTCACTGGGTGGAGCATTTAAACGCAAAGATGAAATACACAGAATGGCAGAAGCAAATAAAGCATTTGCTCACTACCGTTATTAATCGAGGAGAAAATTATGGCTAGACAAGTAGCATTAGATAAAATAAGAAACATTGGTATTATGGCTCATATTGACGCTGGTAAAACCACTGTTACAGAGCGTATATTATACTACACTGGTCGTGTTCACAAAATTGGTGAGGTGCACGAAGGTGCAGCTACAATGGACTGGATGGCTCAAGAACAAGAACGTGGTATTACAATTACTTCAGCTTGTACAACAGCCAAATGGAGAGATCATGTAATTAACATTATTGATACTCCTGGACACGTTGATTTCACAGTTGAAGTTGCAAGAAGTCTTAAAGTATTAGACGG
>LGOV01003430.1_pt1 | contig 39536 bp, 38 predicted proteins | sample 469881 | NCBI WGS metagenome assembly LGOV01 (sample SAMN03857199, study PRJNA290197) | marine sediment metagenome | biome: marine cold seep biome; feature: cold seep; material: marine sediment; isolation source: sample #5579, elevator 3A push core 41 containing 12 cm of sediment... ...
CAGGTCAAAACATCATGTCTAGCAGTATAAAAGCTACTTTTTTTGTTATCTGAGGCTTCCCTAAAGAGTCAGTCGAAGAAATGTAAGCCATGTTTTTATTTTTCAATATGCTTGAGAATCTATCCTTCATGATGAACCTCAATTTTTTGAACTATAGTTATTTTAAGCAAAAATCACGCCATTTTAAAAACAAGACATTGAAATCAGTATTATTAAAATTCACCAACACCACAAGACCTCAAACTCAATCATGTAAAACCTGCCCGACCTTGTGTCAAGTTGAACAATTTACACAAACCCTACGTGACTGGTTAAAAAGAAAAAAATAGTTATATTATTTAAAAACCTTATAGTAAAAGTACGAATTTCAGCCGTACTACCCAATGGAGTATTACATCAGTCGGCTTTCACTGGACTTTTCGATATCGCACTGGGTAGAGATGGCTTTGTCATTTTCACTCATGAGCCTACTACTAACACAACCTTAGCCTCTAGCGTCCCGCGGCGCGAACCTTCCTCTCGCCTTACTTCGCCAGATAACAAAAACATACCCATCGCCACGTACTTTTTAAAAGTTCATCAAATGTCGCTATTTAGGCCCTTAGTGTCGCAAAAAATACCTTTTCGAAAGTAGTAACTGATTCAAGATGAAAATCCACTTCCTCTCCTCTGAGAAATAAACTTATGAATAACCCTAAAAGCAAAAAAGTTACTCTGGGCGCTGCGACTCTTTTATCCTTAACAACCATCGGGAGTGTCCAGGCAGAAAACATCTCGTTGAAATTCCATAGCGGACTTTCACNNGAAGCAGAGCAGATCAACAGATTCGCTAGATTAGTGAGTGAAAAGTCAGATGGCGAGCTTGATATCGAAGTCTACCATGCAGGCGCCTTAGGCCTTAAAGAAGCCGACATGCTGAGAGTATTGCAGCAGGGCATGGTCGATATGGCACTACTGTATGGTGAATATTACACGCGTGATGCGCCAGCCTTGGCATCTGTATATGCTCAGGGCGCCATTACGGAATCTTCCCAACATGACGAAATTCTTGATGTAATCAGGGAACTCTATGAAGACGGCTTTTCAGATTGGGATATTCAAATCGTTGGTGGCGTCGTTGCTCCTATTTTCGATGTAGGTTTGCACTGCAAAGAGCCGGTAAACTCCTTGGCAGACCTAGAGGATAAAAAAGTCCGCGTCTGGTCCAGACACCTTGTGGATACTTTTGAATTATTGGGCATTTCAGCTCAAGTCATTCCGCAAAACGATATGTATATGGCACTTCAAACAGGCGTTGTAGATTGTGCCTATTACTTATCTACCGTGGCACCCACCGTTTCGCTTCAAGAAGTCACCGAGTACGAGTCTTACTTACACCCTTGGGCAGCCTCCCCATGGCTCTTTGGTATCAGTGAACGAGCGCTATCCCGCCTCAACGACAACCAACTTCAGGCTCTGGAAGAAGCCGGTGAAGAGATTTGGAACGAGACCCGCGCCACTGCGATTGATCCAGAGCGCGAAGCGCAGGCGCGTCAAGAGCGTAAAGAGTTGGGAATCACCATGCTTCCCGACTTCTCAGATGATGACGTTGAAACCTTTGTAGACGCCGCTTGGCAGGCGTGGCAAGCCATGGCGGAAAACGCAGGCGAGGACGGCACACGCTACTACGAAACAGTCACTCAAGCGATCTCCGAAGAGTAATGGGTACATAAACCAATCGAGAGCCAATACCTATTGGCTCTTTCTTCTTGGAGCTAGTCGTGATGATGAGAAAAATCAACACTGTACTGAACCATACCGCCTATGCCTCCTTTCTAGTGGGCGTCATGAGCGGTATCGCAATGACGGCACTGATATTCGTCAGCACCTTGATGCGCTATCTGGGTGGTCATCCTTTGCGTTTTTCCGATGAGCTGGCGGGGCTGCTGTTCTTAACATTGACCTTCCTTTGTCTGCCTTATGTACTCAATAAGGGCCGCCACATACGCATAGAGATACTCGTCAACCTGATGCCAGCAGGGATCGCAAGGATAATGGACTTTATTGGCGTCGTCGTATTACTCACGTTCTGCGCCATCTTCGCCTTTGAGTCCTGGAATTTCATGAACTTCTCGTTCTCGCTCAATTCGCGTACGGATATCAGTAGCATTCTCTTATGGCCGTGGATGGCCATCATGCCTTTTTCCATGATGCTGTGCATCTTGATTCAGCTCAGCCATGGTTTTAAACAGCCCACGACAGACACTGCCTCAGCGGAGGATGCGATATGAGCTGGTTACTCTTGAGCGGAGCGCTAGTTCTATTTTTAACCAGTGGCGCGATCCTAGGGGCTGCGCTGGGGCTTACGGGTCTACTCCTGCTTCACTTTCAAGCTAACGGCGCCACCCCCTTGGCGATTAACGCAACTTGGAACATGCTAACGGATTTTACGCTAAGCGCAGTTCCTCTATTCATATTTTTAGGTGAAATACTTCTCGCAAGCGGCGTGTCAAAACGCGTCTATAACGGCCTAACCCCTCTGTTCGCGCGTGTTCCAGGGCAATTACTCCATACCAACATCGCCGTCTGCACGCTGTTTGGTGCAGTTAGCGGGTCAAGCACCTCTACCGCAGCCGCCATAGGCGCAGTTGGCTATCCTGAACTGACAAAACGTGGGTATAAACCAAGTGTAGTGGTGGGCACGTTAGCTGCAGGGGGCACCCTTGGGCTTCTCATTCCCCCCAGTTTGGCATTAATCATCTACGGAGCGACTCAAAACGTCTCTATCGGGCAACTCTTTATCGCTGGCATGCTGCCAGGCTTACTCATTGCTGCCGCCTTTTCCACATGGATTATGATCCGCTCTAAAATTGGCGAATCAGTAACCCCTACGTTTAAAGAGAAAGTGACCTTCAAGCACGTAATAACTGGGCTCAAGGAGATATGGCCTCTTCCCGTACTTATTTTCTTCGTGCTGGGAACCATTTACCTGGGGATCGCGACGCCTACGGAGTCGGCGGCTTTGGGCGTAGTGGCCAGTATCGTTTTAGGTTTAAAATGGGGCGATTTAACCTTCAAAAGACTATGGCAGGCGTTTAAGCACGCCTCGATCATGTTTACCGCTATCGGTATGATTTTGATTGGTACAGTGATCCTTTCTCAAGCCGTCAGCCTACTAGGCATTCCCCGCACTGCAGTCGAAACGATTGGCAACTTTGGGCTAGGCCCGTATGGCATACTGCTGATGATCGTCATCGTCTATATCGTGCTAGGGTGTTTCTTTGATGGAATATCACTGCTACTCATGACACTTCCTATCACCTTCCCGATGATCACAAGCTTAGGGTTCGACCCCATCTGGTTCGGTATTATTGTCACGCTACTTATAGAGATCGGTATGATAACGCCGCCCGTAGGACTCAACCTCTTTGTTCTATCATCCATTTCTAAAAATGAAGTTAATTTAACATCTGCCGCAAAGGCCTCCTTTCCTTACTGGCTTATTTTACTGGGCGCCATAGGAGTATTTACGCTATTCCCTAACATCATTTTGTGGGTCACTACCTTTTAGAATAACCTCAACCCACTAAATGATATTGCTGAACTATAGGCCCTCTCTAGCTAAAGGGAGAGCATATAGTTTAAATGCCATACTCATGAGCCCCCTCCCGACGTAGCTACCCCTGGCGCGCATCACCCAGGCCATCGTGCCGTATTAAAGGGCCGGGGCTTGATCGGCCGTCCGGACAAGCATCACAGGCATTAACGCAACGGGGNNCCCAAGCGCTGATATCACAAGCACTGGTAGTGAGCGTTAGAACTCTTCCCACTCATCTGCAGCATGCTTGGCCGGTGATGGCTTTGATGATGGTTGTGATGCGGAGTGCGATGAAAGCGCAGGGCGCTTCATGGCGCCACTGCCACGTTGCTGAGGAGCCGGAGACGCTAACGCTTCGTGCCGCGACGTGGGCTCATCGTCACCAAGTACGAAGGAGTTGATTAACTGATTCAGGTGCTCCGCATGGCGGCGCATATTGGCAGCGGCGGTGGTGGACTCTTGCACCATGGCGGCGTTCTGCTGGGTCATGGTGTCCATTTCAGCCACGGCGATATTGATCTGGCCAATACCGCTGCTCTGCTCTTTAGCGCCAGCGGTGATCTCTCCGATCACATCGGTGACTTTCGCCACGCTGGAGACGATTTCGCGCATGGTATCACCGGCGCTGCGCACCAGCTTCGCACCGGAGTTAGTGTGCTGAACCGATGCATCGATAAGCGCACGAATCTCTTTGGAAGCATCGCTGGAACGACTGGCTAGAACCCTAACTTCTTGTGCCACCACGGCAAAGCCGCGGCCATGCTCACCTGCCCTTGCAGCTTCCACCGAGGCATTAAGCGCCAAGATATTGGTTTGGAAGGCAATCGAATCGATCATGCTGATGATGTCACTAATGCGCGACGCGGAGTCGTTAATATCGCGCATGGTGCTTTCCACCTGCCCCATCGAGGTCTCGCCTTCGCGGGCTACGTCAGCGGTAGACTGCACCAGCGTATTGGCCTGCTGGGCATTGTCGGCGCTGTGATTAACGGTCGAGGTGATCTCTTCCATGGAAGCTGAGGTTTGTTGCAGGTTCGCGGCCGCCTGCTCGGTACGGGTGGCAAGCTCATCAGAGCTTTGTGAGATCTCCCCCGCCGCCTGGTGCACGCTGAGCGTACTGCTGCGTACATCACGAAGCGTGTTCTGCATCCGCGCTACAAAGGCGTTGAATTGAACGCTAAGCTCGCCAATTTCGTCACCGCTTTCAACCGCCAAGCGACGGGTTAAATCACCGCGCCCCTGAGCAATATCTTGCATAGCAGCAGTAGTACGCTTGATCGGCCCCAGCGTGCGACGCACCAAGCCATACGCGATCAGTGCAATCACAACAAATAGACCCAGACCCAACAAGGAGGCAAAGATAATACCTTGGCGCAAATCAGCGGCAGCAACGGCTTCAAGTTCAGCAACAGCATCGTCAGCATCGGTGACGTAAACGCCTGCACCAATGAGCCAGTCCCACTTTTCAAGGCGGTCAACGAAGGAGTGCTTGGGTTCAATTCTGTCGGTACCTGGGTAATCCCACATATAGCTGTAGAAGCCACCGCCACTCTGGGCGACCTTAATGATCTCGCGAATCAGGTAAGTGCCATCGGGGGTTTGCGCATCGATCATGTTGGTGCCTTCACGCTCCGGTGCAGGCGCCGTGACGATATTGTTACCGTCATAGTCGTAGATAAAAATGTAGTTGTTATCTTCAAAGCGCATGGAACGCACCAGCTCGGCTACCTGCTGCTTGGCTGCCTCATCGTTGGCACCGGCTTGTTCATAAATGGGCTCGATGGCAGAAGTCGCCATCTGGACGATATCGCGCACCGCATGGCGGCGCTCTTCAATCAGCATTTCACGCTGGTTTGCCAACGTATCGCGGGTGTCTTGGGCGCTGCTGTAGGCTTTAAACCCGACCAACACAACCGTTAGTAACAAAAGAGGGAGCAGTACAAGCATCAGCACCTTGGTTTGTAAACCAAGGGCTCGTTTGGGAGCAGAAGGGGTGGACATATGTGCGCAAGCTCCAGAGTCAGTCGAGTGAAGAGTTTTTAGTAGTTATAGGAGCTTTATCGACCTAAAGTGCACAAACTTTAACCTTTTTTTAGTTTTTTTACTTAATATTCAATTAATTAGCAATTAATAATTAGCTTCATAACCTAAGTTAAGGTTATTCACAGATTAAACGTCCAAGGTGGAGATGTGGTGGCCAGGGACGGCCCGTTTTAAGCAAGTCGCTTAACCACAATCTTCGGTTGCCCTGACCTTTCCTACCGCCTGGTCAGGGCGACCTTTTTGTTTATAGAGCGGTTAGTTAGCTCCTGCCTCCTCGTTATTTTCTGTCTCGTAGTGCCGTGAACTGAATAGTGCCGTTAACTGAATACAGCTCAGCCAATTCGTGACTTCCTTGATATTTGCCCTTGTTACTGGCTTTTGTTACTTACTAGCGCCATCAGCGTATCATGGCGATAGGGCCTAATGTCCAAGGAGAAAAGCAAGCATGGTTCGAAACCACCCATTTGTTAGCGCTGTCTTGCTCTTGCTTCCACGGTTGGCTCACTTTGCTTGGCGCGTATTACGCAATTTCCTGAAAAATCACGGCGTCCTGCTGGCCGGCGGAGTGGGCTACAACATCCTGCTCTCTATCGTGCCGCTTTTTGCCGTGCTCGTTGTGCTGTTAACCCAAGTCGTCGATCAGCAGCACTTACTCAATGTGCTGGCCGTGCAGGCACGCCATATGGCGCCTGCCCACGCGGAGGTGCTACTGGAGGCCGTTCGCAGCCTGCTGGAATCGCGGGATGTGATTGGCATTCTGAGCTTTCCCATTCTGCTCCTGTTCAGCTCATTCGCCTTTCGTATGCTGGAAGATGCTCTGGCGATCATTTTCCATGCGCCGGATAGCCCGCATATCAAGCGCAGCGTTTGGGTTTCGGTAATGTTGCCCTACGCCTTTATGGTGGTACTGGGGGCGGCGCTTATGGTTCTCACGTTGGTAGTCACCCTGGCCAGTTCGCTCAATACGCTGGTAATGCTGCTATTTGAACGAGAACTGCCGCTGGCGGGATTTTCAGAGCCGGTGCTTAACCTGGCCAGTTTCACTGGTGTGTTCTTGCTGTTCAGCGCTATCTACAAAGTGCTGCCGGTGGTGCGCATCGCCTTACGCCGGGCAATCGTTGGAGGCTTTGTGGCAGCACTGCTGTGGGAGGGGGTTCGGCTATTGCTGGTTTACTATTTCGCCAATCTCTCTTTCGTTAACGCCGTCTACGGTTCGCTGGCAGCGCTGGTGGTCGTACTGATTAGCCTGGAAGTGGGCGCCATCATTTTACTGCTGGGCGCCCAGGTGATTGCCGAACTGGAACGCAATACCCGCCTTGGCCTGCCATGGCACGTCGACCCCAATCGTCAGCCGATTACGCGGGTGGATTGAGCAACCAGCATGGTTGGCGGCACGCCAAGGGCAGATACCCAGCCTGTAAAAAGCCCCAATTAAAAAGGCTTAATATTAACATCAAGATAGGAAGGGGCGAGATCCCGCTCGAGCGGCACGAACATCTCTTCCATGAAGTCCATCAGAAGATGGGTCGCGCTCAGTGCTTTAGGGGTGTCACGCTCTATGATCGCGTCGAGCATATCCACGTGCATCTGGATATTTTCCTGCACGGTGCGCTCGCTCCCCAGGTGACTCTGGTAAAGATACCCCAGCCGCCGAAACGTCGTGTGCAGTGGCCGCAATGTGCGCTCCACAAAGGGTTCGTCGGCAGCCTCCAGAAGGAGCTGATCCATTCGCTTGTCGAGCTCGTTAAAGGGGCGAATATCACTGCCCGACTTTAACTCCCGAAGCATGCGGGCCAGTTGATGCAATTGGCTTCTTACCAAACCACTGGCGTTATCAATGGCCAGTTCGACGACAAAACACTCGATATCGCGCCGAATTCTTAACAATCGCCGTTCACGATGTAAGTCAATGGGCGTGATGCGCACTCCACGCCCGGCACGTACTTCCAAAAGAGTGTCATCCGAAAGCTTGCGAATTGCTTCAAGTACAGGGGTGCGGCCCAGCGATACCCGCTCCTGCAGGTCGGCCATGGTCATTGTCTCACCAGGCTTGAGTTCCATATGGGCGATTAATGACTCAATTCTCTCGTAAGCCTGCTCTCCTTGTGACAATCCGTAAGCCGATGTTTTTGTGACCATTATTTTATNNTTATAATCCCGATAAATTAGTGCCTCATTAGACATAAGTATCATGGTATATCAAGGTATATACCAATATATTTCTATTCAGAACACATGCCATTCATACGTCAATAGCGCTTAAGTAGAGTATCTCTCGCTTTCTTGATGAGCGTTTCCTAACAAGACGAAATTTCAATAAAGGTGGTAGCAGTGTGTTGTTAATAACATATCTGTATCGCTGCCTACTTTTAGCTTTCAACACAACGTTAATAGCTTTCATCGAAACGCTTAATTCACTCTGGAAAGTAGCTAAACCCTAAACTTCTTTTCACACAACAATGATACAAGAGGTGAGAAAGATGTCTTTGTTCGATCTAACCGGCCGCACAGCACTCATTACAGGTTCTTCCGGCGGGCTGGGTTTCGCCATGGCTCGCGGACTCGCTCAGTCGGGCGCCCAGATCATTATTCATGGTCGTAATGGCGACAAGCTCGAAGCCGCGCGGGGTATTCTCTCCAAGGAAGGCCATCATGTACTGACCACCTCGTTCGACATTACCGACGAAGCCGCCATCGAGCAGGCATTGGCAGCGCTTTCCGCCGATGGCGTCACTATCGACATCCTGGTCAACAACGCAGGCATGCAGCTTCGCCGCCCCCTGCTTGAGCTCAAACGCGACCAGTGGGACACCGTTATCAATACGAACCTGACCAGCACCTTCCTGCTGGGTCGCAACGTTGCCCGCCAAATGATCGAGCGCGGCAAGGGCGGCAAAATCATCAATATCGGCTCACTGATGAGCTCAGTCGCACGTCCAACAGTGGGCGCTTATACGGCGTCCAAGGGCGGCGTCCGTTTGCTGACCCAATCCATGGCTGCGGAGTGGGCTGAACATAACATTCAGACCAATGCCATCGGTCCAGGCTACATGATCACGGAAATGACCCAGCCTCTGGTCGACGATCCGAAATTCAATGACTGGATCGTTGGCCGCACCCCTTCCAAGCGCTGGGGTGTTCCCGAGGACCTCGTCGGCACGGTGGTCTACCTCGCATCCCCGGCGTCGAGCTACGTAAATGGCCAGATCATTTACGTTGACGGCGGCATGCTGGCCGTTCTTTAACGGCCATTTAAAAACCGAGAAAGATAACAACACCGGTATGACCGGATGAACGACCTATATAACAACATACAAGGACTAGGCTCATGCAAATCAAACACGCTTTAACCACAACACCCGCTTTGCTGACGGCATTGGCGCTCGCCATCAGCAGCACGTCCGCTCTAGCAGCAGATTTCAATGCCAAGCTCTCGCTGGATGTGCCCGAAGACAACACCAAGTATGAGGCGGCACAACAGTTTGCCGACCTGGTACGTGAACGCACGGACAATAATGTCGATATCCAGCTGTTCGCCAACAGTGTGCTGGGCGGAGAAAGCGAATCTGCCGAAGGTATCCGGCTGGGTTCGGTTCAAATGGGCATTATCACCAGTTCGGTGCTGACCTCTTGGGTACCCGAGGTTCAGGTGCTTGATTTACCTTACCTGATTGACGGCGAAGAGCAGGCAACAGCCCTCAGTCAACCGCTGACTGAAGCCCTTTCGGATACTTTCGAGGAACAGGGCTTCCACCTGCTGGGCTTCTCTGTCAACGGTATCCGTCAGTTGATGAGCAGCTTCCCAATTCACTCGATTGACGACATTCAGGGCAAGAAGATGCGCGTCATCCAGAGCCCGCTACATGTCGATGCCTGGCAGGCTGCAGGTGCCAACCCTACCCCTGTTCCCGCACCTGAAATCTACAACTCCATGCAGACCGGGGTCATCGATTTCTTCGACAACACGGCCACCAACTACCTGACCAACCGTTTCTATGAGGTCGCGCCCTACTACGTGAAGACCGACCACATCTTCGCCATGGGTACCTGGGTGGTGTCGCAGAGTTGGTGGCAGCGTCTGCCAGACGACTACCAGCAGGTCATCACTGATGCGGCACTAGAAGTGCAGGCGGAACTACCCGCCATGCGCAAGAGCGACGACCAGGCAGCGCTGGACGAAACCGTCGCCGATGGCGCGACGATCATCGAAATCGAAGATAAAGGGCCTTGGCAAGAAGCAATGAAGCCGATTCGCGAGGAGTACGTGGAAAAGATCCCGAATGGCGAATCCCTTGTTTCTCTGATCCAAAACGCGGAATAACAATCCTATCGGCCCCACCGTCGCGGTGGGGCCGAGTGTTTTTTGCGCCTTCACTGGCGCCGCCCTTCTGGAGCGTATCGGATGTCTGCCTACCGTTTTTCCCTTGCTACCCCCTCGTTGGGCATCGGCCGCGCCGCCACCGGGTTGGAAAGCCTGGTCCGTTTCCTCGTCTTTGGCATTTTGCTGGCCATGACCCTGGCGGTGCTCGCCGGTGTCGTTTCTCGCTATGTTTTCAACGACTCCTTTTCATGGACCGAAGAATTCGCGATATGGTGTTTTACCTGGTTGATTTTTCTCGGTGCGGCGCTGGGGGTACGCCAACAGCGCCATGTCGCTGGTGACTTTCTACCCAACGACCTACCAGCCTGGCTCGTAGGTGTATTGGGCTTCACCCAGAATCTTATCCTTTCGCTGACATTGATCATGATGCTGTTTGGCGGCTACCAACTAGCCGATATGGTGGGTGGCACCAGCGCCAGCTTACAGTGGCCCACCGCCATAAAGTACGCCGTCATTCCAATTTCCGGTGTCATCGCGCTGGTCTTCCTGCTCGCTCGCAACGCTGACAATACAGGTATTCTGATTCGCAATTTGGCGGCGATAGCCATCGCGGGATTGATCTATGTAGGACTGGATCAGGGCCTACTGGGCCCCTTACAAGGGATCTCACCGAGCCTGATCATGCTGGTGGTTTTCTTCATAGCGCTCGGAGTTGGTGTGCCGATATCATTTTCATTGATGTTCGGGGTATTTCTGGCCAGCTCAGCGTCGTTTATTCTGCCTGCTCCAGCGGTGGTCCAAAACATGGTCACCGGCTCGACTAAGTTCATCTTGCTAGCGATCCCCTTCTTTTTATCTACCGGTTACCTACTTAACCTCGGTGGGCTTTCGACTCGCTTGATTGATTTCGCCACAAGCCTAGTCGGTCACCTGCGCGGTGGCCTAGCTCACGTCAATATTCTCAATAGCCTCATGGTCGGCGGCATCTCAGGCTCTTCAAGTGCCGATGCTGCCAGTAGCACCAAAATTTTGGTGCCTGAGATGGTCAAACGCGGCTATTCGCCAGCGTTCTCCTGCGCGGTCACCGCCTCATCGGCTATTCTGCCCAACGTAGTACCTCCTGCCATCGCTATGTTGGTCTATGCCTCGGTCGCCAACGTTTCTATTGCCCGTTTGTTTATGGCCGGTATCGTGCCAGCAATCATGGCGGCTGGTGCGCTGATGCTGGTCGCTTACTGGATTTCCGTGCGACGTCAGTACCAAACAGCCACCGCGCGTGCACCAATGGCGACGATCTGGCATACCTTCGTGCGAGCGCTACCGGTATTGGTGATCACCGTAGGTGTACTTGGCGGGATCCGCTTTGGGGTTATTACCGCCACCGAGGCAGGCGTTGTGGCGTTGCTCTGGACTTTCGTGCTTGGCAAGCTGGTATTCAACGCGTACGACTGGAAACAGTTTTACCGCTCCTTCGTTGAGTGCGGTACGGACGCCGCACTGGTCGGTTTTTTGATCGCGGCCTCGGTACCGTTCGCATGGATATTGATTGCTGAGCAGGTACCCCAGGAAATAGTCGGCTGGGCGGGCACAGCGGCTGACAGTCAGTTCGGGTTGTTCATCATCCTTTTAGTGGTACTTGCCGTTGCCGGCATGTTTCTCGACCTGACGCCAGCGATGCTGATCATCGCTCCCCTGTTTTTACCGATGATGACCAATGCTGGCGTCGACCCGGTGCAACTGGGGATCGTGATGATTATTACCTTGCAACTAGGGGGGATATCCCCACCCGTGGGGCTGTTGGTATTTATCACATCGCAGATCGCCAAGGTATCGCCTTCCGCCGTGTTCCGTGCGGCGGTACCTTTCATCGCTGCGACCATGGTGATCGTCCTGCTACTGTGCCTGTTCCCCGCACTCACCATTGGCCTGTGGAACCTATTGGAATAATAAGTCGTTGAACAACAAAGGCCGCCAAACATTTGGCGGCCTTTGTACGCCGAGAACGTCCTAGATGGCACTTGTATCCGCGGAAGCCACTGTATCAGCCTGTGGGCGACGCTCATCCAGCATGCCTTTATCAAGAATAAAGCGGATGATCTCTTCCAGCCCTACCCCGTCATAAAGGTTGGTAAACACGAAGGGGCGTTCGCCGCGCATTTTCTTCGAGTCGCGCTCCATCACCTCCAATGAGGCGTGCACCTGTTCGGCGATGTCGATCTTGTTGATGATCAATAGGTCCGATTTGGTGATGCCCGGCCCGCCTTTGCGCGGGATTTTGTCGCCTGCCGACACGTCGATGACGTAGAGCGTCAGGTCGGAAAGCTCGGGGCTGAAGGTCGCCGAGAGGTTATCGCCGCCCGACTCCACCATGACCAGCTCTAGCTTCGGATGGCGCCCCTGTAGCTCATCGATGGCCGCCAAGTTCATCGAGGCGTCTTCACGAATGGCAGTGTGCGGGCAGCCGCCGGTCTCAACCCCCAGGATACGGTCCGCTGGAAGGGCGTCGTGCTTGAGCAAAAAGTCGGCATCTTCGCGGGTGTAGATATCATTAGTGACTACGGCGATATCGTAGTAATCACGCAGCGCTAAACAGAGCTGCTTGAGCAGCGCGGTTTTACCGGAGCCTACCGGGCCACCCACACCAACGCGTAAACAGTGAGTCATTGTCCTCTCCTCAATCGATAAGCTGATTAGCTTCTAAGCTCTTTGTCTTCTAAACCCGTTAACTTCTAAATAAGCGTGAATACTGGGTTTCGTGCAACGCACTAGCCAGGGCCAAGCCGGGTAGCACCGGGCCTAGTTCATCATCCTCAAGCACCAGCGCCTGATTAACGGCATTCACTAGCGCTGGGCGCAGTTGTTCAATTACTCGCTGGGCAGCGGTGTGACCAAGCGGCAAGGCTTTACAGGCCACCGCCAGCTGGTTCTCCAGCCAAGCCCAGGCAAACCCCAGCAGCGTTTGGCGTACGGACACGCCGCGGGCGTGTGCCGTGTAGGCAAACAGCGTTACATAACCTGCTTGGGGCGGAAGCAAGGGCAGGAGTATGCCCTCACTTTGCCACTGCTGTTCTTTCGGCAACAAGTCCAGGCTGCCCAGTAGTCGCTTGAGCGAGGCGCCCAAACGGCTGTCTTCTGCGGCCAGCTCGGCGGTTTCCCGGGTCCCCCCCAGCCACTCATCCCACGCGGCAATTGATTTACGACCTTCTGCCATGTCCGCCTGGCCAAACGCTTCATACAACCGCGCCAGCACTGGCAGTTCGCAGCGAGTTAAGCCATCTTCTAGCACACCGTTTAGCCACTCGGCGAGGCTGGCTTCATCACGCACCCAGTCCAGTTCAAAGGCGCTTTCCAGCCCTTGGGAAAAGGCAAAGGCGCCGATGGGCAACGCTGGGCTCACCAACTGCATCAACCCTAGCAGCGCCAGCTCATCGCTTTGGCTTTCTAGTGCGTTTAGCTCAGTGTGCATGGTGGTGCTCATGCGGGTGGTCGTGGTCGTGTGAATTTTCATGCCCGTGAGAATGGTCGTGTGAGTGACCATTCCCATGGGAGTGGCTATGCCCGCCCCCCACTTGGTTGTAAGCACCCGGCTCCGGGTCGAACGTTGCGTTGTGGTGCTCTAGTTCGGCACCTAGCAGCTCAGCGAGCTCTTCCAGCACGTGATCCGGCGGGAAGCGCACCCAGGCGCCCTTTTCGTCTTCACCCAGCGCCAGCTGCACGTGGCGGTTGCCTAAGTGGTAAGCCAGCCGCGCCAGCGGTAAGCCAGTACTTACTCGCGCAGTAACCACCGGTTCTACGGCGGCGCAGACGCGTACTATCTCACCACTTTCGGCCTTAAGGCCTTCGCCGCTGCGCAGCACTGGGCCGCGATCAAGAAACAACCCCAGCTCACGGCCACTATCGCTTTGGGCTTTTAAGCGCCCACGGATGCGTAGCTCAAAGGGCAGCGTGAGCGTATCGATAGCGGCGCTCTCCTCTATCGGCCCTAAGCGTTCTATTAGTTTCAGCATTGCTATCGTCCCGTTGAAATTTTCCGCGGCCTAGCCGGGGTAGCCCTGCGTGAGGGCGCTGTAAATACATCCTTGTAAGCTACTTTTGCCATCCATGGCAAAAGACCCTCACTCCGGGCTACCCCGGCTAATCTGGGTGTGGAGGCTGAAGTCCCGCCTGTTTAGAACAAATGATAACGCTGGGCCAGCGGCAGCTCGGTGGCAGGCTCGCAGGTTAAAATTTCGCCATCGCAGCGTACTTCATAAGTCTGCGGGTCGACGGTCAAATCGGGGCAGGCATCGTTCAGCTTCATATCCTGCTTGCGCACCTGGCGCACGTTTTTGCACGCCGCGAGTTCGCTATTTAGCCCCAGTTTCTCTTTGATGCCCGCATCCAGCGCGGCCTGGCTGACAAAGCTGAGCCGGGTTTGGCTGGCCGCACGGCCGAAAGCACCAAACATATAGCGGTAGTGCACGGGCTGGGGAGTCGGAATCGAGGCATTAGGATCGCCCATGGGCGCCGCCGCAATCATGCCGCCTTTGATCATCATGGCCGGTTTTACGCCAAAGAAAGCCGGTTTCCACAGCACCAGATCCGCCAGCTTACCAACTTCTATCGAACCCACTTCGTGAGCGATCCCGTGGGTAATCGCCGGGTTAATGGTGTACTTGGCGATATAGCGCTTGGCGCGCAGGTTATCGGCGCCCAGGGCCTCATCTTCCGGCAGCAGGCCGCGCTGCACCTTCATTTTGTGGGCGGTTTGCCAAGTACGGCAGACCACTTCACCGACCCGCCCCATGGCCTGGGAGTCTGAAGCGATCATTGAGATCACGCCCAGGTCGTGGAGGATATCCTCGGCGGCGATGGTTTCGCGGCGAATGCGTGAGTCGGCAAAGGCCACGTCTTCAGGGATATTGGGATCCAGGTGGTGGCACACCATCAGCATATCGAGGTGTTCGTCGATGGTGTTGACCGTGTAGGGCCGCGTTGGGTTGGTGGATGACGGCAGCACGTAGGCTTTAGAGCAGGCGGTGAGGATATCCGGGGCGTGGCCACCGCCCGCGCCTTCGGTGTGGTAAGTGTGAATACAGCGCTCTTTGAACGCGGCCAGGGTGTCTTCCACAAAGCCCGATTCGTTCAGGGTGTCGGTGTGGATCGCCACCTGCACATCGTAGGCATCCGCCACGTTGAGGCAGTTGTTGATTGAGGCAGGCGTGGTGCCCCAATCTTCGTGCAATTTGAGCCCCATGGCGCCCGCTTGGAGCTGGAGTTCCAGGGACTCAGGCAGGCTGGCGTTGCCCTTGCCCAGAAAGCCAATGTTCATGGGCATATCATCTACCGCCTGGAGCATTTTACCGATGTGCCAAGCGCCGGGGGTGCAGGTGGTAGCGTTGGTGCCGGTCGCCGGGCCGGTCCCGCCACCCAGCATGGTGGTTATGCCGCTCATCAGCGCTTCTTCGACCTGCTGGGGGCAGATAAAGTGGATATGGGAGTCGATACCGCCCGCGGTCAGGATCTTCCCTTCGCCGGAAATGATTTCGGTGCCGGGGCCTATGACGATTTCAACATCAGGCTGTACGTCAGGATTGCCTGCCTTGCCAATCGCGGCGATGCGGCCATTTTGAATGCCCACGTCGGCTTTGACGATACCCCACCAATCCAGAATCAGCGCGTTAGTGATGACGGTATCCATCACTGTGTCGTCGGCGCGCTGGCTTTGGCCCATGCCGTCGCGGATGACTTTGCCGCCGCCGAATTTCACTTCATCGCCGTAGTGGGTGGCATCCTGTTCGACTTCGATCCATAGCTCGGTATCGCCCAGGCGCACGCGGTCGCCCACCGTGGGGCCATACATATCGGCATAGGCTTGCCGACTGATCTTGTTAACCGGTTTCATTGTTTACCTCCGTCGAGCGCGCCCATTACATCGCCGCGAAAACCGTAAATTTCGCGCTTGCCGACAAATGGAATCAGTGTGACTTCGCGGGTCTGGCCGGGCTCAAAGCGAATCGCCGTGCCTGCGGCCACGTCCAGGCGAAAGCCTCGGGTTTTGTCGCGATCAAACACCAGCGCCGGGTTGGCTTCGGCAAAGTGGTAGTGGGAGCCAATCTGGATCGGGCGGTCGCCGGTATTGGCCACCTCGACGCTAATCCGCTCACGCCCCGCGCACAGCTCGATATCACCTTCTTTTAACTTGTACTCACCGGGAATCATCTACTTGCTCCTTCGTATTTGTGAGGAGTGAGACGTGAGGGGTGAGGTGTAATCCACTACTACTCACCCCTAACTATTCACTCCTCACCCCTCACAATTAAACCCCTCAAACAATAGGCGTATGGACAGTGACCAGCTTGGTGCCGTCGGGGAAGGTGGCTTCGACCTGAACCTCGTCGACCATTTCAGCGACGCCGTCCATCACATCCTCACGGCTAAGGATCTCGCGGCCATAGCTCATTAAGTCCGCCACGCTGCGGCCATCCCGGGCGCCTTCCATAATCTCAAAGCTGATCAGCGCCACCGCTTCCGGGTAGTTGAGCTTTAAAGNNTTTAAACCACGTGCCTTGCGGCGCTCCGCCAGTTGGGCGGCTGAGAACAGCAGCAGTTTGTCTTTGTCTCTCGGGGTTAATTCCATGGAATGTGTCTCCAGCAGTGCATCACGGTGATGCCTATTAGGTTAGCCAAATTCGTGGTGTATGTACTTCCCGCTCGATCCACCGGGGGCGCAGAAGTTGCCAGGCCTGTTCGCATAACGCCCAGGCTTCGTTACGCGAGTTGCCTAAATAGCGCAGCAGCAGAACACCGTGGCGGACGGTAACCGCCCAGCGCGGATTATCCGGCAGCGCTTCACGCAAGGCTTCAATGGCAGCAAGCGCATCGGCAATCCCCACCGCCCAGAGCGTGGCCTGCACCGTGGCACCGCCCTGCCCCCAGCGCCCGGCAAAGCGTGGGTGGAGTGGGTCTAGCGGTTGGCGCTCAAGCCACAGCGGCTTGCCGTCCAGGGTTAAGCGGAAGTGCTGCTCAATACGCCCGGAAACATAGGGTAAGTCGCTGGCCGGGCGGCCTAGCGCCATCACCTCCCAACCCAGGCAGCAGGCGCTGCCGTGAAGGTCAATCTGGGTGCGCTGCTCACCCTTGGAACCATCAAAGGCGATGGTCTCTTGAGGCAGCCACTCCAGAGTTGCATTATCTTCCACACTTAACCGGGTGTGCTGAGACCATGCCACGCCCTGGCTGTCGGCTTTATAGAGCTTATTGGCGGCCGGGGTCGTCAGCAGCGCATGGGCACCGCTCTCTACATGGGCACTAATGGTGAGCGCATCACCGCTGACTAACCCGCCCGGCGGGTGAAGCACATAAACATGACAAGCCTCACTACGCCCTTCGGGATAGAAAGGGCGCTGCACCCGCAGTGGTCCCTGATGGCGCGCCTGCACCATGCGAGTAGCACTGTCGCGATGGGCGAAGGTGAGTGCTAACGAAGCCGCCCAATGGCGGCCTGCATCGAAGCGGTGGCCAGAGGCAACGTGTGGTTTGGCGAGTTCGCACAGGATCATGGGTTGCTATCGCTTCCTTTTCACTAAGCCTTTGACATAGGTAAGCAATTAATGCGCCAAAATGGTGAAAAGCCCTGCTGTGCGGGCAATGGTAGGGATGAACGGCGGTGACTTGCAGTGCCACGCATCTAGACGCACCAAAACAGCACGATACCAGGCCTCATATGCACCAAATAAATGCACTCACTGCTTATTTAGCACTCAGCTTGCACTCCCTCTTCACACCATTACTGCACAACAACCCGGTCACGCCCGCCGCGCTTCGCTTCATAAAGGGCTTGATCAGCCCGCTGCAGGGAGTGGTGATAGTCCGGGTGGCCATCGTGAAGCGTTACCCCCACGCTAATCGTCACGTTAAGCAGCATATCGGCACCAGCGAGCATCGGCTCTTTAGCCACCGATTGGCGTAAACGCTCAGCAAATAACCGGCTGCCGTCATGGTCAGTATTGACCAGCACAATCAAAAACTCCTCGCCACCCATGCGAAACACGTAATCACCCCCACGAGTAGAGCGATCAAGGATGCTCGCCACTTGCTGCAGCACGTTGTCGCCGGCGTCGTGCCCATGAGTATCGTTGATCGATTTGAAGTGATCGATATCTACCATCAACAGCGCAAAGCAGTGCTCCGAGTGGCGGGCAATGTCTATTTCGCGGCTAAGCACCACTGACAAAAACTTGCGGTTAAGCAACCGGGTCAAGCTGTCGCGCCCCGCGTCCAAACCGGAGGCACGCTCTAACACATTGTCGAGCAGCATCAACACCGTGCGGGCGGCATCACGAATCTCGCCCAGCGCCTTGAGCCGTTGGTTAATATCCTCATGCTGCAGGGCTTCCAGCCACTCACGATCCACTCGCTGAATATGGTGTGAAATAGTGGCAATCTCTGGCACACCCTCGAACGCATGGCACGCTTTATGGAAGTACCACAAACCAAAATCAGAATTGGATAACCGCGGCAGCGTGGCGACATTCTGCTGGGCGGCTATGGCAAACATCAGCGCATTCTCCCAATTTAACAGCGCCGAACGCTGGCGTTCACGCTCGTCGCCAATGCTCTGGGTGAGTGAAAATAGCTTGTACGCCTCTTCGGTGCGCGCATTACGGTCACTGGCCACCGAGTAGGCGTGACTCATGATCTCCATTGCCATATCGATATGGTCGGAGACGTACACCGAGGCATCCCCCGGCGATAGCGGGCTTTTGAACGTGGCGTTGATCTGCTCATAAAACGCTTGCTTCAGTTGCCGTGCTCCGTTTAGCACCAGGTTGACCGGAATATCGATGCGGGCATGCACTTGCCCCACTTTTTCCTGCTGCTCAACCAGGGACTCAAAGTCGGCGTGCTCGACGGCAAACATGGCCTTCAGCCAGCGCCGCATCGAGGGGTTTAAGCGCTGTGCCACTTGATCGTTGGAGAGAAACAGCGAGGCATGCGGGTCTTCCAGCATCACCTGATAAAAGTGGTCAGCAAATTTTTGGCAGTAGTGCTCTACCAATGTTTCGACTGCTTGCCGCAACGGTTTGGGCGTGCGCTCCAGAAGCGCTTGCCACTCGGCGGCGAGCTGATGTTTATCTTTATAGCGCATACCTCACCTGCTTCTTAATTGATCAACAGCCGATATTACACGCCAAGCAGTGCCGTCAACCGAACACAGAACAGGGTTTTAGCGATTAAGCACGCCAGATACCTTCTCTGCCATGTGCATCACTTGACGACGGCAAAAGCGTCATGCATATCAACTGATAGGCTTTTGAAGTATCAAATGAGGGTTAACGTTATGGATATCCACTTCACTCAATACCAGCCACCCAAAGCTTTGGCGTCCGGTTTCTGGCAACAAATTGGCTTGCCAGCCAGAGGTCGCAAGTTGCATGAGCTGTTGCATGAAGGGGTGGAGTATCGTGTTTATCCCCAGATTGCCAATGTATCAGGTATTGAGCAGAAGGCACTGGCGCGTTACGTGGATATTCCCTCTGCTACGCTTAACCGTCGCGCCAAATCAGGCCGTTTCAAGATGGCGGAAAGTGACCGGTTGTATCGCTTTGCTGAGCTTTTCAAGGCGGCGCTGGATCTGTTCGAGGGTGACGTAGAAGGGGCTCGCGCCTGGCTACTCAAACCCAATGCCGGGTTAGGCGGGCGTCGCCCCGTCGAAATGAGCGCCACATCGGCGGAGTATCAAACAGTGTTGAATCTGATCGGGCGGCTGGAGCATGGTGTCTCGGCATGAGCGAGGTCACCGCCTATCGGCTGGTTAAGCGTAAGTTTCAGGAAACAGTGTTTGATGGCGAGGCCGCACGGCTTTACGGTGGGCGCTGGAATAGCCCAGGGAATGCCTGTGTGTATGTGGCAAGCTCCGAGTCGCTGGCACTACTGGAAATTATGGTGAATCTGGAAAGCTATCGGCTGCTCAATGCGTATGCGCTGCTGCGCCTGACGCTATCAACCGACAGTATTCTAAGCGTTGGCGCAGAAGATCTACCAGAAAACTGGCAGGAAGCCCCAGCGCCAGCAGAGACCGCTGAACTTGGCGATGGCTGGTTGACCTCAGGCCAAAGTCTGGCACTGGCAGTGCCAAGCGTGGTCGTGCCGAGAGAGCTCAACTACATGCTCAACCCGGCACACCCCTTATTCGATCAAATCGTCGCGACAGCCGAGGCACGGCCATTTCAACCCGATCCAAGACTTTGAACCGGGTGTGGATAACTTAAACCGTTCTTAGCAGATTTCAAAGGCGCGTTAGTAGCCCGTCTTACGTTTATTCCCGCAATACTCAGATACCCTTTTCAACTCACCTCAGCGTCTTTTATCCGCTTGACATTTCATGAATAGCGTCACAAACTTAGCCAAGGCTATACTTATTTCCTTAGGGTAATCAGTTTACATAAAGCAATTTCAATCCATCTACCTCGTGACGAGTCTGGAGCTAAAATGGCAACAAAATATGCCGTGATTCTATTGGGAACGCTTCCTTTAAGTGCGTTGGCAACTGCCGATGAAACGCCCTTAAACGTGGTGGCAACGATTGGGATGATTGCAGATGTAGCGCAGGAAGTAGGCGGCGAATGCGTTAATGTGGAAGCCATGATGGGCCCCGGCGTAGACCCCCATCTGTACCAGGCAAGCGCTAGCGACGTGGCCTTGCTGCGGGGAGCCGAACACATTCTCTATTCAGGCTACTCATTGGAAGGACAGCTGGGGAGTGTGCTGGAGAATTTCTCGGCACGAACACCCACGCTTGCCGTGGCTCCCGCGTCCATTGATCCGGCGTCGTTGATCACCGCTCAGGATGTCTACGGGGTCGACCCTCACCTGTGGATGGATGTCTCTTTATGGGCCCAAACACTGCCCACCCTGAGCGATGCATTTAGCGAAGCACGCCCTGAGTGCGCCACGACGATTAAAACCAATACCGAGCGTTATCAGGCTCAGTTGCTAGCCTTGCATGAGTGGGTTAAAGAGAGCATTGCCAGCATCCCCGAAGAGCAACGTATTCTCGTCACCGCCCACGATGCATTCAACTATTTTGGCCGTGCCTATGACATTGAGGTGGAAGGGATTCAGGGGATTAGTACCGAAACCGAAACCGGGATCGCCGATATTCGCAGCATGGCGGATAGCGTTGTTGCCCGTAACGTACCCGCGGTATTTATAGAAAGCACGATCAACCCGCGCACCATTCAGGCAGTGATTGATGCCGCAAGGCAGCGCGGCCATGATGTGGCCATCGGCGGCCAGCTTTATTCCGACGCCATGGGGGATGAAGGCACGGTAGATGGTACCTATATGGGCATGATCTACCGTAACACCCAGCACATTGTCGAAGCGCTAGACGGTTCGCAGGCCCCGCTGCCAAAGGCACTAGATGACTGGGCCAGCGAGTGGCAACTCACTCAATAAGCATTCGATAAGGCAGTGCATCCATGGCGACATCCGACCTTACAGACACCGCACTGAGCATTAAAAACCTGACGGTGAGCTACCATAACCAGCCCGTGCTGTGGGATATCGATCTGGATATCCCCGCCGGTGTAATGGCGGGCATTGTCGGCCCTAACGGGGCGGGCAAGAGCACGTTGATCAAAAGCCTGCTTGGGCTGGTGCCGTCGTTGTCAGGAGAGGTGATGGTGCATGGGCGGCCCTACACCACGCAGCGTAAACGAGTGGGCTATGTGCCCCAGCGCTCAAGCGTTGACTGGGATTTTCCCACCACTGCGCTGGATGTGGTCATCATGGGGCTTTACGGGCGCTTAGGCTGGCTCAAAAGGCCAGGGCGAAAAGAGCGCCACGAGGCGCAGGAAGCACTTGAGATGGTCGGTATGAGTGCCTTCGCTGAGCGCCAGATTAGCCAGCTCTCAGGTGGCCAGCAGCAGCGCGTATTTTTGGCCCGTGCGCTGGTGCAGCAAGCCGATGTGTATTTTCTTGATGAACCCATGGCTGGCGTCGATGCCACCACCGAGCGGGCCATTATCGATATCCTGCGCCGCCTGCGCGACGCGGGTAAGACGCTGATTGTGGTACACCACGATCTGCAAACGGTTCGCACCTACTTTGACTGGCTACTGCTACTCAACGTGCGAGTCATCGCCAGCGGCAAGGCCGAGGAGGTGTTCAAGATCGATCACCTGCGCCAGGCTTACGGCGGCCAAATCGCGCTACTTAATGACAATGAATCGTTAATGTTTTCAGCCTCAAAGGTGAAGTGACCCATGGTATGGCTTGAGCTTTTATCTGACTACACCTTTCAGAATGTAGTCATGGGCGCCTCGCTGCTGGGGCTGATCAGCGGCCCGCTGGGCTGTTTTGCGGTGCTGCGTCGCCAAAGCCTTCTGGGAGACGCGATTTCCCACGCAGCCCTTCCCGGCATCTGTTTAAGCTTTATCATCACCGGCAGCCGGGATATTGGCGGGATTATTATTGGTTCACTGATCACCGGCTCCGCCGCCGCGCTGATTATGCTGATGCTGACGCGCTTAAGCCGCCTGAAAACTGACGCAGGCCTGGGCGCCTGCCTCAGTATCTTTTTTGCCGTGGGTATCGTTCTGCTCACCTATATCCAGAGTACCAATAACGCCTCCCAGGGCGGTCTTGAGGCCTTTCTTTTCGGCCAGGCCGCCGCGACGCTGCGCTCCGATTTATGGGTGATGGGCAGCATTACGCTTGTCACGCTGCTGCTGCTTGCCGTCTTCTGGAAACAGGCCAAGCTGGTCACCTTTGATGCGGAGTACGCCCGCACGCTCGGCATGCCTATCACCGTGATTGAAGCATCGCTCACCGCTATGGTTGCGCTAGCGGTCGTCGTCGGCCTGCAGATGGTCGGTGTGATTTTGATGGCCGCCATGATCGTGGCACCCGCGGCCGCCGCGCGACAGTGGAGCCGCCACCTGGGCGGCATGCTCACCATCGCTGCAGGCGTCGGTATTGTCAGTGGTGTTTCAGGGGCGACCATCAGCACCCTATCGCGTGGTCTGGCAACCGGCCCGCTGATTGTCCTTACTGCAACCGCCATCGTGCTTATATCGTTGGCCTTGGCGCCCGGCCGTGGCCTGCTGTGGGGTGTGATAAAGCACTATCGCCAGAAGTCAGCGCTGAAGAAACAGCAGCTACTTTATGCGCTATATAAACACTCGGCCGATCCCTCATGCGCCCCCTCAACACTCGGTTCACGCAGGATGTTCAACAAGCTTAAGCAGCAAGGCTACCTAACCCGCTCTCCTCGCGGTGCCACCCCAAGCGACGGCGGCTGGGGGCTAACGGCACAGGGCCAGGCGGAGGCTAGAAGAGTGGTCGCGGCTTTTGAGGAATTAGCATCATGATGGCAGAGCTACTGACCACAACTGCCCTGCCCATTATGCTAGTGGGCGCGATGGTAGGCATCGCCTCCTCGGCGGTGGGCACCTTTTTAGTGCTGCGCGGCAACAGCATGTTATCCGACGCAATCAGCCATTCGATTGTGTTTGGCATCGTCATCGTCTGGCTGCTGACCAAGCAACAGAGTGGGCCGGTACAACTGATCGGGGCCGCCCTCACCGGGCTGTTAACCGTCCTGCTCACCGAAGCCTTAGCGAGCACCAAACGGGTCAAGCAGGATACCGCTATCGGCCTGGTCTTCCCGGCGCTGTTCTCTATCGGCGTGCTGCTGTTGAATATTTATGCCAATGATGTGCATATCGACACGCATACCGTGCTGCTCGGTGAGATCGGTTTTGTCTGGCTGGATACACTCGACATCTTCGGCCTGCCCATCCCCCAGGCGCTGGTATCGATGAGCGTGATGACGCTGCTCAACTACGCGTTTATCGGACTCTTTTATAAGGAGCTAAAGCTGGCCACCTTCGATCCGGCGCTGGCCAAAACGTTCGGCTTTATGCCCTCGATTCTTTTCTATGTGCTGCTAATGCTAACTAGTTCCACTGCCGTGGCGGCCTTTGATGCGGTAGGCGCGGTGCTGTTTATCGCCTTTGCCATTGTTCCCGCCTCCGCCGCCTATTTGCTGACCGACCGGCTGTGGATGATGTTTATCATCGGTGCGCTAATTTCTATCGCCTCGAGTATTTCTGGCTACTACCTCGCAGTGTATCTCAACGTCTCCATTGGCGGCATGATGGCCGTCATGACCGGCGTATTCCTGATGCTCGCCTTTCTGGCAGGGCCACGCTACGGCGTGATTACCCAACTGGTCAAACGCCAACGGGCACGCCAGGCGCCGGTGGAGCCGCCGCCCAGCGTTTGAAGCCCAGCTTTTGGAAACACCGCTCATCCACGCGCAAAAAAACGACCGCCTTTCGACAACCGCTTGGCCGGGCAGGCGATAACCGGGTATGGGTAACTTAAACCGTCAGATGCTGCTTGATCAGCTCATTGGAGAGCTCGCTGATCTCGCCTTTGGCCACCGGGCGACCGCGATCCATGATCACAAAGCGGTCGGCGTATTTACGGGCAAAGGGCAGCTTCTGCTCCACTAGCAGCACCGTAAGGCCATCCTCATTGATCAACTGGCGAATCACCTGGCCGATCTGGGCGACGATATTGGGCTGAATGCCCTCCCCCGGTTCGTCTAGAATCAGCAGTTTGGGTTCGATGACCAACGCACGGCCAATCGCCAGCTGCTGTTGCTGCCCGCCGGAGAGGTCGCCGCCACGGCGATGCTTCATTTCCTTAAGCACTGGGAACAGCTCATAGACCCGCTCAGGAATCTTTTTCAGTCCGTCGCTGCGCGCAGCTAGGCCGGTGCGCAGGTTCTCTTCTACGGTCAGCAGCGGGAATATCTGCCGCCCCTGGGGCACGTAGCCAATCCCCAAGCGGGAACGCGCTTCGACAGCTTTTTTGGTGAGCTCTACCGTGCTTTGATCCCCACCGGTATAGCGCAGTTGACCGCTAGTGACGTTAACTTCGCCCATTACAGCTTTTAGCAGCGTGGTTTTGCCCACGCCGTTGCGGCCCATCACGCAGGTGCATTGGCCTGCAGGCACCTCAAGATCGAGATCCCAGAGGGTGTGGCTTTCGCCGTAAAACTGGTTGAGCTTCTCAATGGCTAGCATCAGGCGGCCTCCTCGTCATCGGCACCCAGGTAGACCTCGATTACTTTGGGATCGCTGGAAACCTGATCCATGGTGCCTTCCGCCAGCACGCTGCCCTGGTGCAGTACGGTCACTTGGCGGGCAATGGAGCGTACAAAGCCCATGTCATGCTCCACCACCACCACGGACTGTTTACCGGCCAGCCCGGTGAGCAACTCTGCAGTGCGCTCCATCTCCTGCTCGGTCATGCCCGCTACCGGCTCATCCACCAGCAGTAGGCGTGGGCGCTGCATCAGCAACATGCCGATCTCTAGCCACTGCTTCTGCCCGTGGGAAAGAATCCCTGCGGGCTGATGGCGCAGCTCAGTAAGGCCAATGGTTTCCAGCACTTCGTTGATGCGGTCTTTGATTTCGCCGGTGATACGCGCGGTAAGCGTGGGGAAAATCCGCTTGTCTGCCGCCATGGCCAGCTCAAGGTTTTCAAACACCGAGAGCGCTTCGAATACTGTGGGCTTTTGAAACTTACGGCCAATGCCCAGGCTGGCAATATCCGGCTCGTTCATATTCAACAGGTTATGACGGCTACCGAACCACACGCTGCCGCTGTTGGGGCGGGTTTTGCCGGTGATGATATCCATCATGGTGGTTTTACCCGCCCCGTTGGGGCCGATAATGCAGCGCAGCTCGCCGTCGTTAATGGTCAGGTTGAGGTTATTGATGGCTTTAAAGCCATCGAAGCTCACGGTGACATCTTCCATGTAAAGAATCGGCCCATGGCGAACGTCCACCGGCGAGGCTTGGGGCGCCATAAAATCGAACACCCGGTCACGCTGGCTCAGCGATTGCAGCAAACTCATGCGGAGGCCTCCTCGGGCGTGTGTTTATGGTCAGGATTAGCCGAATCGTCGCGCTTACGGCGTTTGAGGTAGCGAAACAATCCCGCCACGCCCTTGGGCAGGAACACCGTGACCAGTACGAACATCGCCCCTAACGCAAACAGCCAGGCATCGGGCATTACGCCGGTAAAGATGGTTTTGGCGTAGTTGACCAGAATGGCACCAATCACTGCGCCATATAGCGTGGCGCGACCGCCCAGCGCTACCCACAGCACAATCTCGATGGAGAAAATCGGCGAGAATTCGCTGGGGTTAATGATTCCCACCTGAGGAACATAGAGCGCGCCCGCCAGGCCTGCGAGCATCGCCGAGACCACAAAGACGAAGAGTTGAAAGCGCTCGACGCGGTAGCCGAGAAAGCGCGTGCGCGCTTCGGCGTCGCGGGTGGCCACGCTCACCCGCCCCAGCTTGCTGGTGACAATCGCACGGCACAGGATATACCCCAGCGCCAGCGCAACGCCGGTGACCAGGAACAACCCTAGGCGCGTGGCGTCGCTGCGCAGGTCAAAACCGACGATTTCGCGGAAATCGGTGAGGCCGTTATTGCCGCCAAAGCCCATCTCATTGCGGAAGAAAGCCAGCATTAAGGCAAAGGTAAGCGCCTGGGTGATGATCGACAGATACACCCCGGTGACCCGTGAGCGGAACGCCAAAAAGCCAAACACCAGCGCCAGTAGGCCGGGGGCCAGCAGCACCATGGCGAAGGCGAACCAGGCCATATCGAAGCCGTGCCAGAACCAGGGCAGGCTGTCCCAGTTGAGGAACACCATAAAGTCCGGCAGTACCGGGTGGCCGTAGGTGCCGCGGTCACCAATCTGGCGCATTAAATACATGCCCATGGCGTAACCGCCGATGGCGAAGAAGGCGCCATGCCCCAGGCTTAAAATGCCCAGATAGCCCCACACCAAGTCCACCGCCACGGCCAGCAGCGCGTAACTCAGGTACTTGCCAAACAGATTGACCGTGTAAGCCCCCACATGCAGCGGGTTATCCGGCGGCACTGCCACGTGCAGCAGGGTGACCAGTGCCAGCGCGGCCAGTAGCACGCCGAGAAAAATCTGCGTGGAGCGCTCGCTGAATGGGCGTGTTAGCCAAAAATTCGTCGATGATTCGGTCGTTAGTGACATCGTTTAGCCCTCCGCAGCCCGGCCCTTCTGCGGGAAGAGTCCACGCGGGCGTTTTTGAATGAATAGGATGATGAAGACCAGCACGATGATCTTGGCCAATACCGCGCCTGCCCAGGGTTCCAGCACCTGGTTGATCACCCCCAGCGATAGGCCAGCAACCAGTGTGCCCCATAGGTTGCCCACACCGCCGAACACCACCACCATGAAGGAGTCGATGATGTAGTTCTGCCCTAGGTTAGGGCCGACGTTGGTGAGCTGGGAGAGCGCGACACCGGCAAGCCCGGCCACACCCGAACCTAGCGCAAAGGTCATGATATCCACGCGAGTGGCGCGAATGCCCATGGAGCGGGCCATGGCGCGGTTCTGGGTAACGGCACGCACCTCAAGCCCCAACCGGGTGCGGCGCATAATCAGCATCAGGCCTGCAAACACCACCAGCGCAAAGCCGAGCACATACATGCGGTTGAGCGTTAGCGACAGCGCATCGTTCACCACCAATGAGCCACTCATCCATTCGGGGGTGATGACGGTACGATTGAGCGGTGAAATCACCGTACGTACCAGCTGCTGCAAAATCAGGCTGATACCAAAGGTCGCCAGCAGCGTCTCCAACGGGCGGCCCTTGAGGAACTGGATAACACCGCGCTCGATCGCCACACCCGCCAGGGCGGCGACCATAAAGCCTGCGGGAATCGATAGAATCAACGCCAGCCCCGGTTGGCCGGGCAGCAGTTGCTGCATCGCCCAGGTGGTGTAGGCGCCCAGCATCATCAGCTCGCCGTGGGCCATGTTGATCACGCCCATGACACCGAAGGTGATCGCTAGGCCAATGGCGGCCAGCACCAGCACCGAACCAAGGCTCAAGCCGAAATAGAGCGTTTCCAGACCGCGATTGATTTTGAGCTGCTGCTCAATGCCCGCCAGGGAAGCGGCAGCGGCATTGGCGACGACGGGATCATCGCTATTGGCTGCCCGGCTCAATGCCACGCGGGAGCGGGGGTGAAGGCTGCCGTCCAGCGCTTCAATACCCGCCATTTCACCTGCTTCGGCGCGATAGATCGCCACGGCCTGGGTCAGCCGATAGCGCACCTGCTCGTCCTCTTCCTGTTCGATCAAGTCGTCGAGTGTGGGCACCAGTTCCCCATCTACTTCACCTAACAGGCGCTCGGCCGATGTGCGGCGGCGCTCCACGTTAGGCGAGTAGAGGTCAACTACCGCGATGGCACTGCGCAGTTGATTACGCAGGTTGTTGTTAATGCCGATACGCTCCAGGTCACGACGAGACATTTCGCCCAGCGCTTCGCCGGTTAGGACATCGGCCACCGGCCAGTCGCGGCCGCGGTTCTCAAGCACCAGCACGAACCGACCGTCTTCGGTGCGCTGCAAACGGCCATCTAAAAGCGCCTGCAGCCAGTCACGGGCGCGTTCGTCGTCGCTTTGCAAAATCGCGGTTATGGCTTCGCCTTTGGCGGCGTAAGACTCAACGTCCAGCGCCTCCAACAGTTCGAGCGCGGCCGCATCATTAGTGGAGCTGCTGGCGGCGTCTGTTGATTGTGCCTGTGCTGTGAGGGTCATACCCAACAGCAGGAAGCAGAGCAGCGCCAAGGAAAGGAAACGCCTCATGGGGTTCTTCCTTTGGTTATCAGAAAGGGAAAGATAGCGTGCTCCTTCGCCACCCCTTAACTCTCAACGCTATGCGCCGGGGCGGCGAAGGGTAAGGTACTTACTCAGTTTTACTCAGCCAGTGCCGCTTCGGCTTCTTCTGCTGCGGTGCTGCCACCGCACGAGCCGTTAACGACGTTGAAGTTGCCGCACTCCATCGGCTTACGCCAATCGGCAATCAGGTCACGCGAGCCAGGCAGGTAGTCAGACCAGGCGTCGCCGGCCACGGTAGAGGGCGTCTGCCACACGATATCGAACTGGCCATTGTCCTGAATCTCACCGATCAGCACCGGCTTGGTGATGTGGTGGTTGGGCATCATGGCTGCATAGCCGCCGGAAAGGTTAGGCACGGTCACACCGATAATGGCGTCTTTAACCGTGTCGACGTCTGTCGTGCCCGCTTTGCGAACCGCTTCGGCCCACATGTTGAAGCCGATGTAGTGCGCTTCCATTGGGTCGTTGGTCACGGCCATATCGTCGCCGGTGTACTCGATCCAGGCATCGATAAAGTCGTAGTTGTCATCGTTATCGACGCTCATGAAATAGTTCCATGCCGCCAAGTGCCCCACTAGCGGCCCGGTATCAATACCGGTAAGTTCCTGCTCACCTACAGAGAAGGCGATGACAGGAATATCGGCAGCGTCGATACCCTGGTTGGAGAGCTCGGTATAGAACGGCACGTTCGCGTCGCCGTTAACTGTCGAGATCACCGCAGTGGGTTTACCCTCTTCACCGAAACGACGAATTTCCGCCACAATGTTCTGCCAATCGGAGTGACCGAACGGCGTGTAGTTGACCATGATGTCCTCATCCGCGATGCCGTGTTCATCCTTGAGGAAGGCTTCGAGGATACGGTTGGTGGTGCGCGGGTAGACATAGTCGGTACCCACCAGCGCAAAGCGCTCGATCCCGACTTCGTTGATAAGGTATTCAACCGCAGGAATCGCCTGCTGGTTAGGCGCTGCGCCGGTGTAGAAGACGTTTTCAGAGGACTCTTCGCCTTCATACTGCACCGGGTAGAACAGCAGCCCGTTGAGCTCTTCTACGACGGGCAGTACGGATTTACGCGAAACCGACGTCCAGTTGCCGAAAATCACGTCTACTTCTTCCTGGTCTAGTAGCTCCCGGGCGCGTTCGGCAAACAGCGGCCAGTTAGACGCCGGGTCAACCACCACTGCTTCTAACTGACGCCCCAGCAAACCACCGGCTTGGTTCTGCTGTTCGATAAGCATTTCGACGGTGTCTTTGAGGACAGTCTCACTAATCGCCATGGTGCCGGAGAGTGAGTGCAGGATACCGACTTTGATCGGGTCATCGTCTTGGGCGATGGCCTGGGTGCTGGCACTCATGATGGCAGCGGTGAGTAAAGCGGTCGCGAAACGGCCACTTGAAAGGAATGGGCGAGGGTGTGTCGAGCGTTTGAGAGTGTTCATTGTTAATCTCCTTGCACCCCTTATAATTGGGGCTTGATGGTTGGCTTCGCACTTGGGGTTGTTGTATTAGCTCCCCCAATACGTCCACTAGCCATTAACACTTGCAAGGGGTGCGCCAGATTGGCACAAAGTTTCTTTATAGCTATTTAATCAGCCACTTAATAATCGCCAGTAAATCTCAATATTCACCACATGCACCAAAATAAAGCACAACAAAGCGACTAAAGCACTCTCTCAATGCACCAATACGACCCAGTGCACCATCTAAGTACTTGAGCTTTTAAAATACAGAGTAGCAACTCAGTGCTTACTTATTAGTTACAAAACCACTCTTTGTTACCAGCCAAAAACGGAGATAAAAAAGGAGCCTTGGCATCACCAAGGCTCCTCGCTATTCACCCTTTAAGTAGTGGCGTTAAATAGCCACGTCGGGTGGAATTTTCTTACGGCGTTTTTTCAGTAACGGCAGACCAAGCGACAGCAGAGCGACGACCAGTAGACCAAGCGAGATAGGCTTGTCGATAAAAGTCATCCAGTCGCCACCGGAGATCTGCAGAGCCCGACGCATGGACTCTTCCATAATGTTGCCCAGAATCAGCGCCAAAATTAGCGGCGCCGCCGGGAAACCAAACAGCCGCATCCCAAGGCCTACGAGGCCAAAGCCGAGCAGTAGCAACAGATCAAACACACTGAAGCTCATGCCGTAGACGCCGATCATGCAGAAGATCAAAATCAACGATAACAACAGCGGCTTGGGCAGATCGAGAATCTTGGCGATCAGCGGTATCAACGGCAGGTTAAGCACCAGCAGGAAGATATTGCCGATATACATACTGGCAACCACGCCCCAGAACACGTCCGGACGCTCTGTAAGCATCATCGGGCCAGGGTTGACCCCCATGACCAGCAGTGCGCCCAGCAGTACTGCGGTGGTACCCGATCCCGGTACACCCAGCGTCAACAGCGGCACAAAGGAGCCGGTACAGGCGGCGTTGTTGGCAGCCTCTGGCGCAGCAACACCTTTGATATTACCCTGCCCAAAGGTGTCGCCATCTTTGGCGATGCGTTTTTCCATGCTGTAACCCAGGAACGAGCCGATGGTAGCGCCAGCCCCCGGCAGAACGCCGGTGAAGAAGCCCAACACCGAGCTGCGGCCAACGGGGCCAGCAATCTCTTTGACTTCGCTACGAGTCAGTTTCAGCGAGCCAATCGCATTGCGGGGAGCCTCTTTGCCGCCACCGCCGCGCAGCAGCATATAGAACACCTCGGCGAGTGCAAAGATACCCAGCGCCACCACCAGGAAGTCGATACCGTCGAGGAGTTGAACGGAGCCGAAGGTAAAACGCTCGGTACCGGTCTGCATATCGATACCCACAATCGAGATAATCACCCCCACCACGGCAGCAATCAGCCCTTTGATCAGTGATTTATCCGACAGCGAGACCACAGCGGTTAAGCCCAGCACCATCAGTGCAAAGTACTCGGAAGGGCCAAAGCTTACGGCCACTTTGGAAAGCAGCGGCGCTACCAGCATCAAGAAAATAACCGATACCGTACCGCCCACAAATGACGAGTAGGCGGCAATCGCCAGCGCTTTACCCGCCAGGCCTTTTTTGGCCATCGGGTAGCCGTCAAAGGAGGTCGCTACGGTACCTGCCACGCCGGGGGCGTTGAGCAGAATCGAGGAAGTAGAGCCACCAAAGATGGCGCCGTAGTAAACCCCTGCCATCAGGATCAAACCCGACGAGGGCTCCATGGCAAAAGTGATAGGAATCATCAGGGCAAGTGCACTGATAGGGCCAAGGCCCGGCAGCATACCGATAATGGTGCCAGCAAATACGCCGGCAAATACGTAGGCAATATTGATTGGCTCAAGCGCGATGCCAAAGCCGTACATCAAATTATTGAAGGCATCCATGGGAATTACTCTCTTAAGAACTGCTAGCGGAAAGACCTGCTAACAAGGCTTTGTTTAGAAAGGCAGCACGCCAGTGGGTAGGTAAACATCCATCACTCGCGTCATGGTCAGGTAGAGCGCGAGCACTACCCCCAGCGACGTAGCGAGGTTGACCCCATGGCGGCGATAGCCGTAGTAGGCCGTCAATCCAACGCAGAGCAGCGTAGAAGCGAGTACAAAACCCAGCGGCACCAGCAATAACGCGTAGGCGGCAATCGCCAACGAAGTCACGATGACCCGCGCCCAGGGTGTCAGTAGTAGCGGCCCGTGCTGCGCCTCTTCGTCGACTTCATCGGCACCGGCTATCGGGGTAGGCTTCTCAAAGAATAGAAACACCGACAGGATCAGTAGCGAGAAGCCTAATACTTTAGGAAATAGGTCAGAGTCGACCGGGCGCGGCAGAGGAAAGGTGGGGATTTGCCACGCCATCGCGATATAGCCAGCAGCCAATACCGCAAACACCAGTGCTAACCACTGATTGGTATTTAAACGAGTCATAGGAATCTCTCCGAAGGAGCCAACACGTCTCCACGGTTAACGCATATCGTTAACGACGGGAGACACCCAGCCACGCTTGGGCAACTGGGTGATACAGGAGTGGGATTACTGGCGCAGCAGGCCAAGCTCGCTCAGCACGTCGCTGAACTGCTCTTGCTGCTGATCCAGGAAGGCGCCAAATTCTTCGCTGTTTTGGTAGGCGTCGATCCAGCCCAGTTGGTCGCTCGCTTCGCGCCATGCATCGGTTTCAAGCATTTCGGCGAACAGGTCTTCGTAGTAGGCCACTGCCTCTTCAGGCATATCGGGAGCGCCCATCACGCCGCGCCAGATATCGAAGGTGTAGTCGAAGCCCTGCTCCTGGTAGGTGGGCACGTCGCTCAAACCGCCGCCCAAACGCTCTTCAGAAGAGACGCCCAGCGCACGCAGCTGGCTGCCTTCGCCCAGTTGGCCAACCGCTTCACCGGCACCGCCGACCACGGCTTCAATATGGCCGCCCATTAGGTTGGTCATGGCGTCGCCGCCACCCGAAAACGGGATATAGTTGACTGCCGAGGCTTCCATTCCAGCCGCAGAGGCAAGGCCTGCAATAGCGATATGATCCATGGAGCCAGGCGCACTACCACCGCCAACGCTCAAGCTGGGGTCTTCTTTCAGCGCATTGAGCAGGTCTTCGAGGTTCTGATACTCGGAGTCCGCTGCCACCAGGATGATCGAGTAGTCGGTATTGATCCGCGCGACCGGGGTAAAGTCGGTGTGGTCGTAGCGCGAAGCACCTGCCAGCGGCACCAGAATCATCGGCGGGCTGGTGGCAAACAGCTTGTGCGGGTTGCCACTATCACGGGCGACTTGGGCCCAGGCTACGGCACCGCCGCCTCCAGGTACGTTGATCGCGGCAAAGCTTTCATCGGCCAGCTCTTCTTGCTGAATCACCCGCGACATGGTGCGAACGAGGGTATCCCAACCGCCGCCTGGGTTAGCCGGTGCGACGAATTCGATGGAGCGTTCGGGTGTCCACTCTTGCGCCTGTGCGGCGGTGCTCATGCCTGCAAAGGCCGCGAAGGGAAGAGCAAATACAGATAAACGCTTGAGGGTAAGCGACGTCATGATGGCGTTCTCCACGTATCAGTTTTGTTGTGTGATGAGTTTGCTGTGTAGAGCTTCTTATTGTGAGACTGCACGCCGCGAACGTTAGAAGACCACTACCCTGACCGACAAGCTTGTGCGCATAAAAGACAAAAAGTTCTTTATGGCTATTTTGTTCATTTTGTTCACGCGCGCTTATTTACAACATTCCTTTATAGAGTGTTGATCCATTCGTGTGCGGCCTCCAATAGCCGATAGCGACGCTCAGGCCGCCCTACATCACCATAGCCCAGCTCAGCACTCACTGCCTGTTCAGCAACTAAAAACTCTAAATAGCGGCGGGCGGTTGAGCGGCTGGCACCCATGGTGCGCGCCATCTGCATAGCGGTGAGCGAGTCGGGGGCGTCGGCCAGGGCATCAATCACCCGGCGCAGCGTCAGCCGATCAATACCTTTAGGCAGGGCTTGAGACAGGGTTTGGCTTTTCGCACGCAACGGCTCGCCGGGCTTCAGGCGCGCGAGCACGGAGTCCAGTTCATCCTGATTCATCTCGGCGCGGTTGGCCAACGCTTCACGCTCGCGACGGAAGCGAGTCAGCATTTGCGTCATTCGCGCGGCTTCAATGGGTTTGATCAGGTAGTCGAATACCCCGCCACGCAGCGCCTCGCTGATGGTTTCCACTTCCCGGGCAGCGGTCACCATGACGATATCCACATGCACGTAGTCGCGGCGAATCGCCCATAGTAGTTCCAAGCCTTCCACATCGGGGAGATAGGCATCGAGCAAGATCAACTGAATGCTGGTGGCCTGCTCCGCCATGATCGCCTTGGCTTCACTGCCGTTGCGCGCCATGCCCACTACATAAAAGCCATCGCTTTGTTCAATGAAGGCTCTGTGGATATCGGCAATGCGAAAATCGTCTTCAATGACCAAAATGCCGTACTGCCCATCAGACATTGCGTTCCCCCCTAGCCGTCGTGGTCACTGTTTTTGAAATTGTTTTTAAAATTGTTGTTGAGACTGCTGTTGGTCTTGATGCGCACACAGCGAGCGGTCGAGCACCGCGATAAAGCATGCGCCCCCCAGCTCGCTCTCCTCCAGGGTCACGGCACCGCCGTGCTGGCGGCAGAGCCTGGCCACCAGCGCCAGGCCAATGCCCTGGTGCTTGCCTGTTTTGGTCGAAAAGCCTTCCTGGAAAATCGATTCGGCGAATTGGGCAGGTACTCCGGGTCCGTTGTCCTCCACTTCGATCAACAGCTGCTCGCCCAAATCGGTGAAAAACAGGCGTACTTTGGGCGCTTTACTCGGCCCATTCAGCGCAGCATGGCAGGCGTTGTCCAGCAAGTTACCCACCACGCTCATCAACACTTCTTGGCCGGTGGGCGTTAGCGGGCAGGAGAGCGAGCTTTGCTCATCGATTTCCAACGCTACGCCCAGTTCCCGTGCCCGGGTAAGTTTACCCAGTAGCGTACCGCTAAGCACGGCGTCGGCCACGTTGCGCATTAAAAAGCTCATCTGCGCCTGGGCGCGTTCGGTTTCCTGATGAATCAGCGCGAGGGCTTCCTCAATGCGCTCTAACTGTAGTAGCCCAGAGATGGTGTAGAGCTTATTGGAAAACTCGTGGGCCTGGGCGCGCAGCATATCCACGTCACGGCTGGCTTGGGTAAGCGCGTGGGATAGATCGACAATTTCGCGACGGCTACGGAAAGTGGCCACCGCCCCCTCAATCTCGCCTTCGTGCAGAATCGGCACGCGGTTAACCACTACCGGATGATCGCCCAGCCACATCTCCTGGTCGAACTCCTGCTCGCCGCGCCGGAGCACCTCCAGTAGCCGCGAATTGGGCACAACCTCGCGTATAGGCTGCCCCAGCAGCACATGCTCATCGTCCAGGTTGAGAAAGCGCCGCGCCTGCTGGTTGACCAAGGTAATATGACCTTCCCGGTTAACCGCCAAAATGCCCTCGTGGATCGACTGCAAAATGGCCTCTTTTTCCATAGCCAAGCGGGCAATTTCGTAGGGTTCCAGGCCTAAAATGACCTTTTTAAGATGCTGCGATAGCCAGTAGGCACCGGCAAAGCCGAGACAAATCATCAGCGCCACTAGCGCCCAGCCAAAGCTGTTGTAGCGGGCTACGTCCATGGCCACGCGATCCATCATAAAACCGACGGATACCAGACCAATGATATTGCCCTCTTCATCCCATATGGGCGCTTTGCCACGAATGGCGGTGCCCAATGACCCGGTTGCCTCGGATACATAGTATTGGCCATGAATCAGCGCCTGGTCATTATCGCCCCCCACCATCGGCTGCCCTAGCCGTTCCGGCAGAGGGTGGGAGTAGCGGGTACTTTGAGCGTTACCCACAACGACATAGCGCGCTCCCGTCTCATGGCGAACTCGCTCCGCCAGGGGCTGAATAATGAAAGAGGGGTCGGGGATTGCAAAGGCGTTGATAATTTGCGGCATCGACGCCACCGTTTTGGCCACCGCCAGCGCTCGCTCCCCCATCTGCTGGCTAATGATTTCTGCCTTGCGGTGATTGAGGTAGGTGCCCTGCGCCAGTAGCATGCCTGCCAACAGTAGCCCGACTAACAGCATCACCTGAAGGCGAAAACTGCGTTTATACCAGCTGCGCCTTGCGCGAGTGCGGCGCCAGCGCTGCAGGTCGGCTAACGTTCGGGGGCGAGAAGCGCTCATAGGTAGACTCAAAATGCGTGACCACGCCATTATGGCACGCGCTAGCCAACGGCGTTAATCGCCGTCACCCCAGAGTCATCGTTCGCTGATATAATTGCCTAATGCCGAAATCAAGGAGGGATGTAGTGGCGATCGTTAGATGGATACTCTTACTGGCCTGCTGGCCGCTATGGCTAACCGTGGCGTATGCCAGCCCGTTCTACGCTCCACCGCCTCCCCAGGAAGATGCTCCCGTATTCAGTGGCGATGCCGAACTGGGTTTTACCCGTCTCTCGGGCAATACCGATAGCCAGACGCTGATCGGTAAAACGCTGCTGACGTGGCTTACCGGTAACTTCACCTACTCGCTACGTGGTGAAGTGCGTAACGTCACCAAGGATGACGAAACCAGTGCCGAGCAGTACTTAGTCGCAGGACGCGAACGCTATGAACTGGATGGCCCCCACTACCTGTTTGGCTTTGCCCGCTGGGAGAAGGATCGCTTTGCCGGTTATGACCAGCAACTTTCTGCCATTGGTGGCTATGGGCGTCAGATTTTAGAGAACGATACCCATGTTTTTTCGCTGGAGGCAGGGCCTGGCTATCGTCATGACCGGCTACGCGAACACGGCGATTATCGGCTAGCAGTGGCCTATACAGCACTGGATTACCACTGGTTTTTTTCCGATTACGCCGATATTCAGCAGGAAATGTCGTTTGAGTACACCGACCAAAATACCACGTCTCGGTCGCTTACAGCGCTCACGGCAAGGCTCAATTCCAAGCTATCGCTGCGCTTATCTCACGAAATCAAGCACAACTCCCAACCGCCTGACGACACCAGCGAGCGCACCGACAACACCACCAGCGCTTCACTGCTTTACCGCTGGTGAGTTTTGCACTGGGGCTAGCGATTCTGACCACGGTGCGCCCAGCCGGTCATGCGTTTTTCCAGTTGCGCAAATAGCTCGTACATCACCATGGCCATGGCGCTGATCACCAGCAGTCCGGCAAAGACCAGCCCCATGCGCATTTGCGAACCGGCGCTCATCATCAGATAGCCAATACCCTGATTGGAGGCGACCGTTTCTGACACCACCGTGCCTACAAACGCCAGGGTAATAGCGACTTTTAGCGAGGCAAAGAAATACGGTAGCGAGCGTGGCAGGCCCACTTTCAGCAGCACATCCATACGCCGTGCGCCCAGCACTCGCAGTACGTCTTCCATCTCAGGCTCCAGCGTGGCTAAACCGGTAGCCACGTTCACCACGATGGGGAAGAAGCAGATTAAAAAGGCGGTGAGTATCGCCGGCACCGAGCCGATCCCAAACCAGACAACCAGGATGGGCACGAAAGCCACTTTGGGAATGGCATTAAAACCGACTAACAGTGGGTAGCAAGCGTTATATAGAAAGCGCGACGAGCCGATAATAAAGCCCAACACCAGCCCCACGGCCACACCCAATCCAAAGCCAATCAGCGTTGTCCAGAAAGTTTGCCAGGAGTGCATGGCGATAGGCCCGGAATAAGTTACCAGCGCCTGGGCCGTCTCCAAGGCACTGGGGAAGATAAAGCTGGGCACATCAAACACCCGCACCGTTACTTCCCAAATGATGACCAGTGCCACCACCGCTATCCACGGCGCCAATCGTTCGATTAACTGATTATTTTTCGTCATAAGTGCGCCTTTCATCAGGTGCTGCGTGCGTTTATCAATTGCTACGTACTTCGCCAATCTGAGCGCGCAACTCCTGGACCAGATCAATAAAGGGTTTTTGGTAGGTGGTTTCCAGTGCACGGGGTCTTGGCAGCTCGATTTGACGGCGCTCGATCACCCGGCCTGGGCGGCGGCTCATGATGTAGACGGTATCGGCCAGAAACGCCGCCTCGCGCAGGTCATGGGTTACGAGTACCACTGTAAAGCGCTGCGCTTCCCACAGGTCGCGCAGCACGCACCACAGCTCTTCGCGGGTAAATGCATCCAGCGCGCCGAAGGGTTCATCCAGCATTAGCAGGCGCGGCTGGTGAATCAGCGCCCGGCAGATCGATGCCCGCTGCTGCATGCCACCGGAAAGCTGCCAGGGGTACTGCTCTTCGTAGCCTTCAAGTCCCACGGTCTTGAGCAGCTTGCGCGCCCAGCCTACAAACTCTTCGCGCCGTTTACGAAACTGATGGCGGTAGGGTTTAACGATCTCCAGCGGCAGTAGGACGTTATCCAGTGTGGTGCGCCAGGGCAGCAGGTTGGCGTTTAGAAATGCCATGCCGGAGATTTTCAACGGCCCGGTGACCGGTTCTCCATCCACCCGCACGGCACCGGTGGTAGGCGCATGCAGACCGGTGCAGAGCTTCATAAAGGTCGATTTACCGCAGCCGGAGGGGCCCACGAAAGCGACGAACTCACCTTCGTGGATGCTCAGGTTGATATCCTCAATGGCGTTGCCCGACGCATCGTAGGCCAGGCTAACGTCATCAAAGGTAACGAATGCTGCCGACATGCTTATTCGCCCTCGGCCGGAAACAGCATGCGTTCTTCCTGAGCAGGTAAGTAGTTTGAACTAAACACCTGATCAGGCGAAGGAATTGACGTGAGGTCGTAAGCATCGGCAACCAGTTGAATCGCCTGAGACAGACGCTCGTCATCCACTCCGCCCACGCCATTTTCGCGCACTTCGGGAGTGTCGACGACGCCATCCAGAGCGAGTTTTAAGCGCCGAGTCTCCATTTCCACATCGATCAGGCCGTCGCGGTTTTTAACATACTCAATGGCCGCCTCGGGATCGGCAATAGTGTCGCCCAGGGCGCGGTTGAAGGCGCGCAGAAAGCCCTGCACGGCTTCCGGATTTTCTTCTGCGAAGGATTCACTGGTGATAATGGCGTTGCCGTACAGGGGCACGCCGTAGTCTGGGAACGGCATAATAGTCAGCTCGTCCTCACTCATTCCCCGCTCTTCAAGATTGAGTAGGCTGGTGAAGTAGAAGCCGGTGATTGCATCCACATCGCCCCGGGTTAGCAGCGTTTCGCGCAACGTAGGGTCGACGTTTTGCCACTCCACCGCGTCGGCGTCCAGATTATTAGCCGCGGCAAACACGCCCCAGGCGCGGTAGCCGGTATCGAAGGTGGGGGCGGCGATGGTTTTACCGGCTAAATCAGCCGGGCTCTCGATGCCGCGGTCTTTGCGGGCAAACACCGCCGCGGGGCC
>LGOV01001584.1_pt10 | contig 39378 bp, 34 predicted proteins | sample 469881 | NCBI WGS metagenome assembly LGOV01 (sample SAMN03857199, study PRJNA290197) | marine sediment metagenome | biome: marine cold seep biome; feature: cold seep; material: marine sediment; isolation source: sample #5579, elevator 3A push core 41 containing 12 cm of sediment... ...
TCGTGGAGACTATAAATAGCCACTTCCCGTCACCACTCGTTACTACAAGCTCTGGTGGCAATGAGCGCGGAGGGGCTCAACTGACTGAGCTAGGCAAGCAGGTGATCACTCACTACCGTGCGCTGGAAAGTCAACTTACGCCGGAGCACTCTAATGATGCCCAGGCTCTGCTCTCACTGCTATCTCCTCGCCCCGCTCTTGAACCTTAGCGGCATGTTCTTTGATGGCAATTAAACAATGCTGGGCCTTCTCCTCACTCACATTTACGTTGAGCGCCGTAACACTTTTGTGTAACCTCCGCTATATCCAAATGGAAATAACGGAGATCAACCCATGTCTAGCTCAGTTTTTCATCGTCGCCTACTCGCCACAGCCATTCTATTTAGCCTGCCTACCGCATCGGTATTCGCCAACACGAGCGTTCAGGTCGCTGCCGCCGCGTCGCTCACTGATGCTTTAAACGATGCCATTGCCGTTTATGAAGCACACCATGACGTTGATGTGACCTCGATTTATGCTTCTTCATCTACGCTTGCTCGACAAATTGCCAACGGTAGCCCCGCACAGCTCTTTCTTTCGGCAAATGTGACATGGATGGACTGGCTAGAAGAGCAGAACATTCATGTTCAGCAGCGCAGTGACTTACTGCAAAATCGACTAGCGCTGGTCAGCGCCAGCGATAGCGTGCCAGCGCAATTTACCCCTGGGGAAGGCACCGCTATTGAAACTCTGCTAGGCGAGCGCGACCGTCTCTCCGTGGGTGACCCTGACCACGTACCAGCCGGCATCTATACCCAGCAAGCGCTGGAAACCCTGGGCGAATGGGTAGCCCTGGCACCGCGCCTAGCCCGTGGCAACGATGTGCGCGCCGCGTTAGCGCTCGTAGAACGCGAAGAAACACCGGTCGGCGTGGTGTATCAAACCGATGCCTTTGCCAGCGATGCCGTGCGCGTACTTGGGTTATTTCCAGCCACTAGCCACGATCCTATTACCTACCCCATCGCCCTGATTGATGCCGAGCAAAATGCCGCTGCCATCGCACTGCGGGAGTGGCTAGCCAGTGAAGAAGCCCTCAACATCTTTGCCGAGCACGGCTTCGATACGAGCATTAGCGCACCGTGACGCTTTCCCCAGCGGAGTGGGAAGCCATTCGCCTAAGCTTATTGATTGGCTTGGCGGCAGTTGCCTGGATATTGCCGCCTGGCATTGCCGTTGCCTGGTGGCTAGCCCGCCATCAGTTTCGCGGTAAAGCTTTGGTAGATGGGTTAATACATTTACCACTGGTACTGCCACCCGTGGTTGTGGGGTATCTACTGTTAGTTGGTTTGGGCAAGCAAGGGGTAATTGGCCAATGGCTCTACAGCAGCTTAGGCGTATCTCTGCCATTCACTTGGCAGGGGGCAGCCGTTGCCAGCGGCGTGATGGCGTTTCCGCTACTGGTGCGGGCACTGCGCTTATCCCTTGAGGCCGTTGACCCCAAACTCGAAGCGGCTGCCAGCACGCTAGGGGCTAACCGCCGGCGGGTGTTCACCACCATCACGCTGCCGCTGGCGGTACCTGGGCTGCTAACGGGCACCGTGCTGGCTTTTGCCCGCGCACTTTCCGAATTTGGGGCTACTATCACTTTCGCCTCCAACATTCCCGGCGAAACGCGCACTCTGCCCCTGGCACTCTATACGCTGATCCAGACGCCCGGCCAGGAAACCGCCGCGACCCGACTTTGTATTCTTGCCATCATTATCGCCCTGCTTTCATTAATCGCCTCTGAATGGCTGGCGCGTCGTACCCAGCAGCGTTTACAGGAACGTGATGCCTATTAACCCAACCACCCACAATTCGTCGCTCACCTCATCGCTATCGCTCTTCGTTGAACAGCGCCTTGGCAGATTTCATCTACAGGCAGAATTAACGCTACCTGCCAAGGGCGTGACCGGTATTTTCGGCACGTCGGGAAGTGGAAAAACCAGTCTGTTGCGTATTATTGCAGGGCTTGACCGGCCAGACACGGGTAAGCTCCAGCTAGGCAACCAGATACTGCTAGACACCCAGCGCCGCCAAAACGTACCGGCCCACCAACGGCGCATTGGCGTTGTCTTCCAGGAAGCGCGGCTGTTTCCCCACTACCGCGTGCGAGGCAACCTAACCTACGGCATGCCCAAGCAGGCGCCACCCCGCTTCGATGAGATTGTCGAACTACTTGGCATCAGCCATTTACTGACGCGCATGCCAGGCACGCTTTCCGGTGGCGAAGCACGCCGGGTAGCCATAGGCCGAGCACTGCTCAGCGACCCGCAGCTACTACTGATGGATGAACCCCTAACCGGGCTAGACGGGGCGCGTAAGCAGGAGTTACTGCGATTTATTGCTCTCTTAACGCGTCAAATTAATATCCCGGTGATGTACGTAAGCCACGATCCGGAAGAAATCTCCGCGATTGCCGACCATCTCGTGCTAATGGAATCAGGACGTATTGTCGCCAGCGACCACTTGAATCATCTGCTGCAACGCTTCGATTTAACGCAGAAACTGGGAGGGTTCGATGCCGCTTCGATTTTAGAGGGGCAGGTGATCGAACACGATACCCACTATCATCTGACACGCATTACATTGGGTAACACACACCAACTGCTACTACCAGGCACGGAGGCTAATATTGGAAGTTGTATACGAGTCCGGGTGTTGGCGCGGGATATCGCGATTGCTACTTCTGCCGTTAAAGACACCAGCTATCGTAATCAGCTTCCAGTTACCATAGAAGACACCACAGTATTGCCTGAAACATCCCACTCTGTAGAGCTACGTTTGCGGATGGGTCGCTTTCACTTGCGAGCAAGCCTGACCCGAAAATCATGGGACGAAATGGGGCTTCATATTGGCAAAGAAGTTACAGCGTTAATTCGCAGCGTATCGTTTAATCCGCTTTAACAATTAACACTAACTAAGTAACGTGGATACATAGAGTAATTTCAGCACCGTAGCTGCTAAGCCTAACAGCCACGGTCAACAGCATTGCTGCCAATATTATTGCTACCAGTTCTATCGTCGTAGCGTTCTGGTTCTGGCTACCCGCTGGCTCAGCCTTTATCCTGGGCTACCTTTACCGTCGGCGCGTCTTATATCGCCTCCCCGTCACCATTCGCGCCACTATCCCTGACGCCAACATTGGCCTTGCCATGCTGGCGTCACTGGGACTCACCTTCCCCCTTCAACGTTCTAATCGGCATTCTGCTCTATCATCACCTTTGGGGATGGCTGGCTAGGTAATAAATATCGGGACTGCTCTAACACCTCCATATCCTCGGTCAGCCCGCGTCCCTGCTCGACAAGTGCAATGCCTTCAGGCGTTGGGTGTAGCCGACGGGTGGTGCGGTACAACAGGCGCACACCCAGATCGCACCCCAGACGTTGAAGCCGCTGGCTGGTGGCTGCCACCGACAAATCCAGACTGCGCGCAGCCGCACTGATAGAACCCAAATCAAGAATACGCAGGAACATCATTACCTTGGCGCCTCCAGCTTCTCTGGTTAGCAACTGATGAAGTCGCAGGCCGCGGCCGAGCATTATGGCCACTCGCGCTTTATAGCCAACCAGGCCTATTATTCATTGGTTGGTCGCGACTACGAGTGGGAATTGATACCGCTGGGCCAGGATCAAGGCATCGGTGCAATTGTAGCCCACTAGGCTGGGGACGCTTGACCGGTCGCATCTGTCGTGGACAACCCCTTCCTGACGGTAGCCGCTTAAATGATACAGCAGGTTTTGCCCCACCGGTCGATAAAGAACGGCTGTATCGCATCATCGATGTGCTCAACGCGCTCTCCGAGGAAACTGGCAAGACAGTTCCCCAGATCGCGATCAATTGGCTACTACAGCGACCAACAGTCTCAAGCGTTTTGATCGGTGCGCGCAACGAGGAACAGCTCAGACAGAACCTCGGTGCAGTCGGCTGGCAACTTGGCAGCGAGCAAATCGCACAACTCGATGCCGCCAGTGCGGTGACCCCACCCTACCCGTATTACCCATACTGGAACGGACAATTTGCCGAGCGCAATCCGCCCATGGTGTAGTGCCCCTTCGAACGAGTATCCTAGGCATGCTTTCCTCCTGGCAACTCACCCGGGCTGGCGTTCTCATCGGTGGCCAGAGTTGAGCTGTGATGACTAACCAGTGGGCCGGACAGCTTGCGCAGCGCCACATAGAACACCGGGGTCAGGAACAGGCCGAACAGCGTCACCCCAATCATGCCAGCAAACACCGCCGTACCTAGCGCCGCCCGCACCTCGGCACCTGCGCCGGTAGCGATTACCGAAGGCAACACCGCCGCCGTGAAGGCGATCGAGGTCATGATGATCGGCCGCAGCCGCAACCGGCAGGCTTCCAGGGCCGCTTCCACTACGCCCTTGCCCTGCAATTCCAGCTCCCGGGCGAACTCCACGATCAGGATGGCGTTCTTACAGGCCAGGCCAATCAGCACCACTAGTCCCACCTGCACGAAGATGTTGTTGTCACCCCCGCCAAACCAGACACCAATCAGCGCCGCGAGCATCGACATGGGCACGATCAGAATCACCGCCAGCGGTAGCGTCCAGCTCTCGTAGAGGGCCGCCAACACCAGAAATACCAGCAGGATCGACAGCGGGAAGACCACTAGAGCCGCATTACCCTGGGTGGATTGCTGATAGCTCAGGTCGGTCCACTCCAGCGCCATGCCCGGTGGCAGCACCTCTTCTGCCAGGGCGTTGATGGCATCCATCGCCTGGGCGGATGAGAGCACGCGGGGGTCAAATTCGCCAGCCAAGTCCGCCGCCGGATAGCCGTTATAGCGCAACACCGGATCCGGGCCGAAGGTCTGCGTGATGTTCACCATCGTGCCGATGGGTACCATTTCCCCCTGATCATTACGGGTACGCAGCCGGGCGATATCTTCCACGCTGGCCCGGTAAGGGGCGTCCGCCTGGGCGATCACCTGCCAGGTGCGCCCAAAGCGGTTGAAGTCATTCACATAGGTCGAGCCAAGATAGGTCTGCAGGGTGTCGAACAGTTCGGTCAAGGGTACGCCCTGGGCCTTGGCTCTCAGCCGATCCACCTCTGCATCCAGCTGCGGCACATTGGATTGATAACTGCTGATCGGAAACCCCATTCCCGGCGTTTGCGCAATCGCGCCCTGGAGTTGATTGACCGCCTGCTGCAGCGCCCCATAGCCAAGATTGCCGCGATCCTCGATGAACAGCTGGAACCCCGAACCATTGCCTAGCCCCAGAATCGGTGGAGGCATAAAGGAGAACGCAAACCCCTCTTTCAAGCCGCCAATACCCTGGTTGATTCGGGCGTTTATCTCCGCAGCACTTAGGCTGCGCTCACCAAAGGCACTGAGGGTAAGAAAGGCCACCCCGGTGTTGGAAGTGTTGGTGAACTGCAGCGCGTTCAGGCCGGGAAAGGCAATGGCGTGCTCCACACCTTCGGTTTCCATGGCGATGTCCACGACGTCCTGAAGCATCTGGTCGGTTCTCTCCAGAGACGCCCCTTCCGGCAGGATGACGCCCGCAATCAGATAAAGCTTGTCCTGCACCGGAATAAACCCGGGTGGCACCGCCTTGAACATCACGCCAGTGCCCAGCAGCAACAGCGCGTAGACTACAAACACCGCGCCACGATGCTTCAGGGAGCGGGCCACGCCCCCCTGGTACCGGTTGGAGCTGGCGTTAAAGAAACGGTTGAAAGGACGGAAAATCCAGCCAAACAGCTTATCGATCACTCGGGTGAGTCGGTCTTTGGGCGCGTCATGGGGCTTAAGCAGCATCGCAGCCAGCGCGGGCGACAGGGTCAGCGAGTTGATGGTGGAGATCACTGTGGAGATGGCAATTGTGACCGCGAACTGGCTATAAAACTGACCGGTCACCCCCGACAGGAAGGCCATGGGGATAAACACCGCACACAGTACAAGCCCCACGGCGATGATAGGGCCGGATACTTCCCGCATGGCCTGATGAGCGGCAGCCTGGGGCTTTAGGCCCTCCTCGATATTCCGCTCCACGTTTTCCACCACCACGATGGCGTCGTCCACCAGGAGGCCGATGGCCAGCACCATGGCGAACATGGTCAGCATNNACGATGGCGTCGTCCACCACGATACCAATAGCCAGCACCAGCCCAAACAGAGTCAGCGTGTTGATGGAGTACCCCAGCAGGTAGAGCGCCCCAAAAGTGCCGATCACCGATACCGGTACCGCAAGCAGAGGGATAATGGAGGCACGCCAGGTCTGCAGGAAAAGCGTGACTACCAGCACCACCAGCAGCACGGCTTCCAGCAGCGTCTTCACCACGGAGTCAATCGAGTCATTAACGAAGATCGTGGTGTCATAGACTGCTTCATACTCCACGCCTTCCGGGAACTGTTCGGACAACTCGTCCATGGTGGCGACGACCTGCTCGCGAATCTCCAGCGCATTGGCACCCGGTGCCTGGAATATCCCCACACCCACCGCGTTCTTGCTGTCCAACTGCGAGCGCAGCGTATAGTCCCCGGCCCCCATTTCCAGCCGTGCCACATCCGAAAGCCTGAGGATCTCTCCGCCCTCGCCGCGCTTCAGCACGATGTCGCCAAACTCCTCCACTGTTTCCAGCCGCCCCTGGGCATTGATCAGGGTGAGAAAATCACTCTCTTCAATGGGTTCGGCTCCCAACTGCCCGGCGGAAACCTGCACATTCTGTTCGCGCATGGCCCCCACCACATCACTGGCTGTCAGGCCGCGGGCGGCTATGCGATCAGGGTCGAGCCACGCCCGCATGGCGTAGTCCCCTCCGCCGAAGATTTGCGCATCCCCGATCCCTTCGAGCCGGGCCAGACGATCACGAACATTCAGCCGCACATAGTTGCGCAGGTAGAGGGTGTCGTATTCACCGCTGGGAGAGGTCAGGTGAACGACCATCAGAAACGTAGGCGACTGCTTCTGGGTGGTGACGCCTTGACGACGCACGGCTTCCGGTAACCGGGCCTCGGCTTGACTGACTCGGTTCTGCACCCGAACGGCGGCTTCCTCGGCATCGGTACCAGGGCGGAAGGTGACGGTCATTTGCAGCACACCATCGGAGCCCGCCACGGACTTGAGGTACATCATGTCCTCGACGCCATTGATGGCTTCTTCCAAGGGCGTGGCGACCGTTTCGGCGATCTCCTTCGGGTTAGCGCCAGGGTAGACCGTGCGCACCACCACGGAGGGCGGCACGACATCCGGGTACTCGCTGATCGGCAGGTTGGGAATGGAGATCAGTCCCACCGCCAGAATGATGATCGACAGCACCGCTGCAAAAATCGGTCGATCCACAAAGAAACGCGAGAAATTCATGGCGGTCTAGTCCTCCCTGGCAGCAATGGCGGGTTGGGCGTCAGCAGCCGGGGCGGCGGGCACCGTTTGTGGGCTCACTTCCATACCCGGCATAAAGACTTTTTGCACCCCGTTGACGATCACCCGATCACCAGCAGAGAGCCCTTCGCTGATGACAGTGCGTTCGTCCACTTGGCGCCCGGTGGCGACCTGGCGCCGCTCGGTCAGGTTGTTCTCATCCACCACATAGACGTAGCGGCGATCCTGGTCGGTCAGAACCGCCTTGCGATCCACCAACAGCGCTTGCTCCAACCGCGCTACCGGCATTTCGACGCGCGCAAACTCCCCAGGACGAATGCGGCCATCGGGATTGGCCAACAGCGCCCGGAATTGCAGAGTGCCGGTGTTAGGGTTCAAACGGTTGTCGATAAAGTCCAGGGTGCCTGTGAACTGCCGCGTGGCGTCGCCACCCAGTTCGATCTTCAGGCTGTTCGACTCCTCTCCACTCAGCAGTGCATGGCTGGCAAACGCGGCCTGCTCGTCCGCCTCAAAGTAGACGTGGATCGGATCGATGGTGACCAGCGTGGTCAACAGGCTCTGATCGGCGTTGGCCAGGTTACCGCGAGTGACCATCGCCCGACCGGCACGTCCACTGACCGGTGCTGTAACGCGGGTGTATTCAAGATCAAGCTCGGCGGTCTGCAACGCTGCCTCAGCGGCATCGACCATGGCACGCGAATTACTCAGGGCCGATTGACGCTGGTCATGCACCTCCTGGGAAATGGCCTGACGCCCCAGCAACACCCGGGCGCGTTCAGCTTCACTGCCAGCCTGAGCCTGCTGGCTCCTGGCCTGGGCAAGATCCGCTTGGGCGGCATTAACACGGGCCTGGTATGGACGTGGATCGATCAAGAACAGCAGATCTCCCTGCTCTACCAGCTCTCCCTCCTCGAAGGCGACTTCCTGGATATAGCCGCTGACTCGCGACCTTAGTTCAACCGTTTCAGCCGCTTCCACCCGTCCGGTGAATGACTCACTCAACACCACTGGCTGAGCGGTCACTTCTGCCACCTCGACTTCTGGGGGTGGCGGGGGCGATGCAGAAGCCGCCTCCTCACTCTTGGCTTCACAGCCGGTAAGCAAGGCTATCAGCAGCAGGAACAGGAATATCGCCCGGCTGCTTGCAAAGCGGGTTCTTAGAGACAGACTTCCCATGATTACTTGCTCCAGTGGCTATCGGACGCCGATAGCAGCATTCGTTATATAACGCCTCACCGCGTTGGCGGTTGGCGTTTAATTAGTCGGTTCAGCACGATCCATTTCGACATTGCCTTACGGCTTCTACCGTGAGGGGAAGCCTCAGATCGGCAGCGTTCTTGAAAGACGCTCTGGCCATACGGAGGACAGGCAAGCCCGCAGCACCAGGCTGCGGGCTTAGCGCCCATCAGACGCTACCTACAATAGGCGGCATGAGCGCGTGGGAGGTATCGTGTTCCTGCGGAAAGCTTGCCCGTTTCTGTCGCGGGCAGAGGGCGGCCCAATAAGCAGGCCAAATCAAACAAACGAACGATTTTCGGACTTGCACAGTATGACGGTCAGGTGACAGCTGGTGCGGGTTGTCGATTTCTACGGGGTACTTGCCTGATCCTGCAGAATCAAATGAAAAAGCCTACGATTTATAAATCGAAGGCATATACTGCGAACTACTAGGGAGGAAAGCCATTGACCACTATCTTGCCTGAGCAGATTGTCCAGCTCAGCGACAACCTATCGCAACAGTTAATCAGCGTTGCCCGTCGCTGGAGCCCTCTTGAAGAGCTTCAGGATACGGCGATTGCCGAAGTGCAACTGGTGCGCGCTGACGCCCCTACCAGCTTTCACTGTGCGGTATACGAGCCGTGCCTGTGTTTTGTCATTCAAGGCAGCAAGACCGTGCTACTGGGTGACAAGGAGATCGTCTACACCGGGCCCAGCTATATGGGTAGCGCCGTTCACCTACCGGTGGTAGGCAGGATTGACCATGCCACCCCGGAAAACCCCTTCCTGGCGGTCAAGGTCTCGGTGGAACCACAGGAGGTAGCAGGACTGATACTGGAATTGGGCGACACAGCCCCGCCTGCGGGCAATGACTCTATCTGCCCAGAGACGGACTGCGGATTAAAATCGGCCCCCATGGATGAACGTATGCAGGGCGCGCTCTATCGTTTGTTGAGCCTGCTCGACACCCCAGAAGATATCAAGGTGCTTTCCCCTCTGGCCCGCCGGGAGTTGATCTATCGGGCACTCATGGGCGACATGGGGCCTCACATGCGCCGGTTTGCAGCCTCCGACTCCCAGGCCAACCGGATTGCGCGGGTCATCTACGCCCTTAAAGAGCGCTACACGCAACCGCTCAAGATCCGTGAACTGGCAGCAACCGCCAACATGAGTGAATCGACGCTTTACCATAGCTTCCGGCAAGTCACACGCATGTCGCCCCTGCAGTACCAGAAGAAACTCCGCCTGCACGAGGCCCGACGACTCATGCTGGCCGAGGGGCTCGAGGCAGCCACCGCCAGCTACCGGGTAGGTTATGAAAGCCCATCCCACTTCAGCCGCGAATACAGCCGCATGTTCGGCGCGCCACCCAGGGCTGATGTCATTCAACTGCGGGCAGCGGGAGCAGCACCGCAGCCTGCATGACTTCCAGAGTGATCGGCTTCCGGTTTTCTCGATGATTTTGATAACGGCTATTTAGCTATTTATATACTTAGCTATGTATATATTCATCCATTTAGCCATTAAAACCGCTCCTCCATCAACCGAATTAAACCGTTTAAAAAACCAGCCTTACATATCTTTATATATAACAAAAAAGCAATAATCACGACCATAGAGCCTTATATCAAAAACGTTTCGTGGCACCATAAAAACTTCAAAATAAACGGGCACACTTTTTTGTTATGGATACCCCCAAACATATAAACAGCAAAGAAAATCAGCTAACCAACACATTGTTAGCCAAGGCTATATTAGTTCACTATTACAAACTTTATTTTTAAGGCTTTTTCTTGTTTGTTTAATAAATCGTGGTAGGATTCATCGCTATTGAATACCCGACTCTTACACTCAAGCATAGTATTACTACTCTGCCACTGGGTAAAAGTGCGCGGTACTTTTCCAGCGAGCGAGTTCACACTCCATGACACCGATTACCCTGCTGTTTCTGGCCGTATCCATGTCGGCGGATGCCTTCGCCGCCTCCATCAGCAAAGGCGCCGAGCTGCAAAAGCCACGGTATCGTCACGCCATCGGTATTGGCCTGGTCTTTGGTGTGATCGAAGCCATTACCCCGGTACTCGGCTGGGTAGCGGGCAAGGCATCCCAGCAGCATGTGCAAGCCTGGGATCACTGGGTGGCCTTTACGCTACTTTCAATTATTGGCCTGCATATGATGTATGCCGGGCTCAAAAAAGATGACAAGATAGAACAGCGCAAACAAACACTCTGGCTATTAGTGTTAACCGCCACGGCGACCAGTATTGATGCCATGGCCGTGGGCGCCAGCCTCGCCTTTATCGATGCCAATATCATCGCCACCAGCCTAGCTATCGGCCTCGCTACTACGGTAATGGCCTCTATAGGCACTTTTCTGGGCAATAGGCTTGGCAAGTTTGTCGGTCACTGGGCAGAACTTATTGGCGGTATTATGCTAATCGGGATTGGTTTAGCGGTGCTGGCAGAGCATACGGCGTTTTTTAACGCGTAACTTATGGCGCCTCTGATTAACGTAATGAGCGCAGGCTAGACAAGGCAAAAATCAACGAAAAGGCGGAGTTTACTAGCAGTAAATGAGCATTTTGATCGGACTCGCGCACGAGGCGATTTTTAACGCCGTATGGTCAAGCGCAATAGTTAATCAGAGGTTTCTTAAATAAGTACCCATTTGCAGAGAGGATTTAGCGTATGGCTAGCGAATCAACACCTCCCCCCTTTACCACGCTTGGCATCGTCGGCACCGGCGCCATGGGGCGTGGCATCGCACAGTTGGCTGCCCAGGCCGGTCTAGACGTCATGCTCTACGACGTTAAAGAGGGTGCCGTACACGAAGCTAAAGCTTTTATTAATGGTTTATGGCAGAGAAGTGTCGAAAAGCAGCGCATTACCGCAGAGCAGGCGCAGCACTATAGTAAACGGTTGATTGAAGCCCGCGAGCTTGCCGCGCTCGATCCCTGCGATATTGTGGTAGAAGCCATTGTCGAGAAGCTGGAGGCCAAGCAGGGGCTGTTTAGCGATTTAGAAGCAATCCTCAGCCAGCAGGCTGTGTTGGCGACCAATACCTCTTCACTCTCCGTCACGGCCATTGCCGCCGCCTGCCAGCACCCTGAACGGGTTATTGGCTTTCACTTCTTTAATCCCGTGCCGCTGATGAAGATTGCCGAGGTCATCCCTGGCCTGCGAACCACCGATGAGGTGACTCAGCGGGTCAATGCTCTAGGTCAAGCCATGGGCCACTTTACGGCCCAGGCCACCGATACACCTGGATTTCTGGTTAACCATGCCGGGCGTGCCTTCGGTACTGAAGCGCTGCGACTGTTAGGTGAAAGCGTGGCAGACCCGGCGACCATTGATCGTATTATGGTTGATCAGGGCGGATTCCGGATGGGGCCCTTTACCCTGCTTGACCTTACCGGGCTAGATGTTTCCCACGCTGTGATGGAGTCGGTATATCACCAGTACTATGAAGAAGCACGTTTTCGCCCTTCCCCGTTAACCCGACAACGCTTGGCCGCGGGCTTGCTGGGGCGTAAAACCGGAGAAGGTTTTTACCGCTATGTGGAAGGCAAACAGCAGATGCCGGATGAGCCTGCCATCGCTACTGTTTCTCCATGCCCGGTATGGATTAGCCAGGATGACCCCGAAAGCGCTAAAGCGCTCACGGCGCTGGTGACTGCGGCTGGCTGGTCGTTAGAAACCGGCACGCAGCCCACTGAACAGGCGCTCTGTCTGCTTACCCCTTTCGGTGAAGATGCCACCAGCTGTTCGCTGCGCCAGGGTCTAGACGCCAAGCAGTGCGTGGCGGTGGATATGCTCGCAGGGCTTGATAAACGCCGTAGCCTGATGGCCACGCCCATTACCCGCTCCGCTTTCATTCAAGCAGCGCAAAGCCTGCTCAATCAAGACGGTACGCCGGTAAGCACGCTTCAAGACAGCAACGGCTTTGTTCTTCAGCGCATTATTGCCTGCATCGTCAACGTCGGTGCCGATATTGCCCAGCAAGGCGTGGCAGAACCCACGACTATCGACCGAGCGGTTGAGCTGGGTTTGGGCTACCCATTCGGCCCATTGCGCATGGGTGACCATTACGGCGCCACGCGCATCATGACGATATTGACCAACCTGCTTGAGGCCACCGGCGACCCACGCTATCGGCCAAGCCCCTGGCTGCGCCGCCGCGCCGCGCTGCAAATGTCGTTAACCGCCGCTTAACGGCCCTACCAACAACAAGGAGCACCACCATGCAAGACGCCTATATTTACGACGGTTTACGCACCCCTTTTGGTCGCCACGGTGGCAGCTTAGCGGCTATTCGCCCAGATGAGCTGCTGGGGCTGACGCTTAAAACACTGGTTGCCCGCAATCCATTCGCGCCAGAAAGCTATGAAGAGGTGCTGGCAGGCTGCACCAACCAGGCGGGGGAAGACTCCCGAAACGTGGCCCGTCACGGCGCATTACTGGCAGGCCTGCCTATTGAAGTGGCGGGACAAACCGTCAACCGGCTTTGCGGCAGTGGCTTGGCAGCGATGATGGATGCCGCCCGGGCGGCACGGCTAGGCGAAGGCGAGCTGTTTTTAGCGGGCGGCGTTGAGTCCATGTCCCGTGCACCTTATGTTTTGGGTAAAGCGGACTCCCCCTATGCGCGCAACCAGCCGCTGTACGACACGGTGATTGGCTCACGCTTTCCCAACCCCTGGATTGCTAAAGAGTACGGCAGCCACAGCATGCCGGAAACTGCTGACAACATTGCCCACGACCTGAATATTGGCCGCGATGAAAGCGATGCCTTTGCCGCCCGCTCTCAGGCCCGCTACGCCCAAGCGCTGGCCTCAGGTTTCTACGACGGCGAGATGTTTGGCGTAGAGGTGCCCCAAGGACGTAAACAGCCGCCACTGTTGGTGGAGAAAGACGAACACCCCCGCCCTCAAAGCACCCAAGACAAACTGGCCCAACTGGGTGCGCTATTCGAGGGTGGCGTTGTCACCGCCGGAAATGCCTCGGGTCTGAATGACGGCGCCGCTGCCATGATTGTCGGCACCAAGGTCGCCGGTGAACGTGTGGGTCTAGCACCACGCGCGCGCATTGTCGCCAGCGCCATTGCCGGTGTGGCTCCGCGGGTTATGGGGTTAGGGCCAGTACCCGCTTCACAAAAGGCATTGGCGCGTGCAGGGTTTACCCTTGAGCAGATGGATGTGATTGAAATTAACGAAGCGTTTGCCGTTCAGGTGCTTGGCTGCGTGCAGCAGTTGGGGCTCTCCGTTGATGATCCGCGTTTGAACGCCAACGGAGGCGCTATCGCCATTGGTCATCCCCTGGGGGCTTCCGGAGCACGCTTGGCGCTTACGGCTCTCCGCCAGCTTGAAGTGACCGGTGGGCGCTATGCGTTGGTTACCATGTGCATCGGCGTCGGTCAGGGCATTGCTACGATTATCGAGCGTCTGGACGGCTGATTTAGTGTCAAACAGCCGCTTTTTCGTTGATGGGTATGAACGCTGCGTCTAAGTAGATATGCGATACTGGGCGCCATAAGCCACCTATTGTTGGGATATTGAATGCACCCCACCGACACTGATGCTGACGACTCGCAGCTGCCTGGAAAAGATCGTAACTTTGTGACCGCCCTCGCGCGCGGTTTAGAGTTGCTGCGCGCCTTTGGCGCAGGTGAAGAGTATTTAGGCAATGCTGAGCTCTCCAACCGTACGAGTATCCCTCGCCCGACGGTGTCACGTTTAACCTATACCCTGACGCAGTTGGGCTATCTCCAACACAATACCCACCTGGAAAAGTACCGCCTTGGGCCAGGTGTCTTAGCCTTGGGGTATCGCTTTCTCGCCAATATGGGCATTCGCGAAATTGCCCGTCCGCATCTGCAGAAATTTGCTGATGCCACCGACTGCAACGTTAGCCTGGGCGGAGCCGACCGCAGTGACATGGTCTATCTGGAAACCTGCCACGGCCATGGGCCGCTAATCATTCGCCTGGACACGGGCTCCCGCCTGCCCATAGCCACTTCCGCCATTGGTCGTGCCTGGCTATGCGGTTTAACAGACGAACGGCGCCAGCCGGTGCTCCAAGAGTTGGCCAGCGAGTATGGTAGCGACTGGCCGCGTTATGAAGCGGGCATACAACAGAGCTTTAAAGACTATGCGCAGTACGGTTTTTGCCTCTCTGAGCAGGATTGGCAGCGCGATATTAGTGCGGTGGCGATGCCGCTGATTTTGGAAGATGGCGCCGAGGTCATGGCGATTAACTGCGGTGGCTCCAGCCTGCGCTTGGATCACGACCGCTTGGTTAATAACTTAGGCCCACGTCTCAAAGAAGTCGCTAATCAGATTAAGCAGGAACTAGCGCCAAGAAACCGCTCGGCAAGGTAAATTCAAGCTTAGGGAGACTTTAACTAACGCTCGTTTGAATGCATCATAGACTTCTAAACAAGCGCATCGATACCAAGAGCGCCAAGGAGTGGAGATGCCAAGCGAGTGGATAGCGCGTCATGATCAAACAGTCGCCCTTAAAGGCGAGTGGACGCTTGCCAATTACCGCCATATCAAAGCGGCGCTTAATCACAATGAAACTCGAGCCGAGCTTGGCAAGCCAACGGATGCGACGGTTTCACTAGACGCAATAACTCGCCTTGATACCGCCGGCGCCATACTCATTGTGGAACTGATTGGCGTTGAGAAAGCGCAGGCGGTAGCGGATTGGGCAGGAGAACTGCCGAAAGAGCAGCAGGCGCTGCTGGTGCGTATTGCCGAAGCCATGGAAGCGCCGCTTGACGTTGACCCCCCTTCCTATTCACGTATTAGCCAAGCGCTTGCCAGCGTGGGCCAGCACATGGCGGGGCTTTGCTCTCAGCAGCGCCAGCTGCTGGCCTTTATTGGTCTCGTCATGGCCACCCTCTTCCATCTGGTATTGCAGCCACGCCACTGGCGCCCAACGGCGACCGTTGCCCATATTCAGCAGAGCGGTCTTAATGCCGTACCCATCGTCGCGCTACTCACCTTTATGGTGGGTGCCGTCGTGGCTTTCCTTGGCGCTACCGTTTTGCAGGATTTTGGCGCCACGATTTATACCATTGACCTTGTTGCGTTCTCATTCTTGCGAGAGTTCGGCGTTCTGCTGGCAGCAATTTTATTAGCGGGACGAACCGCCAGCGCCTTTACCGCCCAAATTGGCGCGATGAAATCCAATGAAGAGATTGATGCCCTGCAGGCCCAAGGGCTAGATCCTATCGAGCTTTTGGTGCTTCCACGGGTAATGGCGATGTTAATTAGCCTGCCCATGCTCGCCTTTGTGGGTATGCTCAGCGGCTTAGCGGGTGGCGCTATGGTCGCCCACCTGTCACTGGATATTTCACTCACCCAGTTTTTGACCACGCTGCAAAAAGACGTGTCGGTAATGCACTTTTTGGTAGGGCTCAGCAAAGCACCGGTGTTTGCCTTTGTGATCGCCGTTATCGGCTGCCTGGAAGGCTTTAAGGTCAGCGGCAGCGCGCAGTCGGTAGGAGAACACACCACGTCAAGTGTCGTTCAGTCGATTTTTATGGTGATTCTGATTGATGCCGTCGCCGCGCTATTCTTTATGGAGATGGGCTGGTGATCGCTTCAGATAAACCGACAGGGCAAAGTAACCAACCGGTCATTAAGGTTCGAGGCTTAGTGAATCGCTTTGGCGCTCATGTGGTTCACGAAAACTTAGACCTAACCCTTGAACGTGGAGAAATCCTCGGCGTTGTAGGCGGTTCTGGTACCGGTAAATCAGTGCTGTTACGCAGCATCGTCGGTTTAAAGCGCCCCAATGACGGCACGGTTGAAGTCCTAGGTACAACCCTTAACGAGCTTAACGAAACACAGCGCAGCCAAATAGAGCGGCGCTTTGGCGTACTGTTTCAGCGCGGCGCATTATTTAGCTCGTTGAACCTGCAAGAGAATATTGCCTTACCGCTAATTGAACACGCCAAGCTACCCCGTGAAGACGCCGAGCATCTTGCCAGGGTCAAGCTATCGTTGGTCGGGCTTCCGCCACAGGCCGCACTGCAGTTTCCTGAGTCGCTGTCTGGCGGCATGGTCAAGCGCGCCGCCCTTGCCCGTGCCTTAGCGCTTGACCCTGACATCCTGTTTCTTGATGAGCCCACGGCGGGGCTTGACCCTATCGGCGCTGCGGCCTTCGATCAGTTGCTGGTCACCCTTCGCGATGCGCTGGGTTTCAGTGTATTCCTGGTCACCCATGACTTGGATACGCTCTACGCCGCCTGCGACCGGGTAGCGGTGCTCTCACAAAAACGCGTATTAGTCGTAGATATCATTGATAAAGTGGCGGGCACTGACGACGAGTGGATTCAAGACTACTTTCACGGCCCGCGTGGTCGAGCCGCACAGCGTGCTCATACCGGCTCTTCAAATAACGCTAACGTCCAGGAGTGACTGCACATGGAAACACGGGCGCATCACGTTTTAATCGGTCTCTTCACGCTGGCCACTGCCGCTGGCGCGTTGCTGTTTGCACTATGGATGAGCTATGCAGCAGGCGAGCGTAGCTACCAACCTTACCGCATTCTATTTGAGCGCAGCGTTAGCGGCTTATCGGTCAGCAGCCGAGTGCAATATAACGGCATTGAGGTGGGGGATGTCACCGAGCTCAACCTTAATCCTGATGACCCTCGGCAAGTGATTGCCCATATCCGCGTCTACGATGACACACCAATTAAGACAGACACCCGGGCAAAACTTGCCTTTGCCAGCATCACCGGCAGCATGTCCGTGCAACTCCACGGCGGCACCCCCGAAGCCCCGCTGCTGATTGATCAAACCGATATCGACGCGCCGTTTATACGAGCAGACCCTTCGCCCATCGCTACACTGTTCGATGAAGGCGAAGATGTGATCGAGAACATCAACTCAATCCTGAAAAACGTTAACGAACTGTTTGACGATAATAACCGTGATCAGGCAGGCAATATTTTAACCAACATTGCTCAGATTACCGAAATGATTGCCGCCCAGCAGAATGCCCTAGATCAAAATATGGCGCTTTTCGGCGAAGCCACTCGCCAGGCAACTAACACGCTTAGCAGCATCGACGAACTTAGCCAGGAAGCGACACAGCTGCTGCGTCAAGATGGCCGGCTGGTAATGGAGAGCGCCGCCGATGCGAGTCACGATGTCGCCCGGGCAGCTCAACGCATAGAGCAATTAGTGGAGACTAACGCTGGCGCCATCGAAGGCAGCCTGCAGGGCGCGCAAGATATTGCTCCGGCACTCTCTTCGCTACGCTCCACACTCGATACACTGGATCGTATTACCCGCCAGCTAGAGGAGAGCCCAACAGACTTTTTCCTGGGCCGTGATCAGGTAGAGGAGTTCCGCCCATGACGTTACGCCCCACTGCTATCGTTTCAGTTTGCGCTGCGCTGCTACTCAGCAGTGGCTGCTCGATTCTGCCCGAAAGTAAGCCAGCGACGCTGTATCGTTTGCCCAGTGCCGATGTACAGCCCGTTACCCCCTCATCCAATTCGCTGACGACCAGACAACGCCTCGCGGTGGCTGCCCCACAAGCGGGCCATTTACTCAGCAGCAACCGCATTGTGGTCTACCCAGAGGGCAATACCGTTAATGTATATGAAGGCGCCCGCTGGCAGGAGAATGCTCCCGACTTACTCCAGACGCGTTTGATCACAGGGATACAGCAGAGTCGCCTCTTTGCCAGTGTGGGAAGCGACAGCCTGCCTTCCGAGCTTCTGCTACTCAGCGAACTACGCCACTTCCAGAGCGATTATGTGACCCAGCCGCCCACGGTGAAAGTACAGCTCGATGTACAGCTCGTCAGCGCTCAAAACCGCACGTCTATTGACACTCAGAGCTTCACCACCAGTGTTCAAGCGAGCAGCGTCGCTATTACCAACGTGGTGGATGCGTTTGGCAGCGCCAGCGACGAGCTCACTGAACAGCTGACAGCGTGGTTGGCGGATGCAATTAACAGCTCAGAGCAGAAATAGAGGGTGCTTTTACTGTTCTGTTAATTTTTTCGCATACTCTCTTGGGTCGCGGGGGTAATAGCGCTCTGGCTGGCTTTCCAGGTGGGCAAAGTAGCGAGTGTCCTTGTACGGCATTTTCATGTAGCCCGAGACGCCTAGGCCCTCGATTTGGTCTACCGAGGCGAGAATGCGCGCCAGCAGCGTGCGGAACTCGCCCTCTCGAGCCGGATCCAGTAGACGGTAATAGCTATGTATTTTGAGGTGCTGTGGCAGCGCTTCAAAAATGATCATGCCAGTATGGTGAATGTCATTGAGCTGCTGCAGCGCATGCATAATCGCCTCGGGCAGCACCAATAGCTCTTCTGGGTCGGGGCCATCTTCGAAGTAGCTGTGCTGACGNNGACGGGTACGATCCTCGAGCTCCGGTACTGCGCTCAACTCGTAGCCTATCGCCATGCTGGGTTCGCTAACGAAAGTTTCATCCACGGAAGTACGTTCTAAGTGCAGTGTTTGGCGGGCATTAAACAAGCAGCTTTTAAACACGCCCTGACGATGAATCGCCCGCGCCAAATGCACCATATTATTGACCGCTTCAATAAAGGCAGGCTTCAGCGTAGGGTCGTGTAAATTTAACGACGAATCGATATACACACCCTCACGCTCCCAGCGCACCGCCAATCCCCCTACCACCGGATACTTGCCCAGGCGGCTCACCGACGCCAAAAAGGCCTTTTCGGTTTCACCCATACCCTGCATAAACTGCTTGTAGTAGCGATCTAACTGCACATCATTGACATCATTCAGGGTTTCTTGAGCATGCTCTTCCTGTGAAAAGACTTCGCGTAGAAAGGCTTTGCGCGAGCTGTACACCACGGTATCGATCTCCTGATGCGCAGGGCGCGCCCATACCGGTACCAGCGGTACATTGAGCGATGTGGGCAGATCGATCATTACTACCCTGGCCATTCGCGGCATGTTGTTTAAAAAGTAGTCGCCCGCTTTGCGCCGCACCTGAGGGTCAGGGTCGAGCATGCCATCCAGGGTACGTGCAAACTCCATCGGCAAACCCAGCGAACTGGCGGGAATCGCCCGATGGCCAAATCGACACGACTGCGCTGACGCCAGCGCATATAGGGTTCCCGCCGCTCCCTGCTCATCGAACCGCGGCGATGACAGTGCGCCGTTTAACTGCTCTTCGCCAATAAAGTAAACATCGCCCAGGCGGGCATTGGTTTGCTGCAGATTGTCCGACATCAGCTCCATGACGTTGGCGCCTACAAACTGCAGCTGTGCGTCTAGTTGGGCAAATACCGATGAGCCCCAGTCGATTAGCGCAATAGACTCCTGCTCGGCGTCATACACCAAGTTAGAGGGCTTAATATCGCCATGCACCACCGACCGTGCCTGGGGCCCTGACTCCCGCCGCAGGGCAAGCAGGATGTCGGCCAACTGCGCCGCAATGCGCACAATCAAGCGTGGAGAGAGGCGCCCCTGCTTAAGCGATACCTGCTCTAAATTCCAGCCGGGTGCGCGCTCCATTACCAAAATGGACTGCCCCCGGGAGCGCTGGTAAGCAATAAGACCTGGAATGCGTGGATGGGACACCTGTTCCAGCATAAACGCCTCTTCTTCGAGGCGCTCCTGCAAGCGCGCGGGTAGGGTAATGCGGGAGAATTTAAACACATAATGCGCTTTAGCGCCTTGGTGAACAGTGCTGCCAGCAAATACAAAACCGTAGGCGCCCTTGCCAATGAGCTCAATGCCCTGATAGCCCAACTGGGAGAGCTGCGCCTGGCACAGCGCCACCCAGTCTTTAAGCTTACGGGCATCGTGATGGCTCAGCAGATAGACCGACTGCTCTTCAGGTATATAAAACTGCTGAAGCGGTGCCTGGGACATAAGTCGCCTTGCTAGCCCAAGTGAAGCAGCATGGTTTCAGGGGCTTCGAGAAAGCCCTTCCAGGCATTACAGAAACGCGCAATGGTACCACCGTCAATAAAACGGTGATCGCCCGCCCAGGTGATGGTCATGATCGCCCGGCGCTGCACCGCACCCTGCTCATCAAAGCGCGGTAACCATTGGGTTTTACCAATTGCCACAATGGCGGCCTCTGGCGCGTTAATGATAGGTGCTGCGTAGGTGCCTCCCAACGCCCCAATATTGGAAATACTAATGGTACCGCCTTTTAGATCCGCCTGATCAACCCGCCCATCCCGCGCCGAGGTGGTTAGCCGCCCGACTTCCCGGGCAACTTCCAACAGAGTTAAGCGTTCAACGTTTTTAACATTGGGCACCATCAGGCCCGTCTTGCTATCCACCGCCATACCGATGTTGCACTGAGGGTAGTAATACAGCTCATCTCCAGCCGCATTTAACTGGGCATTAACGATGGGCTCTTCAGCGACGGCTAACGCCATGGCTTTCATAAAAAATGGCATTAGCGTCAGCCGTTCGCCCTGGGCCTCGGCCAGCGGCTTTAAGCGCTCCCGCAGCGCCAGCAGAGCAGTAACGTCGATCTCTTCACCGTAGTGAAAATGGGGAATCGTGCTGGCTGCCTCGACCATGCGCTTGGCCATGACCGCCCGCACGCCGCGGAGAGGTTCCACTCTGGGCGCCTGAGTTTCAGCTTGGTTCTTATAAGTTTGGTTGTTAACAACAGTTTGGCTAGATGAAGCTGAAGCTGGGGGGGCTTGATCCAGATGCGCCAACACGTCCTCTTTTAGCACCCGACCATCTTTGCCGCTGCCCGCGATCTCCGTGAGCTGTAGAGAGTGTTCACGCACTAGACGTCTAACGGCGGGGCTGGCTGGCACCTTGCCATATAAGCGGCCAGCAGCCGGAATACCTGTAGGGTTGGACGGTTCTGTCGTCTGTGCCATTGGCTTTTCACTGGCGGCCGATTGCGCACCGTCTAGCTCGGCCTCACTATTATTGTTACTAGCCCCATCCACTTGATAGGCATACAGCGGCGCATGCACTTTGGCAATTTGGCCCTGGGCCACATACAGTTTGGTCACGACACCGGCTTCGGGGGCGGTAATCTCCACCAGCGCCTTGTCGGTCATGACTTCAACGATAGGCTGGTCTTCTTCAATTTGATCGCCTTCAGCGACACGCCATTCGACGACTTCGCACTCGACGATACCTTCGCCAATATCAGGCAGTAAAAAATCGCTCATTGTTTTTCTCCCCATGCGTACTTAGGCATTAATAGCCACTAAAAGTTGACGCTTTCGCGAATCGCTTCAAAAATCTTCAGATGATCAGGCAGATACTCTTTTTCCAGCACCAGTGGAAAAGGCGTATCCAGACCTGTCACCCGGGCAATGGGCGATTCCAGGTAGAGAAAACAACGCTCTTGAATAGTGGCAGCGATTTCACCGGCAAAGCCGCCAGTTAAGGGGGCTTCATGGCTCACCACCAGTCGGCCGGTTTTTAACACCGACTCAGCCACCGTATCCGCATCCCAGGGCAGCAGTGAGCGCAGGTCGATCACTTCACAGGCAATGCCCTGCTCTTCGGCTAACTCAACCGCTTTGCCGATTACCTCCATCTGCGCGCCCCAGCCCACCACGGTAATATCCGTGCCCTCTTTGGTGATTTCGGCTTCGCCAATGGGAAGCTGGTAATCCTCTTCGGGCACTTCACCGACTGAAGCGCGATAAAGACGCTTAGGCTCCAGAAAAAGCACCGGATCCGGGTCGCGAATAGCGGCGAGCAGTAGCCCTTTGGCCTGATAGGGGTTGCGCGGCAGCACCACCTTCAATCCAGGTGTATGAGTGAAATAAGCTTCCGGTGATTGAGAGTGATAGAGGCCACCGGCGATGCCGCCGCCGTAAGGGGTGCGAATGGTCAAACCACCAACGTTAAACAGATCGCCTGAGCGATAACGGAACTTGGCAGTTTCGTTGACAATCTGGTCAAACGCCGGAAAGATATAATCGGCAAACTGTATTTCTGCCACAGGCACCGAGCCCTGGGCCGCCAAGCCATTGGCAAAGCCGATAATGCCCTGTTCGACAAGTGGCGTGTTGAAGCAGCGCGCTTTACCGTACTTCTCCTGAAGGTGACTGGTGGCCCGAAATACACCGCCAAAAATACCCACGTCTTCACCAAAGCAGATGACTTTTTCATCCTCTGCCATGGCGATATCCAGTGCATTATTAATTGCCTGGAGCATGTTCATGGTAGCCATGTTACGCCTCTCCCTGAGTATCAGTCTCGGTGCCCACGTCTAAATCCAACGACTGCGCCCCGCGGGGATAAGTCTCTGGGTAGCGACGAATATGGCGTTTTAACTGATCGAATTGGCGCTGCAGCGATGGGGTTATATCGGCATACACATCGCCGATCAGGCTCTCTAGCGGCGGTGATGAGCGCTTCTCAGCCCGTTTCATGGTTTCCAGCACTTCACGGCGCAGGGTTTCCTGCTGGGAAGTCTCCTCCTCTTCGCTCCACCAATGCTTCTTCAAGAGCCATTTTTGCAGCCGCAGCAGTGGGTCTTTGGCGCGCCACACCTCCTCCTCATCTTTCGAGCGATAGCCAGAGGGGTCGTCGGAAGAGGAGTGCGCGGCAAGTCGATAGCTCATGGCCTCGATCAATACCGGCTGATTTTTCTCAACGGCGATCTTGCGTGCCTGCCGCGTCGCTTCATAGACCGCCAGCACATCGTTACCATCTACCCGGATTACATGCATATGGTAGCCAAAGGCACGCGGGGCGATACCGTCGGCAGCAAACTGCTCGACGGCAGGAGTGGAAATGGCATAGCCATTGTTACGGCAGAAGAATATCACCGGCACCTGATGCACTGAGGCCATATTCAGCGCGGCGTGGAAGTCTCCCTCGGAGGCGGCGCCTTCACCAAAAAACGTTAACGTGCAGTGACCGTTACCAGCCAGTTTTTGGCCGTAAGCGTAGCCCGTGGCCTGAGGAATCTGAGTCGCTAAGGGAGATGAGATGGTCATGTAGTGTAGCTTGCGCGACCCATAGTGAATCGGCATTTGGCGGCCTTTGCCGTAGTCCAGCTCGTTGCCGAACAGCTGATTCATGAATTCTTCGATCGAGAAGCCGCGATACATTAAAGCGCCCTGCTCGCGGTACTGCGCCATAATCATATCGGCGTCATTTAGCGCAGCAGTGGCACCCACTACGGCGGCCTCTTCCCCGGTACACTGCATATAAAAGCTCAACCGCCCCTGGCGCTGAGCCGCCATCATGCGTTCATCGAGAATACGCGTGGCTAGCATTGCCTGATAGATACGCCGGGCGTGATCACGTTCAAGTGCGGGCTCATCAGCGTCGCTATGCAGCTCACCTTCTGGGTTAAGCAGGCTGAAAGTAGGAATTGAAAATTCGTCGCCGGTCATGAAGTCCGGCTGGTGTACGTACTGTGTCATCATTTTTGTCCTTGTTTTACCCCTTTTGAGGGCAGTGTTGTTGGTATTAACCGTTTATGCCAGTGGATTTATCTGTCATAGGTTAACGCAACATCTAGCTACCACAACGTTTAGGACAATAACGCAGCGCAAGGACTTTAGGGATGCTACTTAAGACGCAGAGAGGTTAAAACGCAGACAAATTAGGCACTAGAGATACGCGCACGTAGTTGACGCTGAAGCACTTCGAACAAGCTATCAATCGTCAGGGCTAACAATGCAATGGTCAGCGCCCCTTGAACCACATAGGCCATATTGCCGTTCACGATGCCGGAGATAATCGGGTCGCCAAGGTTACTGGCTCCCACGGTAGCCCCTAACGCGGCAGTGGCAATATTGATGGTCACCGAGGTTCGGATGCCCGCCAGAATGACCGGGGCTGCCAGAGGCAGCTCAACTTGACACAAGATTTGCGTTGGCTTCATGCCCATAGCGTGAGCAGCCGTTTTAATATCGCCTTCGACGCCCTGCAAACCAGCAAGGGTATTGCGCACGATAGGCAATAGCCCGTAGAGCATTAAAGCGACAATAATGGGCAAGGTACCAAACCCCAGAACGGGTACCGCTAGCGCCAGAACCGCCACTGGAGGAAACGTTTGCCCTAGCGATGCCAATTGGGCCACCAGCGGTAGAAAATCACACCCCCACCTGCGGGTAACGGCGATGCCCGCCGCGACTCCCACGATAATGGTCACCACCGCTGCAATGCCGACTACAAAGAGGTGGCGGCCTAGCAAAGTGACAAAACCAGCGCGATCGTAGATGACTTGCCGGGCATCGGGCTCAATCCAGCGAAATAAAGACTCGGCAGCCGACATGGCAAAGACGCTCATCATCAGCAGCGCCCCCCAAAGCAGTGGCCATAGCCATTGCGGGGCTTTTTTGTGGGTCTGGGCGGCGCTTAGCGAGTTACTCACGCGGGTTTCCATTGTCCAGTTGGGCCTCCTTGATAATTCTCCGCAACGATAGCTCACCGACAGGCACATCATGTTGGTCAACAACGGTCAACCGGTCGCTATGATCGCGCAGCATCATGGAAAGCGCCTGACGTAGCGAGAAAGTCCCTGGGATGCGCGACTGAGCGGGCAAGGTAGGCCCCATAGAGGTCATGTGATCTTTCACACGGGTTAACGCGGCTTGTTTAAGGCCTCTTTCCAGCCCACCTAAAAGCGACTCGACAAAAGGGTCGGCAGGGCTTTGTAATAGCGCCAGCGGTGAACCTTGCTGCACGATTCGACCTTCGCGCATTACCACTAAGTGATCCGCCAGTTTAAGCGCTTCATCCATATCATGGGTCACAAACACCACGGTTTTATGCAGCCGCGCTTGGAGCTTGGCCAGCTCATCCTGTAGCTTTTCACGAGTAATAGGATCAAGCGCGCCGAAGGGTTCATCCATCAACAAAATATCTGGGTCTGCCGCCAGGGCACGTGCAACACCCACTCGCTGCGCCTGCCCCCCTGAAAGCTGATGGGGATATTTATGCCCAAACTCATCGACCGGCAAACCGAGCAAATGCATTAGCTCGGCCACCCGTGACTGGACGTCCGTTGCTGACCACTTCAATAAACGTGGCACCAGGCCGATGTTGCGCGCAACGTTCCAGTGGGGAAACAGCCCGGTGTGCTGTATCACATAGCCAATCCGGCGACGTAGTTTTACAGGGTCATACGCGTCTATCGCCTGTCCATCGAGGATGATGTCGCCTTCGCTGTGCTCAATTAAGCGATTGATCATGCGCAAGGTGGTCGATTTACCACAGCCCGAGGTACCCACTAACGCACAGAATTTACCCTTCGGCACCCGTAGAGAAATATCGTCCACCGCGGTTTCATCCCCAAACCGCTTGGATACGTGGGATAGCTCGATCATCTTGTTCCTCCGGGGCGCAGCGCTTCTGCCAAGGCACCTAAGCCCGCATCCACCACCAGAGCCAGCATTAAAATAGGCAGCGCGCCAAGCAGCACCATATCCATGGCGGCCTGACCTAAGCCTTGAAAAATAAAAGTACCTAACCCGCCCGCACCAATCAGAGCGGCAACGGCGGTAAGCCCAATGGCCTGAACAGTGGTAATCCTCACCCCTTCCAGCAGCACCGGCAGCGCCAGCGGTAACCGCACCTGCCAAAAACGCTGCCCGGCACGCATGCCCATGCCTTTGGCGGCTTCTAATGTATCGAAACTGACTTGTTCAAGCGCGGTATAGGTGTTGCGCACAATAGGCAGCAGGCTGTAGCCAATCAGTGCAATTAAGGCGGGCGTAGTGCCAATACCGCTAACGCCAAGCTGGGCTAAAAAAGGCACGTTGGCGGCAAGCCAGGCTAGCGGCGCCAGCAGTAGACCGAATAGTGCCAAACTGGGAATGGTTTGAAGAAAGTTGAGTACAGCAAACGCGCCCTTCTGCAGCCGGGCATAGCGTCGCATCAGCATGGCGAGCGCTAGCCCAAGTATAATGCTGACACTGACGGCGATACCAACCAGCTTAATGTGCTGCGCGACGGCGCTGAGAAACTGTTGATCACGGGCTTTAAATTCTTGAACAAGGGCAAGCGTTTCCAGCCCAAAAGCTGCACAGAGCCACCACACCAGCGCGACACCACATAGCCATAGCGTGGGCCATATCCGGGTGAGATTTAAACGCAAGCGTAGTTCTACTAAACACAGCAGCAGTACAAACAGAACAACCCAATACGCCGCTCCCATGCCTAAACGCGCTTGAGGCATCTCAGGGTCAATCAGTAAATAGCTGCTCGCCATCAACCCCACTGGCATTAGCGCCATGATCACTATCACCGCCGCAAACAGCGCTCGGTAGTGGCGATGGGTTGGCTGGCACGCGAGAATACCGATAAAGGAGAGCAATAGCGTTGCTAATAGCGCACCTGGCCAGCCAAAAGCCTCCAGTGCGCCATGCCCCGTCCCTAACACAATCCGGTTGGGGGCCATGCTCACCACATCAAGTAACCAGAATGCAGCCAGCATAATAAGGCTCAGGCTAACGAGCACAACGTTAGGGTGCCACCCTTCCCAACGAAGCCGTGGGGTGGGCAGTGCATCCATCAACGACATTAATTAGTTATCCCGAGCATTAGCATTAAATTATAAGATTACCAGGCATTAATTATTAAGCGTATCGAGATAGTCGCTAGCCACTTGGGATGGAGACAGCCCGTTAACGGCGACATCGGCATTGAGCGTTTGCAGAGTGACCAGATCAAGGCTAGTGAAAACCTCATTGAGCAGCGCTTCTATTTCTGGATAGGCTTCAAGTACACTTTCACGCACCACGGGGGCAGGCTGATAGACCGGTTGCACACCCTTGGTATCTTCCAGCACGACCAGCCCCAGCGCACTTAAGCCACCGTCCGTGCCATAGGTCATCGCGCCATTAACACCGCTGGTCTGTTGGGCGGCCGCACGCATGGTAGCGGCGGTATTACCACCAGAGAGCACCAACAGTTGATCGTCACTTAACTCAAAACCGTAGGCTTCCTGAAATGCGGGCAGTGCTTGTGAAGACTCGACAAACTCAGCGCTTGCAGCAAATTTGAACTCGCCACCGTCAGCCAAATAGGCGGCTAGATCTTCTAGACTCACCAGCTCATTTTCCTCGGCGACATCCTCGCGGACGCTCATTGCCCAAGTGTTATTAGCGCTGGCAGGCTGCAGCCATATTAGGCCTTGCTGCGCATCACGCTCACGCACTGTTTCATAAGCCTGATCTGCATTATTCCATACTGAACTGTCGGTCATATCGAAAAAGAATGCGCCATTACCCGTGTATTCCGGATAAAGGTCAATCTCGCCCGCTTCAAGCGCAGTGCGGACAACGCTAGTGCCGCCCAGCTGCAAACGGTTTTCAGTGGCAATATCGTGGCGTTCCAGCGTTTGAATAATCAGTTCGCCCAGAACCGAGCCTTCTGTATCGATTTTGGACGATACCACCACGGGCTCGTTAGCGCTGACTTGAGAGAATGCCGCGAGGGATACGGTGCAAGCAGCGATTAAGGGCATAGCAATGAAAGGATTTGCTGAAAAGCGCATCTTTGAATTCCTTTTGAAGTGGGCATTTAAACGACTGAGGCTCTTATAGTCATTATAAGAGCCATCAGCGTTTAAGTTAGCGCATAAGCCACCAACGAGAGATAAAGGTTTTGGGTTAAGGTGCTTCTAATACCCAAGACGTGCCTTCTCGGGAGTCCTTAAGAATAATCCCTAAAGCGGCAAGCTCATCGCGGATCGCATCCGCTTGGGCGAAGTCTTTATTCGCCTTAGCCTCAATGCGCTGAGCAATTTTCGCTTCGATCTCGCTCTCGCTGAGCGGCATACCCTGCTGCTGCGTGCCTTTTAAGAACATTTGTGGTACTTGCTGAAGAAGCCCCAAAATAGACCCAAGCTGCTTTAACTCGCCCCCCAGTTTGGCAGCTTTATTAGGCTGCTCCTGCTTGGCGCGATTGACCTCGCGAGCCAGCTCAAACATCACCGCCAGGGCTTCGGGGGTATTGAAGTCATCGTCCATTACCTGAGTGAAGCGCTCACGATGAGCTGAAGCGTCATCGCTTGCATCACTATTTGCCTCGCCTGGCTCCAGACCTTCCAGCGCGGTGTACAAGCGCGTTAGCGATTTACGCGCCTCAGTCAGTGAATCAACCGAGTAGTTGATCGGGCTACGATAGTGACTCGCCACCAGCAGAAAACGCACCACTTCTGGGTCGTGCTCGGCCAGCACGTCGCGAATGGTAAAGAAGTTGCCCAGGGATTTGGACATCTTTTCCTGGTTCACCCGCACAGCCCCGGCGTGCATCCAGGTATTGACGTAGGTTTTGCCAGTGGCCGCCTCGGATTGAGCGATCTCATTTTCATGGTGCGGAAAGGTTAAATCCGGCCCGCCGCCATGAATGTCGAAAGTGTCACCCAGGCAGCAGGTCGACATCGCCGAGCACTCGATGTGCCAGCCAGGCCGGCCGTTACCCCAGGGCGACGCCCAGTGCGCCTCCCCTGGTTTGGCTGCCTTCCAGAGCACGAAATCGAGCGGGTCTTCTTTATGGATATCCACATCAACCCGGCTGCCTGCACGCATATCGTCTAACTGGCGGTTATTGAGTTTGCCGTAATCAGCAAATTTTCGCACCCGATAGTAGACATCACCGTTATCGGCCGCGTAGGCAAAGCCTTTTTCAATCAGCGTTTCAATCATTGCCACAATATCGGCGATATGGCCGGTGGCACGGGGTTCATGGCTGGGCGGCAATACAAATAGACGCGCCTCGTCTTCGTGCATGGCATCAATCATGCGCTCTGTCAGCGCAGTGATGCTTTCGCCATTTTCGTCGGCGCGCTTGAGGATCTTGTCGTCAATGTCGGTAATATTGCGCACGTAGTTAACGTCATAGCCGCGCTCTCGAAGATAACGGGTGATGACATCAAAGGCGACCATGACGCGAGCGTGCCCTAGGTGGCAGTAGTCATACACCGTCATGCCGCAGACATACATGCTCACTTTACCCGCTTCCAGCGGGGTGAAAGGTTCTTTGCGACGCGTCAGCGTATTGTAAATATGCATATGGCTATCCATGTTTGTTTTAGCCCTTCTGCTTGATTTTAGCCCAGCTATCTTTCAACCCCACGGTACGGTTAAACACCAAATGCTCTGGCGTAGAGTCATGGCGGTCAGCGCAGAAATAGCCGACGCGCTCGAACTGGAAGCGTGACTCGGGCGTTGCGAAGGCTAAGCTTGGCTCTCCGATGGCTTGGCAAACGACCAGCGACTCCGGATTAAGATGCTCTAGAAAATCGACATCCTTATCGCGATCCGGCTGTTCAACGGTGAACAGGTTGTCGTAAAGACGGACTTCCATTGGCACGCCATGGGCAGCGCTGACCCAGTGAATAACGCCTTTGACCTTACGCCCTTCGGGATTTTTACCCAGCGTATCGAAGTCGACCGAGCAGTGCAGTTCGCTGATCTCACCGGAGGCGTCTTTGATCACTTCGTCACAGCGAATCACATAGCTATTGCGCAGGCGTACTTCTTTACCTGGTGCCAAGCGGAAGAACTTTTTAGGCGCATCTTCCATAAAGTCGTCTTGGTCGATATACAGTTCGCGGCTAAACGGCACCTTACGCGCCGTCATATCTTCACGGGCGGGGTGACCAGGGACTTCGTACACCTCCTGGTGATCTTCCGGCACGTTGGTGAGCACGACTTTCAGCGGCTTTAACACACACATGGCGCGCGGGGCATTGTCTTCAAGATCCGAGCGAATGGCGTGGGTCAACATGGCGATATCCACCAGGCCACCGTCGGAACGAGTAACGCCAATCATCTCGCAGAATTTACGAATTGACGCTGGCGTATAGCCACGGCGACGCATGCCGGAGATCGTCGGCATACGCGGATCGTCCCAGCCATCGACAATTTTTTCGTCAACCAGCAGTTTCAGTTTGCGCTTGGAGGTCAGGGTGTAGTCGAGATTCAGCCGTGCAAACTCAATCTGGCGCGGTTTCGCGGGAACCGGCAGATTATTTAAAAACCACTCGTACAGCGGGCGGTGATCTTCGAATTCCAGGGTGCAGATCGAGTGGGTAATACCTTCAATAGCATCCGACTGACCATGGGTGAAGTCGTAAGAGGGATAGATTTTCCACTTGTCGCCAGTCTGGTGATGGCTGGCATGACGAATACGGTAAATAATCGGGTCACGTAGATTGATATTGGGTGAGGCCATATCAATCTTGGCGCGCACGACCTTTTCACTTTCGCCAAACTCACCTTCACGCATGCGCGCGAGCAAATCCAGGTTCTCCTCGACGCTGCGTTCGCGATAAGGGCTGGGCTTACCCGGCGTTGTTAAAGTACCGCGATACTCGCGGATTTCATCCGGCGACAGGTCGTCAACGTAGGCTTTGCCTTCACGCATTAAGTGCTGCGCCCAGGCATAGAGCTGATCGAAATAGTCAGACGCAAAACGCACCGGGCCTGCCCATTCAAAGCCTAGCCAACTGACGTCCTCTTTGATCGCATCGATGTAGGCCTGCTCTTCCTTGGCAGGGTTGGTGTCGTCAAAACGTAGATGACACTCGCCACCCAGTTGCTCCGCCAACCCGAAATTTAGACAGATCGACTTCGCATGGCCGATATGCAGGAAGCCATTGGGCTCCGGGGGGAAGCGCGTCACGATTTTAGTGACCTGGCCGCCCTCGATTTCGTCGCGTACTTGGTTGCGAATGAAGTTCGGCGCTGGGGTGGTCTCGTTGGTCATGATGGTGTTGATAACCTCGTGGTGAATGGCGTGCTGAGCCGTGAGGACATAGGATACTCCTATGGCCCTTCGCGGTGCAGGGCAAAACCGCTATTATAACGTGACGCCGATGCACAGCGCCAAGGCGAACGCCTTTATTGAACAGGAATTTATCTATGATCGTATTACAAACGAACCACGGTGACATCACCATCGCTCTTAACCACGAAAAAGCGCCAATTAGTGCGGCGAATTTTGAACAGTATGTGCACGACGGGTTTTATGATGGCACCCTGTTCCATCGCGTCATTGACGGCTTCATGGTGCAAGGGGGTGGTTTCGATAAGGAGTTCAACCAAAAGCCGACCCGCGACCCTATCGACAACGAAGCAGACAACGGCTTGAAAAATACCGTTGGCACCCTGGCCATGGCACGCACCCAGGATCCCCACTCTGCCACTGCGCAGTTGTTTATCAATGTGGGCGATAACAGTTTTCTTGATCACAGCGGTAAAAGCCTTCAAGGCTGGGGCTATGCGGTATTTGGTGAAGTCGTTGACGGGATGGATGTGGTCAATGAGATTAAAAACGTAGCCACGTCTCGCCGCGGCATGCACGCCGACGTCCCCTCTGAAGATGTCATTATTGAGCGCGCGTACGTCAAAGACGCGGAATAACGCCGGGAGCCTTATGCGCACACTGCTTGTTGCCGACCTTCATCTAAGTAGCGATACCCCCGAGATCAATCAGGGGTTTTACCGCTACTTAGAGCACACTGCTCCTGGAGCCGACGCGCTTTATATTCTTGGGGATCTTTTCGATGCCTGGATTGGCGATGATCTACTTGACGCCAATACACATCCGCTTAGCGTTGTTGCACATGAAGTAATTCGCCATTTGCGCAGACTTAGCAGCGACGGTACTGCGGTGTACCTAATGCACGGCAATCGAGACTTTCTGCTGGGCGAACGCTTTATAAATGCGTGCCAGGCATTTCTGCTACCGGATATTGAGGAAGTGGAAATCCAAGGCATTCCCGTTTTACTGCTACACGGCGATAGTTTGTGTACTCAGGATGAAGCGTATATGGCTTTCCGCAAGCAGTCGCGCAATCCAGAGTGGCAGGCGCAGATGCTTGCGCTACCTTTGGAACAACGTGTAGCACTTGCTCAGAGCTTGCGTACTCAATCTGGCGAAGCCAATGCTAATAAAGCTGAAGCGATTATGGATGTGACGCCACAAGAAGTCATTGCGCTGATGGAGCACCACGGCTTGACTACCATGATCCACGGTCACACCCACCGCCCCAAAGTACATGACTTGACTGTTGAAGACGTGCCTGCCAAGCGCTATGTACTAGGTGACTGGGATGCCCAGCACGGCTGGGATATTATCATTGAGCGGGCCGACCATACGGTACCTCGACTACGTCAGTTCTCTTTAACGGAACTACCTGATTCCTGACCGCGGTTTACGGGTATAAAAAAAGCCGATCATGTGATCGGCTTTTTTGCTCTTGCTGCTTTTAACTTGACCTTAAGCGACTCTAGCGCTCTATATCGGCATCGCTGCGCAGGTCATCAATCAATCCCTGCAACACCGATTGGGCACGCAACTGCTCTGCCATTTGCGAAACAAATGTCTCCATCTGCTCATCGACCTCACCTACACTGACGCTATCAAGCGCTACCACAGCCACTCCTTGCGGCAGTTCAACCGTGCGATAGACGTTCTCACCCTCTTCAGGGCGTTCCATGCGGAAGACTTCCTGTACAATCAGTTGAGGCACAGTGCTATCGGCTTGGCGGCTTACGCTGTTGGCTTCGAGCCAATCAACATCTGCCGACTGACCGTCTCGCAAACTTGCAACCAACGCTTGCGCCTCTTCACTCAGCGCCTCTTGCTGCTGTTCTGCGGCCACTGACATTTCAACATCTTCGCGCACTTCATCAAGCGGCAGCAGAGTCGCATCACGCTGCTCAGCAACCCGCAGTACCAAGCGACGATCCTGATCCAGCTCAATCACTTCGCTGTTGTAGCCCTCTTCAAATACGTCGTTGCTAAAGGCCGCCGACATTACGCCAGGTTCAGATAGCACCCCGTCAGCCTCATCATCACGAGCAAGCGAATCACTCTCCTGCAGCGTTAGGTCGAGTTCATCGGCAACGCTCTGCAAGTCGTCGGCAGCGAAGCTTTCATCGATCAGTTGTTGAACCCGCTGGTTAAANNAGTTAAACTCATCATCTATGTCACGCAGCGCCACTTCCCGCGCTAGCTCATCGCGCTGCTCTTCAAAAGTAGGGCCCTGAATGTCCGTCACCTGGATAATGTGGAAAGCGTTATCCAACTCAACAGGTTGGGATACATCGCCCTCTTCGAGACCAAAGGCCGCTTCGTCAAAGGCGTCGCCAAAGAAGCCACGGCTGATCACACCAAGATCACCGCCCTCTTCTGCGCTAGCCGTGTCGTCAGAATAGCGCAAGGCGGTATCTGTAAACGAATCACCGCTGTCCAGCGCTTCCCGAGCGGTCTCGGCTAATTGCTGCGCTTCATCGCGAGTGCGCTCATTGCCAAAGGTGATCATGATATGAGACACACGGCGGTCAGCATCGCGATTTTGCTCGCGCCAGGCGTCACGCAAAGCCTCTTCATCCACGTCACGGCCTTCTGCCATGGCCTGGCGATCAATCAGCACATACTCAAGACGCACCTGCTCTGGGCGCTCATAACGCTCCTGGTGGGCATCGTAATATGCTTGGAGATCGTCATCGCTAACGCTGATATCGGCGTCCACATCGTCACCATCCAGCACTATATAGCGGAAACTACGCTGCTGGCGCTGTAATTTGGCTAGGCGATCTTGCTCGTTCGGCAGGCTAAAATCACTGAAGGCTAAGCCTTGCTGTAAATGCTGTCGCTGTATATCGACGCGTAACTCTTCACGAAAGGAGATCGGTGTATAGCCAGCACCGGCGAGACGATTTCGGAACACCTCTGCAGAAAAACGGCCATCCTGATCATGAAATTCCGGCAGGCTGACAATTAACTGATCCAATTGCTGTTCAGAAACGGCAAAACCACCCTCTTCTGCATACTGGGACAGCAGTTGCTGAGTGATAAGCTGATCAAGCATATCGTTGCGCAAGGCACGCTCTTGCTCAGGCGGCACTTGCCCTGAACGCAGCGCGCGCTGAACCTCTAGCTCAACTTGCTGACGCATAATCGGCTGTCCGTTGACGCTCGCCACTTCGTCCGGATCGCTGCCAAAAAGCCCAAACAGTGACTCAATCCCGAAAAGTGCCATGGCCGCGACCATGACACCGATAATAATTTTGGCACCCCAGCTCCTGGAGCCATCTCGAATACTTTGCAGCATGCTAGCCTCAGATAGTCACAGCCAAACAGATCGGCCCGCTAAACCCAAATAAAAAGTGGGCCAGAAAATAACATGGGCGCATCGCCAATGCGATGCGCCCATTAGGTTACAGCAAACGCGGTCAAATTAGTTGACGGCGTCTTTCAGCGCTTTACCTGCTTTGAAGCTGGGTACTTTGGCGGCACTGATCTGGATTGGCTGACCCGTTTGTGGGTTACGGCCAGTACGAGCAGCACGCTCTTTGATCGCGAAGGTACCAAAACCTACCAGAGATACGCTTTCGCCTTTCTTAAGGCTATCGGTGACAGACTCCACCATGGCATCCAATGCGCGGGTTGCCGCTGCTTTCGGAATATCTGCAGACGCGGCAATGGCTTCAATCAGCTCGGACTTATTCACTCTTCACCCCTTGACTGTTTCAAAAAATGGCTCTGAACGGCATGGTCACCGATGGATACGACGATCAAAGCATAGCTGCGTTTTATAGCAATGCCTTGAAACATCTGTCAAGCAACCATGCCGCGAGATACCCGCTACCCAAAGCAGCGGGCAAATATTAAGTAAAATTAAAGACCAGCGAGGACTTTAACAGCTTAATGGGTACTAGCAACAACGGTATTACTAAACGATGCTTCGGTACTTTTCAATGGTGCACCGTCTTCTACCTTATCAGCTAGCGCTACGGCTAAGACATCATCTATCCAGCGTACCGGACGAATATCCAATGCGCCTTTGATATTGTCAGGTACTTCCTTGAGATCACGGCGGTTTTCTTCAGGAATTAGCACTGTCTTTATACCACCGCGACGGGCTGCCAGCAATTTCTCCTTCAACCCGCCTATCGGTAATACCTCACCGCGCAGATTGACTTCACCGGTCATTGCCACGTCGCAGCGTACCGCACGCTGGGTGTATGCGGAAACAATCGCCGTCACCATGGCAATACCTGCGCTGGGTCCATCTTTAGGCGTTGCCCCTTCAGGAACGTGGATATGCAGATCCTCTTTTTCGAACCGCTCGGGATCAATGCCATACGCTTCTGCCCTGGCGCGCACCACCGTATGAGCGGCACTCACCGACTCTTTCATTACATCGCCAAGTGAACCGGTCTTGTTAATTCGCCCTTTACCCGGCGTCACAACAGACTCGATGTTAAGTAATTCGCCGCCCACCGATGTCCAGGCAAGCCCTGTCACTCGGCCGATCTGATCGTCTTGTTCCGCTAAGCCGTAGCTGTAGCGGCGAACGCCTGCATAGTGCTCAATTTGCTCAGCCGTTAAGCTCTGCCCTGTCTGGTCAACTTGCGGCTCACGCTCTTTTTCAAGCCGTTCTCGCAGCACTTTACGCGACACTTTGGCAATCTGCCTTTCTAGCTCACGCACACCCGCCTCTCGCGTGTAGTAACGAATAAGCTCTAAAAGTGCGCTATCTTCCAGCGTTAACTCATCGCTTTTCAAGCCGTTTGCGGCTAATTGCTTAGGTAATAAGTAACGTTTAGCGATCGCCAGCTTCTCATCTTCGGTGTAACCCGGCAGACGAATAATCTCCATGCGATCAAGCAATGCACTGGGAATATTCATCGAGTTAGCAGTGCAGATGAACAGCGTCTCAGAGAGATCGTAATCAAGCTCCAGGTAGTGATCGCTAAAGCTGTTGTTCTGTTCAGGATCGAGCACTTCGAGCAGCGCAGAGGCAGGGTCACCGCGGTGATCCATGCCCAGCTTGTCGACCTCATCCAAAAGAAATAACGGGTTTTTAACCCCTGCTCTGCTCATCCGCTGCATCAACTTGCCTGGCAATGAGCCAATATAGGTACGCCGATGGCCGCGAATTTCCGACTCATCGCGGACGCCCCCCAGGGCTAAGCGTACATATTTACGATTGGTGGCACGGGCAATGGACTGGCCAAGCGAGGTCTTACCCACCCCAGGCGGCCCGACGAGACATAGCACTGGGCCTTTCATCTTGCGCACGCGCTTCTGTACGGCAAGATATTCCAGGATGCGCGCCTTGACCTCCTCCAGGCCGTAATGATCTTCATCAAGCACCTGCTGCGCTTTGACGAGATCATGCTTTACCCGGGTACGCTTTTTCCATGGAACAGCGACTAACCAATCCAGGTAGGAACGCACTACGGTCGCTTCAGCGGAGTTTGAGGCCATCATTTTAAGCTTATTAAGCTCTTGAGTGGCTTTCTCAGACGCCTCTTTCGGCATACCGGACTCTTTAATCGCCAGCTCGTACTTCTCAGTCTCGTTGGGCACATTATCCAGCTCACCCATCTCTTTCTGGATAGCTTTCATCTGCTCATTGAGGTAGTACTCGCGCTGGGTCTTTTCCATCTGCTCTTTGACACGCGAGCGGATGCGCTTCTCTACTTGCAGTAGGTCGATTTCAGACTCGATCAGCGCCATCAGATGCTCAATACGATCGCGCACCCGATCCATCTCAAGCAGCTCTTGCTTGTCGCCAATTTTAAGCGACAGGTGGGCACAAATGGTGTCCACCAAGCGGCTTGGATCTTCAATCCCCGACAGCGAATTAAGCACTTCGTTGGGGACTTTTTTGGAGAGTTTGACGTACTGCTCGAACTGATTGAGCAACACTCGTACCAGCGCTTCCTGTTCACGACTGGTCAGCGGTTCACTCTCTCGGGGCGTTAAATGCGCCTGGGTGTAGCCTGCGGCATTCTCTTCGACATTGAGAACATCCGCTCGGAAATTCCCCTCAATGAGTACCTTGACCGTGCCATCGGGCAACTTAAGCAGTTGCATGATATCGGCCACGGTGCCCATAGCGTAAAGATCCGCATTGTCAGGCTCATCTTGAGACGCTTCACGCTGAGCCACCAGTAGCACACGTTTATCAGCCTCCATCGCCGCTTCGAGCGCCTGGATAGACTTTTCACGACCTACAAAAAGGGGTATGACCATTTGCGGATAAACAACCACATCGCGCAATGGCAAAAGGGGTAGACATTGTGTCTGTTCGGCGTTCTGCTGCATCGCAGACGTTCCTCGACAAATCGGATGAGTACTTAAAAGAGTACTTAGAAAAGTACTGCACACTTTTCAAAATGCTGGCGTCTAGACGTTAGCATTGAATAGGCTAGGCAGTAACACTTCACGAATTAGGCTTTATAGCTCTCTAGCTAGAGAACCAGGCTTCACAACACGCTTTATAAGGGCTCTCTCTACAGCAGAGCTCTACAAGAACACCCTACAACAACAAGGGGTCGCCTTGGCGACCCCTTGATTTAGCGCAAGCGGTTGAAGCTGGGCCGCGATACTCGACTAGCCACTAACCATCAGTGCCGTCGACACGTGCATCTTCCTGCTGAGAGTAGATCAACAGAGGTTCGCTTTCTCCGGCTATCACAGATCCGTCGATGACGACCTTGCTAACACCTTCAAGCGAAGGAATTTCGTACATGGTATCCAACAGTACCGACTCTAGAATAGAGCGCAGTCCGCGAGCACCTGTCTTACGCTCCATGGCTTTTTCAGCCACTGCACGTAACGCTTCATCTCTGAATTCTAGCGTTACATCTTCCATTTCAAACAGTTTGGCGTACTGCTTAACCAGCGAATTCTTCGGTTCTGTAAGAATCTGCACCAGGGCGTCTTCCGTGAGCTCCATCAGTGTTGCGATGATGGGCAGACGCCCCACAAACTCTGGAATCAAGCCAAATTTAACCAGATCATCAGGCTCTACGTCGGCCAGCAGTTCACCCACCCCACGGGAGGACTCTTTGCTTTTCACCGCCGCATTGAAGCCGATGCCGCCTTTCTCAGCGCGGTCACGAATAACTTTATCCAGCCCTGCAAAAGCACCGCCTACGATAAACAGAATGTTGCCCGTATTGACTTGAACAAACTCCTGCTGGGGGTGTTTGCGTCCGCCTTGAGGCGGCACGGAAGCTGTCGTTCCTTCAATAAGCTTCAGCAGTGCTTGCTGAACGCCTTCACCCGAGACATCACGGGTAATAGAAGGGTTATCCGACTTACGTGAAATCTTGTCGATTTCATCGATATAAACAATGCCACGCTCGGCTTTCTCGACGTCGTAATCGCACTTCTGCAATAGCTTCTGGATGATGTTTTCGACATCTTCACCAACATAGCCGGCTTCCGTCAGCGTGGTTGCATCCGCAATGGTAAAAGGTACATTCAGTAACCGTGCCATGGTTTCCGCAAGCAGCGTTTTACCGCTACCGGTGGGGCCAATCAACAGAATGTTTGATTTACCCAGCTCTACGTCGCCGTCGCGTACATCTGTTTTCAAACGCTTATAGTGGTTATATACCGCTACGGAAAGCACCATTTTGGCGCGATCCTGTCCGATAACGTAGTCATCAAGCGTATGACGTATTTCGCGTGGCGTAGGTAAACGCTCCTCATCGCTCTCGGCATCGGCTTCGAGAACTTCTTCGCGAATGATGTCATTACACAAGTCGACACACTCATCGCAGATATAGACGGATGGGCCCGCAATCAGCTTACGTACTTCGTTTTGGTTTTTGCCACAAAACGAGCAGTAGAGCAGTTTGCCACCTTCGTCTTTGCCTTTGCCGTCGGCCATTCGCATACCTCTATCACTGCGGCGGCTTTCGCCGCCGGAAAAGCTCGTTAGATAAAGCAGAATCCTATCACGCTATCAGGATGTAGGCCGCTTATCCAGCACTGCATCAATCAGGCCATACTCTTTGGCTTGATTGGCGCTCATGAAATTATCCCGATCGGTATCACGTGAGACAGCGTCAATTTCCT